>Ga0080006_1250837_pt1 | contig 34438 bp, 30 predicted proteins | sample RS3BMetagenome_FD_69209 | JGI IMG/M metagenome (GOLD analysis project Ga0080006, IMG submission 69209) | Ferric oxide microbial mat and aquatic microbial communities from Rainbow Spring, Yellowstone National Park, USA - RS3B (SPADES... ...
CCACGCGCATGGGTCTGGCCAGCCTCTTTGGCACCTGGATGGCTCAGGGACTCAATCCCTTCTCTCAATGTGTGGCTTTGCTCACTCAAGCAAACCCCTTAGGGCAAGTCTGAACACTTACGTCTTATCAGACCCCTTGCTATATTCATCAGTATGATGTACACTTGAGATATGATGGCCCGTTCATGTTTCTGTCATAGACAATGGGGTTTGTGACAGCAGATAAAACAGAAGGGATTCTTGCTAGCCCTTGCAGACAACACGCCCACGGCTCATGCTGCTATCATAGCCATGATTGGCTTTGATATACAACACCATTTTTGTGGTGTGTCGTGTTTGTTAAAACCTTCTATGGAGAAGGAGGACTTATGGCAACTGTCTCATCAGAAACGCCGGTAACGATGAAACGCATGCTGCCGATCATCACTGCCAGCACCGTTGGTACCGCCATCGAATGGTATGATTTCTTCTTGTACGGTTTTCTCGCGGCTACCGTGTTCCCCAAGGTCTTCTTCCCGGAGTTTAGTCCGCTGACCGGTGTCCTGGCGTCGTTCTCGACGTATTTCATTGGTTTCCTGGCCCGTCCTCTTGGCGGCGGCTTCTTCGGCTGGCTAGGCGACCGCATCGGGCGCAAAGCAACACTGGTTTCAACGCTGTTACTAATGGGTATTGCAACGGCTTTGATGGGCGTTATCCCCGGTTATACTGCGATTGGTGCGCTGGCTCCCATCCTGATTACACTGCTGCGTTTCCTGCAAGGAGCAGGCGTTGGTGGCGAGTGGGGTGGCTCGGTGCTGCTTTCGCTGGAGTACGGCGACAATCGGCGGCGCGGCTTCTGGTCGAGCTGGCCTCAGACTGGTGTTCCCGTGGGTCTGGCGCTGGCCGGACTGGCCCTGCTGATTTTTGAATCAGTCTTCCCCGGCGCATCTTTCATAAGCATTGGCTGGCGCATTCCCTTCTTCCTGAGCCTGCTGCTGGTGATTGTTGGCCTGTGGATTCGCCTGGGTATTCTGGAAACACCCGCCTTCAATCGCGTGAAGGAAGAGAATCGCCTCTCGCGTGCGCCTTTCACCGATGCCTTTAAGCATCACTGGCGCGAAATCATTCTGACCGCGCTGGTACGCTCGACCGAGCAGGCTCCATTCTATATCTTCACGACCTTCGTCTTAACCTACGCGGTGAAAGTGCTGGGCTTTCCCAGTACCGCGCCGATCTTTGATGGTATTATTATTACTGCCGTGATCGAGTTCTTTACGATTCCCATCTTCAGTATGCTCTCTGATCGTATTGGGCGAAAACGCTGGTACGCCACAGGATGTATTCTGATGGCGCTGTGGGCCTTCCCCTACTACATGTTGCTCAATACGAAGAATGTCGGCGTGATTATTCTGGCCATTGTGCTGTCGGTGGCACTTTTCCACGCCTGGGTCTATGGCCCGCAAGCGGCTTTCATCTCCGAGCGTTTTGGTACTAACGTGCGCTATAGTGGTGCCTCGCTTGGCTATCAACTGGCCTCGATTACAGCCGGTGGCCCGGCCCCGTTAATCGCGGTGGCTCTGCTAGCAGCGTATCATTCCTATGTACCCATCTCGATCTACATTATCATCATGGCGCTGATTGCTTTTGTGGCAACCCTGTTGCTCAAGGATTATACCAGCAAAGCAGCCGAAGGCGATGTGCCCGTAGGTGAGGTGGCATAACACTCCTTGATGCTCGCAAGGAACATTACGACGGGTAGTATGCACCACCGGAGACGGTGCGTACTACCCGTCGTAATGTTCTTTATGGGTGTCAGATGCCCACTGTGTCGATACGAGTGGACGGCTGAGTGAAAGGGATATTTTGTCCGCCAATTGGGGGCGCGTCTGGCTATTATACCCTTGTCAGAAAGCTTCATTTTCGTTACTCTATTCTAAAGTATTGTACTGGGGTGCGACCTGAATATGTAAAGGTGAAAAACACAAAGGATGCCAAAGCCTTTGTGTGTTTGAAGGGGTGGTTTGCCCTCTAGGGAGGAAACATATGTCAACAGCCGCAATTGAACTGCCATTGTTCCCACTCAATACCGTTCTCTTCCCAGGCACTGTCATGCCATTGCACATCTTTGAGCCGCGTTATCGGCAGATGATCGCCGATTGCCAGCGCGAGCATAAACCATTTGGAATTGTACTGATGAGGCCGGAGAGCGAACCTCTGCATGAAATTCCCTATACGGTAGGCACGATAGCGGAGATTCGCAATCTGGATCGCCTGGAAGATGGACGGTACACGCTGATGGCAGTAGGCAATCAGCGTTTTCGCATTTTGCGCCAGCATCATGAAAAACCCTATTTATCGGGAGTTGTAGAGGTGATTGAAGATGTCCCCGAACCGGTGGAGGACTTACAGCTTGCTATGAAGCGGGCGCGTACCCTGTTCAATAGCTACCTGGATGTGCTGTTGGAGTCGGCTGACGAGGATGATGTTCATACGACGCTCCCAGACGAGCCGGAAGAGTTATCGCATTTTATTGCCTATTTCCTGGAATTGCAGAACGAGAAGCGCCAGCATTTCCTGGAGTTGACCTCAACCCTGCAACGTCTGCACGAGGAAATCGCTATTCTACGTCGTGAGGTGCCTTTTATGCGCCAGATGCTGAATAATGTGATACCGGTTGAGCGCGCCATCTTGAATTAGCAGAAGAAGATTGTTATGCCTGATTATGCCGATTTTCGCCAGCGTTTAGATGCTGTGCTACGCACCCTGGACGTTCAGCGCGTGCGCGAGTTTCTTATAGCCGAGAAACAATGGAGTCCCGGAACGCCTGCCGACCCGGAGTTTGCCATGTGGACAATGATTGCGGGCAGTCCAACCCTGCGTGATCTACATGGACGCGCTATCGAATGGCTTGCTACGCATGGGCATGCAGAAGAGGCCCAACTGTTCCAGGCTCGCCAGAGCGGACTCGCCGGGAAAGCAGCGAGAAAGAGTGGGAAAGGCGGAGGGAGCAGGAAACATACAGGCGGTAAGAGAGATAAGGCATAAACAGTATAGGCGTGATATTCCTGTTTAATAGACAGAAGATGTAGGGACAGATTTACCATGTCCGTGTTCCTGTTGTTCCCCCAACGGACTCGACATTGCACGGATGTGAGAAATCTGTCCTTACACCAATCTGTTACTCGTTTCGCTTATTCATTCACATCGCTGCCCCTCCACCAGCCTGTGTGCGGCTCAATATGTCAGGCGACGCATTATCACGCCTGTGAGGGGTTGGAACCGGCCTTCTTGAAGCGGGCTACCAGTTCTTGCTGGATATTGGGCGGTACCTCTTCATAGTGGGAGAATTCCATTGTGAAGGTGCCGCGTCCCTGGGTGATTGAGCGCAGGTCGGTGGCGTAGTGAAGCATCTCGGCCTGCGGTACGGTTGCTGTGATGCGCTGCATGCCGTTGCCAAGCGAATCCATGCCCAGCACGCGCCCGCGTTTGGTGTTGATGTCGCTCATCACGTCGCCCATGTTAGCCTCTGGCACTGTAACGACCACGTTCATGATTGGCTCCAGCAGCACAGGGTTGGCCTGGGGCACGGCTTCCTGCATGCCGAGCGAGGCCGCAATCTCGAATGATTGCGCCGAGGAGTCTACCGGGTGATATTTGCCATCAACCAGCGCCACTTTGACGTAGACCATTGGATGGCCAGAAATGAAGCCGCGTTTGAGCGAGTCGCGCACGCCCTTCTCTACGCCGGGGATGAACTGTCCTGGTACCACGCCGCCGACGATTCTATCCTCAAAGACGAAGGTTTCGTTCCCGTCGCGTGGCAGCGGCTCAATCTCCAGCCAGACATCGCCGAACTGACCATGACCGCCGCTCTGGCGCTTGTGGCGTCCGTTGGCGCGAGCCTTCTTGCGGATCGTTTCGCGGTAGGGGATGCTTGGATCGTGCACCTCAAGATCGACACCGTACTTGCGCTTGATACCCTCAATCACAATCTGGATGTGTGCCTCACCCATGCCAGAGAGCAGAGTTTCGGCGGTTTCCGGGTCGCGTGTGACGCGCAACGTGCGATCCTCTTCGACGATGCGGGCCAGCGCGTTGCTCATCTTATCCAGATCGGCCTGGCTCTTCGGAACGACGGCGACGGTATAGCAGGGAGCGGGGAAATTAATCGGCTCTAAGGGTGTCGTAATATCTTTACTGCCGACCAGCGTGTCGCCGGTATGGGTGTTTGCCAGTTTAGCGACCGTGCCGAAATCTCCGGCGGGAATTTCTGTCGCGGGTTCTGGCATCTTGCCACGTGGGGTCATGAGCTGGCTCATGCGCTCTTCGGCCTTTGTCTGCACATTATAGACATGCATGTCGGACTTCAGCGTGCCGCTATAGACGCGGAAGGTAGAGATGGTGCCAACCTGAGCGGCGGCGGTCTTCATGACGAAGATAGAGAGAGTATCACCCATGGCTTTGGCATCGTCCGGCACGGCTTCGGCGGCGCTGGGAATGTAATCGACGATGGCGTCTAGCAAGGTCTGCACGCCGATATTTCTGGTCGCTGAACCGCACAGCACTGGCACCAACTGCCCGGTGCGTGTACCCTTCTTGATGACGGTGAGTATCTCTTCGTCACTTAACTCTTCGCCTTCCAGGAACTTCTCCATGATGTCGTCGTCGCTCTCGACCGCCGATTCGATCAGTTGTTCGCGGTAGCTATTGAGGCTATTCTGTAGATCGGCTGGAATGCTGACTTCCTGGACCTTGTTGCCGCCCTCAAAGGTGTAGCCTTTCTGAGTCACGAGATCTATCACACCTTTGAACCCGGCCTGTTCGCCGATGGGGATTTGCAGGGGGACGACCTTGACGCCGAATTGTTTGCGCAGCGATTCGAGCGCCTGATCGAACGAGGTATTTTCACGGTCGAGCTTGTTGACCAGCACCATGCGTGGCAAATTGCGTTCGTCGGCATACTGCCAGACCAGTTCTGTCCCAACCTCAACACCTTTTTCTGCGGTGACCACGACGAGTGCGGCATCGGCCACGCGCAGCCCCGCCTTGACTTCACCAACGAAGTCCGCGTAGCCGGGGGTGTCGATGAAGTTGATTTTAGTGTTTTTCCACTCGACGGGTAACACCTTAGCATTTAAGGACATGCGTCGTTTGAGTTCATCGGGGTCGTAGTCGGAGATGGAAGTGCCTTCATCTACCCTGCCCAGTCGGCTTACTGCTCCACTATCGTAGAGGGCCGCGTCAACCAGCGAGGTTTTGCCGGAACCGACATGAGAGATCAATGCCACATTGCGAATCTGTTCTGCCCTATAGACTTTCATAGAACCGGTTTCCTCCTAAACTTTCTACGCAAGAGGTTGGAGGTCTACCCAACCTCACCAGGGGGCTGCCATAGACCGCCTCACTTACAAACGAGTGGTTGGTTCTGTACAGAATATTCTGCATGTGCTGTTCTAATGTGATAGGTGTAGTATACCAGCCTCAGGCAACTTGTTCAACCTGAGTGCGGGTAGGGATGAAGGTCAAGTTTTTGTATGGGGTAGGATGAGCAGGGCGAGCCTTGCGCTCGCCCTGTGTTTATATGCGCACAAAATTTGTTTCAATCGGCTACGTGTGTAACCTCCGGCGTCGTTGCGCTTTTGCTAGATGCGAGATCATCCGCGATGACGCGCTTACCGCGCAGGAGAGAGGCGATAGCTGCGATCAGGCACAGTGTTGCCGACAGGTAAAAGACGGCATGTAGACCGTCCATAAAGGGTGTAGAAATCAAGTTGGGGAAGAAGCTCTTGCCCAGCAGGTTGGCCTGATTGGTGGCTGGCAGAGCATGCAGCACGTTAGCCGGTAGCAGAGTGGCCATCGGGTTATAGCCCAGAAAGGCGGCGAAGAGCGCGGAGGTCGGTGGCAGGCTGGCAATCTTGTGGGCTACTGCCGTCGGCACACCGGCCTGCGTCAGGCCTCTAAAGAGCGTAGAAGGCAGTGTCGCAGCCAGGCCCAGCGTGATGATGCTGAAGAAAACACCGATACTGACCAGCGAGGCACCATTCTGGAAGGTGGCGCGCATACCGGAAGCCGCGCCGCGCTGATCTGCTGGCACACTGCTCATGACCGAGGAGGTATTCGGTGCGGCAAACATGCCCTGACCAACACCCAGGAAGAAGATAAGGGCCGCAAACACGATGTAATTGAAGTTCGCTGGCAGGAAGGTTAGCAGTAAGAAGCATATCACCTGAATCAGCATGCCCGCTGTGGAGAAGACACGCGCTCCAAAGCGGTCCGAAAGCCAGCCGCTCATTGGTCCCATCAACACGAAGCCGATAAGCAGTGGTAGCATGCAGATACCGGCCCACAGAGGGGTCACGGCATAATCAAAGCCGTGCAGTGGGAGCCAGATACCTTGTAACCATATGACCAGCATGAATTGTAAGCCGCCACGCGCGATGCTAGCCAGAAAACTACTGGCGTTACCGGCCGCGAACATGCGGATTTTGAACAGTTCAAGCCGGAACATCGGATCCTCGACGTGGAGTTCGATCCAGATGAAGGCGATCAGCAGCACGATGCCGAGAATAATACCGCCGATGACGAAGGGGTTGCCCCAGCCGGTCGGGGCACTACCATACGGCTCGATGCCATAGGTGATTGACAGTAGCAGCACGGTGGTGCCAACGGCAAAGGTGATGTTGCCAAGCCAGTCAATCTTCTGGCCCTGACGAATGGTGGCGATTTCACGCAGCATGAGATAGGCCCAGACCGTGCCAACGATGCCCACAGGTACACTGACCAGGAAGACCAGACGCCAGTCGAAGTAGGCCAGGATGCCACCGAGGATCAGGCCGATGACGGAACCAAGGATGGCGGCAATCTGGTTAATGCCCATTGCCAGGCCGCGTTGATTGGCCGGAAAAGCATCGGTGATGATAGCAGTGCTATTGGACCACAGGAAACCCGCGCCAACGCCTTGAATGAGGCGGAAGATGACTAACTCCAATGCACCTGCATTACCTGTGCCGGGGGTGAGCCAGAGCATAATGCTCCCAATTGTAAAGATCAAGAAACCGAGATTATACATGCGCACGCGCCCCAGCATGTCCGAAATACGCCCGAAGGTGACGAGGAGCGTGGTGGTGACGACCATATAGCCCATCAGTATCCACAGGAAGTAGTTAGTTTCACCCGGCGCAAGTGGGTTAATATGAATGCCATTGAAGATGGCAGGTAGCGAGATCATCACGATGCTAGCGTCGATACTGGCCATCAACACGCCAAGTGTCGTGTTAGAGAGCGCAATCCATTTATATGCTGGCCCGACGGGTCTGTCTTTGCGTGAGAGCCGTTGTTCTTTCTCTGCAAGATGTGTTGCCATACGTTTCCTCTTGTTCTCTTTCGCTTGCTCTTAACGGAAATGAGAGCCATGATAGGAGTTGCATAGTTCTTTTGCAATGTAGGGATTGTATCGTAAGCTTTGCTTACATGACTACCATACCATAAATTGACGTTCACGTCAACGTTAATATCGAGCATGTGAAAAATTCAGGGAAGGTTAAAGATCAGGAGGTACCAGGCCGTGCCGGATGGCGAAACGAACCAGGTGGGTGATGTCGCGTAGGGCCAGCTTATCCATCACGTTGGCGCGGTGGGTCTGCACAGTCTTAATACTAAGGCTCAGGCGGTCGGCGATTTCCTGATTGGTGTGGCCTTCGGCTACCAGTGTCAGTATCTCTACTTCGCGCGGTGACAGCAGGCGCAGCGTTCGGTCTAATTCAGTGGAGGGAGCGGTATTGGGTGGAGAGGGGGTATTGATATAGGCGCGCACCAGTGCTTTAGCCAGGCCAGGATAGAGAAAGGCCCCGCCGTGTGCCACAGCCTGCACGGCGTCTTGTAATTCATGTGGTGCGGCCTTCTTGACGAGATAGCCGGCTGCACCCATGCGCAGGGCTTGTAGGAAGTACTCTTCGCTCTCGTGCATGGTCAGAATCAATACCTGGGTGGCCGGAAGTTGCTGACGAATCTGGTAGCAGACGTGCAGGCCATCCATGTCTGGCATGCTGATATCCAGCACGACCACGTCCGGTTGTTGTTCCAGGGCGAGGTTGAGTGCCTCTTTGCCGGTGCGAGCTTCGCCAACAATCTGAATATCCGGTCGCATGGTAAGCAATAGAACCAGGCCCTGGCGCAGAATGTCATGGTCGTCGGCCAGGAGAACACGCGTTGGCTGCTGCTTCTGTTCATAGTTTGTCACGTGTCGTCTCCTTCTTGTGCTGGTAGTGGCAATTGCACGCGCACTGTAGTGCCCTGTCCTGGCGTAGAGAGCAGTGTGAGCGTTCCATTCAGGAGGCTGGCCCGTTCGCGCATACCGCGTAGCCCCAGACCGATGTGCTGCTGTGTAGTGTCGAAGCCGCACCCCTCGTCCGTAATAGTGAGGAGCAGCATAGCCTGTGCTACCGTAAGTTGGACTGTAGCATGATCGGTATGGGCGTGGCGAGCGATATTAGTCAGACTCTCCTGAGTGATACGAAAGAGGGTGGTGGCATAGAGCGGCGGGAGTTGTCCGCTTAGCACGCATTGCGCGTCTGGTTCGATCTGGACGGTCACAGAGAGGTGGAAACGTTGCCAGCTATCTTCGGCCAGCCAGTTGAGCGCGGGGATCAGGCCGAGATCATCCAGTACGCTGGGACGCAGTTGTTGGGCCAGCATACGCAGTGTATCCAGCGTGCGCTGGGTAAGCTGGGTCAGTGCCCTTAACTCTCCGATGAGGCGTGAGCGTTCTTCGATGGCAATCGCAGTGGTGGGTAAGCTGGCGAGACGCTGACCGATCACTTCGATGTGGATCAGCAGCGCGGTCAGCATCTGACTGGTTTCGTCGTGTAGTTCGCGCGCAATACGACGGCGTTCCTCTTCCTGGGCACGTAGAATCACGATCTCCTGATCTTTGCGTGTCTTTTCCAGTTGATCGAGCATGGTATTAAAGGTGTTTGCCAGCATACCCATATCGGAGTCGGTGGATGGCTCGACCCGTGTCAGCGTTTGCCCCTGGCTAATCTCTTGCATGGCGGTGAGCAGACGAAAGAGAGGCCGAAAACTGGCCCGTAAAATGAGGATATTAATTACCAGGTTGATGACGGTAGCCAGCACAAGAAAAGTGGTATCGATCAGGTAGTGATGAGACTCCAGCGTGTGGCTTGTCATCCACAGCCCGGCGGCTGCCTCACAGACCAGCGTGATGCAGTTTGCCAGGATAACCTTTTCAAAGAGGGAGAGCCGGTGCCACCACCGCTGTGGTCGCTGCCTCGCCATCGTCTCCTTACCCATTCGCTGTGCATAAGCCTGATAGATGAAAATGCTCTCTATCATGGACGCGATAAATCGGCCTCTACTTATGTAGCAATATTGTAATGTCCTGTGTCAACTGGCTGGGCAAGAAATTGCTGTCCAGCAACACCTGTTCGCGGCCCTGACTGTCGATCAGATAGACCACAGAGGTATGTGTCATCTCGTTTTCCGTCATCACTGTTGCGTTAGGCGGCAGACCGGCGACACCGTAAGCGTGCCAGATGGGTGTCAGTTGGGCACGACTGCCCATCAAATAGTGCCAGTTGGTATAGCCTTCCAGGCCATGTTCTTTTGAGAAGGCCAGCACGTTGGTTGGCGTATCGCCGGTAGGGTCGGCGCTGATGGCGATAATGGCGATCTGTTGCGCCTTTGGCCCCAGTTGGTTGAGAGAGACGTAAATCTTCTGTGCAATCAATGGACAGAGGGTGACGCAGTGCGTATAGAAGAAGGTGAGAACGACGGGTATGCCCTTAAACTGGCTCAGTGAAATCATTTTCCCATGTTGATCGACGAGTTGAAAGTTCGGTGCTGGCGTTGCGCCAAGATCGGTACCCTGCAATCCTGACGCGGATGCACTATTTGTACCACTACTAGATGATGCAGCGTTGCTGGTGGTGCCGCAACTACTGAGGCAAAAGATACAGAGCGCCATGAGCAATGAGATGAGAAAGAATAGCCGGTTTTTTTTCATAAGTTACTTCCTGCTAGTAAGTGCAACACGCTACCGGCTTCTGGGAATAACCTCTACCGAAAGTGTTTTACTTGGTACGAGAAAGCCGGTTGCTTGTGCCGAGACTGTGATAAGCCATTGACCTGTCATGGTCAGATGAAATTGTAGCAAGTAGGTACCCTGCCCCACACTGGTGACGTGCGTGGGAGGAGGAAGCATTGGCATAGCGGGCATAATGGCCCTGGCCTTAATCTGGGCCTGCTCGATGGGCAATCCCTGGGGATCATCAAGTGTCAGGATGATCTGGGCAAGACCATCTGGTGAAACAGGCTTGGCGAAATACACCTGCATGGATGCCGGTACGTGTTCCGGTATGCTGATAGCACATGCCAGCACGACAAGGCAGCAAAAGATGAAGAGTATCCACCAGAACGGGCGGATACGCATGAAATTACTCTTCATAACTTGCCTCGGTAGTACTGTTCTCCTCTCTAAAGTAGCATAGCATAAATTGACAAGGGGGTTGAGTCCCCCGCAGGAAACGGTATGTGTCAATGTTCCGCAGCGTGCGTGGCAAGCAGGGTGAGCGCGAGACTTCGCACTCACCCTGCCTATGTTTATTGGCGAACTTGCTTATCGTAGAAACTGTATATCCTTCCACATGCGTCACGCCTGGGAAGAGGTTTTTAAGGAAGAAGTCTCGCCGTTCTCGCGCCGTTTGTCTTTCTCTGCGCTGGTAAAACCAGAGGTGGCTTTTGATAGCGTCGGCCAGGAGGCCAGTGCCATGAGGATCAGCAATGGGCCGGTGTTGGGGTCGGTTCCCATGCCGGTCAGAATCATGCCCAGAGCCTCACCAAACCACCAGACGAACAACAGGACGACAATGGAGGCGATAAGCCAGGGACGCAAATATTCTTCTTTGCTGAAGAAAATGCCGAGGCCCAGCGCCAGGAAGACGAGAATCAGAACGATGTTCAGCATGATCTCATCATGCACGGTGACTTGCGCAAACCACTGCAACGATGGGTCTACGATGACGCTGCTCAGTGTGCCAGGGCTGAGCATGCTGCCGGATGCCTGTGAAATCTGCCCATCTTGCCACCAGTAGGGCTGCAATTGCAGTAATGCAGCAAAAATCCAGAAGAACGCGAAAATGCGCCGCAGCCAGAGACGCGAGAGTAGCGGCTTCTGCTCTCCGCTGGCTGTCTTGCGTGGATAAAAGGCCAGCGCAATGATCGGATAGAGAATCACCGCTCCCGGCGCACCTGTTAAAATACTGGCCTGGCCGGTGAGCAAAAGGCTCATACCTTCGCCTGCATACCAGACGATGAGCGCCCAGATGATAGAGGCGATGATCGCTGGTTTAACGAAACGCCCGCTGAGCAAGAGTACCCCAAGTACAATCTGGACGATAGCAATGCACAGATTGATGGCTATCAGATTTGCGCTGGTAAATGTGACAATCCAGTGCAGGCTGGCGGCTATCGGCGCGGGCTGTCCATCAATTGCCGGTGCCATGATGCCATTGACCATATTCATTGTGAACATGCCCGGCTGAAGCTGTAAAAGCCCATCTAACAACCACAAACCCCCAATGATTTGCCGTAATAGCGTATCTGAAATGAGCGGCCCCCCTTCCATGCGAGTTTGTGTTCCAGAGAGGTGCTCCTGACTATGCAAAGATAACTTCACGTTGTTCCTCCTTAAATCAGTACCAAAGAGCCTGTTTGGAACAATTAGGTAACAACCATGCTTCAAGGCAGGCTATCACTGGCTTTTTCTCTTTCTATACTATAGAGCAGATAAGAGCCGACCGGTATCAGGACTTCTCCCTATTTTTCTCTGTAAGGTACTTGCTATGCATGCTAAAGTCGCTATTGTGTATCCTGATGTTGATAAGCCGTGTTATGATAAGCAGAGGTAGGGAGATATGCCCTCTATAGCCGGAAACAAGACGGTTTTTGCGTGTGAAAGAGAGAGCAAGGTGCTTCGTTCTCGCAGGGCATCCCTTAGAGGATTATATATCAGGTACTATCTTGTGGCGAAGGATGTCTCAGGATAGTATGTTCTTTAGGAATGAATAGCAATGGCAAGGATGATGAAGCGTTACAGACCACTGGCATATCTATCATGGCCAGGTGTGCTGCTGGTTCTTCTGCTCTCTGCATGTGGTTATGGTTCGGCCAGTCCCTCTTCAACGCAGGTGTCAGCGTCGGGGGCACAACGAGTAACGCAGTTTAGCACGAAGGCGCAGACGAGCGATAAGCTTTACACTATCACGTTCGTCGTTTCGCCGGATCAGCCAGGTGATAATACTTTTACCGTCATGGTAAATACCAGCTCTCATACGCCTGTGACTGACGCCCGTGTTTCGTTAGAAACAACGATGGTGGATATGTATATGGGAACTGATACTGTGACATTGCAATCTGACGGTCAGGGCCATTATAGTGGAAAGGGCACGCTGGATATGAATGGGCGCTGGAGCGTGCGTGTAGTGATTCATACCTCTGATGGTAAGCTACACACTGCCACTGTGTTATTTTCTACTACCTCTTAATAGAACAGGCAGAAGCATAAAATGAAAGAAAATTATATAATGAGACGCTACAGCCGTTTCATGATGTACGGTTTTATGGGTCTTTTGCTCTTTTTTCTCCCAGCTTGCGGTGCGACCGGTGCGGCTTCTCCTTCGGCAACGCCAACTGCTGTTCGTGTCAATGGTTTTGGAACAGCCGCCAATCATGTGCATTCACTGTTAGCGTTACCCGATCACGTACTCTTGCTGGCAACACACTATGGTATTTATCGCTCGACGAATGATGGCACGAGTTGGCAGCAGGAGACGAGTGGACCAGGACAGTTGATGCAGGGCCTGATGGAATATTCCTTGACCGCCAGCCCGCTTAACCCGAATCAAGTGTATACGTTGACGCTCCCGGCCACCTATCCGCATGCTGGTACCCTGGGTATCTATGCCAGCAGTGATGGTGGGCAGACCTGGAAGATGACCATTGCCACCGCTCAACTTACTTCGACCTCGATTTTTACCGCTGAAGCTGGTAACACTTCGCCCAATGAACTGTATATCTATCTACCCCAGAAAGGTCCCAATGGTTTGATGGTGAGCGAAGATGGTGGACGGCATTTTACCAGCACCGGCGCGCTGCCCTTTGGCAATATTGCCGCTATCCTTGCTATTCCTGGCGAGCCGGGACACGTGCTGGTCAGTGGTGGTAGCGGCATGGCGCTCAGCACCGATGGCGGCAAGAGCTGGCAGACGGTCAAGAATATTGACGGCGGCGTCTATGATTTGACGACGGCTGGTGCGCATAGCCCTATCTATGCCTCCGGTGACGCCGGTATCTATGCCTCGCAAGATGGTGGCGCGACCTTTACGCTGGTAGACTCACAGGCTTCGTATGGTCAACTGGCAGTCTCACCGGCGCAACCCGATACGGTTTATGGGCGCACGGCAACCGCGATCTATCGCAGTACGGATGGTGGTCATACCTGGCAACCATTGCCCTATATCGCAGGCAACCTCGGCAATCTGGCGGTCGATCCAGGTGATGCGAACAAGCTCTACCTGTCGCTCTCGTATCCGGTGGCTGTCTATCAGCTTACCGAGAATGGAACCTCCTGGGCCTCATTGACACCGAAAGCCTGAGTATAAATGAGTAGCTATAAACAGGGCGAGCGCGAGGCATTGCCCCTACCCTATAAGGTGGGTAGCAACAGCATTATAATTATAATAGGATCGGCGCTGCCTCGCGTTCGCCATCTTGAGGAACAATCATATGCGCTATAAACAGGTACGTTTCTGGATTCGTGTTGCCCTGCTCCTGCTGCTCTCCATGTCTGGTTCAGCACTGCTGGTATCCACAGCAGCGTATGCCGATGGGGGAGCACCTAACCTCGCCTATGTAGCTGGTGGCAAGGGTGGTGTCACGGTGATTGATATTGCCAGACAGCAGATAACGAGTACGATCCACGTAGATGGTTCGCCTTTTGAAGTGCAACTCAGCCTGGATGGGCGTTTCCTCTACGTGACGCAGCCGCAGTTGGGTCAGCTTGCGGTGCTTTCCGCTAAAACCGGACAAACCGTCTGCACCGTGCATGTCCCCGGTCATCCAACGCTGCTGGCCCTGGATGCCAATTTCAACACTATCTTTGTCGCGGCCCCCGATAGTCCGACGATTACCGGTGTCGATATGGATACCTGCCACGTCAAGCTGACCATCCAGGCCGATGGCCCCGTTTCCGGTATGGCCGTGGCGGCGGTGGCCTCGAACATCTCCGGCAACAGCGGTGATCAACTCTGGGTCGCGGCCAGCACCGTTTCAGTGTATGATACACTCAAGGGCACGAAAATCATCAGTATTCCTCTACCTGATCAGCCGCAATATGTAACGATTCCGGTTGGTAGCACGGTCTACGTAACCACACACGATGGGAAGATTGATGCCATTGACCTCTCTTCGCATCAGGTTGTGCCGTTAATCAGTGGTGGCACCTATGGGCCAATGGATTTCGATGAGAATACCGGTGAGGTCTATGTGCCTGATATGCAGCATAACCAGCTTGTAGTGCTGACGCCGGTCAATGCTGGTTACAAATTGCCACCCGAACCGAGCCGCACGATCCATTTCGATGCCACGCCGCAATCGGTAGCGATTACCAGCGACGGCCAGTGGGGCTTTGTCGCGCTCAATAACGGTACCGTTGCCATGCTGGATATCCCCGGTCGCCAGATCGCCAAAATTATCAATGTTGGTGGCACGCCGCACTTTATCATTACCGGTCTCTATCCTCCAATTCTCGGTACGACCCCACAGCAAGCCTCGACCTTTGGCACCATCGCCAATATCGGTGCCTATTTCTTCCTGGCGCTGGTCATCCTGGTGCCCCTGGTACTGCTGTTGCGTTCTGGTATGAGGAAGAAAAAGGTCAAACAACAGGGCTAGCGATTGCAGGCATGTAAGCGTCACATTTAGTTGGAAAGGAAACCATCCTATGACCCTGGCACTGACTAATGGTCTGCTCATCGACGGGCGGAGCGACGACCCACGCGAGAGAATGACCTTGCTGATTGAGAATGAGCGCATCACGGCGCTTGGCCCGGCAGGACAGATACGTATTCCGCGCGATAGCATTGTCATTGATGCGCAAGGTGGCAGCATCCTCCCTGGTTTGATTGATACGCATGTCCATTTTTTGATGGAGTACCCTGATATTTTGCGTAATCTGCTTACGCCGCCATCGCTGAGTGTACTGCAAGCTATTCCGCGCATGCGGGCTACACTGGAAGCCGGTGTAACAACGGTGCGTGACGCGGGCGGGACACCGGCGGGTCTCAAAATGGCAGTCGAGCGTGGCATCGTGATGGGGCCGCGTATGCAGGTGGCCGTCTCGATTATTTCGCAAACCGGTGGCCATGGCGATGGCTACTATCCCTGCTGCGTCGATATTGGTATGTTTGGCCTCCATCTCCCCGATGTGCCGAGCGGAGTTGTAGACGGTGTTGAGGCGATACGCAAAACTACGCGCGAAATCTTACGCGCCGGTGCCGATTGGATTAAACTCGCCACCAGTGGTGGGGTTCTCTCGACCGCCGACGCGCCCACCTCATCACAACTGACCATCGAGGAGATCAGCGCGGCGGTCTATGAGGCACACGCGCAGGAAAAACGTTGTATGGCGCACGCGCAGGGAACGCAAGGTATCAAAAATGCCATTTTAGCCGGAGTTACCTCTATCGAACATGGTATCTATCTTACCGACGAGCTTATCGAACTGATGTTGCAAAAGGATGTATGGCTCGTGCCAACCCTGGTTGCCCCGCTGGCGGTGATCGAGTATGCCGCGGCCCACCCCGATATTGTGCCGCCAGTAATGGCCGCCAAAGCGCATAACGTGGTTGAAGCTCACAGGCGCAGCATCCATAATGCTATCAAGGCGGGTGTGAAAATTGCAATGGGAACCGATTCCGGTGTCGGAAAACATGGAGAAAACGGGCGTGAACTGCAACTGATGGCCGAAGCTGGCATGACACCCATGCAATCTATCCGCGCCACCACCTGGCATGCCGCACAGTTGCTGCAACTCGATCAGCAGCTTGGTACCCTCGAGGAAGGTAAACTGGCTGATGTCATCGTTGTGGCAGGCAACGTGTTGAACGATATCGCTATTTTTGCTAACCCTGACAATGTTAAACTCGTTCTCAAAGGGGGGCAGGTTGTCAAAAATACGCTCGAAGACAATTGAGGAAAGGTAGCAGGCTGCCAATAAGGTTCTATTGTCCCTTACCCGTGTCTGCTGGTATACTGAGAGTCGGATTATTCTTCGCAACCAACACCATTGATGAGCAGGGTTATTGTGCTTCAGTGATGGCAGAAAGTGAGACGGAAAATGACGGTGGATATTAGTGACATAGAGCGTATTATCGGGCAGCAGGATACATGGCGACAAACGCAGACCATTAACCTGATTGCCAGCGAAAATACGCCCAGCAGCGCGGTACGCCGTGTGCAAAATTCGGATTTCATGGGCCGCTACGCCGAGGGACATCCAAATAAGGATGGACAGGTCAATCGCTACTATCAGGGAACGCGCTACATTGACATGATTGAGCAGATGGCGCACGATGAGATCATCGAACTCTTCCGCGCTAAGCAGGCCGATGTGCGCCCGATTAGCGGCAATGCTGCCAACACAGCCATTGCGCTGGGTCTGTTGCGCGGCGGCGATACGGTGATTGCCAACTCCACTGATGCCGGTGGTCATATCAGTCATGGGCCGGTAGGTGTCTTTGGGCGACGCATCCAGAATCGCGGTCAATCGCTTAAATTAGGTAGTGCCAATTCGATCAACCTGCACTATTTACCATTAACAGCAGATCATTATCATGTTGATGCGCAAAAGACGATAGAGATGATCGACCAGCTTGCGCCTCAACTCGTTATCATGGGCAAAAGCCTGTTCCTCTTCCCCGAACCTGTTGCCGAGGTCGCGGCCTTCTGCAAAACGAAGGATATTCCGCTCCTTTACGACGGCGCGCACGTGCTTGGATTGATTGCCGGCGGACAATTCCAGGATCCGCTCCACGAGGGCGCGACATGGTTGACTGGTAGCACACACAAGACCTTCCCAGGCCCACAGCGCGGCGTGATTCTGGGCAATATGGATGATAGCACAGCCAAGAAATACTGGCCGCCAGCCGACCGTGGCGTTTTCCCTGGCTCGTCCAGCAACCACCACCTGCACACCCTACCCGCGCTACTGGTTGCTATCCGTGAGATGAAGCAGTACGCTCGTGAGTATGCCGCGCAAATTGTGCGCAACGCGCGCGCGCTGGGTCAGGCGCTGGACGAACTCGGCACGCCCGTCGAAGCGCGCGAGTTTGGTTACACGCGCAGTCACATGATCGCCGTCAATGTCGCGCAGTGGGAAGGTGGCGTTGAGACGGCGAAGCGCTTAGAGGCTAACGACATCATCGTCAACTACAACATGCTCCCCGGCGATACCGACCCGCGCCATCCCTCCGGCCTGCGTATCGGCGTGCAGGAGATGACGCGCTTTGGCATGGACGAGCGTGCGATGGGCGAACTGGCGCAACTGATGCACGATGCCATTCGCGGCAAAAACGTCAAAGCACAAGTAAACGATCTACGTAGCAGGTATACAGCCATGAAGTACGTATAGGTATGTTATTGGCACACCTGACACCGATAACGAATCTGTAGGGGCGTGATTTATCACGCCCTGGAAGCGCGTCAATGGACGAACAGGGCGTGATGAAGCACACCCTGGAAGCGCGTCAATGGACGAACAGGGCGTGATGAAGCACACCCTGGAAGCGCGTCAATGGACGAACAGGGCGTGATAAATCACGCCCCTACAGGATGAGATCATTGCCAATTTTGAAGGTGGAGATTTATTATCTCGTTAGCATATGCCATTGCTATGTTAATGAGTGTTGTGTCCTCAAAGGAGCTAAATAATTGCAACAAGTGCCTGTTCTTTGCATCCAAGTCGATGAAGATCTGCAATTGCGCCCCCATGAGATGCGCTATGCCGATTTATTTTTTGCTTTGACAGAGCGCAATCAAGCGCATCTAGCGGCCTGGCAACCCTGGGCCAGTGAAGTATCGCTGGATAGCATCAAAGCCTTCATCAAGCAAGCGTTACGCGAGTTCGCGGACGGGAGAAGTTTGCAGACAGGCATTTGGTATCGAGGCCAGCTTATCGGTGCACTTGGCCTGAATGACATCGACGAGTACGATCACAAAGCGGAGATCGGCTACTGGCTGGATGCCTCCATGCAGGGTAAGGGTATCGTCACCAGAGCCTGTCGCGCTATGACCTCCTACGCCTTTACGCACTACGGTCTGCACAGAGTCGAGATTCATTGCGCAAGCGGCAACAAGCGCAGCCGCGCTGTGCCTGAACGCCTGGGTTTCACGCAAGAAGGCATCATGCGTCAGTCCCAACTCTTGAACGGTCGGTACGTAGATATGGTGATCTACAGTATGCTTGTTGATGAGTGGCAATAGCATAACGAAAGGTTATCACCGCGCACGCAACCTTACAGAAAAAAATAGGTACTCCACCTGATAGGCAAGGTACATCGCCTCCTGTATAGTACAACATAACACAAAGTTCGCTCTTTTCTGTCTGAAAGAGTGCTGCAGATGAGAGAGTTGAGGAATATCTGATGAATCGGCCTGCGAGTAAAAGCCAGAAGAGATCAAGGAATGAACAATACAATACTTTGGTATACAAACTGGAATTGGGCACCATCGCTGATAATAGGAACACTGGCTATCATTGCAGGGTACCTTCTTGTTATAGGGCCACTCCGTGAACGCTATCAGCTTGGTCCAGAGGTGCCGTTGGCGCGTGCCTGTGCCTTCTTACTGGGTGTGGACATTATTTTCCTGGCCCTTGTCTCTCCATTAGACACCATTGGAGATAGGTATCTTTTCACTGCACATATGTTGCAACACTTGCTGCTGAGTCTGGCGGCTCCCCCTTTGCTGCTCATTGGCATGCCTGACTGGTTCTTTAAACCCCTGTTGCATAATCGTATGATCTTGACCATCGGCAAAGCTCTCACATTCCCTATCGTGGCATCTACGCTTTTCAATGCCAATCTCTGGTTCTGGCATGCCCCTCCGATCTATGACATTACACTGGTGAACGAAAACATACACATTTTGAGCCACATCCTTTACATTGCAACTGGAGTGATTTTCTGGTGGCCTGTGATGAGTCCTTTGAAAGAAGACTTACCTCCACTGTCTTTAGGTGGCAAGCTGGCTTATCTCTTCTTCAGTGATATGCCAATGGTTCTGCTGGGGGCGGGGCTAACCTTTACGCCACCTTTGTATACACGCTATGAGTATGCCGGGCGTATCTTCGGCCTGTCGGCGGCGATGGATCAGCAATTGGGTGGCTTGCTAATGTGGATTGTGGGGAGTATCTTCCTGATTGTCGTCGTAAGTATTATCTTCCTGCGTTGGATGTATAAGCAGGAAGAACAGCAGCACCAGATTGATCTGGCCCAGGAGTACGAGGAAGTAGGGCATGAAACAGTGTGAGCCAGACCACACTGTTTCGACTCAGAGGTACCTGAGTTGTCCAAATAGTGCTGTCAGCTTCTGTTCATCCAGCTTCCCATTCGTGCGTACACCGCTGCAAATATCCAGGCCGAAAGGGCCGACCTGTTCAATAGCGGCACTGATGTTGTCGGGATTCAGACCACCGGCCAGGTAGACCGGCACAGAAACAGCTTCGCGGATGGCCCGACTGATCTGCCAATCATGCATGCGCCCGGTACCGCCCAGTTCTTTGACCGGTAAGGTGGGGTTGCCAGAATCGAGCAAAATGGCGTGAACATAAGGTGCGACGGCAATCGCCTCTGCCAGCGACTCCGGCCCTGTCACATGGATCACCTGTATTAAAGCAATACCGGGGAGCGCGGCCCGTAAATAGTGATGGCTACCAGCAGGCAGGCTGTCTACCAGTTGCAGCGCGTTGACGCGGCAGCGCCGTTGCTGCTCAATAATCAGTTCCGGCTCTTGCAGGCTGGTGAGCAGTACCGAGGTCACGCCCGGCGGCATCTGTTCGGCAATTTCTGCGATCAGACTTTCCTCGATCACGCCTGGCCCGCTAGGCATAGCCGAAACCAGCCCCAGCATGTTGGCTCCGGCCTCTATCGCCATCTGCGCTTCCTGTACACTGCTGATACAGCATATCTTGACTCGTGGTCGTATTGTTGCTTTCATAGAGCCACTCCTTATTTTATCTTGTCCTGCGCGCAATTATGAATTTCCGACCGAAACCGGCAATATTCTCTATACCGTAGGGGCGTGATTGATCACGCCCTGAGAGGCGCTCAACAGGCAACCAGGGCGTGATCAATCACGCCCCTACGAGATCGCCGATTTCGATAGTGAAAATTCATCATCACGCCCCTACGGGATGGAGATTCCGGGCGGAAAACTTCATAATATTGAACAACATTACAGCCCTTTCAAGCTGCTATTAAGTATAAAGGCTGATACGCCCAAGCCAGCTAGCCATGAGAGCGAGCACTACAGCAAACGCGGCGACCAGCAATGTCGAGAGAGTGGCAGCCCGAAAGAGAAGTGATACCAGTATCAGGAAGGCAGTAGCGCAGCTCCATAGTATAATGCATATATGAGTACGCAATAGCCCTGATATAAATATAGCTAGTAAGGTAATAGGTAATGTGACACGTGGGTATGGAAGCAGTATAGAGAATTGTTGTGAAAAGTGTGCAGCATTAAAAAAACCGATGACAAGTGCCATCACAATGGCAAGAGTTGTTACAGTATTTAGCTCGCGGAAGAGCTGCATACGTATGTTAATAAACGGTATAAAATGGCTTATGAAGAGAACGCATAAAATATGAATAAAAATGCATAGTACAAGAAATTGCCACCAGAGGCCAGTAAAGCTAATCATATACAGTATGCCGAGGAACACGAGAACTGCCCCGATACCCGCGACACGCTGTAGCGGGGTTTTCCTGCCGGGCATAGTGACAAGAAATGTGGCCAGGATAAACGCCACCGGCACGCCTGATATGCTCCACTGGCATTGCTGATGCGTTGCCACTACGCTTGCCAGATACAGGCCGAAAACAGCCAGCAGTATGGCAATAGCAGCAAGCACGGGTCGATACAGGAAGAATGTTGTTGTGAATAGTGAGATAGTTGCTGCGGCCATTAAAATGACCGCCGCAGTCGTGTTTTCCACTTGACCAGACGATGTTCTAAGTGGTAGCACAGGTGGAAGAAGGACAATTATACAAGAAATAATTGTGAGAACAGCAAGAAATAATAACGCAACATACGAGCGTGCAGGTGATCTCCGTCTAGCCCTGTTTCTGTTAGTGAACAATCTATTCATGAAAGTGCTTGCAAAAAAATAATGAAGATGAATATGCTTAGAATCACCGTTGTTAGTATGACACAGTTAGGTGTCAGAAATCAAGAAAAATGGTGCTATGCGGCGGCTGGTATGAGAGAATTTGAATACTGGTTATGTCAGAATATGGCCGTTGTGGTATGATGTGGGACAGAATATAGTGAAGCAGACAATTTTCTACGACATCTTTTGGTCCACTGTTGAGAGAAGAGACTGCTGGCTTGAGGAGGGTCTTGCATAGCTGAAGAACAGGCCAGGGCTTCAAAAATCTGTTGATGCAGTGCATACCGAGAAAGAGGTGTAGGGGCTGGCTTGCAACAAGAGGTGCTATTTTCCCATGGCTCATATGTGAGGGGATAGCTATACCTTCTTATTCATAAATCGGTAGAGAAAAGTATTGATGGCAAATTTCCATATATGAGAGTCGGTTCGTTCTGCTTCATGAGGAGGATTTTATGGAACTGTCGCTGCGACTGGACACCCTGGGCATGGTTGAGGTGCGTTACTTGCGTCGGCGTGAACAATATCGGGATTGGCCACAATTTCAACTTACTGCCGCGTCCCGCCAGGCTCGTATTGCGGCTTATATGACGCGCGAGGTGGCTGAGCAACTTCACCAGCAAATATTGCTGATAGAAGAGACGGTTGGTCTGGCGGACGATGATGACGAGGAAGATGAAGAAGACGAGGAGCAGGAAGAGCATGCTTATGAGCGGCTCCGCGACGAGACGGAGGGCGATGAAGGCGCTAAATCTTCTGAGCGCGAGACAAGTGCATTCTCCCCCGCGCTGGCCCAGGCGCTAAAACAGCTTAACGAGTTAGCGCGGCAGCGTCTCCCCGATGGCACTGCCAATAGCAGCACGAGCAGTAACGAACCTGTAACAGAAGATGAAACCATTGATGATGAAGACGCACTAGAACAATTGCAGGATGCTTTTACGCAGATGATGGAAGTTGTGCGCGAGTTAGCCGAAGAGATGGCCACCGACGCTCTCAAGATCATGGGCCGTTTCAAGTGCGTGCGCACCAATATCGAATTTGTGCCACATGCGATTGAGGACGACGAAGATGAAGATGAGGACGAGGATGAGCGACTGACCCAAGAAACATTGAGTGCAGGCGGGATTGTGGAGTTAGAGGTTGAACTGGCCATGGTGTTGCAACTCTACGAAGAGGGGCGCGCCAGGGCAGATGACGCGCCGGCCGTTGAGTTACAGCTTGATGTAGACGATTTTGAGCGTCTGCACGAGACGCTTGATCTCGCCCTCGATCATGCACGACGCAGCCATCGTCGCCGCTGATGCTTATATTGTAGGGACGCGATTTCTCATGCCTGAACCATCCAATTGTGTACTTCATCTGGGGTAACGCTGTCTGAAATCGCACTGCTTCACGTTTTCAACACACATAACGGGTTCGGATATGATAAACCGCGTTCCTACAGAATTACCGAGTTATTTATGTACTGGAAGGGATCAGTAGAAACGTATGTTACGTACAATCACGATAGAAGACCTCTATCAGATGAAATTTGTGTCCAGACCACGTATTTCTCCTGATGGGCAGCGGGTGGCAATGGTAGTTACGACCATTGACGAGCATAAACACGAGTATCACTCATCGATCTGGGTAGCGTCCGCCAATGGAGGGGAGCCACGCCGTTTTACCACCGGCCTGGCCAACGCGCATAGCCCGGCCTGGTCGCCCGATGGGCGCTTCCTGGCCTTTGTCTCTGAACGCGAAGGCGAGGCCGTGCATAGCACAGAGAGTAAAGAGCAGAAAAAGCTCGGTAAAGGTAAGCCGCAGGTCTGGATACTGCCGATGGAGGGCGGCGAAGCTTATCAACTTACCTTCATGGAGCATGGAGTCTCCTCGCCGGTCTGGTCGCCCGATGGAAAATATGTGTTGTTTAGTGCCCCGGTAGGGCCTACTGATGAAGAGACGGAGGATGGTAAAAAGCTGCCCAAAGTGCGCGTCATCGACAATCTCTGGTATAAACTGGATGGCGTCGGCTTTATCTATGAGCGGCGTTCACACCTCTTCCTGGTGCCTGCAACCGGCGGTACACCACAACAATTGACTGATGGCGACTGGGACGATGGCGATGCTGCCTGGTCACCCGATGGTACCCAGATCGCCTTCGCCTCTGATCGCACTGAGAATCGCTGGCGTATCCCCGGTGCAGACATCTACACTTTGAGCATTCAGGACGGCAAAGCTGGCGAATTGCGCTGTTTGACCGATGGCACGCAAGGCTGTAGTTCACCCTCGTGGTCACCGGATGGCAAAACCATTGCCTATCTGGCCGCCGCGAAATTCCGTTCCGCCGGACACGTCTACCTTTATACTATTGCCGCCAACGCCGAGCATAGCCAGGGTACCAATCTCACCTCTGAGTTCGATGGCTCCTGCATGGACTGGACAAATAGCGACATCGGCGACGAGCATCTGATGCCGCCGCCGGTCTGGTCTACCGACGGCAAAGCATTGTATGTGCTGGCCTCTTATCATGGTGCATCACGTATCTACGTTATTCCAGCCGATGGAGCGAGCAAGGAGCCAGCAACGCTCACGCCGGGCGAGGTGCATGTGCGCGATTTCAGCGCCGATGCCTCGGCCAGTAAACTGGCTCTGCTGGTCGGTTCTGCCACGCGCCCGCAGGAGATTTTCGTGCGCCCAACCAGTCTCGATGGCGAACTCAAGCGTGTCTCTGCTTTCAATGACGCACTCTTCGAGGAACTCTTGCTGGTCACACCGGAGTACATGCCATTCAAGGGGGCCGACGGCTGGGATATTGATGGCTGGATTCTCAAGCCACACAATTTCGATCCCGATAAAAAGTATCCCTTAATAGTCGAAATTCATGGCGGGCCACAGACACAATATGGCTATGGTTTCTTCCACGAGATGCAGATGCTGGTAGCGGAAGGCTATGTGGTGTTCTTTACCAATCCGCGTGGTAGCTGTGGCTACGGCTATGAGTTCGCGCTGGCAGTGCGCGGTGCCTGGGGCGAGAAGGACTCCATCGATATTATGCTGGGCATTGATGAATTGCTCAAACGAGGCTATATCGATGAGCAGCGCATGGGCGTGACCGGTGGCAGTTATGGCGGCTTTATGACCAACTGGCTCATCGGCCATAGCGACCGCTTTAAGGTGGCTGTGACCGACCGCTGTGTGTATAATCTAGCTACCATGTTCGGCTCTAGCGACATTGGCTGGGATTTAGGCTACGACAATCTGGAAACCACGCCCTGGGAGAACCTGGAGAAATACATGCACATGTCACCGGCTGGCTATGTGCAGAATATTCATACGCCACTGCTCATCATCCATAGCGAGCAGGACCTGCGCTGTCCCATTGAACAGGCCGAGCAACTCTTCACGGCCTTAAAATGGATGGGGCGCGAGGTGCGCATGGTGCGTTTCGAGGGCCAGAGTCACGGCCTCTCGCGCGGCGGTCATCCCAAATTGCGTCTGGAACGTCTGCGCCACATCCGTGACTGGTTTGCTAAATACCTGAAGTGACGAGTTGAACAACACAGAAAACAGGATGACATCTCCAGGGCTGCCACGCGGCAGCCCTGTTCATCGACATTCAAGTTATCATTGTTGCGGTAAACGCAGTGGGCTGTTGCCGGTGTTGCTATAGCCGCTAAAAGGCAAACCTTGTCCACCGTAGTGATGGCCAGGGAAGGTGGTTGTATTTCCCTGTGGCGTGTAATTCGGATTGATACTGGTGCTATTGTAGTTCGGATAAGGATTGCCGTAGTCGGGATTGCCATAGATGTAGGCATCGGAAGGCGGTTTCCCATAGCCTCCATAGCCTCCATAATTGTCATATGGCCCATACGGGGCCTGATATCCGCTATTGATACCGAGATCACCACCGCTATTATCGTCGGAGGGCGTATTGATATACATCCCTAGCGGGATAAAAGATGATACGCTACGCTCCTGCGACTGCGCATTACTATCAGCAAAGGCCGTTCCTGGTGTAAGAACGAAGATTGCCAGTGTTAATAGTGATGCTGTGAAGAGCAGAGTTATACAATGTCTTATGTGTCTATACATCTAACTTCCTCCCATGACTGCGGAACACAACAAGCATCCCACAGTCTCTCTACCTCAACTTCTCACGATGCTCTATAGAGTAGCCACGCAAGACAAGCAACATGTGGTGACATCCGTTGCTAGAAGCCCCCGAAAGGGCTACCATCGTAGCCCCCGAAAGGAGCGCTAAAGCCACTATCGCCGAAGGGGCTACCGCCAAAGAGACCGCCAAAACCATTATCACCATAGGGCGTACCGGCAAAGGGATTACCAAAGGCATTATTCCTGCCGGAGCCATTATTCCCATACAGTTGACTGTAGCCATTATCGCCATAGGGGTTGCCATAGCCGGTACCAGGAGCATCATAGATACTACTGGGACGGCTATAGTTATTCTCGTTCGCCTCAGAACCGGTTGTGCCATTTTTACTATTATTATCTACGCTATTGCTATTATCGCCGTTACTAACCGATTTACTTTTGTTATTACCGGCGTTGCTACTGTTGGCACTGTTACCAGTATGAGTGGTTGGGGGTAGCGTTGGCAATGGGGGCAGGGGTGGTATTGTCAACTGACCTGTAGCGGCTGTGGTGGTGTCAGCACTATCAGCATTGGATTTACTGGCGGCAAAGGCACCGGACGGGCTAAAGGCAACCAGAACCAGCGTTGCTAAGAGAGAGACGCTCAACATAAGCAAGCGATATTTTATATGCATCACAGATCCTTTCCCAGCAGGACTGCGGACCCATTGCTGTGTTCCGCAGTCCTTCTACCTCACTTCCTCAAGATGCTCTATAGAGTGGTCGCGCGAGACAAGCAACCTGCGGCAGCATCAGTCCCGCACAGGAGCTAGAATCCCCCGAAAGGGCCACCACCATAGCCACCAAGAGGCCCACCAAAACCACCATCGCCATAGGGGCCGCCACCATAGCCACCAAGAGGCCCACCAAAGCCGCCAAAGGGACTACCAAAGCCGTTATCACCATAAGGGCCACCACCATAGCCACCAAAGGGGCTACCGCCGAAAGGGCTACCACCATAGCCACCAAAGGGGCTACCACCGAAAGGACTGCCACCATAGCTGCCATAAGGACTGCCACCAAAGGGGCTACCACCGAAAGGACTACCGAAGCCATTGTCGCCATAGGGACTACCGCCGAAAGGGCTACCGCCATAGGGGCTACCATACCCATTATCGCCGTAGGGGCTGCCGTAACCACCACCGGGGCTACCATAGTCACTGCCAGGGCTACCGTAGTCGCTCGGATTAGGGCCATTATAGCCGCCACCAGGGTTGGAACCGGTATTGTTATCCGAGCCAGGGCTGGTGGTGCCAGTATTACCAGTGTTATTAGTCGGGGGCGGTGCCGGAGGAGGCGGTGGTGCCGACTGAGTAGTGGTAGTGGTTTTAGCTTTGGGTTTAGCAGCCGCAAAAGCATTGGACGAAGTAAAGGCGACCAGTGCCAGCATTGCTAAGAGAGAGACGCTAAACATGAGTAAGCGATGTTTTATCTGCATCAAAAATCCTTTCCCAGACTGCGAAATACTTCTACAGCAGGACCCTCACGAGGAGTGTCAGTACCATAACACCTGTACCATGATACCCACGAGGAGCATCACTACATGTATTTCATGGTGCCGTAGTCGCTCTTCATATATCCCAAACACCTGCTACTATCCTCCCGTGCAGTCGCTCCACCCCGACTTCACGCGATGCGATATGAACATACGCTAGTCACGTCTCATAGAAACATTGTGTGACAGGTCGGCAAGCAAGTCAGGGCACCCACAAGCAAAGCGGGTGCCCTTGCTCACTATGCCTGTTCAAAGAGGCCATACACCCCATCGTCGATAAGGTGCATGAGGCGGGCATGGACTAGCTGGTGTTGCCAGCCCTGGGGATTTTCGGGCAGACCATGAACTTCAACGCGGATATAGTTGTCGGTCAGACCTTCCCAGACACCGTGATGTTGCTGCTCGATCAAAACCTGACAGCACTGGCCCAGGAAGCGCGAACGGAACAGGCGGCTATGTTCCTCATTGAGCTTGAGAAGCCGTTCGCTACGCGCCTTCTTAATTTCCTCTTTGATCTGACCACGCATACGGGCCGCAGCCGTACCCTGACGCGGCGAGAAGCGAAAAACGTGCATTTTGGCAAACTCCAGTTCCAATGCAAGCTGATAGGTTCGCTCAAAATCTTCGTCGCTCTCGCCGGGGAAACCGGTGATGATATCGGTACTGATGGCAATACCGGGCACTAACCGTTTGGCCTCGGTAACGATGGTGCGGTAGCGCGCACTGTTATAGCGACGGGCCATGCGGCGCAAAATGGCATCCGAGCCGCTCTGCATGGGCAGATGCAGATGGCGGCACATACGCGGATCATGCCACAATTCCAGCCATTCCAGGCGAAAATCCTCTGGCTCCAGTGAGGAGACGCGAATACGGGGTATGTCGGTTTCGCGGAGCAGGGCCGCGATCAGATCACCCAGGTCTTGCGACTCCTGGCCCTCTGGATGGTAGTCCCCCAGGTGAATGCCCGTCAGCACGACCTCTTTGTAGCCCGCACGAGCTTTGCGCCGTACATGCTCAACAACAGAGGCAATGCTACGACTGCGTGATTTGCCACGTACCGTCGGTACAATACAATAGGTGCAGCGATTATTGCAGCCATCCTGCACCTTCATCTGCACGCGAGTGCGCGAAAAAGCTGCCCCGGCATGCTCGCCTGCACCATTTGGACTGAACGGTGAGAGACGGGCAGGATTCTCCGGCTGCACCTCATCTGCCTCCATATCGAGCGCATGGTCGCTGCCAATATGCAGCATATCGAGCGATAAGGGGACGGGGCGACTGCGAGAATCGTTCTCACCATAACGGGCGGGCAGAACAGATGACGTTGTAGGGTAGATGTAACCCTGGCGGTCGCTCTCATAGCTCTGCTCCCCCTGCTCACAGGCTTCTATTGCTGTAACTTCACTCTGTTTTGCCTGGAGAATGCTCTCGACCAGACGGTGCTTCTGCTGGTTGCCGATAACGAGATCGACACCCGGCAATGCTGCGACCGCTTGCGGATTAATCTCGGCATAGCAGCCGGTAACGACGAGGAGCGCATCGGGATGACGACGGTGCGCCTGTGCAATCAACTGGCGCGAACTGCGGTCGCCCAGGTGCGTGACGGTGCAGGTATTGACGATGTAGACATCAGCAATATCGTTAAAATCGCGCTGCTCAAAGCCCGCCGCGTTCATCTGCTCGCTAATTGCCTCGCTATCAGCCTGATTGACCTTGCAGCCCAGTGTAGCGACGGCAAAAGTGGTGCGCTTGTTGCTTGTGGTATCGATAATATCGCTCATGGTTGTTGTGTGTGCTGCATGTGTACAGGGGTCGTTGTTTGTGAATACTGAACTGGCTGTGGTGGCGCTACTGTTTCCATCAGGGTCTTGTGCATCAACGGCAGCGCGAACCAGACGCTGCCCAGGCCGAAGAGAACGCCGGTAATCACGCGCAGTTCCCAGGTGCTTTCGCGTAAACCAAACATCTGCGTAAAGCCGTCCCAGGCCATCGGCAGGCTGAGTAGTATCCACATCCACCAGGGGATGCCAGGGATACGTTTCTTGCTCAGCACGAAGATCAGGCTACCCAGGAACATTGAAAAGTAGATGGAGAAGTTGCGCGCGCACAGGCCAAGCTGATAGCCGAAAAGATAGAACGAGTGTGAGGGAATTTGCGCGCAGATGTAGTGCAACGAGAAGAAGATCGGTCGGGCGATGCTATCCAGGCCCAGGTAAAAGAGAAATGGCACCGCCAGCGCCGCTAAGATGATTACGCCAAGCACTATTGTAATGATGTTGGCCCACTGCGCCATCAGAAAGCTTTCTATGCCATGCCCGATACGTTTCAGTAACGACGGTCTGCTATGCTCAACGGTTTGCTTCCCTGGATAACCATGCTCATATGCCTGGGTTGCCATCTCTATATGCCTCACATTCTGTTAAACCTGAAATGCCTCGGCCAGTTCTTCGTAGGTAATACGCCCTTCGGCGACAATAACGTCATTGATAAGAATAACCGGAATACGATAACGATATAGCTCAAATAGCTGCGGGTCGCTGCGAATGTCGATCTCGGTCAAGTCATAAGCTGTGAGCGAGGCGATCTCCTCAAGGTGGTCGCGAGCCTCGTCACAGAGATGACACCCCGCTTTAGTATAAAACGTTACGCGCGGGGTCAACAATCGCGCGCTCTTTTCAGCCTGCTCCTCTTGCTCCATTGCATGCTTCCTTTATGTTAGCATATCTTCGCTCAAATGATAACATGAACTGGTGTTGTAGGCAAATGGTTTGTCCCCCTGGAGGTACCAATTTATCGCGCTCGCTGGTCGATCTACTCACATTTTTCTCGATTGTATCTAGCCAAAGAACAGCTTTTGGGGTAAACTACGGGTACCTCACTATGAAGAATATTGCTGTTGTCAGAAAGGTGCGAGGTGCGGTATGCAGAGTGAACAGACGAGTGTAGATGAGGCGGTGCGGCAGCAGGTAGCCAATCTGCTGAGCAGATTGCACACAGGAGGACGCGAAAGTTTTAGTGCCTTGCGTACCCTTTTTAACGAGACGTTGAATTATGATTATGCCAATGAATCACTATCTTTAGACGCTGCTCTCAACAATTTACCGGTAGAACAGCCTCTCCTCATGGCTACCGGAGCCGAAGGCCAGTTCCATGTGATTTATATACGTTTTACTCATAATACTCTTTCGCCCGGCGACGAACGCAAAATTGTCACAAAGTTGCTACGCAATCATCTCTATGCACTCTTCATTTTCTCCAATTATGCTCAGACAACATGGCACTTCGTCAATGTGAAAAATGAGCCGGAGCGTGAGAAACGGCGTGTCTTTCGGCGCATTACTGTGGCACGCGAAGACCGTCTACGCACCGCCATTGAGCGTATCTCTATGCTCAACTTAACGCATCTTGAAACAGCGCAATTGTTAATTACGCCGCTGGATATTCAGCGTATCCACGACGAAGCTTTCGACGTTGAGGCTGTTACCAAACGTTTCTTCAAAGAATATAGCGATGTCTTTCGTATCTTGCAAAAAGACTTGCTGAACCAGACCGGTGATCCTACGTGGGCACACGACTACGCGCTGCAATTCCTCAATCGCTGCATGTTTCTCTATTTTATTCAGCGCAAGCACTGGCTGGGCGAAAATACCGAATTCCTGAACTATTTCTGGCAGAGCTATCTTAAAACAGCACATCAGCCGAATACCTTCGTGAAGGGCTGGCTGATGGTACTTTTCTTCCAGGCCTTTAATAATAACTATAATGGGCGTTATCGTCATTTCCCTGACGATATTCACGCTATTCTGTCGCTGGCCCCCTATCTTAACGGCGGCCTGTTTACCGAAAATGCGCTTGATAAAGAGAAAAGCGGTGAATTTGTCATCAGCGATGAGTGCTTCTATCAGGTGCTACACTTCCTTGAGCAATATAACTTTACCATCACCGAGGATAGCCCGCTCGATCAGGAAGTCGCGGTAGACCCGGAAATGATCGGTAAGGTCTATGAGAGTCTGGTCAACGTCTCCGAGAACCTGGATGAGCGCGGCGATGCTGGTATCTTCTACACGCCGCGCGTTGAGATCGACCTGATGTGTCGCCTCTCCCTGGCCGAATATCTTGTCAATCATCTTGGTACGCATAACAGACCGTTCTTGTATGATGTGATCTTTGCGATGGAACCGGAAGACAAAGAAGCGGCTGACGTCCAGCTTGAGCAACGGCATTTGTGGCGTCCCCTCTACGAGCTACTGGAAAATGTCACGGTGGTTGATCCAGCCTGTGGCTCCGGCGCATTCCTGGTCGGCATGTTGTATGTATTAGATGACTTGATAAAACGCGCTGAAGAAAAATTACCGCATCTCGTGATAGATCAACGCGAGCAGGCGTATCATCGCAGAAAGAACATTATCGGGCGTAGCCTCTACGGGGTTGATGTCATGGAATGGGCCGTGCGCGTGGCCGAACTGCGCCTCTGGCTGGCCCTGATCGTCGATGTCTCGTTGAGTCGTGAAGAACTACATGCGCGCGGTGAGCCGTTGTTGCCCTATTTCACTTTCAAAGTGCAGCGCGGCGATAGCCTCGTGCAGAAGGTAGGCAATATTAATTTTGGGCATAATCGCTTCTTGAGCGACCTGACACCGCCTCTCAGGCGGCGCGTCGCCCAGCTCAAAGAGCAAAAATTGCTGTATTATAACAATGACACGCACCACGAGGCGCAGCGCAAAAGCCTGGAAGAGCTACGGCATGACGAGCGACGGCTGTTCATCGATATTTTGCGTGAGCGATTGCAGTCATTGGAGCGTAGCTTAAAGGCAGTATCAACACAACAGCAGTCCATGCTGGGCATGGAAACCGGCGCGGGCGACCGACTCTCATTAGAAAAAGAGCAACAGAGGGCTAAATTAGAAGAGCAGCGTCAACAGTTGCTGGATGCCATCGAGGTGATCAATACCACCAAAATGACACCTTTTGTCTGGGACATTGCTTTTGTTGAAGTATTTGCCGGTAAGAGCGGCTTTGATATTGTGATCGGCAATCCGCCCTATGTACGCCAGGAACATATCGCTAATCCGTTGTTGCCAGCGGAGAAACGTAGCGCGTCGGAGCAGAAGCAGGAGTATAAACAGCAGCTTGAACAGGCTACGATGGCACTTTTCCCACGTTTCTTCGCGCAACATAAGCTAGATCGCAAAAGCGACCTGTACGTCTATTTCTACCTCTATGGCCTGTCGCTCTTAAACAGCAGAGGGATATTCAGTTTCATCACCTCTAATTCCTGGTTGGATGTTGGCTATGGCGCTCTATTGCAAGAATTTCTGCTCAAGCATTGTCATATCAAACTCATTATCGACAATGAGATGCGCCGCTCTTTCGCCACCGCCAGCGTCAATACCGTCATCACGCTCTTCTCCGCGCCTGATGAGAACAGCGAGAGTTGCCTGAATGAGACGGCGCGCTTCGTGATGTGCAGAGTACCATTCGAGCAGATGCTTTCTTCAGCAGTGATGAAAACGCTTGTCAGCGCACAAGAGCGTCAATCGTTGCCGGAATGCCGCATTCACCCGATCCAGCAGCGCAAGCTTTTTGCGGAGGGAATGACACAACCAGAGGACGACGCGGATGAGACAGAAACAGCACCGAAACCTGATAGAAACAAAAGGCGTGTGCGAGAAAGCAATATAAGCCTGCAAGGATCGACGAAATATAGCGGTAATAAATGGGGTGGCAAATATCTGCGCGCGCCGGACATCTACTGGACGATCATCGAGAAGGGCAAAGACAAACTGGTGCGGCTCGGCGATATTGCCGAAGTGCGCTTTGGCATCAAGACTGGCGCGAACGAATTTTTTTATCTGGACAATGCCGCGATCAGGCGACACGGCATTGAGCCGGAGTTTTTGCGACCCGTCATTAAGAGTCCGCGCGAGTGCAAAAGCATCAGAATTGACGCCAGCGCGCTCAAGTTCAGCATTTTTCTTTGCAACAAACCAAAGGCAGAGCTAAAAGGAACCGCCGCCTTAGAGTATATCGAGTGGGGTGAGCAGCAGGGCTACCAGCGTAGACCGAGCTGCGCAAGTCGCCCACGATGGTGGTCTGTTTCGCCAGATACGGCCAATGGTATCTTTGTGAAAGAGGCCAATGAGACATCTGCGATATTTTATAATCCATACAATTATATTGTGGATTGCCGCCTCTATTATGCAAACCTTCTTCCTATTACGCTAGCATATCTCAATTCAGCCATCGGAGCGATGTTTTTCGAGATATATAACCGCGCTGGCTTAGGTGAGGGGGCAAGAAGTATGATGGTTTCAGATTATGCTCAAACGCCGGTGTTGACAGGTACAAGTCGTGAGATAGAACAATTATTACAGGCAATATATCCTCTACCCCCACGTAAATTGTCTGTTAAGCTTGCCAGGGAATGGATGGATATTGACGATGCAATTTTTAACCTGCTCGATCTCACGCAAGGGGAGCGAGATGCGGTCTATGAGGCGGTGACGCACCTGGTCAATAAGCGCTTGCAGAAGGCGAGCAGTCTGGAAGAGCGGGCCGAAAGAAAGGAGCGGGCTGAGCGCAAGGAGACGCGCAAGCGGGTGGAGGCGGCACGCAGCCTGGTGGGTATCTGGATGAATTTGCCTGAAGACCCACATGAAGAGCTGTAATCGGGGAGACAGCACACCATGCCTGATCTACGTGATTTGCCGGATGGGAGCCGGGTTTTTGTCGATACCAATATCTTTGATCTGGCCTATCGGGCCGCTTCGGCCTCGTGTGCCGATCTCATTGAGCGTATCGCGCGCGGCGAGATCACCGCTTATGTCAATATTCAGGTCCTGTCTGACCTGCTGCATAAGCTGATGCTGGCGGAGGCGCAGCAGAAAAAGATTATTGCAAAACACCTCGGTTGCATGAACCGTTGTAAAAACAGTCGGCGCAAGGCCCCTTTGTGTGATATTGTGACCTATGATGGCGATTTCGACCACATTGTCGGCGTAACCGTCTGGCGACCGCAAGATGTAGCAAAATTACCACCCGTAGGGGCGTCATTCATGACGCCCTGAACAGCCGTCGATCAGCGCGCAGGGCGGTGAGCAGGGCGTGATGAATGACGCCCCTACGGGAGCATCCATTGCAAGGAGGCATTTTCTCATCTCGCCCTGGAAACGGCGCGAGGGACGCGCAGGGCGGTGAGCAGGGCGTGATAAATCACGCCCTGAACAGCCGTAGGGGCGTCATTCATGACGCCCTGAATACCCGTCGATCAGCGCGCAGGGCGGTGAGCAGGGCGTGATGAATGACGCCCCTACGGGAGCATCCATTGCAAGGAGGTATTTTCTTATCTGCCTCTGGGAACGGCGCGAGGGACG
>Ga0080006_1125069_pt1 | contig 34431 bp, 15 predicted proteins | sample RS3BMetagenome_FD_69209 | JGI IMG/M metagenome (GOLD analysis project Ga0080006, IMG submission 69209) | Ferric oxide microbial mat and aquatic microbial communities from Rainbow Spring, Yellowstone National Park, USA - RS3B (SPADES... ...
CGCGTCAAGTCGCCCAGAATCCGCTCCACCGTCGACCCGTCCAGCCGCTCGCCGTCGTACAGGGCCGACAGCTCCAACCGCTCGCCCGGCCGCGCCGTCAGGCTCACAAGGTAGTGCGTCTTCTCGGCTGTCCGGACCCCGCTGACCCGCAGGTCCGCAAACTGTGCTAGGCCGCGCGTGTCGAGGGGATAGTTTTCGAAGGCCACTAGGGTATCGAACAGCGGCGTACCGGATCGAACCCCGCTCCACGCCTGGACCTGGACAAGAGGAGTGGCCTCGAACTGGCGCATGCGCACCTGCTCATCCTGTAGCGACTGCAACCATGGCAGCACCTCCGCGCCATCGGGCACCCGAACGCGGACGGGCAGCGTGTTGATGAACAGCCCCACCATTGACTCGACGCCGCTCAACTCGGGGGGACGCCCAGACGAGGTAGCGCCGAATACAACGTCTTCTGCGCCGCAGTAGCGGCTCAGGACGATAGCCCAGGCGCCCTGCACAAGGGTGTTCAGGGTCAGGCCGTGGTTTCGGGCCACCGCCTGCAGATCACGCGTGCGATCGGCCGAGAGCGTGACGGAGCGGGCCTGGGCCTCCTTGTCGCGGCTGCGAGCGAGTGCGGGGCGGGCCCTGTCCAGCGGGAGCAGGTCGGGTGAGGTGAAGCCGTCCAGATAACTGCGCCATTCGGTTTCTGCCGCACCCGCATCCTGTTCCTGTAGCCAGGCGATGTACGCGCTGTACGGGGGAGGTGGATCCTCAGGCGCACCGTTCCCTCCTGCGCTGAGCGACCGGTAGTCTTCCATGACCGAGCGTAGCACCAGGGACAGGGACCAGCCGTCGAGCAGCAGGTGGTGGTGCGTCCAGATGAACTGATGGCGCTCCGGCCCCAGCGTGACCAGGACTATACGGAGTAGGGGTGCGCGACCGAGTTCGAATTCGCGGCTGCGCTGCTCCGCCATACAGCGCATCAGTTGGTCTTGCCGCTCTTCCTCGGACAAGTGTTGCCAGTCGAGTTCCTCCCAGGGCAGGTCGACGCTGCGGCGCACCACCTGTAGGGGTTCGTCGAGCCCGTCCCAGATGAAGGCAGTGCGCAGCACCGGGTACCGCTCGAGGGCCTGCTCCCAGACCCGGCGCAAGATTGCCTTGTCTAGTTCGCCCTCGAAGCAGCAGCTGAGCTGAGACACGTACTCGGCCCCAGCGGGGTTCTGCAGCGAATGGAACAGGATGCCCTCCTGCAAAGGGGACAGCGGGTAGATGTCCACAACGTTATCCATCTGCATGGCCACCGGCATCGATTCTTGCGAGAGTGGATGCGATCTTGTCGAATTTGTCTCGGCTCAGCTTAGCGAGCGGAAAGTCGTCGGGAGTGTGATCTCCCGCCCCCGACGACAGGCAGGCGTAGGACGTGGAGGCGACATTCTGCAGGAAGTTCCTGACGAGTCGCCCGACCGTCTCCTGAGTGTGCATCCGGGGGCTGTAAGTCCAGCGGGAACTGAGTTTGCCGTCCAGGACACCGACGTCGACCTCGAAGCAGTGCGAGCGCGGGTTGCCGGGATCACTGACCGGCCCTGGATCTTCATCGGAGAGGCGGAAGTGCTGCAGCCCGTCGTTGATCTGGTCGAACCGTCCCAGGTAGTTAAACAGAACCTGCGGGGGCTCTGCTCCCGACGGGGGGAAGGGCTCTTCCGGTGCAGCCAGCCAGCGATGAAGGCCGAAAGCGATACTGTACCGCCGGAGTCCGCGCAGCGCGTCCCTCGCTGCGCGCAGGTGGTGGAGATCCGGTGGCCCCGGCGCCGCATCCTTGGGAACGGCGATCACGACCGGGTACAGCGAGGTGAACCATCCTACCGTCCGCGAGACGTTGAGCGGACGGGCCGCCAGTTCATTCTCACGACCGGTCCCCTCCAGATCAAGTGCAATGGCTGGGACTCGCGCCCATTCTAGCAACGTGCGGGCAAGCGCTGAGACCAGCACTTCTTGCACCGTTGCGTAGCCATTTTGCGGAACGCGTAGTAGCCGGCCCGTATCCTCCACAGTGAGCGCTCCCCAGAGCTGCGCGGCCGCTGGCTGCGCCGCGCCTGGGTCGTCCTCAGGTAGCCTTGCCGCAAGGTGCCACGGAAGGTGACGCCAGACCTCGAACTGCTGCGCGATCCGCTCGGACTGCGCGCATTCGGCTAGGCTCACGGCCCACGCGCCGTACGAGGCCGTCTTCGGCGGCAGCGCGGGCGCCTGTCCCTCCTTTGCCTTCGCGTAGGCGGCGTCGAGGTCGTGCAGCAGGATGCGCCACGACACGCCATCGACGATCAGGTGATGGGCCGTAAGCACGAGGCGCCCTGGGCGGTCGTTGCCGAGGTCGAAGAAGCAACCGGCCACGACGGGGCCCTTGGTAAGGTGGAGGCTGGCCTGAAGCCGCGCGGATGCGAGCGCCATGCGACGCTCTTGCTCTGCCGGGGGCAGGGCACTCAGGTCGTACTTGGCGCAGGGCGCCTGCACAGCCTCCGGAGGAATGTGGAACTGCCGCCACGTGCCGCCCTCTGAAGCGAAGCGCAGCCGCAGGGCGTCGTGGTGTTGCACGAGAGCCTGGAGCGCCTGCGCGAGTGCGGCGTGATTCAGGCCGGGGGACGTTCGTAGAACGAAGGACTGATTGTAATGGTGTGGATTCGAGGGACGCGTCGCGAAGAACCGCGCCTGGATCGGGGTGAGCGGCACGTCGCCGCCGGCCGCCTCCTGCTTCTCTTCCTCGGCCGCGTCGACGCGCACGACTTCCGCCAGTGCTGCCACCGTTTGCCGCTGCATCAGGTCCCGCGGCGTCAGGCGCATGCCGGATTGGCTGGCCCGGGCGACCACCTGGAGCGCCGTGATGGAGTCGCCGCCGAGTGCGAAGAAGTTGTCCCTGGCCCCGATCCGGTCTACTCGGAGCACCTCGCCCCAGATGGCGGCAAGGGCCCTCTCCACGTCGGTACGTGGCGCCACAAACTCCCCGTCCACGGAGGGGAGCGCCGCGGGCGGCTCCGGCAGGGCACGCCGGTCCAGCTTGCCGCTGCTGGTCAGGGGCAGTTCCTCCAGCACCTGGAGCGTGCCAGGGATCATGTGGGGCGGAAGACGGTCCTGCAGGTAGGCGCGCAGGCGGTCGGGCAGTCCTCGGTCCGCCGCTGGGCTGCGCGGCACGAGGTAGGCCACGAGCCGCTGAGGCTCCTTAGGCAGAAGTTCCACCACTGCTGCCGAGACGTCGGGATGCTGGCGTAGAGCCGACTCGATCTCGCCCAGCTCGATGCGGAAGCCGCGTAGCTTGACCTGACGGTCCCGGCGCCCGGCAAACTGGAGCGCCCCGTCGCCCTGCCGGCGGACGATGTCGCCGGTGCGGTAGAGGCGGGCACCTGGAGTGGGGCCAAAGGGGTCGGGCACGAAGTGATCGGCCGTCAGGTCTGGTCGTCGCCAGTAGCCGCGGGCTAGGTTTGCCCCGCCGATGTGGAGCTCTCCCCACACCCCTCGGGGCACCGGATTACCGGCAGGGTCGAGCACGTAGACAGCCCTGTCGGGTAGCGGGTGGCCAATCGGGACGCTGGTCTGATAGCGCGACCAGTCGGTCGCGGGTGAGACCTCCCAGAGCGTACACGTGATCGTCGCCTCCGTAGGGCCGTAGGCGTTGAGCAGCCGCGCGGAGGACAGACGGCTGGCATGCCACAGCCTGGCCGCGTCAGGCGGGAGCTCCTCCCCGCCGACAATCATGAGACGCAGACGCCCAGGGGCTTCCTTCCCTGCCTGCGCAGAGAATCTTAGCCACTGGTGCCAGTACGCGGTGGGGAAGTTGGCGACTGTCACACCCAGCCGGTCGAGCTGGGGAATGACCATGTCTGGGCTCCAGACCTCGTTGCCCCGCACCACGATCGCTGCGCCGCGGAGCAGCGGGGGAAGCAACTGCTCGATGGAGACGTCGAAGCTGGTCGAAGCGAAGTGCAGCAAACGATCCGCTGGCCCGATCCCAAAGGCATCAGCGACGGCCATGCAGTGCAGCATCAGGGCTCGATGCCTGATGATCGTGCCCTTCGGACGGCCGGTCGAACCGGAGGTGTAGAGGCAGTACGCGGCGTGGTCCAACTGCGCGAGGGGAAGCGGCTGTGCGGAACTGTACCCGTCGATCAGGCCGGAGTCGCGGTCCAGGCAGACCACTCTCGACGCATGCGTGGGGAGCAGGGGAAGTAATCGCTCCTCCGTCAGCAAGATGTCGATTCCGGTGTCGCTCATCATGTGCTCCAGGCGAGCGATCGGGTTGTCGGGTCCGAGCGGGACGTAGACGCCGCCAGATTTGAGCACGGCGAGAAGGGCGACCGCGAGGCGAGGGGACCTATCGAGGCAGACGCCGACCATGACTTCGGGCGCGGCTCCGAGCCTGCGTAACACGGCCGGGCGCCGGTTTGCGCGCTCGTCCAGTTCTCCGTACGTGAGCGCCAGCTCCCCCGAGTCGCCGTAGACAGCCGGACGCTCTGGATGAGCGGCCGCTGCCATGGCGAACTCCTCGTGCGCGCAGTGCTTCGGAGCCGCTGCCGGCGGGCGATTCTCCTCTGGATACGGGCGGAGGACGACATCCCGCAGCCGTTCACCCGGAGAGTGGACCACGGCCGACAGCATCACCTCATAGTTCTCCGCCAACTGGACCATGGTCGCTTCGTCGTAGAGATCGCGGTCGTACTCCAGATAGCCGTCATACGTCTGGTTTTTGGCCTGCAGGTCTAGGGTGAGTTCGAACTTGGACGTGTCGAGGTCCACATCGAGCACCTGCACGGCGAGGTCAGGGAAGGAGATCTCGGGCAACCGGACGTTCTGTAGGTTGAACATGGCCTCGAAGAAGCGTGCGTGTCCGGGCGGATGCAGTTCGCGCAGGTGCGGCGACAGTGACTCGAACGGCACATCCTGGTGGGCCAGCGCGTCCATCACGGCGTGCCGCGTGCGGTCCAGCACCTCGCCAAGCGTGGGGTTGCCTGACAGAGCAGCGCGCAGCGGTAGTGTGTTGGCGAAGAAACCAACCACTGGGGCAGTTTCGGGCAGGCTGCGGTTGGCCACCACCGTACCGACGACGAAATCGTCCTGCCCGCTGTAGCGGCAGAGGAGGGCCTGCCACGCGGCGAGCAGCGCCATGAAGGGCGTTACGCCGCCTGGCGCCAAGGACCGCAGCGCGGAGGCGAGATCTGGGGGAACGTGCACGGCTTGCCGACGGCCACGCCGCGCGACTACCCGTATGCCTGACCGAGGCCGGTCCGTGGGCAGGGTAAGCGACGTCGTGCTGCCCTGCAGGACGGCACGCCAGTGCTCGATCTGCTCCCGCAGGTCGGGTCCGTCCAGTCGACCTTGCAGCCAGTGTGCATAGTCGCCGTACTGGATCGGCAGCGGAGGGAGGTCAGGTGCGCGCCCTGTGGCGCAGGCGGAGTAGGACAGGCTTAGGTCGCGCACCAGTACGCCCGAGGACCAGAGATCGGCGGCGATGTGGTGCAGGGTGATGACGAGTAAGTGCTCGTCGCCTCCGAACTGCCACAGTGCTGCCCTGCAGGCAGGAGAGTGCGCGAGGTCAAAGGGCCTGGAGGCCTCCTGCAGCGCCAGCCAGCGCGCGGCAGCGTCCGGATCGGGGGTCGGATGGTCGGTCACCGTGAGCGGTGTCGCATCTCCCGGCAGCGCATACTGCTGCGGCCACTCGGCCTCACTCCTGCACACCGAACGCAGCGCTTCATGGCGCTCCACACTGTGCTGCCAGGCGGCGCGGAGGGCTTTCAGGTCGAGCGGGCCGGACAGGCGCAGGGCGATCGGGACGTGGTATGCCGCGTCGGAAGACTCCATCTGATGAATCAGCCAGAGACCGAGCTGGCCGGGTGTGAGGGGCGCTGGGGTGGATGCGCCGCGGTGCGGGATAATCTGACCTTCCCGCTCCCCGGCGGCGGTCAGGCGGTGGCTGAGATAGGCGCGCTGTACGGGAGACAGAACGGCGATGCGCCGCCTGAGGCCGTCGTCAGGCAACTACGTCACATCCTTCAGTCGGGATTCGAGTTCTGCAGGCGACAGCCCCTCGATCTCGTCCAGCAGGAGCGCGAGCCGCCGGTCCTCAGGCTCGTCCCCAAACTGGAGCGCCACCTCTCCGGCCAAATGGTGCAGGCCTGCGTCACTCCACAGGGTGGATACTGGGAGGTCAACGCCGAGCAGAGCGTGGATCCGGTTCTTGAACTCGACCATCATCAGGGAGTCCATGCCGAACGCCGTCAGTGGCGTGTTGCCGTCGAGAGACCGGGACGAGGCGCCGAGGATGCGCGCCGCCTCGTCGGTCAGCAGTTGCTCTATGAGGGCTGCTCTCTCCCTGGCTGGCACCTGAACCAGAGCGTCCGTCGCGTCCTGGGCGGCGACCCCGGCCCCTGTCGGCGGCCCTGCGGGCGGCACCAGTTCGCAGAGGGCTGGCCAGCGATGGACCGCATCCGGCTGCTGGCGCCGCCAGACATCCCAGTCCGCGGGCAAGACGAAGATCTGACCCTGACGAGAGGCCCCTACCAGCTGCCCGAAGAGCCGCATCCCCTGCGCCGGATCAATCGCCCTGACGGCCTGTTGCGGTGAGTGGTCGCCGGACTGAGAGGCAGCCATGCCCGCGCCTGACCATGCCGCCCAGCCGATGCTTAGAGCGGGCAGGCCACGGCTACGCCTCATGTCGGCGAAGGCGTCGAGGGCAGCGTTGGCCGCCGCGTAGGTCCCGTAACCTGGGGTCGTGAGGAGCGAGCGCACGGAGGAATAGAGGACGAAGAAGGACAGGGGTTCATCGGCTAGCACCCGATCGAGGGCCCAAACGCCCTTGAGCTTGGCCTCCAAAGCCCTCCGCAGCGAGGTCGGAGCGGTGTCGGCAAGCGCTTCTCTGGACACGATGCCTGCCGCGTGCACCACCCCGCGGATAGGGGGGGCGCCGTCGTTCCTGTGCTGCTCGAGCCAGGCCTTCAGCGCCGAATGGTCCGAGACGTCCACCCGGGGACAGTGGACCGTCGCTCCGTCCCGCTCCAGCCCAGCGATCTCCGCGACCTTCCGTGCCACCGGACTGCCCGGCTCGACGTGCGGCCACTTCGTCCGCGCGGGCAGGGCGCTCCGACCCATCAGGACCAGGTGTCGGGCCCCATGGTCGACCAGCCAGCGGGCAGTAGAGAGCCCCAGCGCACCTAGACCGCCAGTGACCACATAGGCACCGTCAGGATCAAGCTCGACATCGGCGGCCGGCCCTTGGGCGGCGCGGCGTAGCCTCGGTACCAGGCGGCGCGCGCCGCGGTGCAGCACGTCCTGGGTGGGACGGGTGGGGACCGAGAGTTCTGCGAGGAGCAGGGAGGCCGATTCGGACGGGCCCTCCGTCGGATCGAGATCGATCAACCCGGCCACCAGTTCCGGATGTTCAACCCGCAGCGCCCGGCCCAAACCCCAGATAGCGGCCTGCACAGGGTCCGGGGAGTCGTCCGGGGAAGCGGCCTGCGCGCCGCGTGTGATCAGCCACAGGCGGCCCCGTTCCCCCGCACATCGGACCAGCGCGCGCGCAGTCTCGAGGGAACTCACGGGGCCGGGGGAGAGGGCGCGCGCCCAGCCGTCTGGTCCGATGTCAGTCGGGTGCGGCGCGTTGAGGGACCAGAGGTGGACGACGTGCAGAGGATCGCCGTCCCTGATCGCGTCGCCCAGGAGGCGGGCGACGTCGAGCGTGTCTCCTGCATCGCCCACGGCCTCCTCGGCGGCAAAGACGCTGGCGCTAATACCCCTCGCGGCCAGGAGTCCCGACAGCGCTTGACCGATTCCCAGCCTGTCCGCGAGGATGACCCAACGTCCCGGGGCGGGTGACGCCCCGGCGCTCGGGGCCGTGGGCTCCGGCACCCAGGTGAGCTCGTAGAGGCAGTCATCACCGTCATCCCGGGACCAGTCGCCCACTTCGGGCAGGCGGGCCATGCGACCGCCGCAGAGCTCCGCGACCAGTTGTCCGGACTCGTCGTAGACGTTTGCGTCGCCCACCCACGCGCCCGAGGAGCCCGACTCGGGACGTAGCCGCGCGTGGCTCCACACACGGCCGGGAGCGGGGCGGTGCACGGCGATGCGTTCGAAGCTCACTGGCACGAAGGTTTCGCTGCCTTCCCGCTCCGCCACCAGGGCGATGAGGGCGTGGCTGGCGGCGTCGAGCGCTGCGGGATGGAACACGCAGTCCTCCCGGATGGAGGGCACGCGCACCAGGCTGAACGTCTCGTCTGGACCCATGCGGCACTCTTCCACCAGTTGCAGGTCATCGCCGAAGTCGTATCCGTGACCTTTGAGCAGTCCGTACAACTCGTGCACCGCGAGCGTGCGATCGCAGCGGCGCCCGACATCGTCAAGCTTCCTGGGGAGCGGCGGCGCGTCTCCGTCCTCGACCCGCAGGCGGCCCTCCGCGTGAAGGCTCCACGCGCCGCTGCCGGCGCCTGCCGAGAAGAGCCGGACGCGTAGAGGACCGTCGCCAGCAGTGTCCGACACGACCTGAACGCGGACACTCCCGCTCTCGGGCAGGCGGAGCGGCCGGATGAGACGGAAGTCTCCGAGGGAAACGACCTGTCCGGGGAAGGCATCCCTGCCCGCGTCGAGCGCGAGTTCCACCATCGCCATGCCGAGGAACACGGTGGACCCGCGGATGCGGTGTGCCCACAGGAAGGGAAGCGATTCGGGCGAGATGTCCGCCTCCCAGTAGGTCTTGCTCGGGCTGTCCGAGGCGTTGATCCCCCGCCCCAGCAGGCCGTTTCCGCCGCCGGCCCCGGGCGCCTCCTCCTCTGCACCCGTCGGCTGGGAGGGCCGTTCGAAATAGTGTGCGCGCTGCCAGGGGTAGCGTGGCAGTGTAAGGAGCTGCCACGGACCAGGCGTGAGCGCCCTCCAATCCAGCTGCGCACCGCGGGTGTAGAGCTCGGCGGCCGTGCGCAGCAGGGATCGGAGGCTCGACTCGCTGCGGCGCAGGGATGGCAGGGCGACGGCGTCGGGCGCGGTGCGCACCACGTCCCTGCGGAGCACGGGATCCGGACTCAATTCGACGAACACCGTGCGGCCCGAGCTGCGTGCCATTGCGATCGCATCAGCAAAGAGCACCGGCGAGCGCATCTGGGCGCACCAGTAGTCGATGCCGAAGTCGCCCGCGGAGACGGGACGGCCGGTCAGCGTGGAGATGACAGGCAGTTCGGGCGCGGAGGCCTCGAGTACCTCGAGGCGGCTCCGAAGCTCTGCCGCGAGCGGCTCCATACCCGTGTGATGGAAGGCATAGGGCACCGGCAACCGGACTGCGGCGATACCCCGCTGCGCGGCGGCCTCGCCGAGCCGGGCGACGGCGTCGTCATTGCCTGCGACAACGGTGGACTCGGGAGAGTTTACGGCGGCAATCTCGAGGTCTCCCCCGAGTGCCCGCAGTAGACCGCGGACCTCCTCCACACCCGTCCGCAGGACGGCCATTGCACCACACCCGTGCGTCCGCTCCATCACCTGACCGCGCTCGAAGGAAAGCCGCAAGGCGCTATCCAGGCTGAGTGAGCCGGCCAGGTGGGCGGCGGCAATCTCCCCTGCGCTGTGGCCGATCAGGAGGTCCGGCCGGATGCCCCATGACTTCCAGAGCGCGGCGAGCCCGATCTGCAGGGCGAATAGTGCGGGTTGAGCACGGGCCGTGTGCTGGAGGCGCGAATCGGGCTCCGCAGCGGACAACTCCTCGACCAGCGACCAGTCCGCCATGTCCCTGAAGATCGCGTCGCACCTCAGGACGGCATCCTGGAACGCGGGCTGGGTGGCCAGAAGTTCATGCGCCATGCCCCACCACTGGGGGCCTTGCCCCGGGAGAACGAAGGCGATGCGCAGACGGTTCGCTGCCCTGCCCGTGGCACATACGACGTCGGGCGCCTGACCGCCGTGCAGGTGTGCGGCCAACTGGCGGTGGGCTTCTTCCACGGTGCGCGCTACGACCGCCAGGCGGTGGTCGTGGTGTGAGCGGCGGCCCGCCGCGTGGCACACTGCGGCAAGTGGCGCCTCCGCCAGTTCTCCTCCGAGCTGGTCCCGTAGAGCCTCGGCCAGCGCCGTGCGGGCCGCGGGGGAACGGGCGGATAGCGGCAGCAAGTGCCACTGGGCCGAGGAGGATGCGGATGGCGCGGCGGCGCGCCCGCTGGTGGTATGCTCCTGCAGCACCACGTGAGCGTTCGTTCCGCCGAATCCGAAGGAACTCACCCCTGCCAGGGCGGGCCCTTCCGTTGTCGGCCACGGCATGAGCCTGCGAGGGACCTCGATCGGCAGGCGGTCCAGGTCGATGTGGCGGTTGAGCGCCTCGAAGTGGGCCAAGGGGGGGATCATCCGCTTGCGCAGCATGAGGGCAACCTTGATCAGCCCGGCCATGCCGGCCGCCGATTCGGCGTGTCCGATGTTCGCCTTCGCGCAGCCCACGAGACAGCGGCTACCGGCCGGTCTGTCGGTGGCTAGGACCGCACCGAGGGCCGATGCCTCGATCGGGTCCCCCAACTGTGTGGCCGTTCCATGCAGCTCGACGTACTGGACCTTGCCGGGGGAGATCTCGGCCTGGCGGTAGGCTGCGCGCAGAACCCGTTCCTGGGACCAGCGGCTGGGGGCCATGAGGCCGTTCGTCCGCCCATCCTGGTTGATGGCGCTGCCGCGGATCACCGCGTAGATTCGGTCTCCGTCGACCTCCGCCTGGGTGAGCGGCTTGAGCACGACGACTCCGGCGCCCTCCGCGCGGCTGAAGCCAGATCCATCCGTGTCGAACGTACGTGTCGGCCCGTCGCTCGACAGCACCCCAGCCCGGCTGAAGAAGATGGTGCCCGCGGGCGAGAGGATCAGGTTCACGCCTGCGGCGAGGGCGACGGGACCGCACTCGCCACTGCGCAGGCTCTGGCAGGCAAGGTGGACGGCGACCAGGGATGAGGAGCACGCGGTATCCAGGGTCATGCTGGCGCCTCGGAAGTCAAAGGCGTACGAGAGCCGGTTCGCGATGACGCCAAGGGAGGCGCCTGGCCCCGTGTGGGTATCGATGTGCTCGAAGTCTGGGAGGTGGAGCACCGCGTGGTCGTTGTTCATGGCCCCGACGAAGACGCCCACGGGCTGTCCGGCCAGCGCCTCCTGGGGCAGGCCTGCGTCCTCGAGAGCCTCGTAGGCGACCTCGAGCAGTATTCGTTGCTGTGGGTCCATCTTGACCGCCTCGCGCGGCGAGATGCCGAAGAACCCGCTGTCGAACTCGGCGATGCGGTCGAGGAAACCGCCCCAGCGGGTCGTCATCGATCCTGGCCTGAGTCCCTGCGGGTCGTGGAACGCGGCAGAGTCCCATCGGTCCGCCGGCACCTCCGTCACCGCGTCGGCGCCCCGGCAAAGTAACTCCCAGTAGTCGTCAGGGGTGGGGCCCCCCGGCCAGCGGCAGCCGATGCCGATGATCGCGACGGGCTCCATGGGCATCACCTCCGGTGCGGATCGGGGGCGCCGTCCTCTTCCCAGGGGCTGGGTTCCGACCGGCAGGGTTCAGGAGGAGGTCAGTACCTTGGCGACCGCCTCAATCGTGGGAAAGTCCCAGAAGAGGGTGGCCGGCAAGTCGAGGCCTAGCCAGTACTCCAGGTCTGCGACGAGCGTCACGGCCTTCAGCGAGTCGAGCCCGTACTCGGCAAAGGGCTGGGTCACGTCCACCTGATCCGTTGAGAGACCGGTGATGGCGGCGACTTGCGCGGCCAGCCACATCTCGATATCCTTGGCGCTCGTCGTGCTGAGGGGCATCTGCAAAGGGAACCCTCCGTTCATGCTGTCCGATCTCTGTCCGGTCCGGGCGCAAGATTCAGGGCGGTGAGTGAGAAGAGTCGATCCGTGCGGTGGAACTCGAGCAGGGTCTCCAGCACGGGCCGGGTCCACGGACTGGTCCGCTGGTTGCTATCCGGTTGCAGCTGGGCGCCCAGCCGATCGAGGCCGAGGGCAAGCCATTCGCCCGCGGCCAGTGCGGGATGCAGGCCATGACGGCTGTCCAGCCACGACAGCAATGCCGCTGCCCCCGCGTGGATCAGGCAGAATCTGCGGGCGAGGCCGAGGGCCTCAGGAGACCTGTCCGCCATCGAGGCATGGGCCGCCACCGCGCTGCGTAGCCTGCTGAGTTGGCCCTCCAGGAAGTGGGCACTCTCCAGCAGTGCGTCGACGACCCCGGGGGCTACCGTCGGGTCGCCCTGCAGCCCGGCCAGGCGTTCAGCCGCCTGGCTGAGGCGGCTGACAGCGGCGTCGCGCGCGTGGGCGGAAAGGTCGAAGTCGGAAAGACGGGCGGCCGGCAGCGCAGCGGTCAGATCGAAGAGGGAGTCGTCCTGCGGTGCGCCGGAGCCGTGCTCGGGTGGGCGCAGGAGCTGGCCAAGCTGCAGCGCGATGTCGTTGAGTTGCACGGCTGAGCTGCCCTCGAACACGCTGATGATGCCGCAGTCGCGGTAGACCTTCTGGAAGATCCCACGCCAGTGCTCGTCGCGCAGGAAGTAGCGCGCACCTAGCACGGCGGACAGCCGGCTGACCATCGCTTCGACGGTCTCCGGCACCAGATACTTGACCACCGCTGACCAGATCGACATCTGCCTGGGCATTACGTGCATTGCCCTGGCCGCGGTCAGCGTCGTGCTCTCCGCGACCAGCAGGTCGGCAAAGGACTCTGCGAGGCTCGCCTGCGCATGGGGGATGTCTACCAGCGCCCCCCCGTAGAGTTGCCGCGTGAGGGCGAAGTCGGTCACCACGCGTAGGGCCGTGTCGGCCGCTCCCAGTGCCAGGCCGCCGCATACGGTGCGGGTCACATACAGCCCCTTGGTGGCGAGCTCCAGGCCGGCACCCTGCTGCCCGACCAGGGCCGTGTCGGGCACGAAGCAGTTGTCGAACTCGATTCCGCTCACATCGCATGCCCGCAGGCCGAGCGTGGGGATCTTTGGTAGGTGGCGGATCGAGGACTGGTCCGCGTGCTCCTTGTCGACCAGGAAGAGCGAGAATCCCCGTACGCCGCCCCGCGGGTCGGTGCGCGCGTAGACAGTGACCGCCGCACTCCGATTGGCGTTTGCGATCAACCACTTCTGCCCGTTCAGCACCCAGCCGCCGTCCACCTTGTCGGCCTGCACTTGGTTCGCGGTGACGTCACTCCCGTGAGCCCGTTCGGTCAGGCCGAAGGCCACGTTCTGGCCGCGGCTGATGCGCTGCTGCATGGCTCGGCGCTGCGCGTCGGTGCCTGCCTGCCACGTCGTCATACTGCCAAGGAGCGTGGTGCTGTGGGCGACCGCGACCGAGAGGTCACGCCGGGCCAGTAACTGGACCAGCAGTATGAGTTCCTGGACCGAGGTCAGGGCTCCCCCATCCTGCGCCGGTATGTGGTAGCGGTGCAGGCCAAGGTCGCGCAGCGCTCCCAGCTGCGACTCGGGGTAGTGCTCGGACTCGTCGAGCGCGATCAACTGCCGGAAGGAAAACGGGCGCCCGTCCTCTAGCGGATGCCCGAGGGACCTGTCGAGGGCCTCGGCCGATGCCGCCGCCAGGAGAGGGCCGTCAAGACCGGGTGTGGACAGGAACATTCGCATTCACTCCCAATATGCGGGCGTTTCCGACCTAGCGCGTCGGTGTGAGGTGTTCCTCCCCCAGGACTCCGTAGATGATCGTCAGCCCGTCCTCACGGAACAGCCGACTGGCTTCCTGCCGCTGCACCTTGCCGCTCGAGGTCTTCGGTATGGCTCGGGGTCCGAGCAGCAGGATACCGTGGGCGGACAGCGCGTGGTGCTCAAAGAGGGCGCGGCGGATCGATGAGATCACCGCGTCCGCGGTCGCGGTGTCCAGCCGCTCCGTCTCGACCGCGACGATCAGCCGCTCCTCGCCGTCGCTGTCGTCGCTGAACGCTGCGGTCCCGGACGGCCGGATGGCCGGGTGGCAGTTCTGCAGGGTCCACTCGATGTCTTCGGGGTAGTGGTTCTGCCCGCGCAGGATGATCACGTCCTTGGCCCGGCCGACGATGTAGAGCTGGCCGTCCCGGATTGCCGCCAGGTCACCGGTGCGCAGGAAGGGGCCGTCACCCGCCGCGGTGCGGGCGTGGAAGACCTGCTCCGTCGCATCACGCCGGTTCCAATAGCCCTGAGCGATGTTTGGTCCTGCGATCCAGAGCTCGCCGGAGCGGTCGTCCGGGCACGGCTCGAGTGTCTCTGGGTCGACCACCGCGAGCCGGATTCCCGCGGGCGGGGTGCCGCATGCGATGAGGCCTCTGGCGCCGGGGTCGTCTGCTGAGACCGTGCGCAGTTCCTGCCGCTCGAGAGCCGTGCGATCGACCTTCCACGATTGCGGGAGCCGGCCTGGCAGGCTGCCCGCAGCGAAGACGGTGGCCTCGGCCATGCCGTAGCAGGGCAGGAACGCTTCCGGCCGGAAGCCCGCGAGGGCGAAGGTCTCCGAGAATCGCTCCAGCGTTTCCTCTCGCACCGGCTCCGCAGCGTTCGCGGCGCGGCTCAAGCAGCTAAGATCCAGGCCGGCGACGGCCTCCGGGGTGGCCCGCCGCACGCAGAGGTCGTAGGCGAAGTTGGGCGCCGCGCTGAATACCGCGCGGTAGCGCGATATCGCCGCCAGCCAGTTCAGGGGATGCTGGAGGAACTCCAGTGGAGACATCAGGACGCAGCAACTGCCGAGGTAGATCGCCTGCAGGAGCATGGCAATGAGCCCAAGGTCGTGGAACAGGGGAACCCAGCTGCAGATCAACGACTTCTCATCCAGTCCGAAGTGCGTTTGGATCTGCCACTCGTTATGTATCAGGTTCCCATGGGTGACCATCACGCCCTTGGGGCGGGAGGTGGATCCGGACGTGTACTGCAGGAATGCGAGGTCGTCGGACCCCACTGCGGCCGGCTGCCATCCGTCACCCTCAGCCTCCTGGAGGTCGTCCGTCGCGACCCAGTGGAGCGCCGGGTAGAACTGCGGAACGTCGGACTCGACGACGGCCCGGGTCGTGAGGGCGACCACGGGCGTCGCGTCGGCCAGCACGGATTCGAACCGCGCGTCGCGCCGGCTCGCGCGCGGCGGGAACAACGGCACTGCAACCGCGCCGGCGTAGAGGCAGCCGAAAAACGCGGCTGCGTAGTCCAGGCCGGGCGGGCAGAGGAGCATCACCCGCTGGCCAGTCGCCCCGTTGTTCTGCAGCCGGACGGCCACCGCACGGGCGCGACGGTCCAGTTCGCCGTAGGTCCAGGCCGCCAGTTCCGCTCCGTTGCGAACGAAGACACAGGCCCGGTCGTCGGGTTGGTTGACCGCACGCCAGCGCAACACGTCGCACAGGGTGCCGGTGCCGGGCTCGAATACGCGCATCACTCACACCCCAGAATGCGTCGGCAGAATATGGTGCTTTGAAGTATAGAGAAGCCTAGGGCGCACGGACAGTCGTGCAAACTCCCTAGTTGAGGCGCCACCCGGCCTCCGTTCTAAGGGAATTTCCCAAGCGCAGGGCGATCCGACAGCGGTGCGATAGCGCTGGGCGAGGAGCGGTTGACATTCGGGGCGGAAGGTCGGATATGCTCTGCTCCAGAGGTCCGGCAAGATCTGGGATGGCCGAAAAGGGGGAGGGGCAGTTGGAGTCAGTGAACCACCTGCGGGTACCTGCCGTGCGCAATCCGTGGTTGGCCTACACGCGGGCCAGTGCACAGGCGCACGTGCGCCTGTTCTGCTTTCCCTACGCCGGCGGCAGCGCCGCCATCTATCGCAGGTGGGTTACGGACGCACCGCCGGAGGTCGACGTCTGTCCGGTTCAGCTGCCGGGGCGCGAGGGCCGTCTGTTGGAGACGCCGATCACGTCCATGGACGTGCTGGTCGAAGCTGTGGCCCAAGGGCTCGAGGACGAACTAGCCCAACCGTTCGCGCTGTTCGGGCACAGCATGGGGGCCATCCTCGCGTACGAACTCTCGCGACTCTTGCGGCGCAGGGGTGCCGGACGGCCGCTGCACGTGTTCGTGTCGGGCTGCAGCGCCCCAGATATCGGGATCACGCGCATACCGATCCACGCCCTGCCCAGGGACAAGTTCACAGAGGAACTGAAGCGCCTCAACGGGACGCCGGAAGCGGTGCTTCAGAATGCCGAACTCATGCAGCTCATGGAGCCTGTCCTGAGGGCTGACTTCACGGCGATCGAGCGGTACGTCCACAGGCCCGGAGCGCCTCTGGACTGCCCGGTCACGGCGTTCCACGGCTCGGAAGACCCCGACGTGCGCATGGAGCACGTGGAGCGCTGGCGCGCCCACACCACTGCCCAGTTCGAGCGCCGCTCGTTCGCGGGCGACCACTTCTTCATCCACCGGCACGGCGACGTGATGCTGAAGCAAGTGTGCTGCAGGTTGGGCTGGTGCGGACCCTGAGGGTCCGCCACCCCGATCCGCGGGACCGGTTCTGCCTGCGCACAGAGGCCATGACGCCGCGCCCCCCGCCGGCAAGGGGAGGGGGCGCGGCGTTACCGGTAGGGAGAAGTCCCTACCTCCATGGGGCCCCGACAAGGAGTTTGCACTATTGAGGCGCTGGAAGCCCATGGGTAGAGTCCCGAATAGGAATGCCTAGGAATACTGGGGAAGTGATCGTGTGGCAGAGCGCGGACGGGTTGCGGACCAGTTGGCCGGGCTGACGCCGGAGCAACGCGCCCTCGCCCTGCGGCTGCGGGCGGAGCGGGTGCAGGGTTCCGCCGGCTCGGACGCCGCCAGGGTGCAGCCGCGCTCCCCCGGCGAGGAGCGGCTGCCGCTGACCTCCGCCCAGCGGCGCATGTGGTTCCTCGAGCTGGTCAATCCGGGTAATGCCGCGTACAACGTGTTCACCGCCGTGCGGATGTTCGGTGAACTGGACTTCGCCGCCCTGGAGCGTGCGATCAACGGGATCGTGGCGCGCCATGAGGTGCTGCGCACGACCTACGCGTCCGCAGGGGGCTGGCCCGTCCAGGAAGTTCTGCCCTCGGTGGACGTGCCGCTTGCGCGCGTGCACCTTGAAGGTGTCGCTCCCGCAGCCCAGGAGGAGGCGGTCCGCCAGCAGGCGGAGGCGGATGCCTGTCTTCCCTTCGACCTCGTCCATGGCCCCGTGCTGCGCTGCAGTCTAGCTATCCTGGGACAGCACCACCACGTGCTGCAGCTGGCGATACACCACATTGTAGCAGACGGGTGGTCGATGGGGATCCTGGTACGCGAGCTGGCCGCGCTGTACGGGGAGTATGCGAGCGGCGGAGACGGTTCTGGGGCCAGGCTCTCGGACCTGCCGGTGCAGTACGGGGACTATGCGCTGTGGGAGCGGGACTGGCTGGAGGGCGAGGAGTGTGCGGCGGAGGCGGGGTACTGGCGGGAGCGGCTGTCGGGAGCGCCGCAGGTGCTGCGGCTGCCGTCTGACTGGCCGCGGCCGGCGGTGCAGAGCATGCGGGGAGCGGCGCGGCCGGTGGTGCTGCCTGCGAAGTTGAGCGAGGCGGTGTGGGCGCTGGGGCGGCGCGAGGGGGCGACGCCTTTCATGGTGTTGCTAGCCGCGTTCAGTCTGCTGCTCTCCCGCTGGAGCGGGCAGGAGGACATCCTGGTGGGGGCACCGGTGGCGAATCGGCGGAGGAGTGAGCTGGAGCCGCTGATCGGGCTGTTTGCGAACACGCTGGTGCTGCGCACGGACCTCTCGGGGGAGCCGAACGTGCGTGAGTTCCTGCGGCGGGTGCGCGAGACGGCGCTGGAGGCGTACGAGCACCAGGACGTGCCGTTTGAGCGGCTGGTCGAGGAACTCTCGCCGGAGCGTGACCCGAGCGCGCCGCCGCTGGTGCAGGCGGTGTTTGTGCTGCAGAATGCGCCGATGCCCGCCCTGGGACTGGGCGATCTGACGCTGGAACAACTGCCCGTCGAGAACGGGACGGCCAAATTTGACCTCACGCTGGCGCTGCATGAGACAGAGGGCAGCTACAGGGGCTATGTCGAGTACAGCACGGACCTGTTCGAGGCGGCGAGCATCGACCGGATGATTGGGCACTACCTGACGCTGCTCGGAGAGATGGTGGCGGCGCCGGAGCGGAAGATCGGGGAACTCGGGATGCTGACGCCGGCCGAGCGTGAGGATCTGCTGGAGCGCCTAGGCGGCGCCAGGGAGTTCCCGGTCGCCGGGAGCCTCGTGGAACGGTTCGAGGAGCAGGCGCGTCGGACGCCCGGGTCCGAGGCGGTGACCTTTGCCGCAGAGGGGGAGCGCCACTCTCTCTCCTACGCGGAGCTGGACGGGCGGGCGAACCGTCTCGCACGGGTCCTGCGCCGATGCGGTGTCGGACCGGAGGTGCCGGTGGCGATCTGCCTGCCACGTACGGAGGAACTGGTGGTGGCGGTGCTCGGGGTGCTGAAGGCGGGCGGAGCGTACGTGCCCCTCGACCCTGCGAACCCCGCGGAGCGCCTTTCCTACATGCTGCGCGACTCCGGCGCTGCGGCCCTCGTGACGCTGCGGGACTGGGAGGGGAAATCGGAGCTCGACCTGGATGGGAAGATGCCCGTAGTCTGCCTCGACGGACAGGCGGACGAGATCGCGGCGGAGAGCGGCGAGCCCCTCGGGCTCGGGATCCGGCCGGAGCAGCTTGCATACGTGATCTACACGTCGGGTTCGACGGGCCGGCCGAAGGGGGTGCAGGTGGAGCACCGCCAGGTGCTGCAGCTGTTCGCGGCGACGGAAGAGCTGTACGGCTTTGGGTCGGATGACGTCTGGACGCTCTTCCACTCATACGCCTTCGACTTCTCGGTCTGGGAGCTCTGGGGCGCGCTGCTCCACGGCGGCCGTCTGGTGGTGGTGCCGTACCTCGTGAGCCGCACGCCCGACGCCTTCCTCCGGCTTGTCTCAGAGGAAGGGGTGACGGTTCTCAGCCAGACGCCGTCCGCGTTCCGCCAGTTGATGGTGGCGGAGCAGGAGCAGCCGCAGGAACTCAGCCTGCGCTGGGTGATCTTCGGCGGCGAGGCGCTCGACTTCGGGAGCCTCCGGCCCTGGTTCGAGCGGCATGGCGATAAGGTGCCACGACTCGTGAACATGTACGGGATCACGGAGACGACGGTGCACGTGACCTGGCGCCTCGTGCGCCAGGAGGACGCGGAGGAGGGTCGCGGCAGCCTGATCGGGGAGCCGATCCCGGACCTGCGGCTCCTGCTTCTGGACCAGAGGGGTCAGCCCGTGCCGGTGGGGGTGCCCGGAGAGATCTGGGTTGGCGGCGCGGGTGTGGTGCGTGGCTATCTGGGACGCCCTGAGCTGACAGCGGAGCGCTTCGCCCCGTGCGCACTGGCCAGGGACGAGGGGGGGCGCTGGTATCGCTCGGGCGACCTCGCGCGCCGGCGTCCGGATGGGGAACTCGAGTACCTCGGGCGGATCGACAGCCAGGTCAAGATCCGGGGGTTCCGCATCGAACTGGGCGAAATCGAAGCGGCGCTCGCGACGCATCCCGCCGTACGGGAGAGCCACGTCCTGACGGATGGGGCTCCGGGCGGCCAGCGGCTAATGGCCTATGTGGTGCCTGATCCGGACGCCGGCCTGACGCCGGCGGACCTGCGGAGACACCTGCAGGAGGCCCTGCCCGACTACATGCTGCCTGCGGCCTTCGTGCTGCTCGAGAGGCTGCCACTGACACCCAACGGCAAGGTGGACCGCCAGGCCCTCCCGGCACCGGACGCTCGAGCACGTCGAACTGGGGCAGAGTACATTGCTCCGCGGAACCCCACGGAGGAGGCACTTTGCCGGCTGTTCGGGCGTGTCCTGGGACTCGACCGTGTCGGGGTGCATGACAACTTCTTCGAACTGGGCGGGAATTCGCTGTTGGCGACACAGGTGATCTCCCGTGCGCGGAAGTTCTTGGGCGCCAAAGTAGGCATCCGGCAGCTGTTCGAGGCGCCGACTGTGCACACGTTCTCCGAACTGCTCCGAAGGCGCGAGGAACGCCCCGGACAGGTTGCGGTGGCGGCAGAGGTCTTGAATCGGCTGCAGGGCCTGACACCGGGTGAGGTGCGGGCCGCACTCAGGCAGAAGCGCAAAGAGAGGGGGACGAGGTAATGGGCCCTGACGACATTGGGATGTCCGGCCTGTCGGCCGACGAGATGGAACTGCTATCCTACCTGCTCGAGGAGGAAGGACTCGCAACCTCCGCGTCCGAACGCATCACACCGCGCGCGGAGCCGGGGGAACACCCCATGGCCTTCGCGCAAGAGCGGATGTGGTTCGTGCAGCAAATTGACCCCGACAGCGCAGCCTACAACATCCCCATCGCCCTGCGCATACGGGGCGAGCTCAACGTCGACGCCCTGCGCCGTAGCCTGGGCGAGATCGTGCGTCGGCACGAGTCACTGCGCGCCGTGTTCCCCGAGGTGGACGGGCGGCCGGTGCAAGAGAGCATGGCCGCTGCGGCTCCGGACCTGCACAGCGTGGACTTGACCAAGGTCCCTCCGGCCCAGGCCGAGCGCGCTGCGCTGGACGAGCTGGTGGTCGACGCTGCCCGGCCGTTCGATCTCGCGCATGGGCCGTTGTGGAGGGCGCAGCTCCTGCGTCTCGGAACCGATGACCACATCTTCGGCATGACCATCCACCACATCGTGTTCGACGGGTGGTCGATAGGCGTGTTCATCCGGGAAATGGCGCAGGTCTACGAAGCGTTCGCCACTGGTCGGCCCTCGCCCCTGCCCGAGCCCGAGTTGCAATATTCCGACTTCGCGGCGTGGCAACGCACCTGGCTGCAGGGCGACGTGCTGCAGGAGCAGATCAACTACTGGAAGGACCAGCTGGAGGACCTGCCGGTGCTGCAGCTACCCACGGACCGCATGCGGCCGGCCGTCTACAGGTCGCGAGGGGCCTCACTTACGGTGGAGTTCCCGACGAGTCTCGGCCGGGAACTGGAGGATCTCGGGCGGCGCGAGGGCGCGACGCTATTCATGACGCTACTAGCAGCGTTCGACTTGCTGCTCGCGCGCTACTCGGGGCAGGACGACATCGTGGTCGGTTCCCCCATCGCCAACCGGGACCAGCCAGAGATCGAGGGGATCATCGGGTACTTTGTGAACACGCTCGTTCTGCGCACGTCCCTCGGCGGTGACATCACCTTCCGGCAGCTCCTAGCCCGCGTGCGAGATGTTACCTTGGGAGCGTACGCCCGCCAGAACATCCCGTTTGAGCATCTCGTGCAGATCATGAAGCCGAACCGCGATCCGAGCTACTCCCCCATGTTTCAAGTCATGTTCATCTTGCAGAACGCCCCTGGAGGCGACTACCGCCTGCCGAACTTACACCTGCAGGCGATCGACGTCGACAACCGCACCGCCAAGTTCGATCTGACCTTTGCCGCCTACGAACTGCCCAATGCGTTGGGCCTGCGGGTGGAATACAACACCGAGCTGTTCGATGAGGACACCGTGCGGCAGATGGCCGCGAGGTTCGAGAGGTTGCTAAGTGCCGTGGTGCGGGACCCCGATCGCGCGCTGGGCGACTACCCGCTGATGGAGGGAGACGAGCGGCGCATGGTCGTGCAGCGGTGGAGCGGAGGCGGAGCGACCGCCGTTCCCGACTCCCCGGTCTACGAACTGATCGCGGTCCGGGCGCGGGAGGCGCCCGACGCCCCTGCGGTGACCGATGCCCAGACGGGCCTGCGCCTCAGCTATCGTGACCTAGAGCGGCGCAGCAACCAGCTGGCCCACCGGCTCCGGCGCCTCGGCGTCAGGCCGGGTGTACTGGTGGGCGTGGCGATGATGCGGTCGCCGGACTTGATCGTGTCGATGCTCGCCGTCCTCAAGGCGGGCGGCACGTACGTGCCACTGGACCCGGCGCATCCGGCGGAGCGGCTGCGCCTGATCCTGGGGGACGCGAAACCGTTGTTGGTGCTGACGCACGGCCACCTGGCCAACACGTTGCCGGCGGATGCGCCGGTGCTCTGCTTGAATGAGCAGTGGCCATCGATCTCCGGGGAGCCGGATGGGCCGCCGGAGCGCACCGCAACTGGGGCCGACCTCGCCTACGTTATCTACACCTCCGGTTCGACGGGTGTTCCCAAGGGGGTCATGGTGAGCCGTGCGTCCCTCTCGAACTACGCCCAATGGGCGAAGGGGGCCTTCGGACTGTTGCCGGAGGATCGGGTGCTGCAGTTCGCCTCCATCAGCTTCGACACGAGCGCGGAGGAGATCTACCCCTGCCTGGCGAGTGGGGCCGAACTTGTGCTGCGCGATGATGCGATGGCGGGGGATCCTCAGAACTTCCTGCGGCGGGCGGGGCAGATGGGCATCCGCGTGCTCGACCTGCCGACCATATATTGGCACGAGTTGACCCGTGCGCTTGCGACCGGGGAAGCGGCGCTCCCCGACTGCGTGCGCCTGGTGATAATCGGCGGGGAAAGGGCCCTGCCCGAGCGGGTCGCGGCCTGGCATGCCGCGGTATTGAGCAGCGTGCGCCTCGTCAACACGTACGGGCCAACAGAGACCACGATCGCGGCCACAATGGCCGAGCTCCGCCGCCCGGATGAGCACTCGGTCGGCATGGACGAGGCTCCGATCGGACGGCCGACCGCCGGAGCACAGGTTTACATACTGGATGACCGCATGGAACCCGTGCCTCCCGGCCTGCCGGGTGAGATCTGCATCGCGGGCCCGGGCCTGGCACGGGGATACCTGGGACGCCCGGATCTAACGGCCGAGCGGTTCGTGCCCTACGCATTCGGCGAGCAAGGCGCGCGGCTATACCGGACGGGAGACAGGGGGCGCCACCTGCGGAACGGGGACATCCAGTTCCTCGGGCGCATGGACCAACAGGCCAAGATTCGCGGCTACCGCGTCGAGCCGGGCGAAATCGAGACCGTGCTGCGAGGACATCCCGCGGTGCGGGACGCAGTGGTTCTGGTGGACGAGCCGCAGTCGGGCAACTGCAGGCTTATCGGCTACGCGGTGCCGCATCACGGTGCGGAAGTGTCAGCGGCGGACCTGCAGCGGTACCTGCGCGAGCGGCTGCCCGACTATATGGTGCCCGCGGCCATCGTGCTACTCGATGGGCTGCCGCTTTCTCCTAACGGCAAAGTGAACCGCCGGGCCCTCCCCGCGCCCGACCCGGGCGTGGAGCGGAGCACCGGGGAATACGTCGCGCCACGCACCCAGACCGAGGAGGTCCTCTGTGGGATCTGGTCCGAGGTGCTGGGCGTTTCACAGGTGGGCGCGGAGGACAATTTCTTTGACCTGGGCGGGCACTCGCTGCTGGCGACACAGGTGGTGTCCCGGGTGCGTCGGATCCTGCAGGTAGAGATCGGGGTGCGGGCGGTGTTCATGGCTCCGACCGTCGCCGGCTTGGCACAGATCGTGGAGGAGGCGGAGCGGCAGAGAGAGGCGGGCGCACCGCCGCGCGCGGAGCTGGCACCGATCACCCCGGTCGGGCGGGATGAGCCGCTGCCGCTCTCCTTCGCCCAGCAGCGGCTCTGGTTCCTTGACCAATTGGAGCCGGGGTCGACCAAGTACCATGTTCCTCTTGCGCTGCGGCTGGAGGGAGATTTGGATCTTCGGACACTGGAGGCAAGCCTCCGGGAGATGGCGCGCAGGCACGAGGTGTTGCGGACGACCTTCGCGGAATCGGACGGCACGCCCAGCGTGATCGTGCACCCGCCTGGCCCGGTGGCCATGGAGATGGAGGATCTCAGGGAACTGGGCGAGGCGGAGCGTGAGGCGGAGGTCCGACGCCGCATTGCGCTGGAGATGGAGAAGCCGTTCGACCTTGGGGCGGGACTGCTCTGGCGTTCCCTGGTGCTACGCACAGGGAAGTGCGAGCACGTGGTGCTCATCCTGCTACACCACATCGTGACCGACGGCTGGTCGATGGGGATCTTGCTGGACGAGATGGCGCAGGTCTACGCGGCGCTGGCGCAGGGACAGCCCTCGCCCCTGCCGGAGCCGTCCGTGCAGTATGCCGACTACGCAGCATGGCAGCGCCGCTGGCTAACTGCGGAGGTGCTTGAGGAGCAGGTCCGGTATTGGAGGAAGCAGCTGAATGGCGCGCCCACGGTGCTCGAGTTACCCGTGGACCGGCCGCGCAGCGCGGCCACCGGGGCGCGTGCGAAGATGGTCCAGTTCCGACTGGACCCTGACCTCACGGGCAGGTTGCGGGAACTGGTGCGCGCGCAGGACGCCACGCTCTACATGGGGCTCTTGGCAGCCTTCGCGGTGCTCCTACACCGCTACACCGGGCAGGAGGATATCCTGATCGGCTCGCCGGTGGCGCACCGGACACGGCCTGAGGTCGAGGGGTTAGTCGGGTTCTTCGTAAACACCCTGATCATGCGGGCCCGGGTGTCGGGGGACGAGTCTTTCTACGTGCTGCTCCGGCGCCTACGCGAGACTGCACTGGGCGCGTATGCGCACCAGGACCTGCCCTTCGAGCAATTAGTGGAAGAGATCCAGCCCGCGCGCGATCTCAACCACACACCGCTCTTCCAAGTGATGTTCACGCTGCAGAATGCCCCGGTGGGCACGGCCAGCCTGGACGGGATCCGGGTCGCTCCGCTGGAAAATGTGATTGCTTCGGCCAAGTTCGACCTCGACCTCAGCCTGGAGGAGGGCCCCGAAGGTATCGACGGCACATTGGAATACAACGCGGACCTGTTCGACCGGGTCACAGTGGAGCGCCTCGCGGAGCGCTATGTGACGATACTCGAGCAAGTCGCGGCCGCACCGGACCGAGCGGTGGGGGATTGCGACCTCATGGGGCAGTCCGAGCGTCGGCTGGTGCTTTACAACTGGAGTCAGGGTGAGGAGACTGATGCGGTGAGGGCATGCGTGCAGGACCTCATCGCAGAGCACGCCAAACTGCGCCCCGCAGCGCCCGCAGTGTTCGCCGAGGAGACCGGGGAAGCACTCAGCTATCGCGACCTCGAGCGGCGCAGCAACCAACTAGCCCATCGGCTCCGGCACCTCGGCGTTAGGCCGGGTGTGCTGGTGGGCGTGGCGATGATGCGGTCGCCGGACCTGATCGTGGCGATGCTTGCCATCCTCAAGGCGGGCGGGGCGTACGTGCCGCTCGATCCGGCACATCCGGCGGAGCGTCTTCGCTTGATTGTAGGAGATGCGGGTCCACTGGTCATCTTGTCGCAGACTGGCATCCGGCCGGTGATGTCCCTCGGCGCCCCGGTGCTATGCCTCGACGAGGTCTGGTGCGAGATACGACGCGAATCACCAGTTCCTCTCGACAGCGCCGTGAGCGGTGATGACGTGGCTTACGCCATCTACACCTCGGGCTCGACGGGGACCCCGAAAGCAGCTCTGATCCGTCATGCCGGCCTGGTGAACTTTGCTCGCTGGGCGGCTGAGGCCTTTGGCGTGCAGCCGGGCCAGCGAGTTCTGCAGTTTGCTTCCGTGAGTTTCGACAAGAGTGTCGCAGAGATCTACTCATGCCTCGTCGGCGGGGCGGAACTGGTGTTGCGCGGTGAGCGAATGGCCGACAGTCCAGACCACTTCCTGCGCCGGCTGGGCGAGTTGCGCATCAATGTGGTCGATCTTCCGACCGTCTACTGGCATGAGCTCGTCTCAGCCCTGACCCAGGGCGCGGGGCCGCTTCCGGATACACTCCACACGGTGATCATCGGTGGAGAGCGGGCCCTGCCCGACCGGGTGGAGCTGTGGAACGACCATACAGATGGTCGCATCCGTCTGGTAAACAATTACGGACCGACCGAGACAACGGTCGTTGCGACGGCCGCTGATCTGTCGACGGTGGGCGGAAGCGGCCGGGCGGGTGATGCAGTCTCCATTGGCCGGCCCGTCAGCAACATGCAGGTCTACATTCTCGACGGCAGGATGGAACCAGTGCCTGCTGGCTTGCTCGGCGAGCTGTACATCGGTGGTCCAGGACTCGCACGTGGCTTCCTCAATCGGCCCGATCTCACCGCGGAGAGCTTCGTGCCGAACCCGTTCGCCCGCGAGCCCGGAGCACGGCTTTACGCTACGAGGGATCTCGGGCGGCACCTGTCCGACGGACGTATCGAGTACCTCGGCCGAGTGGACCACCAAGTTAAGATTCTCGGCTACCGCGTCGAGCCGGGCGAGATCGAGGCCCACTTAAACAGGCATCCCAAGGTTCGGATGGGCGCAGTCACCGCCCACGAGTACGGCAGCGACGATCGCCGACTCATTGCCTATGTCGTACCGGCTGCAGGTTCCGGCGAAGGTCTGGCGGAGGACGTGCGCGCGTTCCTGCGCGGGCGCCTGCCCGCCCACATGGTGCCTACCTCCATTGTGGTACTGAGCGCGTTACCCCTGACGCACAGCGGCAAAGTGGACCGCCGAGCCCTCCCCGTGCCCGACTCGGGCGTGGAGCAGAGCACCGGGGGGTACGTCGCGCCACGTACCCCTACCGAGGAGGTCCTCTGCGGGATCTGGTCCGAGGTGCTGGGCGTTTCGCAGGTGGGCGTGGAGGACAACTTCTTTGACCTCGGCGGGCACTCGTTGCTGGCGATCCGCCTATTCTCCCGCGTAGAGCGGGCCTTCGGAGCACGTATCCCGCTGGCGACCCTGTTCCGCTCCCCGACGGTGAGCGGCATCGCCGGGCAGCTCACCCGGCAGACTGAGGCGGCCGGGTTAGAAGGGGAGCAGATCATCGTGCCCATCCGTGCGGCCGGTAACCTCCCGCCATTCTTCGTGGTGCATCCGGTGGGAGGACTCACCTATAACTTCCGGCACCTTGCCGCACACCTCGAGCAGGGCAGGCCACTGTATGCGCTGCAATCCCCCGGAGTGGCCGGCAGTGAGCTGACTTCCGACCGGCTAGAGGTTATGGCCCACAGGTATGTAGCTGCAATCCGCTCTCTCCAGCCGGCAGGTCCGTATTGGCTCGCAGGCTGGTCGATGGGCGGCGTCGTGGCGTTCGAGATGGCGCGACAGATGGAATCGAGCGGTGAGGAAGTGGCGTTCCTTGGCCTCATGGACGCCTTCATACCTATGCCCAAGCGCGCGGTTGCCCCGTCGGAGGGAGGACTGCCTGCAGACGTCGAACAGCTCGTCGAGTTCGGCCACAACCTGGGAGTACCGCTGCATGACTGGAAGGTTGACTGGACTCGCTGGGCGGGTCTGGACAGCAGGACGAGGTTCGCGCGTGTCGTGGAGGCGGCACGAGAATCCGGGGCGGTCGCTGCAGATATCGATGAGGATAGACTGGCACACCTACACGAGGTCTTCCGCTCCAATGCCGACGCCCTACAGTCCTACAGGCCTCAGCGATACGGCGGTGCAGCCGTACTGTTCTGGGCCTTGGAGGGCGCCGCAGGCCGAAACCGCCTGGATGCGGCGCGCGGCCTCGGCTGGGAGAGCTACGTCGGGGGCGGCGTGCGCGTGAACTGGGTGCCAGGGGACCACTACTCGATGATGGCTGAGCCGAACGTTCGCGCGCTGGCCGAGAGCCTGAACCGGGAACTCGGCAATTACGGCAGGGAGCGAAGGGAGTGGGGGAAGTGAACCTGCTCAGGTTTCTTTGGGGCGCGTCGCGACGTACCGTGGTGCTCTCCGTCTTGGTGGGGCTGCTGAGCGGGGCGTCCAGTGCAGGAACGGTTGCCGTGATCAGTATGGCGCTGAAAGGCGGAGCGTCGCCAGGCACCATACTGTTCTGGAGCTTCATCGGCCTCGCGGTGCTTATGCTGATTAGCAGCGTGTTCTCCGCGATCCTGCTCGTGCTGCTCGGCCAGGACACCGTCTATGAACTGCGCATGCGCCTGAGTCGCCAGATACTTGCTACCCCGCTGCGACAACTCGAGGAACTGGGGTCCCACCGGCTACTGGCGAGCCTGACGGACGACGTGAACTCCGTCACCCAGGCGGTCACGCTAAGTCCCTTGCTGTTTGTGGACCTCGCGGTCGTCCTCGGCTGTTTTGCCTTTATTGGCTGGCTCTCCTGGGAGGTGCTACTCGTCATCCTTGGGTTCGCCGTCTTGGGGATGTTCACGTATCAGTTGCCGTCAAACGCCGCCAACAGGCACCTACGTGCAGCACGGGATGCCGAGGATGCGCTCTACGACCACTTCAGGGCGCTCACGTTGGGCACGAAGGAGCTCAAGCTGCATCAGGGCCGGCAGGAAGCCTTCCTGACGGATGTGTTGGCCAAGACGGCGCAGACGTTCCGCCGCTACAACGTCCAGGGGATGATGATCTATACCGCTGTCGGCTTCTGGGGGCAGACCCTCTTCATCATCCTTATCGGCCTCCTGATTTTCGTGGTCCCGAGGATCCTGGCCATATCGCCCGACACGACAACGGGCTTCACCCTGGCCATCCTCTACATGATCACGCCGTTTGCGTCTGTCCTGAACATCATTCCGTCCGTGGCGCGCGCCATCATTGCACTGGACAAGGTGCAGCGTCTGGGTCTCGCACTGGCCGCTGCCCCGATCGCGGAGGAGGGGCAGCCAGAAGGCTGGGACGGCGACTGGAGCCGGCTCACACTCAGAAATGTCGTCCACACCTATACGCGCGAGGGGTCGAGCGAGATGTTCTCGCTTGGACCGCTAGACCTGATGTTCAACCGGGGGGAGGTGATCTTCATCGTAGGTGGCAACGGAAGTGGCAAGACGACACTCGCGAAGGTGCTGACGGGACTATATGTCCCGGAAAGTGGCAGCATCTGGCTCGACGGCCGCGAGGTGACGGACGAGAACCGCCACCGGTACCGCCAGCTCTTCTCCACCGTGTTCTCGGACTTCTACCTGTTTGACCGTTTGCTTGGGATCTCGGGCGAGGACTTCGAACGCCGCGCAGCCGATTACCTCTCGCGCCTAGAGCTCGCCCACAAGGTGACAATCGAGAACGGAACGTTCTCCACTACTAGCCTCTCGACGGGACAGCGCAAGCGTCTGGCCTTGCTAACGGCCTACGTGGAGGACCGGCCCCTGTATCTGTTCGACGAATGGGCATCCGACCAGGATCCTGCGTTCAAGGAGATATTCTACTCCGAGCTTTTGCCTGAGCTGAGGCACCGCGGGAGGACGGTCTTCGTGATCACCCACGACGACCACTATTTCAACATGGCGGACCGCCTGATCAAGTTGGATTACGGAAGGGTTGAGTTCGATACCGCCCTGCCGCGTGAGCGAGCCGGCGAGGGCAAAGGGGTCGTGCGCGGAGTCGGCGCAGTCGACGGTACGCAGTGGGTGCCGGAGAGCCCCGAGGAAGCTTCCTCTGGCGCTGCAGGGGAAGGCAGAGCATGGGAGGTCGAAGGCGAGTGGCGACTCACGGAGAGCCAGGTCGCGGCGCAGGGAGGTGAAGACGACGTGGCGGATGAGCGTCGCGACGAGGGTGCGCAGCGGACGCCCGAAAGCCGGGAGGTAGTCCAGAGAGGTGGTGATGGCGAGGGGGAGGATCGCAACGTCGAGCGGATGCAGTGGACATCGGAGGCTCAGGAGGGATCATGATGAGCGAAGACGAGCAGGAGATGCTGTATGAGGTGGTCGTCAACCATGAGGAGCAGTATTCGATCTGGCCCGCCCAGCGACCGGTGCCCAATGGGTGGCGAACTGTCGGGAAGACCGCGACCAAGGACGAGTGCCTGCAGTACATCCGTGAGGTATGGACCGACATGCGGCCGCTGAGCCTCAGGCAGTCCATGGAGTGAAGAGGTTGGCCGCTCCTTCCCGGACTCGTGCTACACAATGCCGACCCTGAAAACCAGCGCCGTCGACCTGAACACCCCTGAGATCATCTGCGTCGGTGCTGGCGAATGAGGTCGCTCTCTCTTGGTTTCCCTCGCGAGCTGCCCCTCGCGGCAAGCTCGCGAGCGCTTCCCGGAAGACGAGAGCACTCTACGCCGAAGGAAAGGCAAACGGTTCCCGCGCCTGCTGCTGTCCGGGCGCGTCGGCACCGTCTCTGAACCGCTGGTGCGAGGGTCCGCCTCCCGGTAGGGTCGTGGGCCTTGGCTCGGAACAAGCGACTGTCGAGGCACACTTTGTTCATGATACGGCTGGCACACAGCGGCGCGCCCTTTGTGGTGCCGTGTCCGAACGGCGCATGGAGTGCATCCTTGAGGGCTACGTCCGGGCGCCGGCGTTCCACGGTTCCGCGCCCAGGAGACTGATGTTCGACAACCTGCACTCAGCGATGACGAAGATCCTGCACGGCCACGGGTGGAGCTTCTGAAGCGATGGAGTCGTGCCGCTAGGCCCGCACTACTTCGAGTGGTGGTGGCGAACCCCGCGGCTGGCTGCAACAGGACCTGGTCGGGTAAATGTCGAGGCAGAGCGGCGTGTGCGCCTATCCCCGTGTGCAAGCGTGCAGACCAGTACGCAAGTGCGCTACGCCATGTCGGCGACGCGGCTACCTCTGACGGAAGCTGAAAGTCGAAGAATTGTCTGGATGTACACGAGGCTAAGACACACCCAAGCGGAGCATGGAGTGGTTCTGTGCCTTTGCCGATTTCGCACCCAACGACCTTGCGCGGCGATTCCTCGATTTTGCGCTGGAGGTAAGACCATGGACTTCGATCTGAGTCCGGATGAACTGGCGATCCAGTCCCTTGCCCGGGACTTCGCACGCCAGAAGATCGCTCCCGTCGCCCAGGAATATGACGAGCGCGCGGAGTTTCCACGTGCGATCGTCGAGGCGGCCAGGGAGATCGAGTTGATGAATCTTGCAATGCCGGTGGAGAACGGGGGGGGCGGTCTCGGGACCATGGCCGTCGTGCTCGTCTCAGAGGAGCTTGCGTGGGGCTGCGCAGGTATCGCACTTGCCATCCTGCTCAACGAGCTTGTCGCACTGCCCATCGTCCTTGGCGCCAGTCAGGAGCAGAAAGACCGCTACCTGCGGCGTCTGGCTGAGGGCATCGGGTCCTACGCCCTCACGGAGCCCGACGCGGGATCGGACGTGGCGGCGATCAACTCCCGGGCGGAACGTACGCCGGACGGCTACAGGATCTCGGGACACAAGATCTTCATCAGTAACGCGCCCGAGGCCTCATTCTTCGTCGTCTTCGCTAAGACCGACCGCCAGGCCGGCATGTGGGGGATCAGCGCATTTTTCGTCGATCGCGATCTGCCTGGCGTAAAGGTGCTCCCGGCGCTACGCAAGATGGGACAGCGCGCGGACCCGACGGCCGAGGTTGTATTCTCGGACGTCCTCGTGCCGCCTGACGCGCTGATCGGCGCGGAAGGCGAGGGGATGAAGCTCGCGATGCGCGTCTTCGAGCGCTCCCGGCCGATGGTGGCGGCATTTGCCGTCGGGGTCGCGCAGCGCGCGCTTGACGAGGCAACCGCGTATGCGAACCGCCGCGAGGCCTTTGGCCACAGGATCATCGACCATGAGGGGGTCGGCTTCAAGCTCGCTGACATGAGTATGCGCATTGAAGCGGCGCGTCTTCTGACCCGCAAGGCGGCGTGGCGCATCGACGCGGGCCTGCCGGCCGCCCTCGACTCAGCCCATGCGAAGGCTTTCGCGGCCGACACCGCGATGTGGGCCACAACCGAAGCGGTGCAGGTGTTCGGCGGCTACGGCTACAGCCGGGAGTTCCCGGTGGAGAAGCTGATGCGGGATGCGAAGGTCCTGCAAATCTACGAGGGGACGTCGGAGATCCAGCGCATGATCATCGTGCACCAACTCAGGGAGGGACGAGCGTTGCAGAGCCATTCACCTTCGACACGGTTCGCAACTAGATCGGCAAACGGGGGGGCGCCCTCAGGGACATGAGTCCGACGCGTCCCTACGCGCACGTCCTGAAGGCGCTCATCGCCCGGCGGCGTATAGAGAGAGTTGGGCAGTGCCTGTCTCCCTTCGTGTGTCTCCGCAGCGTACAACGGCAAGGGCCTCTCCAGGCTCAGCCCTAAGACGCTCCGATGGCAGTGGCGACAGTGCAAGGTGCGAGGCAATGGGAACCGCCCTGTCACTGGCCGAAGAGATAGCTAGACGCCTCAACGAAACCGAGCGATGGCATTCTCATGGGTGCGGGATCTCTCTTGAGGTCACCTGTGTGCCATGCTTGTGTGCGTCTGCAGCGGCGTACGGACTGACCCTCGGCCATTAGCCTGCTTTGGAGGCAGCAGCGATGCAGGCATCCAATCCTTGGCGTGGTTTGTGCCATGTGTATCATTATCATTGGTTTCTTGTTATTGCTGCTGTGGCCTATGCTATCCCTCTTTCCGCACTTCTCGCGAACGATTTCTTCCCACACGAGCTGAGGTCAGGTACGGAATCGGTCGGTTTGCAGGATGATCTCGATGGCGTCAGCTGACAGTTGCTCCATCTCCGCGACGATGCGGCGGAGGCGCCGGTCGTTGGCGAGCCATTCCTTGTAGAGTTCCGCCTGTTCGGGCGATAGTTGGCGCGTGACGGTCTTGCCGGCTACCTTGCGGGTCAATCGATAGTAGGGTCCGTGGAGTCTGGGCGGATCGGCGTGGCAATGGCAGCCTCGCCGGCCGCAGGTGGTCATGCCGCTGAGGAGGGTGCCGACGGCGACGAAGCCGATCTCGCGCACCTCGTCCGCAAGCTTGCGATAGCGCTCGCGCAGAGGCAGCAGAGGATCGGACATCGCGACCCCTCCTCCCTCTTGTCCGGTTGACTTGGAGTATATATACGTAGATACATGGGCGCAAGGGGGTAGCCGGATGGAGGGACCCTATTACCTACAGACCGAGCTGCTGGGGCAGCTGCCGATCATCAACCACTTTCTCTCCCGTCTTGGCCTGGATGAGCGCCTGAGCCGTTGGCTTGACGATGACGAGAACTGGTCCCGCCTGCCGGCGGGGACGGTGCTCGGGGTGGTGCTGCGGCTGCTCTGCCTGCGCAAGGAGCCGCTCTATGCCGTAGAGGAGAGGGCGCGGCCCTACGATGCAGATCTGATCGGACTCGGCGAGGCCGAGCGCGAACTGCTCAACGACGACCGGGTGGGACGGGCCCTGACCCGACTGTTCTTGGCCGACCGGGCCTCGCTGGTGACCGAGACCGTGACGGCGATGATCCCCGCCTTCAACCTCGACTGCAGCCAACTCCACAACGATTCTTCCACGATCACGTTGGACGGTGCCTACGCCGCGGCGGATGGCACTCCCCGCGGCGGTGTGCCAACGCCGAAGGTGGCGCGGGGGTTACAACAAGGATCATCGTCCGGACCTCAAGCAGTTGCTCTGGATCCTCACCGTGTCCGCCGACGGCGCTGTACCGATCGCTTATCGGACGGAGGATGGCAACCAGACCGACGACCAGACGCACATCGCGACATGGGATGGACTCGTGCGACTGCTCGGGCGTACAGACTTCCTCTATGTCGCGGACAGCAAGCTCTGCACGAAGGACGCGATGGACCACATCGCTCGCAACCACGGCCGCTTCGTCACCGTCCTGCCGCGAACACGGAGCGAGGACGGTGACTTTCGCACCTGGGTGGCGACGCAGGTGCCGCCGTGGGAGGAGGTGCTGCGTCGCAAGGGCCGGCGCAACACCGACCCGGACGACATCTGGTGGGCCTTCACCTGGTCCCAGCCCTCCGCCGATGGCTATCGCATCTGCTGGCACCGCTCGTCGTCGAAGATCGCACAGGACGTCGCGTCCCGGACCGACCGCCTGCGCCGGGCGCAGGCGGATCTCACGGACCTGGCTGATCGTCTCGCCAGCCCGCGCTCACGCTACCGGGACCCGCCGGCCGTGGAGGAAGCGGTGACAGCCATCCTCGAGCAGACGAAGACCGCAAAGCTCATCCGCTACACGATCGCCGCCAAGGTGGAGGAACGCTTCCGCCAGGAGAAGACCGGACGACCCGGCGCCAACACGCGCTACCGTCGCATCACACGCAAGCGCACGGAGCTCACCTTCAGCATCGACGCCGCCGCCGTCAACGCCGAAGCCGCCTCCGACGGCTGCTTCCCCTTGCTCACCAACACCGACGGCAAAGACCTGACGGCGGCGCAGCTGCTCGAGGCCTACAAGTACCAGCCACGCCTGGAGCAGCGGCACGCGGAACTCAAGGGGCCCATGGAGGTGGCCCCCGTCTTCCTTAAGGACATCGAGCGCATCGAGGCCCTGCTCCTACTGGAGTTCCTCGCGCTGCTCACCCGCGCCCTGATCGAGCGGGAGATTCGTAACGCCATGGCAACTCGCGATCTCAAGGAGCTTTCCCTCTACCCCGAGGACCGCGGCTGCAAAGCCCCCACGGCGACGCGCATCTTCGACATCTTCGCGAGCCGCGAGCGTCACACGCTTCTCGCGGGCGACGAACTGGTTCAGGTGTTCTCGCCAGAACTCAGCCCACTCCAACTCCAGGTGCTCGACCTGCTGGGCGTCCCTGCTACCGCCTACACCGACTGACCCGAATCACCCCTCAGCCGGTTGTGGGAAGAAATCTCCGTTTGGCAAGGGGAAAGGGTACCAGTCCGGCCGCGCAAAAGGGAACCAGGGGAACCACCGGGGAACTAGGCTCGGGGCTGGGGCTCGGGGCTGGGGCTCGGGGCTGGGGCTCGGGGCTGGGGCTCGGGGCTGGGGCTCGGGCTCG
>Ga0080006_1136794_pt1 | contig 34402 bp, 26 predicted proteins | sample RS3BMetagenome_FD_69209 | JGI IMG/M metagenome (GOLD analysis project Ga0080006, IMG submission 69209) | Ferric oxide microbial mat and aquatic microbial communities from Rainbow Spring, Yellowstone National Park, USA - RS3B (SPADES... ...
CCAGCAGGTCGGTGGGCTGGAGGTGCGTCCTGTCGCCGCGGAGATCACGATCGGTCTCGAGCGCCTCGCCAGCTTCATCCAGGGTGCCCCGGACGTGCAGAGCGTACGCTGGGCACCAGGCATCACGTACGGCGAAGTCTTTGGTCGCGCCGAATACGAGCATAGCAAGTACAGCTTCGAACTCGCCGATCCGGCGTTGCTGCGCAGGCACTTCGATGAGTTCGAATCTGAGGCGCGCCGACTCTTCGCGGCCGGGCTCTGTCTCCCAGGCTATGACTTCCTGTTGAAATGTTCGCACACCTTCAACGTCCTGGAGGCGAGGGGGGCCGTCGCCCCGGCGCAGCGCGCGGCGTACATCGGGCGCATGCAGCGCCTCGCGCGGCAAGCGGCCGTGCTCTACCTGCGCCAGCGGGAGGAGGCGGGCTTCCCGCTCCTCGGCGGGCGCGCGGCGGGGGGGGCGGGGGGGGGGGGCCGGGAGGGGCGGGGGGCCGGGCGCGCGGGCCCGGCGCGCCCCCCCCCCCCCACCGAGACCGTCCCTCCGTCGTGTCGGGCGATAGCCCGACGAGGGACGGAGCAAATCAGCGAGCACGATGCGTTCGGCGTGCCGCCCCGGCCGCCGGTTCCGCCCGTGAGGGCCAGCCCGCCGGTCCGTTGCGTCCGTACTGGAATCCCCATCGCGGGCGAGGGCGCCCTTCGCGGGCATCCCTTCCGCCCACGGCCTCACCTCCCGTCGCCGGGCCGGGCGGCGTGGCTCTGCGGCCGGGTGACGCGTTTCATCCGGCGGAGTAGCGCGTCATCTTGCCGGAGTAGCCGGCTACTCCGCCGGAGTAGCGCTCGGCCTTGCCGGAGCAGGGCCCTACTCGGCCCGAGTCGAGGCGTACTCCGACGGAGTAGCCCTCTACTCCCGCCGAGTAGGGCTCCACTCCGGCGGAGTAACGCGTTCCTCCGGGCGAGTAGAGCGCTACTCCGACCAAGTGACGGCCTACTCCGGCCGAGTAGACGCGTACTCTTGCGGAGTAGGGCGCTACTCCGTCCGAGTAGCGCGTGGCCGCGACGGAGGAGCGCGTTACTCCGGCAGGGTAGCGCGCTCCTCCGGCGGAGTAGCGCCTTGCTCCGGTGGAGGAGCGCGTTGCACCGGACCGATGGCAGAGGGTCCGGGACCCGTTCCTGCCGGTCCTGCGGGCGTGAGGCGCAGGCCACCGGGTCAATGCGCGATTTCGGGCGCCCCCGTTGCCGCGTAGGATGCGCGCACATGAGCCGCCTGCGCCTCCTCTCCTCGTTCGCACTGGTCGCCGCGACGACTGCCCTCGCCGCCTGCGGGAGCTCCACGAGCGGAGCGGACTCCAGGAGTCTCGGCACAGACGCCGCGGCGGGAGACGACGCGTCCGACGCCGGCGCGGAAGCCTCGCCCGGCAGCACGTATCCCGCCTTCCCGGTGGATGCTCCGCAGATCCAGGCGAATCAGAAGACGGTCCTCGCCAGCCCGGTCGTCGTCACGGTCACCTGGCCCGGAGACGCGAACGCGTCGACCTGGGAGGGCCTCGGCGACGGCATCGGCGCCTCGAGCTACTGGTCGGCGACGACGGCGGAGTACGGCGTGGGCCCCGCCACGAGCGGCCCCTCCAACCACGTGCGCGTGGCGCAACCGCTGCCCTCGTCGCTCTCGTACACCGACCTGCAGAACTACGTCATCTCCGCGCTCTCCGCGGCGACGAGCGCCGACGGCGGCGCCCCCGAGGCCGGCGCGGGCGACGCGGGCGACGCGGGCGGGCCGAACCCCGCGTGGCCGGCGCCGACGCTCGACTCCAAGGGGCACTCGCAGACCATCTACTCGCTCTTCATCGCATCCTCGACGACGGTCACGGACCCCGGCTCGGGCCAGTCCTTCTGCACCGAGGGCGGCCTCGGCTACCACGACGACGTGGTCGTCGGCGGCGTCGACGTGACCTACGCCGTCACGCTCGAGTGCCCGTCGCTGAACACGCCGGCGATCGAGGAGACCGCCGTGCACGAGACGGTGGAGGCGGCGACGAACCCGTACCCCGAGTCGAACAGCCTCGGCTACGTCGGCTTCGATCCGGACCACCTCGCGTGGGACCTGTACACCGGCTTCAACGACGAGCTCGCGGACGCCTGCCAGAACTGGCAGGACGCCTACTACCAGGAGTCGGGCGCGTTCCCGTACTGGGTGCAGCGCTCGTGGTCGAACGCGGCGGCGAAGGCCGGACACGACCCGTGCGTTCCGGCGGCGGCCGGCGTCTACCACGGCATGACGCTCTTCCCGTCGGCCGAGTCGACGGTCAAGGTCGACCTGTCGGCCATCGGGGCGCCTTCGGCCACCACGCAGGGCTTCAAGGTGACGGTCGGCAAGCCGCTCACGTTCCAGGTCGGCTTCTTCAGCGACGCGAGCACCGCGCCGTGGACGATCGGCTACGACTTCCCGGCCCAGACGCTGCTCTTCGGCACGACCGGAAGCCCGCTCGGCAACGGCAAGGCGACGGTGTCCATCGACAAGAAGACCGGGCAGAACGGCGACGAGGCGAACGTGACGGTGACGGTGACCCAGAAGGGCCCGGGCGGCTTTCACGTGATGGCCATCACGTGGGATCCGCCGACGCAGATGGGCTTCCTGCCGCACTACCTGCCCATCGTGCTCGTCGACCAGTGAGTCAGCCGCGCGGCTCGCGCCACATCAGCCGCACGGTCGGCCCGCCGGCCGCGAGATCCAGCGTCTTGGTGGCGCGGAAGCCGTGGCGCTCGTAGAGGCGCGCGTTGTTCTCGGTCGAGGCCTCGAGGTAGGCGGCCTCGCCGCGCGCGTCGCAGCCGTCGAGCACCGCGCGGAGCAGCGACGAGCCGACGCCGCGCCCCTGGTGCCCCGGGTCGACGCCGATGGCGAACAAGTACCAGTGCGGAGCGCGCGGGTGCTCGCGCTCCACCCGATCGGTCGCGGCGAGGGCCGTGCGCAGCCGCGAGATACCCACCGCGCGCGCCATCCGGAGCGCATCGGGCCACGCACGCCACGTCTTCCATTCTCCCGGAGGCGTCCACAGCGCGGCGCCGGCGCCGCCCTCGGCGACCCACGCGCCGCGCACCGGCAGCGACCAGCGCCGCAGAGCGACGTCGAACACCGTCTCGAACGCGCGCGCGCGCCCGACGTCCTGCCGCAGCAGGAAGTTCGTGACCGGGTCGGCGTCGAACGCGCGCACCAGCGCCCGCACGACGGCGTCGCGGTCGTCCCTCGTCGCCTGGCGGACCTGGATGGGCGGCACGATGTCTCTCTACACCGTCCCGGCGAGCCGGACGATGCTCGCAGACGGCGCGGCCCGGCTGACGTCGTGTCCTTCGCCGCTACACTCGAGAGCGTGGCATGAGGCCTCGGCCGCCCCCCCTCCTCCTCGCCGCCTCCCTCGCGCTCGCTGCCGCGTCGTGCGGCGGCCACGAGCCCCCGCCCGACATCTCCGTCGACGACTCCGGCTGGCTGGTCGCGTCGTGTCCGCGCCGGCCCGATGCGTGCGTGAGCGCCGTGGAGATGCGATGCGGCGGCGCCTACCTCGTCGCGGCGGCGCCGCCCGGCACCGCGCAGACGCTCATTCGCCCGCCGCAGGACCGCCCCTACGCTCGCCAGGCCGCCGAGACGGGGACGCTGCGCGCCCGCTGCGTGGGTCACATGATGGAGGAGGGTCGCTGAAGACGACGGCCGCCTACGCGTGCCGCCCCTTCGCCCTTCCGGCCCTCGCCCACCCCTTCGCCCGCGCCTCCGCGACCGCCGCGCGCCAGTCGCGAATCAGCTGCCTCTCGGTGACCGGCTCGATGCCGAGCGCCGGAAGCGCGCGCAGCACCTCCTTGTAGAAGCGCGGCTTGGGCTCGCCCTTGCGCGGTCGGCCGCGGCCGCGCGGCTCGAGCTCCGCCAGGCGCTCGACCTCGCGACGCAGTCGCGCTTCGGCCGTCTTGCCGTCCGGCAGCCCCGGGATGCGCGCGCGCGCCTCGTCCGGCCGGAGGCGACGCGCGAGCTCGCCCGCGGCGCTCCGGTCGGCCGTGGCGCGCTTGGCCAGCAGGATGAGCGCCATCAGGTAATGGCGCGCCTGCTTGCCGCGCGCGGCGATCCACGCGACCCACAGACGGTCGACGATCTCGGCGTCGGCGGCGTTGGGCGCGTGGCCGTCGTCGGCGGCGATGTGGCGGATGGCATCGGCCAGCTCGCGCGCGCGCACGCGCGTCGCGGCGCCGTTGGAGCGGGCGGGCTCCGGAAGGGAACGCGTTCGCTTCATCGAGCGCGAGTCTGCCATACACCGGCCGCGTTTTGACCCACCAAGGGGCGCCCCGTGAGGCGCCCCCGCAAACCGCGGGCCGTCCCGCGCGTCGCGTCTACCGCAGCGACGCCTCGAGCTGCGCCTTCGCCAGCGCGTCGGCCGCGGCGGCGCTCTCGAAGCTTTCCCCGCCGCCCCTGGAGTGCGACGACCGCACGATGGGCGCGCCCGCGCCCGCCGGCGTGACGTTGGCGAGCCAGCCGCTCGACGACGACTCGCTGCGCGCGGCCGGCGCCGGGTGCCACGCGTGGCGGGCGGGGGCCGCGTAGGCCACGGGCGCCGGGCGAGGCGGCGCCGGGCGCGCGGTCTCCTTCGGCTCGGCGCCGGCGATGCTCGCGACCTTCGCCTCCGCCTTGGCGGCGCTCTTCTCGCTCGGGTGCGCCGCGGGCGGCGTGTTGACGACGACCGGGGCCGTGACGGTGGCCTCTCCGACCGCGAGGGTGGTGCCCCTGGCGGACGTCGCGTCGTTGGCGGCCGTCTTCTTCGCCGTCGTGTCCACGAACGACGGGATGACCGCGGCCTGCGCGGCCGCCGCGCTGGCGTGCGCCGCCGACGAATGCGACGGATCCATCACGCTGGCCGCCGCATCCAGCACCGAGTCCGCGTCGCCGCGCGCGACGACCGCCGCACCCAGCCCGACGAAGGCGCCGATCGCCATCAGCGCCACGGCCCACGACAGGCTCGACTTGGCGCGCACGATGCGCGTGCGGGCCGTGATGACCGACCCGGGCGGATCGCCCGGCGGGTCCGACTTTCGATCGCCGCCGCCGCGCGCGTTGATCTCGACGGGCGGGGCGCTCGGCTTCATCGACACGTAGGGCGTCGGCATCATCGCGGGCGGACGCGCCGACACGGGCCTGGCGGCCGGCACCGGCGGTGAGGGGGGCGACGCGGGCGCGGCCGACGCGGGCCTCTGCAGCGCCGGCGGCAGGGTGCTCGTCGGACGCAGGATGGTGCGATCCTCGGCGTCGATGGGGCGGCGAACCGCGCCGCGCATGTCCTGCGGCCTCGCCTCCTGACCGCGCGAAAGGCCACGAAGGTTCATGTTCGGCGCGCGCGCCGACCTCGCGATGGCCGGCATGGGCGCGGGCTGCGCCGAGCGCGGCGGAAGCATCGTGCGAGGCGACCCGGAGAAGAGCAGCGTCCTCTCCTCATCGTCCACCTGCGGCTCGAACATGGGCCGGTCGCTGCGCCGCCTGGCGGACGCGTGTGCGGGCGAGGCGTGCACGACCTCGAAGTCGCCGGTGTGGATGGTCTCCCCCGAGGCATCGGGGTTGCGCGCGGGTCGCTTGGATGACGGCAGCACGTGAGCCTCCGCGAATGGGTTGGTGAAACGTCCCCCGCGTGTCGCTCTGCAGGACGCGAGCCATCGGGCCCCTCGCGCAGGGCCCTCGGCACGCACCGGGAATTGCGCACGATTTCGGTGCACGCGGACGGCGCACCCATGGGAACCTCCCCTGCCCGGGTGCTGTCCGAACGCGAAGGTGGGGGTCGTTCGATCCAGTGGGACCGATGTAGGCAAGCGGCCGGCCGGAAAACGTTCCGTCCCCCCGAGCGTAGGATGACGAGGATGGTCGAGCCGAACCGCTTCCACCCGCTCTTCGAGCGCCGGGCGAGGACGGTTCGCGGCCGGCTGCTGGCGCGGCGGGCGCTGACCGGGCTCGCGGTGGGCCTGGCGCTGGCGGTGCTCGCGGCGGGCGCAGCGTGGAAGGCGCGACGCGGCGTGCTGCGCCCGTGGTGCGTGCTGCTCGGCGTGGCGGGGGCGGCGGCCGGTGCGCTGGTCGCGCGTCGGCGGCGCTGGTCGGATGTGGACGTCGCCCTCTGGCTCGACGATCGCCTCGAGACCGACGAGGCCATCACGACGGCCGTCGAGCTCCGCAACGAGGCGGAGGACGACGGCGAGGCGCGCGCGGTGGTCGTCTCGACGGCGGCCGGCGCGCTGGCGAGGGCCGACGCCGCGCGGGTGCGCCCGCGCGTGCTCCGTCCGGTGCACGCGCTGGTGCCGCTGGCGATGGCGGGGCTGGTCTTCGTCGCTCGCTCGCCGCTGCCGCCGGCGCCCGTCGTGGCCCACGCGCCGGGCACCGACGCGGTGCAGCTCGCGCAGGTCGAGGGGCTGAAGAAGGTGGCGCAGCTCGGGCAGGCCCACGCGCGCGACGACGCGCAGCGCGAGCGTCTGGAGAAGATCGCGCGCGACGCGGAGGCGCTGCGGGCCGATCTCGAGAAGGGGCTCGAGAAGCGCGAGGCGCTCGATCGCATCGCCAAGCTGCGCGACGCCATCGCGGCCGAACGGCTGTCGTTGGGCGACGGCCGGCGGCGCGCCGGGCTGGAGGCGGCCGTGTCCAAGCTCCAGGAGAGCGACGCGACCAAGAGAGCGGCCGAGGCGCTCGGCGATCACGATCTCGAGCGCATGGACGAGGAGATGGAGCGCGTCGCGAACGCGCGCGAGAAGCGCGATCGCGAGGAGGCCAGGAGCGCGCTCGACGACGCGGCGTCGGCGGCGCGCGCGGCCGGCGCGCCCGACGTGGGCAAGGCGCTGGACGAGGAGAAGCAGGCGCTCGAGGCGCGCGAGAAGCGCGCCGAGGCGCTGCGCGATCTGGAGAAGGCGATGGAGGGAGCGGGCGTGGCGAGCGCCGAGCAGCAGGCGCAGGCCGAGGCGCTCGACCGCAAGGGGTCCGACGAGGCCGCCCGCGAGCTCGCCGACGCGATGGGCAGGGCGCTCGAGAAGCTCACGCCCGAGGAGCGCAAGAAGCTCGCCGACGCGCTGGAGCAGGCCGCGCGCCGGGGCGGCACGCAGGGCGATCCGCAGGATCTGAAGGACCTCGCCGACAGCCTCTCGACGCCCGAGGGGCAGAAGAAGCTCGAGGACCAGGTGAAGGACCTGGCGAACGAGGACGACCAGTCGCCCGAGGCCCGGCAGCAGCAGCAACTCGACGACGCGCAGCAGGGCGCCGACGGCGCCGAGGGGCAGATCGACGGCCAGACGCCCGAACGCGGTCCAGGCGAACAGCAGGGCGGACAGCCGGGCGGACGGGGGTCGCAGGGGCGGCCCATCCCGCTGCCGATGCCGGGCAACGGCCAGAGCCGAGGAGACGGGGACGGATCGGGCGGCCCCGGCAGCCACCACGACACGGGCACGGGATCGCACGCCGGCAACACCGGCGAGGTGGCCGGCGCCGGGACGCTGCGAAGCCGCGCGCGCGGCCCGATCAACCGCGCCCCGGGCATGCCGGGCCGCACGACCGGCTGGACGCCCGGCGAGGCGGGCGGCACGGCGAACGTCCAAGGCACCGGCGCGCTCGGATCGGTAGGCCCGTCCGAGATCGACGGAGTCGACCACAGCGACGTGCCCGAGGAATACCGCGAGCAGGTCCGGCAGTACTTTCAGCCGTGAGGAGACGATGACGATCGATTTCGAGGCACGCCTCCAGCAGGCGCTCGGCGCCGCGACGAGGCTACGCGAGGCGATCGCAAGGGTGATCGTCGGTCAGGGCGAGGTGGTCGATCAGGTCGTGTGGGCGCTCGCGGCCGGAGGGCACGTGCTGCTCGAGGGGGCGCCGGGGCTCGGCAAGACGCTGCTCGTGCGCACGCTGGCGCAGTGCATGGACCTGCGCTTCTCGCGAATCCAGTTCACGCCGGATCTCATGCCGAGCGACGTCGTCGGAACCAACGTGCTCGTCATGGACCCTGCCCAGCGCGCCGCCGGGGCGATGTTCCAGGTGCAGAAGGGGCCCATCTTCGGTCAGATGGTGCTGGCCGACGAGATCAACCGCGCGACGCCCAAGACGCAGAGCGCGCTGCTCGAGGCGATGGCCGAGCACGCGGTGACGATCGCCGGCCAGCGACACTCGCTCGAGGAGCCGTTCATCGTGCTGGCCACCGAGAACCCGATCGAGATGGAGGGCACGTACCCCTTGCCCGAGGCGCAGCTCGATCGGTTTCTGCTCAAGGTCCTCGTCCCGAGCCCCGGCGAGGACGAGCTGTGCGAGGTGCTCGCGCGTACGACGGGCCGCGCGCCCGAGCCGCCGCCGCGCGTGCTCGATCGCGAACAGGTGCTGGCGCTTCGCGACATGTGCCGCGACGTGGCCGTGGCGGAGCCGGTGCTGCGCTACGCCGCTCGCCTGGTGCGCGCCAGCGATCCGGCGGCGAGCGAGGCGCCCGAGACGGTGCGGCGCGCGCTGCGCTACGGGGCCGGCGTGCGCGGGGCGCAGTCGCTCGTGCTGGCGGCCAAGGCGGTGGCGCTGTGCGACGGGCGCGCGAACGTGTCGTTCGAGGACGTGAAGCGCGTGGCCAGGCCGGCGCTGCGCCATCGCCTCATTCGCTCCTTCGAGGGCGAGGCCGAGGGGACGTCGACGGACGCCGTGGTCGACGCGCTGCTCGCGAGCGTGCCGGCGCGACCGGCGGCCGTGGAGGCGGAGCGGCCGCGAGGAGCGCGCGGCGCATGAACGCACGCCGGGGGCTCGCGATCGCGGCGCTCTTCTTCGCGGGCCTGGCCGCGGGGGACGCCCACGCGCTCGGCGCCGCGGCGGCCGGCTCGGCGGCGCCGGCGCCCGCATCGTCTCCGCTGACGCTGGCGGTCACGCCGGTGTTCGGCGCCGAGGCGGCCGTGGGCCGAGGCTGGACCGAGGTCGTGGCGCGCGTGGACGACCGCGGGGCCGCGCCGATCAAGGGCACGCTGGAGCTGACGAGCTCCTGGCCCGGCTACTACTCCGTGTCGAACGATGCCTTCGTCGCTCGCGCGCCGTTCCTCGTGGGCGCGCACGCCGAGGCGGTGCTGCGCATCCCGGTGCGCTCGGGGGAGTACGCTTCGAGCACCACGGTCGCCGTGCTCACCGACGGCGGGACCAAGCTCGCGGAGACGAGCGTGTCGCTGAGCGCGGACGTCGCGCCGCTGCTCGTCGACGTCGAGGAGCCTTCGCGCGTGTCCATCGTGATGCGCGGCTGGCCGATGACGCCGGCCTGGCACGCGGGGTACACCGCGACGGGGGCGACGATGGCGCTCACGGTGGGGTCGCCCGGGAGCGATGCGACGACCGGCGATCCGGTGCTTCCCGAGCGCCCGGCCGGGTACGCGGCTGCGACGGTGGTGCTCATCCCGTCCGATAGCCTCGCGCAGCTCGACGGCGCTCAGCGCGACGCGCTGCTCGGCTGGGTGCTCGCCGGCGGCACGCTCGCCGTGATCCCCGCGCGCCCCGAGGACCTGCGCACCGGCGTGCTGACGACGCTGGCGGGCGGGCCCGTCACGCCGGCGGCGGCGCCACCCATCATGCTCACGCTACCGGGCGCCGTGCGCCCCGGCGGCGGAGGCTCGCCGTTCCTGCTGCCGCCACCGTCGACGCCGCCGCCGATGCCGTCGCCGACGCTGGCGCCCTCCGTCCCGCCGCCTCCTCCCGATCCGGACGCGGGCGCCGGCGCGACGCCCATCGGCTACTTCGTCCCGGTGCGCGCGACGCCATTCGCGGGCGCTGCGCCCATTGGCCCCTCCCCCGCCCTGCGCGCACGGCTCGTCGGCTTCACGGGCGGCCACCTCGTGCCCACCGAGTACGGCGCGACGGCCACCTACGGCCTGGGGCAGGTGCACGTGCTCGGGTTCAATCCGGGCATCGCGCCGGCGATCGACGACCCGTGGGCGCACGCGCGACTGCTCGACATGATCGGCGACGCGTGGGACCGCCACGCCGTGCTCGTGTTCCCGCACGGCGGCGGGCTGCAGCGCGCCAGCGACCTGTTCGAGGTGCACCGCGCGCTCGATCCCAACGAGAACTTCCGCCCGGCGCTCGGCATCGCGGCCATCCTGCTGGTGCTCTACGCCGTTGCGTCGGGCCCGCTGCTCTTCCGGCGCGCGCGCCTTCGCGGCCGCCCCCTCGAGCCGCTCGTGTGGGCGCCGGTGCTGAGCGCCGGCTGCTTCGCGCTCATCGTCGTCGTGGGCCTGGCGGGCAAGGGCTGGGGCGGTCGAGCGCGCCGGCTGGCGCTGGTGGAGGCGGGGGCGGGCATGTCGCGCGGCACGGTGCGCCGCTTCCGCGCCTTCTTCTCCAGCCGGACGCGCTCGATGCGCGTGCGCGCGTCCGAGCCGGACAGCGTGCTCGACGTCGTGTCGTCGGATTCGCGCGACAGCCGCTCGGCGGTGCTGCGCATCGACAAGCAGGGCGCGTCGCTCGAAGATCTGACCAGCCTCCCGTGGCAGACCGTCGTCGTGGGCGAGGACGGGTTCACCGACCTGGGCGGGGGCGTGGCGGTGCACGGCACGAGCGACGGCACCGTCGTCGTCACGAACCGCACCGGGCGCGCGCTTTGCGACGTCATCGTGTGGGCGCCGGACACGGAGGCGACATGGTTCGCTCGGATCGACGACGGCGCGACGGTCGTATCGAGCGCCGGGCGGACGCTGTTCACGCGCACCGCGCGCTCGGTCGCGACGGCGGGCACGCGCGTCGTTCACGAGCTGGACACGGCGAGCTGGGCGAGCGCGCTCGGCGGGCGCGCTGCCGACGACATGGTCCCCTGGTGGTCGGCGATGTCGAGCGCCGCCGGGCCGGCGGTCGACTGGTTCCCCGACGACGCGCCGGTCGTCATGGGCGAGATCGCCGGCGGCGAGGGGATCACGACCGACTCGGGGCTGCGCGTCGACAGCGATCACCTGCTGTTTCGCATCGTCGGCGAAGGAGGGCGCTCGTGAGCGCCGCTCCCGCGCCGATGCCCGCGGCGGCGCCGCAGCCGGCCATCCGCGTGCGCCACCTCTGGCACCGCTTCGGACGGCTCGACGTGCTGCGCGACGTCAGCTTCGACGTGCAGGAAGGCGAGATCTTCGGCTTCATCGGCCCGAACGGCGCCGGCAAGACGACCACCATCCGCGTGATGGCGACGCTGCTCGAGCCGATGGCTGGCAAGGTCGAGATCGGCGGCTGGGACGTGAGCGTCGACCCCGACCAGGTGCGCCGGATGATCGGCTACATGCCCGACTACGCCGGCGTCTACGAGCGCATCACGGTGCGCGAGTATCTCGAGTTCTTCGCCGACGCGTACCGCGTGCCGACGGCGGGCACCACGTACGCGGTGGTCGACGCGGTCATGGAGCTCACCGACCTCACCAAGCCGCACGACAAGCTGGTGGCGACGATGAGCAAGGGGATGAAGCAGCGCCTGCAGCTCGCGCGCACGCTGCTGCACGACCCCAAGGTCCTCATCCTCGACGAGCCGGCGAGCGACCTCGACCCGCGCGCGCGCATCGAGATCCGCGACCTGCTCGTCGAGCTGCGGTCGATGGGCAAGACGATCTTCCTCAGCTCGCACATCCTCACCGAGCTCGCCGACGTCTGCACCTCGGTGGCCATCCTCGAGCGCGGTCGGCTGATGGTGTCGGGACCCATTTCGGACATCGCGCGTCGCTTGCAGACCGCGCCGGCGGAACGGGAGGCCCGAGGCGACGAGACGACACAGCCGCAACCGCCACCGCCAGAGGGCCAGTCGCCGCAGGCGCCATTCGAGCCGCAGCCGCCGCGCGCGCCGACGCGCACCGTGCGCGTCAAGGCGCTCGCTTCCGGCGAGGCGGTCTACGCGGCCCTCGTGGCGATGCCGGGCATCCACCGCGTCTCGCCAGGGCCCGGCGGAAGCGTCGCCGTCCAGTACGCCGGGGACGACACGATGGTGGCGGCCATCGTGCGCGCGCTCGTGACGAGCAACATCCCCGTGGTCGGCGTCGAGCCCGAACGCAACGAGCTCGAACGCATCTTCCTCGAGGTCACCAAGGGAGAGATGCAGTGATCGATCGCATCCTGCGCGACCCGAACGCCATCTGGATGCGCGAGATGCGCCAGTCGGCGCGCCTGGGGCGCACGCCGTGGGTGCTCTTCGCGCTGACGCTCACGCTGTCGCTGCTGATGTGCTCCATCGGAGGCCTGGCCGCGACGGGCGACACGGCCCCGGCGTCCATCGGCGGCGTGCTGTTCCAGGTGTTCTTCTCGCTGGCGTACCTGGTGGTCGTCGTGGTCGGACCCGCAATCGCCGCCAACGGCGTGGCCGCCGAGCGCGAAGGGCGGACGTGGGAGGCGGTGCTGCTGACGGGGCTGCGGCCCAAGGAGATCGCCCGCGGCAAGTTCCTCGCCGCGTACACGACCATCGCGCTCTACATCGTCGTGCTCGCGCCCGTCGGCGCGCTGTCGTTCCTCTTCGGAGGCGTCACGGCCACCGAGGTGGTCGTGGCGTTCGCCTTCCTCTTCCTCGTGGCCGGCCTCGCCGTCGCGTTCGGCCTGGCGGTCAGCTCGGTGATGTCGAGTCTGCGGGCAGCCATCGTCGTCACGATGATGCTCGCGATCGTCTTCGGCCCGACGCTCTACTTCTTCTTCGGGTTCCTCGCGTCGATGGGCATCCACAAGGTGTGGAGCGACGTGCCCGACGCGTTCCCCATCTGGCTGCCGCTCGCGTACTCGCGCGGCACCTTCGGGCTGGAGTACCTGCTGCTCCTGCTCGGGCTTCCGCTGCTGTCGATCGTCACGCCGGCGTGGCTGCTCTACGAGCTGACGATCGCCAACCTGGGCAGCGAGGCCGACGACCGCTCGACGGGACTGAAGCGCTGGTTCGTCTCGTGCACGCCGCTCCTCGCCGTCGCGTGCGCGGTCCCCACGGCGGTCGCGGAGGACGACGACTCCCGCGTCGCGCTGTCCGTGATCGGCCTGTGCGCGTTCGCGCTGCACCTGGCCTTTTGTGCGTTCCTGTTCGCCGCCGAGCCCCCCGGACCGTCGCGGCGAGTGCGCGTCCACTGGGAGCGGCAGGGGGCGGGCGTGATCAAGCGCTTCTTCGGCCCGGGGCTCGCCAAGACGTACGTGCTCGTCGCGGCGCTCGGCTTCTCGTGCCTGTGGCTCATCGCCTTCGGCGACATGACGCTGGTGCACTACCTGGCGACGCCGTCGAAGGCGGGCCGCTACGTCCAGGAGATCTTCTTCTTCGCGCTGTACGCCGCCGGCTTCTTCCTCTTCGTCACCGGGCTGACGGCGTGGCTGCGCTCGCGCGGGCAGTCGCCGTGGATCGCGCGCCTGGTGGCGGCGGCGGTGGTCTTTCTCGTGTCCGCCGGGCCTTGGGTGGTTGCCGCCATCGGCGGGGTGCTCGCGCGACGGCACGGCGACGACTGGCTCGTCGTGGGCGCGCCGAGCCCGTTCTACGCCTTCTACGTGATCGCCTTCATCGACTCCGCCTCGCATGCGTCGACGGACATGCCGGTCGTCGAGATCGGCGCGGCGGCCTCGCTCTCCTGGGGGATGCTCGGGGTCGTGCTGTGCGGCGCGGCGGCCCACCGCTGCCAGCGCGCGGTGCGCGAGCGCGACACGGCGGTGGCCGCCGCCGAGGCATCGCTCGCCCCGGAGCCCGCGTCCGCCCTTGCCACGCAGACGCCGGCGCAGCCCGGCCCGGAGCCGCCGGCCGCATGAGCGCTCCCTCGACGCTTCTCGATCCGGCGTTCGCCCGCGAGCTCGAGGCGCTCCGCCGTCGGCTGCGCCTGCGCGCGCGGTCGGCGTCGGCGGGCGAGCGCGTGGCGTCGCGCCGCGGCAGCAGCGCGGAGTTCCTCGAGCACCGCCCCTACGCGCCCGGCGACGATCCGCGGCGGATGGACTGGCTCGCGTTCGCCCGCACCGGCGAGCCGGTGCTCAAGACCTTCCGTGCCGAGGAGGACGTCATCGTGCGCCTCGTGGTGGACGCGAGCGCGTCGCTCGACGCGGGCGCTCCGCCCAAGCTCGTCCACGCCAAGCGCCTCGCCGCGGCCATCGGGTACATGGCGCTGGCCTCCAGCGAGCGTGCGCAGGTGATCGCGGCGAGCGACGGCATGGTGCGCGTGCGCGAGCCGGTGCGCGGGCGCGCGGCGCTGCCGCGGCTCTTGCGGGAGCTGGACGACGTCGCCCCCGAGCACACGACCGACCTGGCGCGCGCGGTCGACGGCGTGGTGCTGCGATCGCCCCGCCCGGGCATGCTGATCGTGATCAGCGACTTCTTCGACGCCGGTCCGTTCCAGAGGGCGCTCGGGCGCGCGGCGGCGGCGGGGCACGATCTGGCGCTCGTGCAAGTGCTCGCGCCGGAGGAGATCGATCCTCCCTGGGATGGCGACCTGGCGCTCGAGGACGCCGAGACGGGGGCCGTGGTGGAGATGACGCTCGACGAGCGAGCCGTCGCGGCGTACCGCGCCCGGCTCGAGGGGCTGTTCGCGTCGCTGCGCGAGTGCGCGACGAAACACGGGGCGCCGTACGTGCGCGCCACCACGCGTGAGCCGCTCCTGGATGCAGTCCGGCGCTTCGTGGGCCGCGCGGTCGATTGATCCATGGGCGGCGGGCTGCACCTGGTCGATCCGAAGGGGCTGCTGCTGCTCGCGGGCCTGGCGCCGCTCGTGGCGCTCTATGTCCTCAAGATCCGACGTCGCCGCCAGCGCGTGTCGTCGACGTGGCTGTGGGCGGCCGCCCAGCGCGACCTGCTCGCGAAGCACCCCTTCCGACGACTCGTCGCCGAGCTGCCGCTCCTGCTGCAGATCCTCGCCCTCGTCGCGCTGGCGTTCGCGCTGGCGCGGCCCGTGTCGCGCGGCGCCACCATCGACGGCGATCACGTGGCGATCCTGGTCGACACGAGCGCCTCGATGGCGACCCGCATCGGCGGCCCGCACGGGACGACCACACGCATCGAGCAGGCGCGACGCGCCGCGACCGACGTCGTCGCGCGCCTGGGACCGGGCGCGGACGCATTCGTCGTCGAGGCGGGGCGGGGCGCACGGCTCGTCGCGCCGCTCGATCGGGATCGGCGCCGCCTCGAGGCGGCCATCGCGGACATCGCCGCGCACGACGTCGAGGGCGACCTGGCCCCCGCCCTCGCCCTGGCCGCCGACCGCTTGCGATCCCTCGGCGGTCGCCAGCGCATCGTCCTCGTCACCGATGGAGCGCTCGCCCGCGACGAGCCGCTGGTGGCGGCCGGCATCCCCGTGCAGGTGTTGACCGTCGGCGACGACGAGGACAACGCGGCCATCGTGCGCGTCGACGTGCGCTCGGGCGTCGACGGCGCGACGCACCGCGAGCAGGTGCAGGTCTTCGCGCTCTTGCAGAGCTGGGGCGCCCACCCGCGCGATGCGTACGTGACGCTCACGCTCGAGGGGCGTCGCGAGCCGGTCGCCTCTCGCCGGCTGCTGCTGAAGCCAGGCGACAGGCAGCCGGTCGTGCTCACCTTCGACCCACGGCCGGAGGACCACGGCCTGGGCTTCGTCGTGCAGCTCGCGCCCGGCGACGCCGAGCCGGCCGACGACGTGGCGTACGGGCGCGTCCCGGCGTCGCTCCGCATGCCGGTCGTCGTCGCCTCCGACGCGCCCCATTCGTGGACGACGCGCGCGCTCCGGGCCGATGGCGACGTCGACCTGCAGCGGCTGAGCGTGGGCCAGCTCGCGACGGTCAACGTCGATCCCGAGGCGCTCGTCGTCATCGAGGGGGCGTGCCCGGTCGCGCCGCCGGGGCGTGACGTGCTCGTCATCGCGCCGCAGCCGGGGCGCTGCTTCGGCGTCGACGTCGGCGGACCGGTGCGGGACCCGCCGGTCACGTCGTGGGAGAGCGGAGATCCGCGCCTGCGCTTCCTGACGCTCGACGGCGTGCACGTCGCCAGGACGCTCGCCCTCGACGCGCGCGGCGCCGGGGCGGGCCTGGTGCGCTCGACGTCGACGACGCTGATCGCCGACGCGTCGCAGCCCGGGCGCGCGGTGACGGTGATCGGCTTCGACGTCGGTGACAGCGACTGGCCGCTCCAGGCGTCGTTCGTCCTGTTCGTGCGCAACGTGGTCGAGCTCGCACGCCTGCACCGCGCGCAAGGAGTGGCCGGGCCGGTGCGCGCCGGTGAGGCGGCGCGCGTGGCGGTGCCGTCGGGGACGACGAAGGTGGTCGTCGACGGGCCCGGGCTCCCCGAGCGCGAAGTCGCCGCGCGCGACGGCGTGGCGGTCCTGCCCCCGCTCGAGCACGCCGGCCTGTACCACGTGCGCTGGAGCGAGCCGCACGTCGGCTCCGCCGTGGTCGCAGCCAACCTGACGAGCGCGCGCGAGAGCGACGTGCGCGCGCGCCCCGTGACCATGTCGCCGACGGCGGGAGCAGGGAGCGCTCCCGCGGCCCGCGGGCCGCAGGGGCGCAACGACTGGTCGACGTGGCTGGCGCTGCTGGCCGCGCTGGCGCTGGCGGTGGACGTGTGGTGGATGACGCGCGCTGCGCGCGGCGCGCCTGCCCCGTCGAGGCGCTTCCCCGTGGGCGCCGGCGGCGCGCTGATCGCGCTGCTCGGGCTGGCGCCGCTCGTGTACGAGGCGCTCGCGTACGCGGGCGTCGCGCGCGAGACGTACGTGCGCTTCGACCGGCCCTTGGCACTGCTGGTCGTGGCGCCGCTCGCAGCCTTCGTGGCGGTTCGCCTTTCCGCGCTCTCCTGGCGCATGGGCCGGGCGCGCCGCGCGGCGGTCGTCGCCCTCTACGGCCTCGCTTCGCTCGGCGCGGCGCTTGGCGCAGCCGATCCGGAGCTCGGCAAGCCGCTCGACCGCCTCACGGTGATCCTCGCCGTCGATCGCTCGCGTTCGATCGACCTCGTGCCCGGCGCCGATGCGCGCCTGCGCGCCGAGCAGCGGCTGGCGGAGCGCTCGATGCACGACGACGATCGCATCGGCTCCGTCGTCTTCGGCGCCGACGCGGCGGCCGAGGATCCGCCGCGCACGAAACGCGAGCCGGCGCTGGCGCAGCGCGTGGAGGTGGGTCGGGACGCGACGGACATCGAGGCGGCGATCCGCCGGGCCGTGGCCGAGCTGCCGGCCGACAGCGTGGGGCGAGTCGTGCTCGTGAGCGACGGCGTGCAGACGCGCGGGGACGCGCTCGCCGCGGCCGCGGCGGCCGTCGCGGCCGACGTGAAGATCGACGTCGTGCCGCTCGATCAGAAGAAGGTCCCGGACGTGCGCGTCGTCGGCGTACGCGCCCCGCCGCGTGCCGACGAGGGCGAGCCGTTCGAGCTGCGCGTGGTCACGTCGAGCACGGTCGAGACGGACGTCGAGCTCCGCGTGCGGCGCGACGACGGCGACGCTCGCGTCGTGCGTACGCACGTCGGCGAGGGCGAGGACGTGCTGCGCCTGCGGGAGATCGCGGCCGACGCGGGGCTGCATCGGTACGACGTCGCGGTTACCGCGGTCGATCCCGCCGCGGACGGGGCGCCCGACGACAACGAGGGGAGCGCGTTCGTGCGGGTGCGCGGGTCGGCGCTGGCGCTGGTGCTCGAGGGCGACGCCGGCCACGGCGCGCCGCTGGGAAAGGCGCTCGAGGCGAGCGGCTTCCGCGTCGTCGAGAGGAGCACGACGGGGGTGCCCGCGGACGTGGGCGGCCTGGCCCCGTACGACCTGGTGGTGCTGAGCGACGTGCGCGCCGCCGACCTTTCGCCGACGCAGATCGACGCCCTGGCGACCTACGCGCGCGACCTCGGCGGCGGGCTGCTGCTGATGGGCGGCGACCGCTCGATGGGACCGGGCGGCTACGCGCGCACGCCGATCGAAGAGGTGTCGCCCGTCTCCTTCGACCTGAAACAGGAGAAGCGGCGCGCGTCGCTCGCGGAGGTGATCGCGATCGATTACAGCGGCTCGATGGGGGCGATCGTCGGTGGGCACACGAAGCTGGAGCTCGCCAACGAGGCGGCTGCGCGCTCGGCGTCACTGCTCGGCCCCGGCGACCGCCTCGGCGTCGAGCACGTCGACACGGTCGTGCGCTGGACCATCCCCATGGCGCCCGTGACCGATCCGCAGGCGATCGGCAAGGCGATCCGCGCCGTGGGTGTCGGCGGCGGAGGCATCTACACCGATATCGCGCTGCGCGCGGGCTACGACGCGCTCGCCCGCGAGAGCGTCAACCTCAAGCATCTGCTGCTCTTCGCCGACGGCTCCGACGCCGAGCAGATCGCCGGCTGCCGCGCCGTGGTGAAGCAGGCCTACGACCACGGCATCACGACGAGCGTCATCTCGCTCGGGCGCGGCAGCGACTCGCCGGAGCTCGAGGTGCTCTCGAAGATCGGCGGCGGGCGCTTCTACCTCATCGAGGACGCGACCAAGCTGCCCGCCGTCTTCACGCAGGAGACGATCCTCGCGGCGCGAAGCGCGATCCACGAGGCCCCCTTCCGCGTGGCCGTCGGGACACCGGCGGCGCCCACCCGGGCCATCGACTTCTCGCGGCAGCCGCCGCTCGAGGGCTACGTCGTGACGCTTCCGAAGCCGCGCGCCAGCATCCTGCTCACCGGGCCGGAGGACGATCCGATCCTGGCCACCTGGAGCATCGGCATCGGCCGCGCGGGCGCGTTCACGAGCGACTACGAGGACCGCTGGGGGGCGCGGTGGCTGGCCTGGCCCGAGGCGGCGAAGCTCTTCGGACAGCTCGGTCGCGACCTGGCGCGCAAGCCGGACGACCCGCGGGTGCGGCTGGACGCGGACACCAGCGGCGGCGAGCTGCACGTGCGCGCCGACGTCGTGGGCGACGACGGGCGCGCGCAGACGTTCCGACGGTTGGCGGTGCACGTCGCGGGGCCGGACGGCTTCCTGCGCGATCTGCCGCTCGAGGCGGTGGGCGCCGGGCGGTATGCGGCCACCCTGCCGCTCTCGCGCCCCGGCACGTACGTCGTGATCGCCAAGGACGAGCTGACGGACGCGCCGGTGGGGACCATCGGCGCCGTGCTGACGGCCGGCGAGGAGCTGCGACCGACCGGCAGCGATCGGGCGCTCCTGGCGCGGATCGCGTCGATGACGGGCGGGCGCGTGCGCGACACGCTGGCGGGGCTGTTCGACGATCGCGAGGCACGGCGCTTCGCGTATCGGTCGCTGGTGCCTGCGCTGCTGCTGATGGCGGCAATGGCGATGCTGCTGGCGGTGGCAGCGCGGCGGATGGGCGTGCCGGACGTAGTCGCAGCGGTGGCCGGGCGCGTGCGCGCGCGGCGGGCCGACGGCGCGCGCCGCCGAGCGGAGCGGGCCGCGGCGGCGGCGCACGCGCAGGCGCTCGCGATCGAGGAGCAGCGGCGCCTGCGCGACGCGATCGTCGCGCGACGGCAGCGCGCGACGGGGGAAGAGGAGGTGAGCGGCAGTCTCGCGTCGAGGCGGACCTCGACCTCGACCTCGACCTCGACCTCGACCTCGACCTCGGCCTCGGCCTCGACCCCGGCCTCGGCCTCGACCCCGGCCTCGGCCTCGACCCCGGCCTCCCCGAGCGAGCGCCCCCTCACGGTCGCCGAGCAGCTCGCGCTGAGACGCCGCCAGCGGCGTTGAGCGAGCGGAAGGCGCGCTTCACAGCACGCCCGGGAGCACCCACCACGTCTGGCGCCTGTATTCGGCCCACCCGGGCTGGCGCGACATGCTCGCCTCCTTCATCGCCATGTTCACCGCGAACAGCGTTCCCCAGATGTCGGCGCAGCCGACGAGGGCCGGAGGCTAGTGGACCGAGCCGGCGATTCGCTTGCGAATCTCGGACTCGGGACACCAGCGCGGCGCGCGCGATGTGCCCGGGTGGGTGGCGCACGCCGGCCCGAGCGCGGCTCGGAGGTCCCGCTTCAGTGGCCCATCATCACGACGAGCGTCACGGCGCCGCCCACGAGCAGCGCGAGCACACCGACGACGACCGGCAACAGCCAGCCGCGATTGCCGATCGGCACGCCGGGGATGCCCTGCGGTACCATCTCTGCCTCTCGTACCGCCTGGAACGCCTGGTCCATGCCGCCCTGAGCGCCGTAGAGCGGCGACTGAAGCGGTGCACCCGCCGAGGGCATCGTGCCGCCCGTCGGCGGCGCGGCGAACGGATCGGCCGACACGGCGACCGGCGCGAGCTTCGGCGCCATCGCCCGAGGCCTCGCCTCGGCGATCTGCCTCGCCAGCTCGGGCTGCGGCGTCGTAGCCCACTGCCGGTGATCGCCCGCGAGGCCGTATGCGCGGCCGACCGCATCCGCAAGCGCGCCCACGGTCGTCGTACGGATGTTGCGGTTCTTCGCGAGCGCCTCCTCGATGACCTCGTCCATCGCGGGCGGGATCGGGTACTTCGATCCCTGCGCCTTGATCGTCGGCGGCACCGGATCCTTGGTCATGATGGCGAGCAGGATCGACGGCCCGTTGTTGCCCGTGAACGGCACCTCGCCGGTCATGCACTCGTAGGTCACCGCGCCGAGCGCGAACACGTCGGCACGCGCGTCGAGCGTGTCGATCCCCTGCGCCTGCTCCGGCGACATGTAATAGGGGCTGCCGATCGTCGTCCCGAGCACGGTCAGCTTCTTGCGGTTGCCGCTCTGGTCCTTGACCGATCCGAAGTCGAGCAACTTGACGATGTCACCCTCGCGCGTGCCGCACAGGAACAGGTTGTCCGGCTTGAGATCGCGGTGGATGAAGTTGCGCGCGTGCGCCTCGTCGAGGCCGATGGCCGTCTGCGCGAGCATGCGCACGAGCCGCTCGGGCGGCAGCACCTTCTCGCGCTTGAGCACGTAGCGCAGCTCCTCGCCCTCGAGGAACTCCATGATGAGCAGCCACGTCGAGGACACCATGTCGCGCTGGAAGTCGAGCACCTCGACGATGTGCTCGTGCGGGAGCAACGCGCTGATCTCGTACTCGCGCTTGAAGCGCTCGAGCGCGATCTCGTCCTTGGCCACCTCCTCGTGCAGCACCTTCACCGCGATCCGCGTGTCGGTCTGCTTGTCGATGCCCTCGTAGACGCGCCCCATGCCGCCGTCGGCCACCACGCGCCGGATCTCGTAGCGACCGCAAAGGCGCGCGCCGATGCGCGGGTCGTCGGTCGACGGCGCGATCGGCGCCATGCTCGCGGCGGCGAGCGGCGTGCCGTCCGCCGGGCAGAAGCCCGCGTCGTTCGGGAACACACGCTGGCAGATCGGGCAGCTCTTCATATCGGCGGCACGCGCCCGGCGGACATCACCACGAGCCTACCGTGCACGGGCATGCCAGCGGAAGGGCGCGATGCGCGCCGCGCGGCGGGCGCACGTCTGTTCAGGTCCTGTTCAACCGCGATCCGGCGAGGCCCCGGTGCTGGCCGCCGCCTCCACCGCAGGCTTGGGCGCCGCGAAGTAGATGATGCGGTGGCATGACGGGCACTGCTCGAGGATCGGCTCGCGGCGCAGGCGATGGAAGAGCTGCGGGGGCAGCGACATGTGGCACGCGTTGCAGGTGCCGTCGCTCGTCTGCGCGACGGCGGTGCCGCGCTTGGCCCGGATCATGTCGTACCGGCGATACAGCTGCGGGGGCAGCAGCTTCGCCGCCGCGTCGCGCTCGATCTTCTTGGACTGGGCCTTCCCGTCCACCTCGCCGAGCTTGGCGCTGATCTCTCCCTCGCAAGCGGCCAGCTCGTCAGCCAGCTTTTTGTGGTCCCCTTCGGTGGCTTCGATCTGCTGCCGGTACGCGTCGGCGTCGGCCGTCAGCTTCCCGATCTCCTCTTCGCGATCGCGGATCAGTTTGCGCAGCTCCTCGAGCTCGCGCTGCGCGGCGTTCGCCTCGCGCTCGGTGCGCGACCGACCCAGCTTGTCGCGCGAGTGCTCGAGCTGCTGGTTCATGTTGCGCACGTCCTGGATGAGCTCCCCGCGCGTCTTGTCCATCGCGGCGAGGGCGTTGCGGTCGATGGCCAGCTTGTCATCCAGCTTGGCGATGCCGGACTTCAGTCCGTCGAGGGTCGAGCGCTCCTGCGTGAGCTGCTCGGTGAGGTCTCTGAGTTCTGCGTCGATCTGCGCGAGTTTCTCGAGGGCGCGAATCTGTTCGGGGATGCTCAATGCGTGACTCCGGGACGAGGAAGAAGGGCTACCGTGGTACATAGCGCACGCTGGGCTGGCTGGCGAAGAGGGACGTCGGGACCGGACCCCAGGTTTGTCCGACGGAGCCTCGGCGCCATCGGGCCGCGCTGCGGGCCAGTGGGCCCACCGCCCAGGTTCGAAGGTGGGCCAGTGGGCCCAGCGCCCAGGTTCGAAGGTGGGCCAGTGGGCCCAGCGCCCAGGTTCGAAGGTGGGCCAGTGGGCCCACCGCCCAGGTTCGAAGGTGGGCCAGTGGGCCCACCTGGGTTCGAACCAGGAACGGCCCGGTTATGAGCCGGGGGCTCTGACCGATTGAGCTATGGGCCCGCTCGACGTGACGGGAAACGGCTGCACCCACCGGTGCGGTCGCCGTGGCCGACCGACTCGCACATCCCGGCCGCAGCTTCGAGACAGGAGCGCGACCGTGTCGGGCGGCGGATGCCACGCCGGGGAACGTAGTCGAAACGACCTCGGGACGGAAGCTCTGCCTCAGCGACCGCAGGCGAACACGCGCAGCTGGGCCGCCGGATCCGACGGGGTCGCGATGAGCGCGGACACCGGACCGTCCGGCGCATTGCCCCTGGCCAGCAGCAGCAGCGGGCGCGCCTCGTCGAGCGCCTCCTCGGCGCTGGGCGGCGCCAGGGGCGCGCCCGAAGCGTCGAGCGGCAGGAGGCGAAGCTGCTCCTTCGGCCCGATCCACGTCAGCCATGGCCCGGGCGACCCCGACCCCGCCGGCGCATCGACGAACGTCGGCGCGCCGCGCCCCAGGCCGTCGGACGGGAAGGTCAGCGGAGGGTCGGCGCCGTCGTCGCGGACGCGAACGCGCAGCAGCGCCCCCCCCGAGCCATCCACCGACTCGCCGTCGTCGCGCGCCGCGACCAGCAGCGTCGGCTTGCCGCCTTCGGGCAGCGCCTGCACGTCGTAGGCGGAAACGTGCCCGGTGTCGGGCGTGAGCCGCCGTACGGGGCCCGTCGCGGCGCCATGCGCGTCGACCATGACGGACTCCAGCCAGGCGTACGCGCGCGGTTCGCCGACCACCTCGACGACGGCCGCGTCGGAGGCCGCAGGCTCCGGGCGGCGCGCGATCCACACCACGAAGAAACCTCCGTCCGCCGGCACGACGCGCGGTGCCTCGGCGTCGGAGTCGGCCGGCGACACGTCGCGCGTCGGGTCGGTGCGCTGGTCGCCCGCGAACGCCGCGGCACGGATGACGCCGCGGGGCGCCCGGCCCGCGGTGGCCTCGTCCCACACGATCAGGCCGCCGCTCCCGGCGTACGCGAGATCGAACGACAGCGAGTCGTCGCGTTGCTCTGGGACCGAGAACAGCAGCCGAGCCGACGCCCCGACCGCGTGCACCACCACCTCGCGCGCGTCCGTCGACAAGCCGAAGGCGCCGGCCACGACGTCTTTTCCACGCCAGGCGAGCCGCGGCGGCGGCGCATCGCCGAGCGTCGGCCCGAGGTCGACGAGACGCACCTCCGACGCCCCCGTCGCCAGCATGGCGACGGACGCCACGCGACCAGCCGCGGCGCGGTGGACGATGCCGACCGCCGTTCCGTCCGGGGTGGCGAGCGCGTCGCCGATCTCGAGCTCGTCGAGCGCTCGGCCATCGCCGATCACGAACGCCCGGCCGGTGGAGTGGCAGCGCGCCGCGACGACGGCCGGCGCCGACGCGATCGCGCCGACGGCCGCGTCGCCGCCGACCGACGCGTCCGCGGCCGCGCCGCGCGCCGCGGCGTCGGGCGCTCTGTGGCACGCGACCAGCGCGCCGACGCCCGCCAGCGCGCCCAACGCCGCGAGCCTCGTTCGCGCGCCCGCCGTGGCCATCATGGGCGGTCCACGAAGCCGTCGATCACCTCGAGCGCGAGCTCGTACTTCTCGAGCGGGGGCATCACGTACGCGCCCGCGACCCGCGAGCGCACCGCACCGAGCATCTCGCGCGCGATGGCCACACCCTCCTTGCGGGCTGCGGCTCCGGTGCCCGCCTTGCGCATCCGCTCGCGCACGGCATCGGGCACCTGCATGCCGGGCACCTCGTTGTGCAGGAACTCCGCGTTGCGGTAGCTCGCGAGCGGAAGGAGCCCCACGAGCACGGGCAGCCCGAGGGGCGCCACGTCGTCGAGGAAGCGCTCGAGCACCTTCGGATCGTACACCGGCTGGGTCATGACCAGCTCGGCCCCGGCCGCCTTCTTCTCCTTCAGGCGCGCGATCTCGCGCGGGTAGTTGAGCGCCGCCGGCTCGGCGCCGGTCGCCAGCAAGAAGCGCGTCGTCGCGCCCAGCGGCTTTCCCCCCGGATCCACGCCGTGGTTGAGGCGGGCGGCGAGCTTGAGGATGCCGATGGAGTCGAGGTCGTAGACCGCCGTCGCGTCGGGGAAATCACCCATCTTGGGCGGATCGCCGGTGACGATGACGAGATTGCGCACGCCCAGGTCGTGCGCGCCGAGCAGGTGCGCGAGCGTGCCGAGCAGGTTCCGGTCGCGTCCGCACACGTGCAGGATCGTCTCGATGCCGGCCTCGCGCTGGACACGCACGGCGAGCGCGAGGTTGCTCATGCGCGCCTGCGCGCGCGCGCCGTCGGCGATGTTGACGACGTCGACCCCTCCCTGCTGGAGCATCCGCGCCGCCGCGATCGCGCGCGACGGATCGAGCCCGATCGGCGGGTTGACCTCCACCGAGACGACGAAGCGAGCCTGCGCGATCTTGGCGGCCAGACCGCTTCGCTGCGCGAGCGGCACCGGCTGCAGGGCCCCCGGCACGATGGCCGGCAGCACGCCCGTCGTCTCGGCGCGTGGCAGCTCGTCGTCGCCGCGCGCCTCGAGCTCGCCCGCAGCGCCCGCGGCGGCCATGCGCGCGGCGGCCGCGATGCGCTTCACGTGCTCCGGGGTCGTGCCGCAGCAGCCGCCGATCAGGCGCACGCCGACGCGGAGCATGCGCCGCGCGTAGACGCCGAAGTACTCGGGCGTCGTCACGTACACCATCCGCTCGTCGACGCGCCGGGGCAGCCCGGCGTTGGGCGCCGCGAGGACCGGCAGGCCGACCGGGATCATCTTCTCGACGGCCGCGAGCACCGACATGGGCCCGTCCGAGCAGTTCACGCCGACGACGCTGGCCCCCCACTCCTTGAGGAGGCGCGCCACCTCCTCGGCGTCGGTGCCCTCGGCCATGCGCCCCGCCTCGTCGAGCGAGACGCTCGCGATGACCGGCACGCGCCCTTCGGCCGCCTCGACGGCCGCCTCGACCGCGACGCGCAGCTCGGGCCCTTGCCGCAGCGTCTCGACCAGCAGCGCATCGACGCCCGCCTCGACCAGCGCGCGCGCCTGGCTCGAGAATGCCGCCTTCACTCGCGACAGGTCGCTCGCGCTCGCCTGCCCGGCCTCGCCGAGAAACCAGCCGCTCGGGCCGATGGCGCCGGCGACGTAACCCTGCGCTCCGGCCGCCGCCCGCGCGAGCTTCACGCCGGCCGCGTTGAGCTCGCGCACGCGCGACTGCAGACCGTACTTCTCCAGGCGCAGCGCGTTGGCCCCGAACGTGTTCGTCTCGATCACCTGGGCGCCCGCGCGCACGTAGTCCTCGTGCACCTTGGCCACGAGCTCCGGACGCGAGACGTTCAGCTCCTCGAAGCACGCGCTGTAGAGGACGCCGCGCTCGTAGAGCTGCGTGCCCATGGCGCCGTCGACCACCAGCGGGCCGCTCCGGATGGCGTCGAGGAGAGTTCGCTCGGTCCTGGATGAGCTGGAGGCCATCAGTGTCGGGTCCGGCGCCTTCACCTACGGCCTCGGCGTTCGGAGCGCAAGCTGGCCCGCACGCCGTGCCCGGGGTCGGGCATCGTTCGTGCCTGGAGGCAGGGCGTGGCCTCGGCAGGATCTTCGGAAATGGCACGACGCGAGCCCGTCCTCGTCGTCGACGACGATCGCGACATACGCGACACGCTCTCGGCCGTTCTCGAGAGCGAGGGCTACCAGGTGCGCTGCGCCGACAACGGCGCGCAGGCCCTGGCCGCGCTGCACGGCGCGAAACCCTGCGCCATCGTGCTCGACCTGGGCATGCCCGTGATGAGCGGGTGGGACGTGCTCGAGGCCGTCCGCAGCGACGGAGAGCTGGCGGCGATCCCCGTGGTCGTGCTCTCGGCGATGCGGGCGCCGGACGGCGTCGCGCACCTGAGCAAGCCGGTGAGCCTCGACGAGCTGGTGACGACGCTCGACCGCATCTGCCGACGCTGATAGACGCCAGGGCATGGGCCGCACCGCCCTCGTCCAGGACCTCTCCCGTGCGCTCCCGGGGCTGCGCGCCAGCGACGACGCGGCCGACCGCGTGGCCTACGCGCGCGATCTCTGGCCGCGCCATCACCTCGACGTGCGCGCCGGCCGCCCGGGCGAGCACCGTCCCGGCGCGATCGCCTGGCCCTCCTCGACGGACGAGGTCGCGCGCCTCGTCGGCTGGGCGCGGCGCGAGGGGATCGCCGTCGTGCCGTTCGGCGCGGGCAGCGGCGTGTGCGCCGGCGTGCTGCCGCGCGAGGACGTGCTCATCGTCGACCTCAAGCGCATGGCGCGCGTGCGCGCGATCGACGCGGAGGCGCACACCGTGGACGTCGAGGCGGGGCACATGGGCGTGCCGCTCGAGCAGGCGCTCGGCCGGGCGGGCTTCACCCTCGGCCACTTCCCCTCCTCGATCCTGTGCAGCACCGCGGGCGGATGGGTGGCGGCGCGCAGCGCCGGGCAGTGCTCGGGCGCGTACGGCAAGATCGAAGACATGGTCGTCGCGCTCGAGTGCGTGACCGGCCAGGGCGAGGTCGTGCAGCTGCATCGACGCACGAGCGCCCCCGACCTCGTGCCGCTCGTCGTCGGCAGCGAGGGGACCCTGGCGGTCGTCACGAGCGCCACCCTTCGTCTGCACCCGGCGCCGACCTCGCGCGGCTTCGGCGCGTGGTCGTTCCCCACCACCCGCCACGGCTGGGAGGCGATGCGCGCGATGTTCCAGGCCGGCCTGCGCCCGGCGGTGGCGCGCCTCTACGATCCGTTCGACGCGATGCTCGCCCGCCAGGGGAGCGTGCGCTCCGCCCGTCGCAGCCAGGGAGGTCACGCGCCCGGGAGCGGCGGCGCCGCGCTGCGCGCGATCCTGCGGCGGCCAGGGGCGCTCAACGAGCTGCTCTCGACGGGGATCGCCGCACGCGCGCTCGGCGGCGCGATGCTCGTCGTCGTCTTCGAGGGCGTCGGCGAAGCGCCGCAGCGCGGGGTCGACGAGGCGCGACGCATCGCCGAGTCGATGGCGGGCCGCTGGGACGGCGAGGCGCCCGCGCGCCGCTGGCTCGCGCACCGCTATTCGGTCAGCTACCGGCAGGCGCCCGTCTTCGCCCGGGGCGCGTTCGTCGACACCATGGAGGTGGCGGCGCGCTGGTCGAGGCTCGGCGCGCTCTACGACGGGGTGCGGCGCGCGCTCGGCGAGCACGCGTTCGTGATGGCGCACTTCAGCCACGCGTACCCGGACGGATGCTGCATCTACTTCTCGTTCGCCGGCAGCGCCGATCCGAAGCTGGCGCGCGAGCTGGGCTGGGATGCGGCCTGCCAGGCGACCTACGACCGCGCATGGAAGGCGGCGCTCGCCGCCGCCGTCGACGCGGGCGGCACGCTCGCCCACCACCACGGCGTCGGTCGGTCCAAGGCGCCGCGCATCGGCGCGGAGCTCGGCTCGGGCGTCGACCTGGTGCGCGCGCTGATGCGCGGCTTCGATCCCGACGGCATCCTCAACCCGGGCAACCTGCTGCCCTCGCGCGAGGACGCCGCAGCGGCGCCTGCGGCGACGGAGCCGGCGACCGGCGCGAGGCCGGCGACCCTGGCGCCGCTCGCGCTCGACGGCGAGAGCCTGCTCGCGTGCATCGAGGGGACGACCGATCTGGCGGTCGCCGAGCGACTGCTCGCGGACGGCGGGCTCACCCTCGACGTGCGCCTGCCCTCGCCCTCGCCCTCGGTGGCCGAGTGGCTCGCGCGCGGCGCACCGGGCGCGCGCGACCGCTGGCTCGATCCGGTCGACCAGCTCGTCGCGGGGCTCGACGCGACGCTCGCCGACGGCCGCTCGCTGTCCATCCGCCCCGCACCGCGCCGCGCGGTGGGGCCGGACCTGACGGCGCTCTTCCTCGGCGCGCACGGGCGCGTCGGCCGCATCGAGCGCGCCTGGCTGCGCGTGCACCGGCGCGGCGTCGCCCGCCCCACGGCGCCCGCGTTCGGCGGCGAGCGCGATCCGGCGCCCAGCGCGGGCGAGCGCGCGCTGTGGGAGGCGATCAGCCGGGAGGCCAGCTCATCGTCCGGCCGCCGATGACGTGGCAGTGCAGGTGGAAGACGCTCTGGCCGGCGTCGGGCCCCTGATTGACGACCAGGCGATAGCTCGCCAGCCCGACCTTCTCGGCGGCGTCGCGCGCGCCGAGAAGGACCTGCCCGAGCACCTGCGCGTCCTCCGCCTTGGCCTCGTGCACGCCCACGACGTGCTTCTTCGGGATGACCAGCACGTGCGTCGGCGCGACCGGGCGGATGTCCTTGAACGCGACCACGTGGTCGTTCTCGAACACGATCTGCGCGGGCGTCGTGCGCGCGACGATGTTGCAGAAGAGGCATCCGGTCGACATGGGCGCCGAGGATAGGCGCGGGCCCGGCGCGGGTCACGCGCGCGCGTTACATTGGCGGCCGGACCCATGTGCGGACGCACCGCGCTCACCGCCCGGCCCGAGGACCTGCGCGAGATCTTCGGCCTCGCCCACACGCCGACGCTGGCGCCCCGCCACAACGTGCCGCCTTCGCAGCCGGTCGCGGCCGTGCGCGTCCTGCGCGATGCACCCGGTCGACAGCTCGAGCTCCTGCGCTGGGGCCTGGTGCCCCGCTGGGCCGACGACGCCAAGGTCGGCCACAAGCTGCCCCTGGCGCGCGTCGAGACGGTCGCGACCACGCCCGCCTTCCGCGAAGCGATCCGGCGCCGGCGGTGCCTGGTCGTCGTCGACGGCTTCTTCGAGTGGAAGCGCGAGGGCAAGACGAGCCGCCCGTTCTTCGTGCGCGCCGAGGACGGCGTGCCGCTCGCGCTCGCCGGGGTGTGGGAGCGCTGGACGTCGCGCGACGGCGAGGTCGTCGAGTCGTGCGCCATCGTCACGCAGCCGGCGCGCCCGCCCGTCGACGCCGTCCACGACCGCATGCCGCTCGTGCTCGGGCGCGAGGCGTGGGAGCGGTGGCTCGATCCGGGACTCACCGACATCGACGCGATCGCACCGCTCCTCGAGCCACGCGCGCCGCGCCTCGTCGCCTACGCCGTTGGCACGCACGTCAACGATCCACGTCACGACGACCCGAGCTGCCTCGAGCCGGCGGCCCCCGAGGAGCCGGCGCAGCGGACGCTCTTCTGACCGGCCGACGCCGGCTACCAGCCCTCGCCCGGCTCGGGCACGTCGCCCTCGAGGAGCGCGATGTCGGCCTGATCGCGCAGCGCCTTGCTGCGTCGGCGGCTCGGGTCCGCCGCCGCCCGCCGCTTCATCGCGAGCAGATCCTCGCGGGTGACGACCGGCAGCTCGAGCTCGCCGAGGCGTACCGGCTCCGCGCGCGCGATCATCGGGTCGAAGGCCGCGTCGAAGGCGAGCTGCACGGGCTCGCCGCTGGCGTGGACGAAGTTGATGCTGTGGACGAACACGCCCGTGCGGCGGAAGCCGCGCGCGACGAGCGCTGCGGTCGTTGCATCGCGGTCGGCCGTCGTGGTCACCGCGAAGTCCACGTCCAGCGTGGCGCGCGGCACGCCGCTGCGAACGCCGACCGCGACGCCACCGATGACCGCGTACGCGACACCCGCGTCCCGGAACGCCGCCGCGGCGGCCTCGATCGCGCCGAGCTTGTCGGGCAGGTCGGCCACGCTGCCAGCATAGCGCGCGACTGCCACCCCGAGCGCCTGCTCGCGCCGGGTGAGGTGGGCGATCGCGCGGAGGGTCTCTGCGGACACGCCGAGAAACGTAGCACGCACGGAAAACGCAGCCGGGAGGCGAGGCGCCCGAGGGGCTCAGCGGGCCGATGCTCTGGCAGGCCATTTCAGCGGCTTGTCTTCCGGCACCGGGGCCAGCGGCTTCGGCTGGGGTGTCGGCGGATGCTGCGCGGCGGCGATCACGGCGCGCCTCGGCGGCGGCCACGAGGTCTTCGACAGGCACGGACGTGGGGTTGGCCGTCGATGTCGGCGGCGCCGGAGGCGCGGGCTGCTGCGGCTCGGAGTGCTCGTGGGTCGCTGCGTAGAGCAGGCCGCCCGCCGCCGCGGCGGTCGACCGTGCGGTGGGTGAGCTCGGCCATCTTCTGCAGATCGTCTTCCCCTGCAGCGACAACTTGGTCCATTCGAGGTTGACCTGGTCGCCCACCTTCTCGAAGTGTGCCCGGAGCTTCTCGAGCTCCGATCCGGCGTGCGCCCGATCGCGGCGGCGCTTGGCCTCCTCGGCCCGCAGGTCCTCGGGCGAGGGTGCCGTGCGCGGCATCGTCGCGGAGATCTCCGCGAGGTAAGCCTCCATCACGCGCTGCTCCGCGTCGTTCTCCTCGATCTGGTGCGTGAACTCGGCGAACAGGTCGTTCAAGGGGAGGCGCGCGAGCAAGGCCCCATAGAACCGGTTAGCCGACGCGATTCGTTCCGCTCAAACTGAAACGCGCCGACTATCTGGATGTACGCCATGCCGGTGGGGCAGCGCGGATCGTCCTGCGGCATCGGGTGCTTCGGTCGCTCCACGCGTAGGTACGAATAGGCTGCGTAGCTCACCGCAGACCCGACCAGTAGGATCGAGATCCCAAGGATCGTGGCGCGAGACGGCTTCAGGGGAACCTGTTTCGGTCGTCGAACAGAAAGTCCAGGAACCGTAGGATCATGCCAGCCAGATCGCCGAACGTCTCGACCGTGTCGACACCGAACTGTTCACCGTAGGAGCGAGGTCTACTCGGAATGGCGGGCGGCGGTGCAGGCGCGGGCGGCGTGATGGCGCGCTCGAGCGCCTGGGCGACGATGCGCAGCTCCCTCGCGTCGAACCACGTCCCATGAGAGCACGTGTCGATGGGCACCTCGGCCCCTGGCACCGACCTGCGCTGCATCGGTGCGCGGCACACCGGGCACGGAGCCGTCGCCTCTGGGGGTCGCACCGTTGCCGCCTCGGCGCTCCGATCCGAGAGAGAGAGTAGAGGTGCAGCCGCAGGAGCGCGCTCCACGATCTGGCGACATGCGTCGACATCGAGCCAGACGCCGCCGCACCCGTCGCACACCAGGAGAGCTCGCGGTCCGAGCTTGCGCTCGACGAGATCGACTTCGCATCGGGGGCAGGGCCGGCCGTCGTTCATCGGTGTACTTGCTCAGCTAGGCCCAAGCGAGCGATCTCTGCCTGCGTCGCAGACAAGTGCCGCATTGGGACGAGGAGGCCGGCCGCCTCGCCGAGCACGACGGCGCAGGACAGGGCAAAGGGCACGCCCAACGTTCGCACGGCCGCCGTGAGAGGCGTCTTCGCCAGGAACAGGGGCATACCCACCGCGATCAACACGACGGCCCCCTCGATGCTCGCGGCACCTGGCCCACTTGCCCAGTCTGTGCCCGAGAAAAACAGCGACATCTCGAAACACACGACCGCGAGTGCGGCGCTGATCGGTAGCAAGGCAGCGCGGCGCCAAAGCCATCCGCGCTCTCGTTCATCCTGGACCATGGCTAGAAGGCGGATCCGACTGGCGACCAGCCCCGCGCCTACACTGCCGAGCGCGCAGGTGGCCACAATCGCCAGCGCGGCGCTCTCGACGGGGCTGCTGAACCAGGGGCCCGATTGGCGACGAACGCTCATGATCATGTCGTGTTCGAGAAACAGCGGAGCCAGCCCGGAGCACGCTGCAACGACCACGGACGCCACGACGCGCCCGGAGCCTTCCTCGCGTAGCGGATGGCTGTCGAGCCCGAAGCGAACCAGGGCGGCGCGGTGCGCGAGGATCGCCGCGACGAGTACGACGACGAAAGCACAAGCGGAGGTTGCGAGCCCAAAGCCCAGGATGGTCCTGGCGACGTGCAGGACGGAGCTGAGCGCTTCCCACGCTGGCTGCGCATTGAGGCTCTGCAACCGCTCCCGGCCTGCGAGAATCCGGTCCCACCCGACGAAGCCTACGCACCCTGGGAGCGCCGAGAGCCCCAGAAAGACGGCAACGGGGATTCGCCGTCCGGTGACGAAGAAGACGCCGAGCACTGCAAACGCCACGAGAACCGCGCAATAGGCCGCGAACGAGAGAAAGATCATGTCGCCGACTGCCCCCTTGAAGGTCGGCAATCCGAGGCGCGCCTCCACTGCGAGCGTCGGGGCCAAGCTCGCGAGGGTGCAGGTGACGAGGATGCCGAACCAATACCGATACGGCGTGCGGGCGCGCTCCGGCGGGACCGACGCGGTCGGCGCTGTGTACTGGGGGGAAGCGTTCGTTGCGGGCACTGCGGTGGGTCAGGCGCGTACGGATAAGGACGGGGCTAGACCGCGGATCAGGATACGCGCGTTCCGCGTCGTTCAGCAGGACATAGCGGCCCGCTCGGCCTACATCACATCGTCGTTGCGCAGCACCGGCACTCGAGCAGCACGGGCCGGCGCGTAACGCGAGCCGATGGTGATCGGGCCGGGAGCAGCTTATCCATGCGTCTGGCCCAGCTGAGCGTAACCCCCGTCAGCCCCGTCAGCCCCGTCGGCCGTCGCACGAACGGACGACAGCGCGTTCTTGCGGATCGACCGCTGCGTGGTCCTGCTCACGGGATCGACGAGAAGCTCGATCTGCGTCGCCGGGCCGCCGCCAATCCGGATGTTCCAACCGAGCCGCCCGGGCCCTCCGAGACGCATGCGATGCGCGGCCGTCTCGGTCAGAAGCAGCCGGATCTCCCAGTCCCATTCGTCGCTCGTGTAGAGCCGGACCATCTCGGCCAGCTGCGCCACGACGCTCGAACCGGGGAGCATTTGCTCGAACTGCAGGAAGGACGCGATCGACCAGGTGCGCCGCCGTGTTGGCCATACGCCGTCCGGCGCAGCTCGGACAGATGCCCCTGATTTCGGGGACTTACGTCAGGCGATGGGTGTCCCGGACAGCCACGACCCCGTCCAGGGCCAGCGGGCGCTCGCGCGCCGAGGCGACCGCGTCGCGGGCGACCGTCGCCATCCCCTCGAGGAAGAGCGCGGTCCACGCCTCCCAGTCGCCCTCGACGCGCACCGCGGTCAGGCGTCGCTCGCAGTCGTCGCGCCGCCGCTTGAAGAACAGGCTCGCTCGCTGGTCAAGCATGCTTTACGAGCGGGCGATCCTGGTCAAGCGCGCTTTACCAGTGAGCGGTCGCCCGCGTCGCCTCCGCGTCGTGCAACGCGGCGAAAGCACGCCGGTTTCCGAGGGCTCCGCGAAAGAGCGACGAGAGCGCGAAAAAAGTCCTCGGGCGAAACGCGAGTTTGGCGTCTTAAAGGGCGGAGAGGCGAGACGGCGAGGCGGTCCCCCGTACGGCGCCGCCCCCGCTCCGCCGTCGCCGTCGGCCTCCCGGCCGCGAGCCACCGCGAATCGCCCGCGATTTCGCGGCCATCGGCGGCGGCAGGTCGAAACCCGCAGGCGGCGGACAGGATCCCGACGTCGGCCGACTGAAACCCGACGACCTTCGACACGCTCCCGAGGGTGGCGAACACGAACCCGACGTGGTCCGACTCGACCCCGACACTCTTCGACTGGACGCCGTCCATGTTCCGACGCAACCCCGACGGGGGCGGACTCGAACACGACGACGTCGAGTCGGGCGAGGTCGGGAGCCAGTCCGACCATGGCGGCGTTCGACGAAACGCCGCACAGGTCGAGTCCGACGCCCTCGGGGTCGAGTCCGACGCCCTCGGGGTCGAGTCCGACGTCCTCGGGGTCGAGTCCGACGTCCTCGGGGTCGAGTCCGACGCCTTCGGGGTCGAGTCCGACGCCTTCGGGGTCGAGTCCGACGCCCTCGAGGTTCGGTCCGCCCCGTCGGGGGTCGAGCCCGACGACGCCGAGGTCGGACCGAAACACTTCGGGGGCGGGCCGAAACAGCTCGGGGTCGAGTCCGACGACGTCGGGATCCAGTCGACCGATCGAGGATTCCCGTCCAGGGCTTCACGATGACGACTTTCTCTCTCCTTGCTTCGCTTCCAAACCGCAGTTTTCCCAGACAGATACGGAGATGAATCCCATGGGTACTTCAACGACGAAAGCACACAGGAGCTTGGCGGTGCTCGCACTGCCCAAGCGCATCAACGTCCTCATCACGTACGCCGACAACGTCGTGGCGAGGATGACGGGCAACGCCTACTTCCCGAGCCCCTCGCCGGC
>Ga0080006_1154976_pt1 | contig 34386 bp, 35 predicted proteins | sample RS3BMetagenome_FD_69209 | JGI IMG/M metagenome (GOLD analysis project Ga0080006, IMG submission 69209) | Ferric oxide microbial mat and aquatic microbial communities from Rainbow Spring, Yellowstone National Park, USA - RS3B (SPADES... ...
ACCCGCGGCGGCGGACGACGTCCAGCGCCTCTTGGTACCGGGCCCGTTCGTGCGTCCCTGCGCCCGGACCGAGGGCGTCCAGCCATCGCTCGACATCCTCCGCCTCGGACCAGGCCAGGAAGACCGGTCCGAGGGGCGGGACCAACGGGACGCGCTGGCCTACCCGGACGTCTGCCCCTTCCCGGCGGGGACGTCCGACGGCGCCGACGATGACGATCTCATCCCCCACCACCAGGCTGGCAACGCATTCGGCGTCGCAACGCTCGGCCAGGGTGCGCATCTCGGCTCGGGCGTCCTCGGCCACCGGGTGGCGGACCAGCGCGGCCCGGCCGACGGCCACCAGCGCCGGACCGAGGGTGTAGGTCTTGTGGCGAGGATGGCGGTGGACGTACCCGGCGTCCACCAGCGCCCGGAGCACCGACAGCTCCGATGCCAGGTTGACCCCGAGGGCGCGGGAGATCTCCGAGAGGGAGAAGGCGTCGAGGGGGTGGGCCGCCAGGAAGTCGAGGACGTCGACGGCGCGCGCCGCCGCCAGCGCCGGTTGGGTCATCGCGAGCCACCGGCGACGGCATGGGTCACGGCGTGCGCGGCCTCGGTGTGTACCGTTCGATCGCCGGACGGACCTCCCGGCCCAGCAGCTCGATCGTGCGCATGACGGACTCGTGCGAGTTGTAGCCGAACTGGACGTAGCAGATCAGTTGGTCCACGCCGAGATCGGCATACCGGGTCATCTTCTCGAAGCAGCGCTCGGGGTCGCCGACCACGAGCATGTCGGCGTCGTGGAAGTGCTGCACCGGCACGTCTCCGCCCATGAGCGGCTCCAGCAACGGGAACGCGGTCTGCTGCTCCTCGGGTGGAAGATGGACCAGCTCCCAGTCCAGCGTGAACTGCGCAAGGTTCTGGTACCACCAACCCACAGACCGCCAGATGTCGTTGGCCTCGGCACGGGCCATGGAGTCCGCGCAGTGCACGAGGGTGTACGCCGCCACCTTGTTCGTGGTGACCCCGGTCAGCGGCTTGGGGTCGGCGGCGGCGGCGCGGTACTCCTGCACCACCTGGGCCAGGGTCTCCAGCGGCTGCATGATCGAGAAGGAGAGCATCCCGAGACCGTTCTCGCCGGCAACCGTCGCCGAGCTCTCCGAGGTGGCTGCCATCCAGCACGGCGGATGGGGATCCTGGACCGGCTTTGGGGTCACCATGCGGCGAGGGAAGTGGAAGCGCTCGGAGTCGTACTCGAAGTACTCCTCCCGCCACATCCCCACCACGATCTCGATGGCTTCCCGCCAGTCGGCACGGGACCGCTCGCGGTCCACCCCGAACGCCGTCTGTTCCATCGGCGTCGATCGACCCGTCCCCCACTCCACCCGACCACCGGACAGGATGTCCACGGCAGCCACCTTCTCGGCGATCCGCTGGGGCGGCGTGAAGCCGAACGGGGTGAGGGTCACCCCGAACCCCAGGCGAATCTCCTCGGTGACCTGGGACAGCGCGCCGAGAAGGACCTCGGGGGCTGGGCAGTGGGAACGCCCCTCCCGGAAGTGGTGCTCCACCGCCCACACCGTGTTGAACCCCAGGCTGTCGGCGAGCCGGATCTGCTCCACCGCCTCCTTGTAGGCCCGCTGCTCGGCGGCGCGTTGGCCGTAGGGGTGGGCCCCCGACCACGGCTTGGGCACATCCACCTCGTAGAGCAGGTCGAGCTTCACGGTTCCCCCCTGGTCACAGCTTTCGATATCTCGAAGCAATGTTCGAAATGGCAAAGTCAGCGTGGCACTCGCCGACGGCCCAGTCAATCGCCGGCCACCAGCACGTGCCGGCTCGGCTCGGGCCGCCCTGCCGGCCGAGCCGGTGCCGGCTCGGCCATCCCCCGCGCACACCGTGGTCTGCGGCGCCCTGGTCCCCGAGCTCGGGGATCCCGAGCGAGCCCGCCACGAGTGGTGCATCATTGTCCGGTCCGGCGGAGGGGGCTGCGTCATGCCAGAAGGAGACCTCGAAGCAGTGCGGGCCCAGATCGCCGTGCTCACCGATCGCACCGCCGTCAGCGAGGTACCACTGCGCTACGCGCGGGGTGTGGACCGCCGTGACTGGGATCTGGTGCGGTCGTGCTTCACCGCCGACGCCTTCGTGCAAGGCTCCCGGACCACTGCGCCACTCGACCAGTACCTGGACATCCTCCAACCAGGGGTCGAGCGGTACCCGACGACCATGCACTTCATGGGGAACCAGCTGGTGGAGTTGACCGGGGACATCGCCTGGGTCGAGACCTATGCAGTGGCGTTCCACTTCGCCGGAGACCCGCCGGGGTGCTCCCATCCGGAGGACCTGGTCTTGGGGGTCCGCTATCACGACACGGTCGAGCGCCGTGCGGGCTCGTGGAAGATCTCCCACCGTCAGGTGGATGCCGATTGGCAGCGCAGCGCCCCCGAGCCGGACCGGGAAGCCCGACCGTGAGCATCGAGGCGTTCTCCCTGGCCGGGAGGGAGGCCATCGTGACGGGGGCCGGCAGCGGCATCGGCGCTGCCATGGCGCGCCGTCTGGCAGAGGCAGGTGCCACAGTGACCTGCGCCGACATCGTGACTGATCGGGCGGAGCAGACGGCTCAGGAGATCGTCGACGCCGGCTGCCGGGCCCGGCCGGCTGACCGGGCCGGCCGTCACCGACCGGGCCGGCCGTCACCGACCGGGCCGGCCGTCAGAGGTCCTCGGGAAACGCCACGAACGGCGAGGACGGCAGGTACTCGACCGGCACGTCGCGGAACCTCCGGTAGCCGGCCACCCGCACCACGTTGGAGACCGTGCCCTCGACGACACCGCAGAGGGTGAGCTCCCGGCCCAGGGCGAAGAGGTCGGTGGCCTCGGTGACGCCCGACAGGGCCAGCCGGGCGTCCACCACGTCCACCCGGGCCACCAGGCAGTACTGGCAGCCGTCCGGGGCGGCGCCCACCCGGCGGGCCAGCATGCAATGGGAGGGGCCGTCGTCGATCAGATAGACCGCCTCGTCGTCTTCCCCGACCGCCATCCGGAGCCCGTCGGGATCGCCGCCCCCGGCGGCGTGCCCGACGTGGCGCAGGTACTTCATGGCCCAGAGGGGCGCGGTCGGGACCGCCCCCTCCGCCTTGTCGGCGGCCAGCGGGGTCGAGGCCGTCGGCTCGGACAGCGGCCCACCGGTCCCCATCCCGAGCCGGTGGAGCCCGCCGAGGGCGCCCCCCACCCCGGACCGTGGGACCGGTGGCAACGGCACCGGCGTCGTGCCGCCGTCCCCGTCGTCATCGTCGAGACCGAAGTCGTCGATGCCGTCCCGGTCGGTGTCGGGGCCGACACCACCCACCACTGGGGAGGTCGCCTCCGGCGCGGCAGCCCGACCGCCGATGTCGCCGCCACCCCGATGTCCTCGCCTCCGCATGGCCCCCCGATCCCCCGTACCCACCTCGCCGCACCCAGCGTAGGTCTACGCCCCCGCCCGGGCGGCCTGCTCGGCCTCGATCTCGGTGTCGGGCGCCCGGCGACCGCCCCGCACCGAAAAGCCGGTCAGGTAGGCGACGACCGCCGACGCCAGCAGGAGGGCTCCCGAGGCGGTGAGGGCGAGGTCGAGCCCGTGCCCGAAGGCGCCATAGGCGGCGGCGACCACCTTGTTGATGATCTCCTGGATCGAGGCGTTGCCCTTGCCCGCCGAGCCCCGGGCCTGCGAGCCGATCGAGCCGGTCGTCACCGCGGCGATCACCTCGGAGCGGAAGGCGGCGGGGATCCCGATGGCGGCCAGACGGTTGGCCAGCTGCACGGTGAGCTGGCCGTTGACGATGGAGCCGAGGATGGCCACCCCGGCCACCGCCCCGAGCTCGCGGCTGGTGTTGGTGGTGGAGGCCGCCATCCCCGAGTGTTCGGGCGGCACGCTGGTGAGCGCCGACGAGGTCACCGGCACGATGACGATGCCGAAGCCGATCCCGGCGATGGCCAGGGTCCACCCCACGGTGGACAGGCCCGACGACGGCGTGATGACCACGTCGGTGAGGAGGATGCCGACCGCCGCCACCACGCAGCCCACGGTCATGGGGATCCGGCTGCCCGACACCGCCACCCACCGCCCGGTGAACAGGGAGGCCAGCACCATCCCCACCGTCAGCGGAATGAAGTCGAGGGCCAGCGAGAAGGGCGACGCCGAACCGACCACCTCGAGGTAGAGGGCGACGAAGAAGAAGATCGAGAAGAGCCCGAAGTAGCTGGTGAAGGCCACGAAGGTCGACCCGGCGAACGGCGGTCGACGGAAGAACGAGAGGTCGAGCATGGGATTGGCCGCCCGCCGCTCCACCAGGACGAAGGCGGCCAGGGCCACCACGCTCACCCCGTAGAGGACGAGCACCCACCAGGTGATGTATCCGGAGCTCTCCCCGGCGATGGTGGCGAAGGTGGCGGTCCCGAGGGCGGCCGCCCCGAGGGCGAACCCGGGGTAGTCCACCCGCCCCGGCGACGGATCGGCGTTCTCCGGCAGCACGACGGCGGCGAGGACGAGGGCCACCGCCCCGAAGGCCAGGTTGAACCAGAAGACGGCCCGCCACGACGAGATCCCCACCAGCACGCCGCCGACCACCGGGCCCATGGCCAGCGCCAGTCCGGAGACGGCCGCCCAGGAGCCGAGCGCCCGGGCCCGGCGCTTCCGGTCCGGGTAGAGGTGGCGGATCATCGACAGGGTGCCGGGCTCCGACCCGGCGGCACCGGCCCCCATGATCACGCGGCCGACGATCAGCTCGGAGGAGGTGGTGGCGAGGGCGGCCACCACCGAGCCGGCGCAGAACACCACCACGCCGATCAGCATCATCCGCTTGCGCCCGAAGTTGTCGCCGAGGCTGCCGCAGATCAGCATCAGGCTGGCGAAGGTGAGGGCGTAGCCGCTCACCACCCACTGCAGCTGGGCCACGCCGGCGTGCAGGCCCGACTGGACGGCCGAGAGGGTGGCGCTGATCACCGTGTTGTCCAGGAAGGTGAGGAAGAGGATGGCCAGCAGTACGGCCAGGCCGAAGTGGGGGAGCGTCCGAGGAGGGGCACCGGCACCGCCGCCGCCCGACTCCGGTGCGGCGACGGGGCCGGAGACCCCGGCGACGCTGATCGTCGGCTGTCCAGCGATCCCCATGTCCTCTGTGGCCTCCTCGATCGACCCAGCGTAGCCAGCCCGCCGTCGGTGGCCGGCCCTCAACCTCTACCCCGCCGGGTCGTCGGCAACCACCCTCCGGGTGACGTGCCACCATGTCGGGACGGGCCAGGGTGGCCACCGTCCGGAGGGGTCATGACCACATCGTTCTCGCACCTGGGCATCTGTGTGTCGGACCTCGAGCGCTCGCTCCGCTTCTACCGTGAGGCGCTCGGGTTCGAGCCCGCCGAGGCCCACCACGTGGGCGCCGAGTTCGCTGCCCTCCTCGAGGTGGACCCGGTAGCGCTGGAGTCCCGGATGCTCCGGAAGGACGGGGTGACCCTCGAGCTCCTTTCCTTCACCGAGCCCGGAACGGTCGGAGAGGCCGTCCGGCGGCCCATGAACCAGCTGGGCCTGACCCACCTGTCGCTCCGGGTCGACGACGTGGAGGCGGTGGCCGCCACCATCGAGGCGCAGGGCGGCACGGTGGTCCGCACCACCCGCACCACCTTCGACCTCGGCAGCTCCCGGCTGGACTTCCTCTACTGCACGGATCCCGACGGGGTCCGGATCGAGCTGATGGACCTTCCCGGCTGAGGCGGCGGCCCGCGCCCGGTACCGTGATGCCGTGAGCGACGACCAGACGATCCGGGAGATCACCATCGACGAGGCCGGCCCCCTGCTGGCCTCGGGAGCCGTGCTGCTCGACGTCCGGGAGGACGACGAGTGGGCGGCGGGGCACGCCGACGAGGCCGTCCACATCCCCATGGGGGAGGTGGCCGACCGCCTGGACGAGCTGCCTGCCGACCGGACGGTCGTCTGTATCTGCCGGATGGGCGGGCGGTCGATGAGCGTGGCCAACCTGCTGGCCGGGGCCGGGTACGACGCGGTCAACCTGGGCGGCGGCATGCACGGCTGGGCCGGCTCCGGCCGACCGGTGGTGACCGGGGACGGCGCCGCCGGCCGGGTCGTCTGACCGGCCGTCCGGACGGTGACCGTCTACCTCGACGACTGGCGACAGCGCGCCCGGCTCGGCCCGGTGGACGACCGCTGGTCGCACCTGGTGGCCGACACCGACGACGAGCTCCACGCCTTCGCCGCCCGGCTCGGCATGGAGCGGGCCTGGTTCCAGACCAACGCCAGGCGGCCCCATCAGGCCCACTACGACGTGCCCGAGCGGCTGCGGGACCGGGCCCTCGAGCTGGGGGCGGTGGCGGTGACCTGGCGCCAGGTCGGCGGCATGATGCGCCGACGGCGGTCGGCCCGGCCCCTCGGCGGCCCGGCCGGATGGCGACCGTGACCGCCCCGGTCGATCCCCGCATGCCGGTGCTGGTGGGGGTGGGGACGGCCTCGACGGCCGGCGAGGCCACCGAGCTGATGGCCCTCGCCCTCCGGGCCGCCGCCGACGACGCCGGGGCTCGGGGGCTGCTGGCGTCGGTGGACCGGGTGGCCGTCCCGCAGGGGAACTGGACCTACCCCGACCCGGCCCGCCTGGTGGCCCGGGCCGTGGGCGCCGAGGCCGCCCGCACCCACCTGGTGGAGCTGGGGATCCCGCAGCAGAGCCTGGTCAACGACGCCCTGGCCGCCATCGTGGCCGGCACCTCCGAGGTGGCGGTGGTGGTGGGCGGCGAGGCCAAGCGCTGGGCCCGATCACCCGGGGCGGTCGAGACCCCCCAGGCCGGCGCCGCCCCGGACGTCCTCCACCGCCGCCCCGGACCGGTGGTGGCACCGGTGGAGGTGGCCACCGGGCTGTGGGACCCGGTCCAGCAGTACGCCATGATCGACAACGCCCTACGCGCCGCCGAGGGGCTCTCCGTCGCCGAGCACCGCCGCCAGGTGGCCGACCTGTGGGCGCGGTGCAACCAAGTGGCCCGGGACAACCCGCGTGCCGCCTTCCCGACGCCGATGACCGCCGAGGCCATCGACACCCCGTCGGCCGGCAACCGGCCGCTGGCCTTCCCGTACAACAAGTGGCACTCGACCCAGTGGACGGTCGACCAGGCCGCCGCCCTCCTCCTGTGCTCGGCGGACGCCGCCACCCGGCTCGGCGTCCCCCGCGACCGGTGGATCTTCCCTCTGGTGGGCCTGGAGTCGAGCCAGGCGGTGTCCCTGCTGGCCCGGGCGGAGCTCCACCGGTGGCCGGCCATGGGGGTGCTGGGGAGGGTCGCCGCCGAGCGGATCGGACGGCCCCTGGCCGAGGCCGAGGTGATCGAGACCTACAGCTGCTTTCCGGCGGCGGTCCGGGTCCAGCAGCGCGAGCTCGGCCTGCCCGTCGACGGCACCCCGACGGTCACCGGCGGCATGGCCTTCGCCGGCGGGCCGTTCAACAACTTCGTCTACCAGGCCACCGCGGCGGTCGCCGACCGACTCCGAGCCGGCCCCGGCGCCCTCGGGGTGGTGACCACGGTGAGCGGGCTCCTGACCAAGCCGGGGCTGGCGGTGTGGTCGACCGAGCCCGACCCGAGGGGCCCGCTCCTCGGCGACCTGGCCACCGAGGCCGCCGCCGCCACCGGGGTGGTCGAGGTGGTCGACACGCTGGACGGGTACTCGGGGGGTGCCACCGTGGCGACCTACACCGTGACGCCGGACGGCCTCGAACCGGCCCGCACGGTGGCGCTGTGCGACACCGCCGACGGGCGCCGTTGCGTGGCCTTCTCCGACGACCGGGGACTGGCCGCCCGGGCCGAGGAGTCCGAGCTGGTGGGGTCCACCGTCGCCGTCGAGGGCGGCACCTTCCGGCTGGCGGGCCCGGACGGCTGAGGGGCCCGAGGGACCGTCCCCGTCGGCTCCCCTCGCCGGGGCCGACCCCACCCCGTCCGGCCCGGCGGCGGACGCCGTGGTCGGGACCGTGCGAAGATGCGGTGTCCACGTGCCGGCCGGCAACGGCCGGTCGGGAACGAGGGGGAGGCACGACCGTACCGGGGTGCGCGGCCGACCCGTGGACCGGTTCGGGAAGGAGCCCCATGGCCATCGATTTCACGCTCGCCCCCGAGCACGAGGAGATCCGTGCCCGGGTGCGCGAGTTCATCCGGGGCACCGTGGCCCCCGCCCTCACCGGCTTCGACGACGAGGAGCGGGTGCTCACCCGCGCCGAGTACCTCACCATCATCCTCGACCTGCGGGAACAGGCGAAGACCCTCGGTCTGTGGCTCCCCCACATGCCCGAGGAGTGGGGGGGCATGGGGCTCGGGCACGTGGCCCTGGCCATGGTCCAGGCCGAGGCCGGAAAGACCCGCCTCGGCCCCTGGGTGCTCAACTGCATGGCCCCCGACGAGGGGAACATGCACACCCTCCTCCACTGGGGGACCGACGAGCAGAAGGAGCGGTACCTCCGCCGGCTCTGCGAGGGCACGGCCATGTCGTGCTTCGCCATGACCGAGCCGGAGGTGGCCGGGTCCGACCCCACCCTGATGCGCTCCCACGCCGAGCGCGACGGCGACGAGTGGATCATCAACGGGCACAAGTGGTTCATCTCCAACGCCCGCCGGGCCCAGTTCGCCATCCTCATCGTCCGGACGGAGATGGACGTGCCCGAGGGGTCGTCGGGGGCGACCACCGCGTTCCTGGTCGACATCCCCTCCGAGGGGTGGAACGACGTCCGCGAGGTGGAGACCATGCACGGCTCCACCGGCCACAGCGAGATCGTCATCGAGGACCTCCGGGTCCACGACTCCCAGATCCTGGGGGGCCGGGGCAACGGTCACCGGCTCGGCCAGGCCCGCCTGGGCCCGGCCCGCCTGGCCCACTGCATGCGGTGGATCGCCCAGGCGGAGACCGCCCTCGACATGATGGTGGACCGCTCGCTCCACCGGTACTCCCACGGCTCGCTGCTCGCCGAGAAGCAGGGGGTGCAGTGGCTGATCGCCGACTCGGCCATGGAGCTCTACCAGTGCAAGCTGATGGTGCTCCACGCCGCCTACAAGATCGACCGGGGTGACGACTTCCGTACCGAGGTCTCGATGGCCAAGCACTTCGTGGCCAACAGCCTGAACCGGATCATCGACCGGTCCATCCAGGTCCACGGGGCGCTCGGGTACTCCACCGACACCCCGCTGGCCTCCATGCTCCAGCACGCCCGGTGGGCCCGGTTCGCCGACGGGGCCGACGAGATCCACCAGATGCGGATCGCCGAGCGGACCATCGCCGCCTACCGGAGCCACGGGTCGACCCGCTCGGCCACCGGCGACCTGCCCCTCTGACCGACGAACACGGGAGAAGACCATGAAGAGCACGGAACTGGACGGCAAGGTCGCCCTGGTCACCGGGGCGTCCAACGGCATCGGGGCGGCGGTGTCGCGCCGGCTGGCCTCCCTCGGCGCCCACCTGGTGGTGGCCGACGTGGACGACGGCCCCGGCACCGCCCTGGCCGCCGAGCTCGGGGGCACCTACGTCCACTGCGACGTGCGCGACCCGGGGGAGAACGACGCCATGGTGGCCGTGGCGCTCGAACGGTACGGGCGGCTCGACCTGATCCACCTCAATGCCGGGGTCACCAGCGGCGGTGGGGTGGGCGACGACTTCGACCTCGACGCCTACCGCCGGGCCATGGCCATCAACTTCGACGGCGTGGTGTTCGGGGTGCACGCCGCCCTGCCGGCGCTGCAGGAGGGCGACGGCGGCACGGTGATCGCCACCTCCAGCATGGCCGGACTGCTGCCGGTCGCCCTCGACCCGGTCTACGCCGCCAACAAGCACGCGGTGGCCGCCCTGATGCGGTCGCTGGGCGAGGCCTACGCCGACAGCCGGGTCACCTTCAACGCCCTGTGCCCGTCGTTCGCCCACACCGACATCATCCAGCCGATCAAATCGTTCCTCGACGAGGTCCACTTCCCGATCCTCGAGGTGGAGGCGGTGGTGGACGCCTTCGTCGCCATCCTCGACGCCGAGGGCACCGGACAGTGCTGGTACGTGGTCCCCGGGCGCGAGAGCGAGCCCTTCCGGTTCCGCAACGTGCCGGGTCCCCGATGAGCGCCGTCGAGACGGTCCGGGGGACGGTGGACACCGCCGAGCTCGGCACCACCTTCATGCACGAGCACATCTTCGTCCTCACCCCCGACGTCCAGCAGAACTATCCCGAGGAGTGGGGGAGCGAGGACGACCGGGTGACCGACGCCGTGACCCGGCTCACCGAGCTGGCCGCCACCGGGGTCCGTACCATCGTGGACCCCACGGTGGTCGGCCTGGGCCGGTACATCCCGAGGATCGCCACCATCGCCGACCGGGTGCCCGAGCTCCACATCGTGGTGGCCACCGGCTGCTACTTCTACGATACGGTGCCGTTCTTCTTCCACTACCGGGGGCCGGCGGTCGGTGCCCCCGACCCGATGGTCGATCTGTTCACCCGGGACCTCACCGAGGGGATCGCCGGCACCGGGGTGCGGGCCGGGCTGCTCAAGTGCGCCATCGACGAGCCGGGCCTCACCCCCGACGTGGAGCGGGTGTTCCGGGCGGTGGCCGCCGCCCATCACGCCACCGGCGCCCCGGTCACCGTCCACACCCACCCCGGCACCCGGAGCGGGGAGGCGGTCAATCGGGTGCTGGTGGACGAGGAGGGCATCGAGCCCGGCCGCATCGTCCTCGGGCACAGCGGTGACACCACCGATGCCGACCATCTGTCCGAGCTGGCCGAGGCCGGCTTCGTCCTGGGGATGGACCGGTTCGGCATCCACCTCGGCATCACCTTCGAGGAGCGGTGCGACGTGGTGGTGGAGCTGTGCCGGCGGGGCTTCGCGGACCGGATGGTCCTCTCCCACGACGCCGCCTGCTACATCGACTGGCTCCAGCCCGGCACCCTCGAGTTCATGCCCCAGTGGAACTACCTCCACATCGGCCGGGACGTGCTGCCCTACCTGCTGGACCACGGGGTGACCGCAGACCAGGTCACCGCCATGCTGGTCGACAACCCCCGCCGGTATTTCGAGGGCGGGTAGGCCCGGGTCAGACGGCGCAGGACTCCCCACCGCACGACGAGTCGCCGGCGCCGGCCGTGGCGGTGTCCACCGGACCGCCGGGATGGGCCACGGCCCAGGCCCGCTCCAGCGCCCCGAGGATGACCTCGGGATCCTGGGCCCCCGAGATCCCGTAGGCCCGGTCGATGACGAAGAACGGCACGCCGGTGACCCCGAGGGCGGCAGCCTGGCGTTCGTCGTCGCGGACCTCGTCGGCGAAGGCGTCGCCGGCCAGGACGTTGCGTACCTCGTCGGCGTCCAGCCCGACGTCGACGGCCAACCGCTGGAGGGCGGCCGCCTCGCCGATGGGGGCGCCCTCGGTGAAGTAGCCCGCCATCAGGCGCTCCTTCATGGCGTCCCCCCGCCCGTGGGCGGCGGCCAGGTGGATCAGGCGGTGGGCGTCGAAGGTGTTGCCCATGGCGGCCCGGTCGAGGTGGTACTCGAGCCCGACGCCGGCGGCGATGCCGCTGACCCGGGCGTTCGCCTCCCTGGCCTGTTCCTCGCTCATCGCGTACTTCTTCTGGAGGAGCTCGACCATCGAGACGTCGCGGCGGGCGGGCGCCCCCGGATCGAGCTCGTAGCTCCGCCACTCGACCGTGACATCGTCCCGGTGGTCGAACGAGGCGAGGGCGGCCTCGAACTTCCGCTTGCCGATGTAGCACCAGGGGCAGACCACGTCCGACCAGATCTCCACCTGCATGACCACCTCGACCTTTCGCTCTGCACCGCGGGCGCCTCCCGCCCATCCTGCAACGGCATGGCCGACCTGGGTATTCCGGGGCGTCCCGCCGAGGGGCCCGGTACGATCCCCGGGGAAGGGAGGCCACCGTGGACGAAGCCCAGACAGCCCCGCCGGACCCCGAGGTCGACGCCGCCGTCGACGAGGCCGAGGAGGAGTCCTTCCCCTCCAGCGACCCCCCGTCCTCGTGGGCCGGCCCCGACACACCGGCCGGGGACGAGGGGCAGGCCGACCCCTCCTGACTCAGCCGTTGCGGCCGAAGATCTGGAGGAAGAAGAGGAAGACGTTGAGGGCGTCGAGGAAGATGGACGCCGCCATGATCGGTGCGGTGGCCAGGTCCTTCGAGCGTCGGAGCCGCTGGAAGTCGAACATGGTCAGCCCGGCGAAGATGACCAGGCCGAGGATGCTCCACACCAGCTGGGCCTGGGGGATGTGCACGAAGATCAGCACGATGCCGAACACGATGAGGGCCAGCAGCGCCCAGAAGCAGACCCGGGCCAGGCCCGACAGGTCGCGGCGGGTGGCGTAGCCGGCGGACCCGAACCCGGCGATGAACAGGGCGGTGGCCCCGCCGGCCTGCCAGAGGGCGGTCGGGTCGGCCTGGGCGTAGTACACGAGGGTGGGGGAGACCGCCAGGCCCATCAGGATGCCGAAGACGAACAGCAGGGCCACCGAGGCGGTGCCCGACCGGCGGGTAGTGGCCCGCATCCCGAACAGGCAGCCGATGGCCAGGACGAACCAGACGAGCCCCAACTTGTAGGAGAGGTCGCGCCCGGCATAGGCGCCGACGGCGAACAGGCCGGCGGTGACCGCCACCAGGCCCATGGTCTGCCCGAACAGCGTGCGGACCCGGTCACGAGGCAGGGTGCCGCCGGCATCGAAGGCGGGGGCATCGGTCATGCGGTGGGTTCCTCCCGTGGGGCTCCGGTGACCCGCTGATGGTACCGCCCGGCCCGGGCCCCATCGGACCGGTGGACCGGGCCGGGGCTATCGTCGACGGCCATGGTCCTCGAGCACGCCGTGATCACCATCCGCCCCGGTACCAACCAGGACTTCGAGGCCGCCCTGGTCGAGGCGCGCCAGTACATCGCCGCCGCCCACGGGTTCCGGTCCCTCGCCCTCCACCGGGGGGTCGAGCGCGACAACGAGTACGTGCTCCTGGTGGAGTGGGACACCCTCGACGACCACATGACCGGGTTCCGCGGCTCGGAGGGTTTCACCGCCTGGCGGGCCCTGATCGGCCCGTTCTTCGAGTCGCAGCCGGTGGGCACCCACCTGGTGCCGGTCGATGGGCTGACCTGATGGGGCTGTCCGACGGCCACCGGGCGCTGGTCACCGGGGCAGGGTCGGGGATCGGTCGGGCCGTCTGCCTCCGCCTCCGGGCCGAGGGTGCCTCGGTGGCGGTGCTCGACATCGACCGCCCGGCGGCCGAACGGGTGGCCGACGAGCTGGGGGGCGCCACGGTGCTGGTGGCCGACGTGGGCGACGGGCGGGCGGTCGACGAGGCGGTGGACCGGGCCGTCGAAGCGCTCGGTGGGCTCTCGGTGCTGGTGAACAACGCCGGCGTCGGGGCGGTCCACGCCCTCCACGGGCACACCGACGACGAGTACGACCGGGTGGTGGACGCCAGCATGCGGGGGACCTTCAACGCCCTCCGGGCTGCCGCCCCGGTGCTGCTGGCCGGCGGCGGCGGTGCGATCGTCAATATCGCCTCGGTCAGCGGCATCCGCCCCACCCGGGGCGAGGCCCCCTACTCGGCGGCCAAGGCGGCGGTCATCGCCCTGACCATGTCGGCGGCCCTCGAGTACGGCCCGACCGTGCGGGTGAACTGCGTGTCCCCCGGTCTCATCGAGACGCCGCTCACCGCGCCGCTGCTGCGGAACGACGGGCGCCGTGCGGATCTCTCGCGGCGGACGCCGTTGGGCCGGCCGGGGACGGCGGACGAGGTGGCCGGGGTGGTGGCCTTCCTCTGCTCCGACCTGGCCAGCTACATCACCGGCGTGAACCTGCCGGTCGACGGGGGCAGCCTACTGCCAAGCTCGCAGGTGGAGGGTGTCCTGTCATCCATCCTGACCCGGGACGGGTGAACGGTCCCGGACCGCCGGGGGCCGGCTCCGCCGGGGCCCGGGTCGCTCACGACCGGTCGGCCAGGTCCAGGGCGGCCCGCAGGTGGCCCGCCAGGTCGTCGGGGGTGGAGCGGGCGTTCAACCCACTGGTGGACGGCATCACGTAGACGGGTCGGCCCCCCAGCAACCCGGGCTGCACCCCGGCCACGGCGTGCCGCCCGGCGGCGACCCGCCATCCGGCCAGGCCGACGAAGCACACCGCTCCCGGTCGCAGCCATCCGACCAGCCGTTCGAGGCGGAGGAGCCCCGAGCGGTACTCGGCGGCGGTCAGCTCGTCGGCCGCCCGGGTGGCCCGCTTGACCTGGTCGGTCATGCCGACGCGGTCCACCCGGAGGGCATGGAGGGGGTCGCGGTCGCGGGTGACCACGCCGGCGGCCAGGGCGGCGGGCCAGAACCGGTTGCCCGGACGGGCGAAGCCCACCCCGGCGTCGGCGGCGTACAGGCTGGGGTTCAGACCGCAGACCAGCAGTCGCATCCCGGCCCCGACGGTGTCGGCCAGGGTGCGGGCCCGCACGGCGCGGAGCCGGAGCTCGTCACCGTCGACCACCACCGACCGGTCCGCCACCTCGAACCCGGCCCCGGTGACCACGTCGATGAGGTCGGACTCCCCCCACCCCGCCAAGTACCGCCCACCCACCTCGTCGCCCTCGAGGTCGTCGCCCTCGTACGTCCCGGCCAAGACCTGCAGCTCGATCGGGGCGCCCACCGCCAGGACCCGATGGAGGTCCCACAGGGCCGACGGGAGCCGCACCTTCGGGAGGTGGAGGTGGGACATCCACGACCAGGCCCCGCCCAGTGACCCCCGGGCGAATGGGAGGGCCTCGAGGTCGCCGAGCACGAGCCGGGCACCGGGCACCCGCGCCCGGCAGGCGTCGAGCATCACCGCCGAGGCGTCCAGGCCGAGCACGGGTCGCCCGAGGACGCCGGTGTAGCGGCCGGCGCCGCAGCCGACATCGAGGCGGGGGTGTCCGGCGACCACCCGGGCGGCGAACCCCTCGGCCAGTGACCGCTGGCCGGGCCGCTCGTGGGTGGCCGCCCCGTCGAGGCCGCGGTCGTCGTAGATGCCGACGGTGGGCCCGTGCACCGCCTCAGTCCGGCTCGCCGGCCAGACCGGCGAGGGCGTCACCGGAGAGCCGGAAGGTGGTCCACTCGTCCATCGCCTCGGCGCCCAGGCCGCGGTAGAAGCCGATGGACGGCTCGTTCCAGTCGAGCACCGACCACTCCACCCGGCCGTAGCCGGCCTGGACGGCCAGGCGGGCCAGGGTGACGAGGAGGGCGCGGCCGTGCCCCTGTCCCCGGCGCTCGGGCCGGACGAAGAGGTCCTCGAGGTAGATGCCGTGGCGGCCCGTCCAGGTGGAGAAGTTGAGGAACCAGATGGCCATGCCCACCACCTCGCCGTCCTCCTCGGCCACATGGGCGAAGACGGCCGGCCGTTCGTCGAACAGGGCGGAACGGAGGAGGTCGGCGTCGAGCTGCACCCGGTCGGACGCCCGCTCGTAGGTGGCGAGGTCCTGGACCAGGCCGACGATGGTCTCGACGTCCTCGACGGTGGCGGGGCGGATCACCCGGCAACCCTAGCCAGCCGGTCGGGACGTCGGCGCGGTCCGGGGGCAGGTGGCGTGCAGGACGAACGCCCCCGGGTTGCCGGCACGGCGAATATCGTGAGGGCATGCCGATGCCCAAGCGCGCCAGTGATGATGACTACTTCGCCCAGCTGGGCGACGTCCAGCGTCCACACCTCGAGGCACTCCGGACGTTGAGCTCGGACGTCGACCCGGAGGCCCGGGAGGTGCTCAAGTGGAACCTGCCCGTGTACGTGCGCGGTGAGAACACCAACCTGTGGATGCTGCAGAACTTCAAGCACCACTGCTCACTCCGGTTCAATCCGCCGTTCTTCGCCACCCACAAGGAGACGGTCGAGGCCGCCGGCTACGAGGCGGGCGAGGGATTCGTCAAGCTCCCCTACGAGCGCGAGCTGCCGACACAGCTCCTCCGATCCCTGATGCAGGCGAGGGTCCGCGATTTCGAGTCGTCCGATGCCGGGTAGCGCCCGACGCCCGGTTGGAGGAGCGTCCGACCGGCACGGGACGACCGTCGAGCCCGGACGGCGGCCAGATGGTCGAGGAACGGGCGCGGGGCTCCCGCGGCGTCAACGAGTGGACCCGAACAGTTCGAGGCACTCGTCGAGGCCCTCGATCCTGATGTCGTCCCGGCGCCGTGACTCCCAGACGCTTCGCTCGAGAACGAGGTGGAACTCCCGCACCGGCTTCCCGCGGACCATCACGGTGCTCCACCCGTTCGGGACGTAGCCCAATGACTCCGAGACCCGTCGTGACGAGACGTTTCCCTCGAGATAACCCGAGAAGGCTCTCTCGGCGTGCAGCCCGTCGAACGCCAGGTGGAGCACGGCCGCCCGCATCTCCTTCCCGAGACCCCGACCCTGGTGCTCCCGCCCGATGAAGGACCCGGACGTCACCTCCCGTAGCGAGGAGAACTCCCGGGCCAGGAGGTCCTGGACCCCGACGATCTGTCCGTCGACACGCACGCCCCCCATCCAGTGCCAGTCCGACGGCTTCCAGCTCGCCCGGCTGCCCCACCAGTGGGACAGGGAGGCTCGCTCTCGCTGTGGAGAGGCCACGTCCGTCCAACCCAACCGGAACGGCATGTCCGTCGGGTCGTGCACCCCACGCTCGATCACCTCGAGCAGCTCGATCAACTCGGGATCCGTGGGCAACTGGAGCGTCAGGCGGGGCGTCGTCACCGTCAGTCCGAAGAGCGGCAGGTAGCCGGCGAGCCGTTCTCGGATCTCCGTCGGCTCCGGCATGATGAGAGCGTAGGTCGTCGGGGATCCCGAGGCCCGCCCACCAGGTGACCGGGGACGGTGTCGATGAGAGAATCGATTCATGCGCTCGAGGACCCCGGGCGCACTGGCGGACATCACCGACGATGACCGCTACTCGAAAGGCGCCCTCGCGGCGGCCGATGGACAGGCCACCAGGACGCTGATGCCGGCGATCCCACCGGGGATGGATGGCCGGCCGCCGGTGTGACCGTCACCCGGCATGGGGCGGGTCGGATCAGCAGTCATCCAGGCGCGGCGGCCTGTCGAGGTCCGTGGCGGAAAGTGCTAGTGCCGCGTCAGGCAACTCTTGCCGCTGCCGCTGCCGCTGCCGCTGCCGGTTCGACACCCCGCGGCTGACTCCTCGCTACCGTGAGTGGTGTGACGGCATCGAGGACACTCCCGTCGCTGCTTTGCGTCTCTCTCAGCCGGCTGGAGCGCGCCTACGCCGATCACGGGGCCGGGCGAGACGGGATGCCATCCCTTGATGAGTGGGCGAACTTGTTGCGCGTACTCGACCTGGCCGGCGTTGACCGACGAGAGCTGCCAAGGCTCACCCGGCTGTCGAAGCGGGCGGTGCGGGTACGGATGTCGGCAGCGGTCCGGCGCGGTTGGGCCGAAGAACTGACCTCGGGGCGCGGTCAAAGCCTCCTCCGGCTGACCGGGAGAGGTGTAGATGTCGTCGCCCGTTGGGAGCGCCTGCAGCACTCATCCGAAAGCCGATGGCAGGAGCACGTCGGCTCCGAACGGGCGACCGCCCTATCAGCGGCGCTCGGGACGGTCGTGGCTGCCTTGCCTCTTGAGCATCCCCACTACCCAGCGAGTTACGGAACCGTTGATGCCAGCATTACCGGTGGTCGCGGCCAGGACTGGAGGCTTGTACCCCGCCAGGGCAGCGATTCAATAGCGGGTCTGTCGATGTGCGCGTTGCTTTCCCAGGCGCTTGTCGCGTTTGCCCTGGAGTACGAGGAGTTGTCGCCCGTCGCCTTGTCGATCAGTGCGAGCATCCTGCGGCGGATCCCGCTCGAAGGCAGACCCGTACGGGACATTGGAATGTCCGTTCATCTGTCAGCGATGGACCGACACGGTTTCCTGCGGCTAGACGGCGACGGCGACAACGCCACTGTGTTCCTGACCACGAAAGGACGCGGCGTGAGCGACGCCTACGCGGATCGGGTCGAGGTAGTCGAGCAGACCTGGCGGGAACGATCCGGCAGCGATACGGTCAGGAATCTGCGGCAGGTACTTGAGAACACCACGGACCATGCTCCGCCCGACGAGTCCCCCGATGATGCACAGCCCGCGTCGCGTCCCGGACTCGCTACCTGAAAAGGGGCAAACGTTAGCCGCGGGACTAGGACAGGGAGGAGCCGTCCACCCGGGCTCGGGCGGCCGCGTGGCGGCCGGCCCGACGGCCGAAGAACGAGCCGTCGCCGAGGCTGATCCCACTGGCGTAGTGGTGGGCCGCGAGGCTGGCGGCGGTCCGGCCGGCGGCATAGAGGCCCGAGATGCGGCCACCCTCTCCGTCGAGCGCGGCACCGTCGGGGTCGGTGACGAGGCCGCCGAGGGTGAAGGTCGCGTAGATCGCACCGTGGTCGACGCGCAGGTCGATGGCGCCGATGCCGCTCGCCGGCGGTACGCCGATGGGCTGGAGGAAGGGCGCCCGCTTGTGGAACACCGGGTCGTGCCCCCGGGCCGCGGCCTCGTTGTACTCGCGCACCGTGCGAGCCAGGGCGTCCGGCGGGATCCCCAGGTCGACGGCCAGCTCCTCGGGGGTGGCCGCGGCGAAGCCGATCCGGAGCCCGATCGGGTTCGGCTGGTGGATCACGTCGTCGGTGATCATGGAGACGAAGCCGTCGTGGTCGTGCAGGGCATGGAAGCCGATGCGACCGGTGTAGGCATCCTCGTTGATGAACCGCTCCCCGTCACGGTTGACGAGGATGCCACGGGCGAGGCGGTGGGGCGGTCCGAGGGGCAGCGCGCACTCGAAGATGTCGAGCCTGGTGGTGGCGGCGCCGGCGCCCGCACCCATGCGGATCCCGCGGCCGTCGTCGTTCGGCGTGCCGATCCGCCAGGCCGGGTCGGGGACGTGGGCCAGTGGACAGCATTCGGCGACCATCACCTCGTTGTGGATGAAGCCTCCGCTGGCCAGCACCACCCCACCGCGGGCCCGCACGACGCGGGGTCCGCCATCGGTCCTCACCAGCAGGCCGACGACGTCCCCGTCGTCGACGATCAGCGCCTCGGCGCGGGCGTCGGTCACCACGCGGGCCCCGCTGGTCAAGACGGCCGTGCCGAGGCGCTCCATCAGGAAGCCACCGGCGGAGTCGATCCACTCGGGCTTGTGCCCGCGCGGTACCGGGACCGCCAGCTCGTCGAAGGGGTAGGTGTCCTCGCCGCCACTGAAGAGCAGCCCCGAATCGTCGGCCGACTCGCGGTTCGGCTCGTCGCAGAACGACGCCCGGAACGGCACGCCGATCGAGACCAGCCAGTCGAAGTGGTCCGGCGAGCCCTGGCAATAGGCGTCCACGCGATCGTCGTCGACGTCGGGCCCGAGCGCAGCCCGGAGGAACGCCACCATGTTCTCCGGCGAGTCGTGGAAGCCACAGGCGCGCTGGAGGGCCGTGCCGCCCCCCAGGTAGATGAGGCCGCCGGAGTGCGCCGACGTCCCGCCGGGTCCACTGCTCCGCTCGACGGCCACGACGTCCGCTCCCGCCTGGCGCGCCCCCATCACCGCCGACGCCCCCGCCACCCCCAGGCCGACCACCACCACGTCGGTGGTCTCGTCGAAGCGGGCCTCGGTGACGTCGAGCGCCGGGATCACCTCCACCGTGCACCTCGCCCGCAACGGGACACCGGATGCTCGTCCATGGGCGAAGTATGCCAGTGATCCGAGTGGCGGCACGCGACCACGCGGGCCGTCTCCACCCGGAGCCTCAGCTCCGGAGGTGGTAGCGGAGGTTCACGACGCCGTCGCCGAACCGGCGCTCGTCCAGCAGCTCCAACCGGACCTGGGGGTGGCCGGAGAATGCGGGCTTTCCGCCACCGTTCGCCACGTAGATCAGCTTGGCCATGCCGCTCCTCGGTCGTCCGTCTGGCGGTGCCCACGGGCCACTGTAGGAGAGACGCCTCGAGGGTCGCCATGCCCGTTCGACGCCGGCGGTGGGATGGCGCCCGTCGGCCCCGGGGGCTCTGCTCAAGTCTGCGATCGCACCGCCCCGGGTTTCCCCGGCCCCGTCGCGACGTCGCGGAATCCAGCCGCTCGATTGGTAGGGTGGTCAGGTCGATGTCAGGGGGAACGAACTGATGGGCGTGACATTCGGAGGCCGGATCGGCCGTGACTGGCGAGACTCCGAACCCTGGTGGCCCCCCGAACCCACCCCTCCCGAGGGAGCGCCCAACGTCGTCCTGATCGTGCTCGATGACGTCGGCTTCGGCCAGTTGGGCTGCTACGGCTCGGCCATCCACACACCCGTCATCGACCAGCTCGCCGGCGACGGGGTCCGGCTGGTCAACTTCCACACCACCGCGCTGTGCTCCCCGACCCGCGCCTGCCTGCTGACGGGTCGGAACCACCACCGCAATGCCATGGGACGGGTCGCCGACCTGGCCGTCGGATTTCCGGGGTACTGGGGGAAGCCGCCGCGTGAGAACGGATTCCTCTCCGAAGTGCTCCGCGCCGCGGGGTACGCCACCTATGCGGTGGGCAAGTGGCATCTCACGCCCGACGACGAGTGCAACATGGCCTCGTCGCGTGCCACCTGGCCACTGGGGCGGGGATTCGATCGCTGGTACGGCTTCCACGGGGGGGAGACCCATCAGTTCGTCCCCGCCCTCTACCACGACAATCATTCGATCCCTCCGCCCGGTGCGGTGGGCGGCGAGTACCACCTGACCACCGACCTGACCGATCGGGCCATGGAGTTCGTGGGTGACCTGCGGGCGATCGACGCCGACCGTCCCTTCTTCCTCTATTTCGCTCCGGGTGCCTGCCACTCCCCCCACCAGGCTCCCCGGCCGTGGATCGACCGGTACCGCGGCGCATTCGACCGGGGCTGGGACGACCTGCGTGACCGGATCCACGCCCGCCAGCTCGACATGGGCGTCGTTCCACGGGGCACGGCGCTGTCGCCCCGCCCGCTATGGGTGCGGCCGTGGGATGCGCTGAGCCAGGCCGAGCAGAGGGTGGCCGCCCGGTTCATGGAGTGCTTCGCCGGCTTCCTCTCCCATACCGATGCCGAGATCGGCCGGCTGATCACCTTCCTCCACGACCTGGGCGAGTTCGAGAACACCCTCATCATCCTGGCCTCGGACAACGGGGCCAGCTCGGAGGGTGGTTCCGAGGGATCCATCAACGACATCCGCCTGAGCAACATGGATCCGGCCGGCATCGAGGAGATGGAGGAGAAGATCGACCAGATCGGGGGGCCGCTCACCCACAACAACTACCCGTGGGGCTGGACGATGGCCGGCAACACACCGTTCAAGCGGTGGAAGCGCGAGGTCCACGAAGGAGGGGTGGCCGACCCCTGCATCGTGCACTGGCCCGGGGGCGGGTTCGAGCGGGGATCGGTCCGGAACCAGTTCGTGCACGCCGTCGACGTCTTCCCCAGCGTGCTGGAGCTGGTCGGCGTGGCGCCGCCCGAGACGATCGATTCGGTGGCGCAGTCGCGCATCGACGGGGTGAGCTTCTCGTACCTGCTCGGCCGCCACGGCGGCGCGGAGCCGGAACGGCACCTGACACAGCACTACGAGATGTTCGGTTCGCGGGCCATCTACCACCAGGGCTGGAAGGCGGTCACCTTCCATCCGGTGGGACCGCTCTACCCGGACGGGCTGAACCCCAATGCACCCTTCGACGACGATGTCTGGGAGCTCTACCACGTCGAGGAGGATGTCTCGGAGACCAGGGATCTGGCCAAGGAGCACCCCGAGCGACTGCAGCAGATGATCGAACGTTGGTGGACCGAAGCCGAGCGCAACCAGGTATTGCCGCTGGACAACCGCATCCTGTGGGCCCTGGTGCACCCCAAACCCGATGCCCGCCGCCAGCGGAGCCTCTTCCGCTACTTCCAGAACGGGGCGCAGGTCCCCGAGTCGGTGGCCGTCAATGTCCGCAATCGGTCGCACGCCCTGGTGGTGGACATCTCCGTTCCCGACGGGGTGGTCCCGCAGGGAACGCTGCTGGCCCTCGGTTCGGCCCTGGGTGGCTGGTCGCTCCACTTCCGGGCGGGAAGACCCCGCTACGTCCACAACCTGTACGGCAAGGAACTGCACCTGATCGGCTCGGACGAGGTGGTCGGACCGGGCTCGCACACCATCGAGTACGCCTTCGACAAGGACGACGGGCTGGGCGGGTCCGGCACGCTCCGCTGCGACGGTCGGATCGTGGCGCAAGGGTCCATCCCCCGTTTCACGCCACAGGCCTTCAACGGGGTCGGGGTGGGCCTGACCTGCGGGTACGAATGGGGACCGGCCGTCGGGGACGACTACGACGCCCCCGATCGCTTCACGGCCGTCATCGATCGGGCCGTGGTGGAGACCAGGGGGCCGATCGTGCGCGATCCGATGGCGGAGGTCGAGGCGATCCTCGCCCAGCAGTAGCGCGGCAACCGGGCGTCGTGGTCCGGGGCTACCCGTCCGACGGGGTGGCGCCCACCAGCACGAAGGCCACCCGGGCCGGCTGTTCGGTGCGGTTCCGCCAGGCGTGGCGGGTGCCCCGCTGGACGACGACGGTCCCCGGACGGACCACCACGGCCACGCCGTCGTCGAGCTCCATCTCGAGCTCACCGGAGAGGACGATGCCGTAGTCGACCGAGTCAGTGGCGTGCATCCCGGGATCGTCCGGGTCGAGCCGGGCGAGCAGGTCGGGTACCTTGGCCTGCGCCTCCTCGATGCCGGCGGCGAAGTCGAACTCGGGAGCCAGCTCGCTGTCGGACGCCGGGGGGAAGGTCACCACCCGGAAGACGGTGCCACCGGGGGCGGGGAAGTAGCGGGGGACGCCGGACTCCCCGAGCCCGTCGGGCATGGACGGTACCCCCTCGGTGTGCCAGAGCTCGATGGTCTCGAAGCCCGGGAGCACCGAGAGCGTCACCGGGTCGACCGGTCGGTCCTCCACGACGATGGCCCGCCCCTTGTCGTCGTGCCCGGTCACCACACGGTAGATGGGATCCACGCTGTGCTCCTCGGTTCAGTCCGGCTCGAGCACCAGTCTCGCGGACGGCTGGCCGGTCGGCACGCCGGGACGATCAGGTCGTTACGGCGCCTCGCCCGACAGCCGGGGGGCGATCGACAGGCCGCCGTCCACCGCCAGTACCTGGCCGTTGACGAAGCCGGCGTCGGGGGAGAGCAGGAACCCCACCACCCGGGCGATGTCCTCGGGGGCGCCGAGCCGGCCCATCGGGTTCTGCCGTTCGAGGATCTGGCGCTGGGCCGGGGGGATTCCCCGGGCCGCCGTCTCGGTGGTGATGAAGCCGGGGGCCACCGCGTTGCAGCGGATGCCCTGGCGCCCGTAGCGGGCGGCCACGTGACGGGTGAGCTGCTCGATCGCCGCCTTCGACACGCCGTAGGCGACCCGGCGGTGCTCGCCGAGGGCCGCCGATCCCGACGAGATGTACACGACGGCCCCGCCGCCCCGCTCGCGCATGGCGGGGATGACGGCCTGCGTGAGGAGGAGGGCACCGGTGGCATTGGTCCGCAGAACCCGGTCCCACGTCCCGAGGTCCACACCCTCGGCGTCGGTGTCGCGGCCGAAGCTGGTCCACGCCGCGTTGTGGTCCAGGAAGTCGACGCCGCCGAAGTGGCCCACCGTCGCAGCCACCGCCGAGGTGATGCTGTCGGGGTCGGCGACGTCGCAGCCGAGCCCGAGGGCGTCGTGCCCGGCGGCGACCAGCTCGTCGGCCACCCGCTCGGCGCCGGCCCCGTCGATGTCGGTCACGGCCACCCGGGCCCCGAGGCCCCCGAGGTGGAGGGCCGTGGCCCGGCCGATGCCGGCCGCCGCCCCGGTGACGATGGCCACCCGCCCGGCCAGGGCACCCCCCGTCATGCCGGCCGGCGCCAGTCGGGATGGAGTTCCAGGTCCAGGGCCAGCTTGAGCGCCCGGACCGTCTGACCGTTCTCGACCTCGTCGGGGTGGTCGGGCAACCAGGCGATCACCGCGGCCGGCGCCGACGGCGGGGCGCCCCGGTAGTGGCCGACCAGACCCAGGGCCTCGGCGTTGCGCATCTGGCGCTCGGTGTCGACGTAGCCGGGGTCGAGGTTGTACGCCCGAATGCCCCGCTCGCCCAGCTCCACCGCCAGCAGGGGGGCGATGCGGTGGGCCGCCGCCTTCGATGCCGCGTAGGCCAGTCCCCAGCCCCCCCGACCCACCGGACCCGGGGGGTCGGCGGTGGCCGTGTGCGACGTCACGTCGACGATGACACCCCCACCCCGCTCGAGCATGCCCGGGAGCACCGCCTGAACCAGCACCATCGGAGCCACCACGTTGGCGTCCAGCTTGGCCTCGAGCTGCGCGATGGTGAGCTCCGTCACCGGCACCATGCTCCCCGGGCCGGTGTCGACGGCGTTGTTGACCAGCAGGTCCACCCCGCCCCAGGCCTCCTCCACCGCAGTCGCGGCGTGACGGAGGGCGTCGTGGTCGTGCAGGTCGGCCACCAGCTCGAGGCTCTGACGGCCCGCATGGCGGACCCGGGCGGCGGTCGCCTCGAGACTGCCGGGGAGGGCCCGCCCGGCCCCGGTGTCGGAGTCGTCGCGGCCTTCGCCCTCCGACCGGGTCCGTCCGGTGACGGCCACGTCCCAGCCGGCGCCGGCCAGGGCCACTGCCGTCGCCAGGCCGATGCCCCGGGTCGCCCCGGTCACCAGCGCCCGCCTGGGCCCCATCCCGGTCGACATGTCCCGGTGTCTAGCAGAGCCGGTCCGCCGCCGGCGGACGCCGCTACGACGCGGGCCCGGTCACCGTCACGAGGGTCCCGATGGGGGTCAGGGGGTAGACCACGGCGGCCGTGGCCACCGGCATCTCCACGCACCCGTTCGACTGGGGGGAGCCGTAGGTGGCCCGGACGAATCCGTGGAGGGCGTCGCCACCGTTGAAGAAGCTGGCCCAGGGGACCGCCGGGTCGTTGTAGGTGGTCCCGTCCGGATTGGTCCCTTGCATGCGCGAGGAGGGGACGTGCTCGAAGACCGGGTAGGTGCCGTCGGTGGTGTCCGCCCCCGGCACCCCGGTGTTGACGGCCACGTTGGTGAGCTGCGGATCGGCCACCCCGTTGGAGAAGAGGGTGAGCGCCTCGGGGAGGGCCTTGGAGACGAACACCCACACGTAGGGGTTGGCGTTCGACTTCTGGGCGGTGCTGTCCGCCAGCAGCGTGCTCCAGACCTGGGAGCCCGCCACCGCGTCGACCGTCAGGCCGGACTGGTTCTGGAAGTTCATCAGCGCACCCTTGGTGAGGACGTTCTCCGTGCCCTCGGTCCACAGGGAGGTGAGCTCGGTCGGGAGCCCCGGCCACCTCCAGGCGAAGGCCCCGGGCTGGGCGGTGAAGGCGCCGGCCGGCGACGCGAGGGGTGCGGACGGCGTGAAGGAGAGTGGCAGGTAGCCGAGCTGGGCGAGCATCTGCTGCAGCCGTTCGGTGCTGGCCTGGCCGACGGTGAAGGTGACCGAGGTGGGACTGGCCAGGAGCGCGCCGTGGGTGCCGGTCAGTCCGGTGGGGCCGGCCGGAACGGTGAGGGTCTCGACGGTGGTGGGGACGAGGGGGGCGGTGGCCTGGAGGGTGAGGGTGTCCTTCCCGGTGGCCTTCCACGTCCCGGCCACCGGTGGGCTCAGGGTCGGCATGGCCGAGGAGGCCGACACCGGCGCGGAGAGCTGGACGGAGATGGCCTGGTCGGAGAGGACGTTGGTGGCCCCGGCCGCCGGGGTGGTGGCCACCACCCGGAGCGGGACGGCGACGGTGGTGGAGGTGGAGGTGGAGGCGTGGGCGGCACCGCCCGCCGAGCCCTGGGTCTTCCGCCCGGCGAGGTAGGCGCCGCCGCCCACCACCACCAGGGCGACAACCACGACGATGACGATCCACAGGGCCCGGTGGCGACGGGGTGGGGGTGTGAGGATGGAGTACTCGGTCATGGGCTCGGCCGTGGCGGGCTCGGTGTGGGATCGGGACGGTGGGTGCCCGACGGTGCGCTCGCGACGGTGTCCCGAGAGCGTACCCACCGGCGACGCCGTTCAGACCTCGCCCCCCGCCGGCTGGACCGATACCGGAAACCCGACCCGCGGGCGCTCAGGGTTCGAAGCGGTAGCCCATCCCGGGCTCGGTCCGGAAGTGGCGGGGATGAGAGGGATCGACCTCCAGCTTCCGGCGCACCCGGGCCATCAGCACCCGCAGGTACTCGGTCTCGGTCTCGTAGCTGGGGCCCCAGACCTCGTGGAGAAGCTGGCGCTGGGAGACCAGCCGTCCGGGGTTGCGGACCAGGACGCCGACGATGTCCCACTCCTTCGGCGTCAGGTGCACGTCGGCACCGTCACGCGTCACCCGCTGCCCCGACAGGTCGACGGTGAAGGTGGCGGTCACGACGGTGGCCTCCTCGTCGGCGGCACCGCTCCGCCGGAGGGCGGCCCGGATCCGGGCCAGCAGCTCGTCCATCCCGAACGGCTTGGTCATGTAGTCGTCGGCGCCGGCGTCGAGGGCCTCCACCTTGGTGACGCTCTGGTGCCGGGCGGAGAGCACAATGATCGGCACCGACGACCACCCGCGGATGCCGTGGACGACCTCGACGCCGTCGATCCCGGGGAGGCCGAGGTCGAGGAGGATGACGTCGGGGTGCCGGTGGGCGGCCAGGTCCAGACCCTCCTCGCCCGACCGGGCCACCAGCACCTGGTAGCCGCGCGCCCGCAGGCTGATGGACAGGGCCCGCAGCAGCGAGGAGTCGTCGTCCACCACCAGCACGGTGCCCTCGGTCCCGGACGGCTTCGGCCCCGCCCCGGAGGTGGCGGTGGTCACGCGGTGCCCCCGGGCGGCAGGACGGTGGCGGCGTCGGCGGGAACGGTGTCGTCGCCGGTCGCGTCGCCGGTGCCGGGCGGGCTCGGGGCGGGGAGCCGGATCACCATGGTGCAGCCGCCTCCGGGGGTGTCCTCGATGTCGAGCTCGCCGTCGATGGTCTCCACGAACCCGCGGGCCACCGCCAGGCCGAGGCCCACCCCGACCCGCTGCTCGTGGTCGCCCAGGCGTTGGAACGGCTGGAAAGCGACGTCCCGGTGCTCCGGGCGGATGCCAGGCCCCCGGTCGACCACCCGGATGTCGACCCGTCCGGCCACCGAGCCGGCTTCGACCACCAGTCCCGCCCCCCCGGCGTGGACGAGGGCGTTGTCCACCAGGTTGGCCACCACCCGCTCGAGGAGGACCGCGTCGGTGTGGATGCGCGGCAGCGAATCGGGGACGGTGGAGGCGACCCCGGCGCCCCGGGGCCCGAGGCTGTCGATGGCGGCGGCGATCACCTCGACCACGGCCACCGTGTCGGCGGAGGTCTCCATGGTCCCGGACTGGATCCGGCTCATGTCGAGCAGGTTCTCCACCAGGATGCTCAGCCGGTCCGACTCGTCGTCGATGGTCCGGAGGAGGATGCGGGTCTCCTCCGGGCCGAAGCTGAGCTGGTCGGAGAGGAGGCTCGAGGAGGCGGCCTTGATGGAGGCGAGGGGGGTCCGCAGGTCGTGGCTGACGGCGGCCAGCAGGGCGGAGCGGAGCTCGTCGGACCGCTTGAGGGCGTCGGCCTCGGCCCGCTCGACCTGCAGCCGCTCGCTGCCGAGGGCGGTGGCCAGCTGGGCGGCGAAACCGGCCAGGATGTCCCGGTCCTCGGCGGAGAGGCCCGGCCCGCGGAGCACCAGCACCTCCTGATCGGTCAACGGCAGCGCCACCGAGGCGTCCTCGGGCGAGCGGGGTGGCTCGGGACCGGCGACGGCCACGGCGAGCCACGGGCCCGCCGCCCGGCCGGCCGGCCCCCGGGCGAGGTCGGGGCGTTCCGACCCCGACCGCAGCACGGCGGCGGCGTCCAGCCGGAAGGCCACCACCAGGTCGTCGAGGAGCTCGGGGAGGGGGTTGCCCTCGGGGGAGACCAGCCGGCCGGCCATCCGGGCCAGCATGTGGGCGTCGGCCCGCGCCCGGGCGGCGGCCGCCGACCGCCGGGCCGACAGGTCGACCAGGGCGCTGACCGCCCCGGCCGCCACAAGAAAGACGACCAGGGCCAGCACGTCCCGGGCGTCGGCGATGGTCAGGGTGTGGATCGGGGGGGCGAAGTAGAAGTTGGAGAGGAGGAAGCCGGCCACCGCCGCCAGGGTCGCCGGCCACACCCCGCCGGTGGCGGCCACCGCCACCACCAGCACCAGGTAGGCGCTGAGGGCGGTGGACAGGTCGACGTGGCTCCGGTTGGCGGTGAGGAGGAGGGTCAGCAGGGGGAAGCCGACCACCGTCAGCACGACGGCACCCAGCCGCCGCCGGCGGGGGAGTGGCGAGAGGATCCGGCGCCGGGGCCGCTCGGGCGCCGGGCGGCGAGGCGGGGGCTCGCCGTCGCTCGGGCCGGCCCTGCCGGCGGCCTTGGCCGCCCGCTCCGTCGCGGCATCGAGCTCGGTGGCGATGACGTGGACGTCCAGGGCCCCGCCGGCCCCCCGGATCACCGAATTGATGACCGAGCCCCGCACGAACTCGGAGAGACGGCTGCGGTGGGTGGCGCCCATCACCAGCTGGGTGGCGTTCTCCGCCCGGGCCACCTGGACGAGCGCCGGCGCCACGTCGGCCCCCACCACCTCCACGTACCGGCCGCCCAGCTCGTCGAGGAGGGCTCGGTTGGCGGCCAGGCCGGAGGTGGGCGCAGCGGTGAGGCCGTCGTCGGTCCGCACGTGGACCCCGACCAGCTCGGCCTTGGTCCGCATGGCCATGCGGGCGGCCCGGCGGATCAGGACGCTCCCCCCCGGGGCGCCAGTGAGCGACACCACCACCCGCTCCTTGGTCTCCCACGGGCCGGCGATGCCGTGGCGCTCCCTGTAGTCCTGGAGCTCCTGGTCGACCCGGTCGGCCACCCAGAGCAGGGCCAGCTCGCGGAGGGCGGTGAGGTTCCCGGTCCGGAAGTAGTTCGACAGGGCGGCGTCGATCCGCTCGGGCTGGTAGATGTTGCCGTGGGCCAGCCGTCGGCGCAACGCCTCAGGGTCCATGTCGACCAGCTCGATCTGGTCGGCGCCCCGGACCTCGCGATCGGGGACCGTCTCGTGCTGGACGACGCCGGTGATCCGTTCCACCACGTCGTTGAGCGACTCGAGGTGCTGGAGGTTGACGGTGGAGATGACGTTGATGCCGGCGTCGAGCAACTCCTCGACGTCCTGCCAGCGCTTGGTGTTGCGCGACCCGGGGGCGTTGGTGTGGGCCAGTTCGTCCACCAGGACGAGCTCGGGGTGGCGGGCCAGCAGGCCGTCGAGGTCCATCTCCTCGATGGTCCGTCCCCGGTACTCGACCGACCGCCGGGGGAAGATCTCGAGGTCGCGGATCTGGGCGTCGGTGTGGGGCCGGCCGTGCTCCTCCACCCAGCCGATCACCACGTCGGTGCCGCGCTCGCGCCGGCGCCAGCCCTCGCCGAGCATGGCGTACGTCTTGCCGACGCCGGGGGCGGCCCCGAGATAGAGCCGGAGCTTGCCTCTGGCCACGGTCGTCGCTCCTCTAGGACCTGCGGGAGGCGGTTGACGGTCCTGGCCGAGCGTATCCGACCGGTCTGGCGGTCACGGGGCGACGCGGTCCACCTTCCGGGCCGGCGAACGGTCGTAGGGTCGGGGCATCGGAGGAGGTTTGGAGGCTCTTCGCGTTGAGGCGTGGGGCGGTGCCAGACCGGTGACCCGCCCATAGGTATCCACCACCAGGGCCCCGTGCCCCCCGATTCTTGCGGTTGCCGACCGGCGAGGTCGTGGGTCGGCCTGGACGGCAGCGGCGATCGCCGTCGTGGCGGTGTCCCTCGCCGCCGTCGGGCTCACCGACGGGGGAGTCCGGGGAGCGGACGGGGCTGGACCGCGCGCCGTCCCGGCGACCCTGGCCAGTGTCACCACGCGGGCCACGGTCCCCGGGGGACAGGGCTACTGGCTGGTGGGTGCCGACGGTGGCGTCTTCGCCTACGGGGGCGCGGGTTACTACGGCTCGATGGCCGGCACCGCGCTGGCCGCTCCCATCGTGGGGATCGTGCCCACCAGCGACGGCCGGGGCTACTGGCTGATCGGTGCCGACGGTGGCGTGTTCGCCTTCGGGGACGCGGTGTTCCTCGGCACCATGGTGGGTCGGGTGCTGGCCGGCCCGATCGTCGGGGGGGCGTCGTCGTCGGGCGCCGGACAGGGTGCCACCGGGCCCCAGGGGCCGGCCGGTGCGACCGGCCCCCGGGGTGCGACAGGCGCAATCGGCGCAACAGGTGCGACAGGCGCAACCGGCGCAACCGGCGCAACCGGCGCAACCGGGCCCCAGGGTGCGCCGGGCCCACAGGGTGCGCCGGGCCCACAGGGTGCGCCGGGCCCACAGGGTGCGCCGGGCCCACAGGGTGCGCCGGGCCCACAGGGTGCGCCGGGCCCACAGGGTGCGCCGGGCCCACAGGGTGCGCCGGGCCCACAGGGTGCGCCGGGCCCACAGGGTGCGCCGGGCCCACAGGGTGCGCCGGGCCCACAGGGTGCGCCGGGTACCCCCGGAGTGACCGGCCCACAGGGCCCGGCAGGTCCCTCGGGCTCGGCGTACTACGGGGAATTGTCCAACAACACCACTGAGGTGGTGCCGATCGGCGCGTCCGTTGTCTTCGACACCCCCGGACCCCTCTTCGGATTCACCACCGTCCCGGGCACCCCGTTCCTGACGGCCATGAACGCCGGCACCTACCTGGTGCGGTTCTCCATCACCGCGGTGGAGTCCAACCAGTTCTCGGTGGACGTCAACGGCATACCGGTGTCCGGAAGCACCTTCGGCTCCGGTGCCGGCACCCAGCAGAACGACGGGCAGGTGATCGTGCCCCTGTTCGTGGGCGACGTCGTGACCTTGGTCAACTCGGGCTCGCCCGCCGCCGTGCAGCTCCAGACGCTCGCCGGCGGGGCGGGTGTCAATGTGAACGCCTCGCTGATCGTCACCCAGCTGGGCTGACCGCTGCTCGTCCGAATGTCCGGTTCCGTGTTGCATCGGTCTCCTACCCCTGGAGGCGGTCGAGGGCCAGGTTGAGGGTCAGCACGTTCACCCCCGGGTCACCCAGCACGCCCAGGCTGCGGTCGGTGGTGTGGGCCGTCACCTGGGCCAGCACCGTGGCCAGCGACAGACCCCGGGCCTTGGCCACGGTGGGGGCCTGCAGGTCAGCGTTGGCGATGGAGATGTCGGGATCGAGGCCCGAGCCCGAGGCGGTGACCGCGTCCACCGGCACCGGGTAGTTCGCGCGCAGCCCGAATTCCTGGCGGTAGGCGATGGCCCGCTCGGGGACGGTGTTCGGGTCGCAGACGTAGGTACCGTCGCTGTTCTTCGAGTACTTCTGCCCGGAGGTCGGGCTGGTCACCGGCACCTGCGCCTTGGAGGTGTCCACCGGCACGCAGAACGGGTCGGCGGGCGTGGCGAAGGGGTTGGTTCTGGATGGCTGCCCGTTGAGCCCGACGGTGTCCACACCCGGAACGAAGCCGATCAGCAGTGGGTTCGACGGCCCGAGGTTGGAGGCCCCGCTCACGGTGAGGTTGTCGGTGCCCGAGGAGGTCACCGCCTCGGACGGACGGCTCTGGAAGTACTTGGGTATCGGGTTGCCCTGGGCGTCGGTGAAGGCCTGACCGATGAGTGACGAGCCGACATCCTTGCCCCCCTTGGTGACGATGGACCCGTTGGCCTGGTGGCCGAAGGCCGCCTCGCCGATTCCGGTGAGGGCGAACCCGTAGGCCAGGCCGCAGACGACGGTCATCACGATGACCATGCCGATGGCGGTGAGCAGTTGACGGCGCACTACTTGACTCCCATCGCGGTGATGATGACGTCGATGATCTTGATGCCGATGAACGGGATGACGAACCCGCCGAGCCCGTAGATGAGCAGGTTGCGGCGGAGCACGGAGGCGGCCCCCGCCGCCCGGAACTTCACCCCGCGCAGGGCCAGGGGGATCAGGGCCACGATGATCAGGGCGTTGAAGATGACCGCCGACAGGATGGCGCTGTGCGGCGAGCTCAGGCGCATGATGTTCACGGTGTGGAGGGCCGGGAAGACCCCCACGAACATGGCCGGGATGATGGCGAAGAACTTGGCCACGTCGTTGGTGATGGAGAACGTGGTCAGTGACCCCCGGGTGATCAGCAGCTGCTTGCCGATCTCCACGATGTCGATGAGCTTGGTCGGGTTGGAGTCCAGGTCGACCATGTTCCCGGCCTCCTTGGCCGCCTGGGTGCCGCTGTTCATGGCCACCCCCACGTCGGCCTGGGCCAGGGCGGGGGCGTCGTTGGTGCCGTCCCCGGTCATGGCCACCAGGTGGCCTCCGGACTGCTCCTTCTTGATGAGGGCCATCTTGTCCTCGGGGGTGGCCTCGGCCAGGAAGTCGTCGACGCCGGCCTCGGCGGCGATGGCGGCGGCGGTCAGGGGGTTGTCGCCGGTGATCATCACCGTCCGGATGCCCATCTTCCGCATCTCGACGAACTTCTCGGCGATCCCCGGCTTCACCACGTCCTTCAGGTGGATGACCCCGAGGATGCGGGGCCCGTCAGCCACCACCAGCGGCGTGCCACCTCCCTTGGAGATGGCCTCCACCACCGGGGCGAGCTCGGCGGGGATGGTGCCGCCCTGCTCCTCGACCCAGCGCCGGACGGAGTCGGTGGCCCCCTTGCGGATCGATCGGCTGTCGACATCGATACCGCTCATCCGGGTCTGGGCGGTGAAGGGCACCAGCTCGGCGTCGGGGACCGCCACGGCCTGCTGGTCGTAGCGCTCCTCGGCCAGCTCCACGATGGAGCGGCCCTCGGGCGTTTCGTCGGCCAGGCTCGACAGCAGCGCCGCTGACGCCAGCTCGTGCTGCTCGACGTTCGGCATCGGCACGAAGACGTCGGCCCGACGGTTGCCGAAGGTGATGGTGCCGGTCTTGTCGAGCAGCAGGGTGGAGACGTCCCCGGCGGCCTCGACGGCCCGGCCGGACATGGCCAGCACGTTCCGCTGCACCAGCCGGTCCATGCCGGCGATGCCGATGGCTGACAGCAGGGCGCCGATGGTGGTGGGGATCAGGCAGACCAGCAGCGCCACCAGCACGATGATCGACTGCGGGGCCCCCGAGTAGATGGAGAACGGCTGCAGCGAGATGACCGTGAACAAGAAGACGATGGTCAGGCCGGCCAGCAGGATGTCCAGGGCGATCTCGTTGGGGGTCTTCTGGCGGCTGGCCCCCTCGACCAGGGCGATCATCCGGTCGAGGAACGTCTCGCCCGGCTTGGAGGTGATGCGCACCACGATCCGGTCGGAGAGCACCCGGGTGCCGCCGGTGACCGAAGAGCGGTCGCCGCCCGACTCGCGGATGACGGGGGCCGATTCGCCGGTGATGGCCGACTCGTCGACGGTGGCGATGCCGTCGACGATGTCGCCGTCGCCGGGGATCAGCTGGCCGGCCTCCACCACGCACAGGTCGCCGAGCTGGAGCTGGCTCGAGGCCACCTCCACCACCTCGTCGCCCCGCTGAACGTAGGCGACGGTCTCGGCCCGGGTCTTCTTGAGCGTCTCGGCCTGGGCCTTGCCCCGGCCCTCGGCCACCGCCTCGGCGAAGTTGGCGAAGAGCACCGTGAACCAGAGCCACACCACCACGCTGAGGGCGAAGACGTTCTCCGAGCTCGATGACGAGCCGAAGTCGCGGATCAGGTAGAAGGTGGTTAGCACACTGCCCAGCTCCACCACGAACATCACCGGGTTGGACTTCATGTGCCTCGGACTCAGCTTGATCAGCGAGTCGAGGACGGCGCGGCGGACCAAGGCGGCGTCGAAGGTGGTCGAGCGCTTCCTGGTGCCATGGGACGCCACCACCTGCTCAGGCGCCTCGGGAACGTCGAGCGTGGACGAGGGACTCATCACGGGCTCCTTCTCAGAACTTTCCGACGAAATGCTCGACGATGGGGCCGAGCGACAGTACGGGTAGGTACGTGAGGCCGACGATGAGGACGGCGATGCCAGCCAGCATCAGCGCGAACAGTGGTGTGCCGGTGGGCAGGGTGCCCCCGGATGCAGGGATCCGCTGCTTCCGACCCAGTGAGCCGGCGATGGCCAGGATGGGCACCATCAAGGCGAACCGGCCGAACAGCATGCAGATTCCGAGGGTGGTGTTGTACCAGTTGGTGTTGCCGTTCAGGCCGGCGAACGCCGAGCCGTTGTTATTCGACGCCGAGGTGTAGGCGTAGGTGACCTCGGTGAGCCCGTGGGGTCCCGGGTTGTAGATCGAAGCCATGGAGGAAGGTCTCACCACGGCGATGGCGGTGAAGAGCAGAATCACGAACGGCACAATCAGCAGATAGAGGGTGAGTTCCAACGGTCGTCGCAACGGACCGGTCATGATGACCGGGCTACCCCGAGCGACGAACCGTTGGAGGACCCAGCATGGCAGGTGCAGCACTGAGCGCGGAAGAGCGCGAAGAGA
>Ga0080006_1134206_pt1 | contig 34348 bp, 31 predicted proteins | sample RS3BMetagenome_FD_69209 | JGI IMG/M metagenome (GOLD analysis project Ga0080006, IMG submission 69209) | Ferric oxide microbial mat and aquatic microbial communities from Rainbow Spring, Yellowstone National Park, USA - RS3B (SPADES... ...
CCGAGTGACGATCGGTGTGATAGCCCACGTCGTGCTGCTTGATCGCGGATATCACGTCGTATCTCCCGCGCCTCTCGAGCGCCCTGACCTTCTCCCCCACCAACTTGAAAGTACCCCTGACGCCGTTGAGGGAAAGGAGCTCGGCCAGCCTTTTCGCCGCATCATCGCTCTCGGGCGTGACGAAGTCTTCTGTATCGAACCACAAAACCACGTAAACTTTGGGCTCCACGCGGACACCCGGCGACCTAATAAAAGCTTTGCACTTAGGTCGGAGGTTACTCTCGGGTCAGGGCACCGCAGTTCAGCCCGTCAACGTTCCTTTCCCCTCGGGTAAAACAAGTGAGCAGTGGCAGCCCCGCTACATATGCTCAGTTGAGTTGCCTTCGTTCAAACGACTTCGTTCGCATGCACCCATCAGCGGTTGTTCGAATTTCCCGCTTGATGCTTGGGCTACTGTGTCTTATCAATGGCGCTTTCTGTGCGCTGCAGAGTTCTTACCTCAATTCAAATAGTATCGCTATCGCGTTGAGCCGCTTCAGGAAGGGATCTGGCAAATCAGCGTGCGCTTCTTTGGGCTCTACCTAGGGAGAACCTCGTTGACCAGCCCCTTGGCGCTGATCACGCCATCCTGATCAGGTTGAAAAACAGTTCCGTGGTCTTCCCCATCATCCACTGGTTATGCTGGGTTTCGCAACGGGGTTGGCCCGAATCGCGCGCAGCCGTGATGCTGGGCGCATTGATCAAGCAGTGGAAGTCTAGTTTTGTGGCTTTCTTGGGGAGCTCAGTGGGATGAGCCTCCCTTACCTCTTCAAATCTCCTCTTGGCGTCGCCGTGTGCCGAACTTCCTCGCGAGCCCAGTCTGAAGTCCGAGGGATCCACACGCACCAGGGGAAAGCCTCGGCAAGCCCGCTGAACTGGCACGCCATCCGATCCAATAAACCCAGCCCGACCGCCACGGTGTTCTCTCCTAAGCTATATTGGAAAGGCTCGTCGCGATGAGCCTCTTCGGCATCTACTGGGTATACGCGCTCGCCGGCGACCCGAACGCCCACTTCGAGTCCCACGCCGCCTTCGAGAGGGACGCCATGGCCTCGTTCAAGAGGTTGCTCAAGGTACCGAGGCGGCGAAGTTGTCTGGGCGACCCTTGGGGTCGCCTCTCAAAGCGGATCTTTGTTAGCTTTGGGGTGGGCCCACCCTAATTTGAACGAAAGTGGGCTCATCACGGGGCACGTTAAGGGGCGTCTTCACGCGCGTTTGTAACGCCGCTTCCCAGGTTTTCCGCTGCCTGGCGCTGGAAGGGTGCGGTCCGGCTTTGTGACCTTTTTGGCGATCTTGGGGTGGGCACAATGTTACGACGGCGCTTTGGAAAGGCTTTGGAAGGTTTTCCAAATCGACTTAGGAGGGGTCCTGGACACGATTTTGGACGGATTTTCCGCATAGCTGATGAGGAGATTTGGACGGGATTTTAGCTGAGATTTTGGGCGGTGTCCAAAAGCGTCCCAGGTGATTCGAGTATCTGAAGGCTAACCGGCCCCATGAGATAGAGTGTTTCGTTGGTTATACCTTTGGGCAAGTTAATGTGCGAATGATCTGCCTCAAGGTCCTCCTTAGTAGTGAATACGATCAAGGGTCCGGTTTCTACGTCCCTCTCATCTAGGAAAGCCGAGCTGAGGACGTTCCACAACGTACTCAACTCAACCCAACTCCACCCTGTAATTGGACGAGTTTCAGAAATGGGACGGTTGGGACGCTAGGCTGAGGAAGCCGCCTAAGACGGCCTTTTGAACTTTTACGCCGTCGGGCACGACGAGGTCCAGTCGAGCTACGGGGGCCGGGCGATGCCGTAAACAAGCCACAGGAGGTAATGGACGAAACCGTGAAGGGGTTGGTCAAGGAGGGGTTGCTGAGTACGCATTCCCCCACGCCAATGGCACCGTGGTCATGACCCCATCCGGGTTGGTGCTCGCGAATGTCGACGGAGCGGCCAAGAGAATAGTGGCCATAGAGCAGCTGAAGAAGTCTAGGGAGGAGTTCACGAGGCCAGCTGAGCGAAGAGGGGGATGACGCCCATCAGGCCTTGATGGCCTCCCTTTGCGGGTATTATGCCCTACGAGAACGCGTTCGTGTGCAGGAGGATAGTGGTTAACGGGCAGAAGTACCCCCTGGTGGGCTAAGACCCCGTTACGGCGGAGCTGGAGGCCTTCATCAAGAGCGTGGAGGAAGGGGACCGATGCGCCCTTCGACCCCGCCACAGCCAAGCGGGAGCTTGAGGCAGTGCTTGCCACGTATGGGGCCATCCCCTCTTAAGGGCCGCGTCCCTTCTCTGCGGGTTGAAGGCCTCACTCGCGCGGTTGCCACACAGCGCCTGCCTTGCGCGTGAGCGAGCTTGAGCTTTGATGGTGAAAAAAGGCGGGTTCTGTCAATCCCATTGAAAAACGCCTTCGTAAGCTGTCGCTTTCAGAAGTGATCGACCCACCACATGTATGGAACCGCTTCACTGAACCTGCTCTCCAGAGTGCTTGCCGTCCTTGGCGGTAACGCTCCGACCGCTGAAGCCTTCACGTACCCCATTATAATCTGAGCCGTCTGTCCGGGCGTTAACGATATCACCTCCTCCTCACCCCTTGCGTCCTTAACCTCTTCTCCTTTCACGCGATAAGTTTCTTCGCCGTCCGAGATGGAGAGGCCGTCAAAATAGCGCGGAAGCTTTTCGAGAACTCCCTTGAGGTTTACGGTCCTCGCCATAGCTCCTGCATCGAAGGAATAAGAGAGCTCCGCGCGGTATCCCCACTTCCTAAGCGCAGAGAGGCACGGGTGATCAGGGGGAATGTTTACCTGAAAGTGATCCCGCCCCGCATCCCAAGCGATCTGCGCGGACTTCTTGAAGAGAGATAGGTAGGAGGAGATGTCTCTTGCCCCTATCTCTAGCACGCTTGTCTCTTGTTTATCCATGTCATGCCTGATTATGGCGTAGCCTTCGTCCGTCACGAAGAAGCGAATCGAACTGGTAAAGGTGGAGAACTCCTCATACTTATCCTTCAGGAGCACTTCGTAGTCGGTTTCATCTCTGTGTATAGTCCCGTTCCAGCCCTCGTTTACCTCTGAATATATGTCCCTGACCTTTCCGCTCTTCACGAACTCATCCGCGCTGATCTCCTCGGGTTCATCGGCCGTTTCCTCTGTCCAAGGTTTCGAAGGGGCAATTGCCCTTGACTCATCAATGAGAGAGGTGGCAAAGGCATACCTGTGGTAATAGTTTGGGATGCCGAAGAGGACCGAAAAATCGTAACCCTTTTCTTTCATGTACCTGACCGTATCCTCCAGGAGCGCCTTGCTAAGCCCCTTTTTGCGAAACGCAGGGCGCGTCTCGACTCCTCCCCATCCAGCCATCGCGAACCTCGTTGATCTGACGTTCATGACGTAATCTATGACGTGAACCTGAGATGCGACCTCTCCGTTCACCAAAAGCTGGCGAAGGTGATCTCTTCCCATATCTTTTGTAGTTATTTCGAAATTCATGAGTATACGAACGATCAGCTTAAAAGTATGGGGATCGGCTTAAAAGTGCGGACTACCCAGTTCTCACGAATGGGCTTTTTCCCGCTTCTACGACCGACGACCGCCCGTGAAGGTGCAGCGGTGCGGGCCCCAGGCGGCTTGCTGGTGGGCTTGGGCCGCACCAGCCCGCTGCCATCGAACACGGCATGATCCGCGGTTTTAGTGAGCAGCTGTCCATCCACCTCGCGCTTCCCCATCATCAACCCACGTTAAGGTTAAACGCGATAGCGTTCCCCGTTCATGGTAAATCGGTTAACCTTTACCATCGTAAACGATAACTCGCCTGCCCACGGCTTGCTCACCCCGGGCAAAAAACTGTTGTTCATCTTCGCCATTTTAATGTTGGTCATAGCGGCTTACATGCTCAAGAGAAAGTGCGTTAACGCCGCGGTCGAGCCCAACATAAAGGGCTCGGTGTTGAAAGTAGCCGGGATGGGCTTCCTAGTGGGTTTGCTCTCGGGTTATTTCGGGATAGGAGGCGGCTTCCTCATAGTCCCAGGCCTCATAATCTCGGGCGGTCTCAACGTAATCGAGGCGGTCGGCACGTCTCTGATAGCGGTGGGCACGTTCGGGATCACCACCGCGGCCAGATATGCCTTGAGCCGGGAGGTCAACGTTGTGGTGGCGGTCCTCTACGTAGTGGGTGGCATCCTAGGAGGGTGGGGAGCCGCGAAGTTGGCCGGACGGATACCAAAGATGAGGCTGACTCAGGTGTTCGCCATCATAATAATCGTCGTCGGCCTCTACATGCTTTACGTTAACGCTTCGGCCTTCCGCTAAAATAAAAAGAGCGGGTTTCGTCAAGGGGAGGTGTTTGATGTGCGCGCGATCGGCGAAGGAGTTTCGCGTATGTGGGCTTTGATTTCGGTGGGTGGCCTTTTCGCGCCGGCTCCGCGAGGGCCGGAATTCGGGCTTCCGCGTCGTAAAGAGTTCGTCGTGAGCGAAGTCGATCGGTTCTCACCCGTTTGACCCTTATGCATTGGAGGGACTTGGTGACCCGTTGCGAAGTCGCGGTGCAAACTTCAAGACCCCTGAGGGTTTAACTCCGAGCTATCCCTTTACCGCTCGGGGAAGAACCGTTGGAGGGACGCGTTAACGGCGTCTATGTCGGGCGCGGCTGAAGGGCCACACGCGACGGGAGCTCTTAGGTATACCGTTGACAAAGGTCAAGCCGAGGGAAGGGAGCTTCTTCGGTTTGAGGACCGCAGCACCAAGGAGAGCGGTGGGCACGCCGCCCAATCCGGCTGAGCCGCTTAGATTTTTGCGTCTTCGCGTCATGTGGGATTTTCTAATGGATTGAAAACGAAGCAATAAAAGAGGTTGCGTCGCTTAGCTTGGAATTCCTCAAGGGCTTTGAGCACGAGAACCATGTGAGCTAGACCGGGCCCGCCATCCATTAAGGCGCCAACCCACGCCGCTTCGATGATCTCCTGCCTGTTGCTCCCGCGTCTATCGCGCCCTTGGTGTGATAAGCGATGCACCACTCGCAGTGCTTCACCATCCCAGCCACCAAGGCGATTAGCTCTTTGATCTTCGTATCGAGCGCCCCCTTTCATTCCACCCTCTCGACGAGCCCCACGAAGGCTTCCACTTCCTGCGGGCTACCCCGCTTTAATTTTTTAAAAGCCTGGCAGAACTCATGTAGCTTGTCTTCTTTCATTTCTATTGCTACCTCTCATGTCAAATTCAAACACATGAGCATGTTTTGCGCTTTAAAAGGGATGTCTTTGCGCTGATGGCCGGCTGATGAAGCGAACGGGTAGCCCTCATTTTGATGTATGCCCCAAAGAGCTCCTTCACTTCTCGCGCGGGGATTAGGGTGCAGATTTGGTGGCTTGGGGAGTCAGGTCTTATGCATAACTTTCAGTTTTCCGGGTAAAACTTAATAGCGTTGCCGCCGCATTAACAGGGTATGTATCACAGTCACTCTCTGACCGTGGAACAGTTGCTGGGCAGACGCCTCAACGACGTCGAGGCCAAATATGCGCCGAAAGAGCTGTACGTTTCGGGGCCTCTTGAGGTCCCGCTGCCAGGACCAAGAGTTTCCGTCGTTGGGACTAGGATGCCGTCGGAGTCGGGGCTGAGAGCTGCCGCTGAAATCGTGGAGAAGTTAGTGCGCGGAAAAGCCCTGATAGTGAGCGGTCTCGCTAAAGGTATCGACACTGCTGCGCACCGCAGGGCGTTGGAGCTAGGTGGATTCACGGTTGCGGTCATAGGAACACCTCTGGATAGGTTTTACCCACCAGAAAATAGGGATTTGCAGGAGAGACTGATGAGGGAACAGCTAGTGGTAAGCCAGTTTCCACAAGGTCACCACACAGCCCGCAGAGACTTCATAATGCGTAACAGGACTATGGCCTTGATATCGGACGCGACGGTGATCGTAGAGGCTGGCGAAAGGAGTGGCGCGGAATCGCAGGGCTGGGAAGCGATAAGGTTGGGTAGACCCCTCTATCTATCTGATTTCCTCTTCGAGAAGGGAGTAACCTGGGCGAAAAAGATGCTCGATTACGGGGCCGTGAGGTTGGAAGATCCGGAGAAAATCTTGGATGAGCTACCTAGTCCTCTCAGGGAGCCCTTGCCGATATGATGAGCATACTACCGAACATGGAATATTATTCAATATTTTCTTATTGCACGAAATGCCCTGAAGGCTACTCGAGAGAATCCGACCTTGGAAAGGATTTGATGAAGCTTATTAAAAACGACCGGGAGGTCCCAACTTCTCATGATGATGTTGGTGGACAAAAAGAGTTTGCCTCTACGTTCGTGGCTAGAGTGGTGTCCGAGCGTCCTGGCCTCTGGCCCGGCTTTTTCGGTCCCCGCGTTGCGTTGGTGCCGATCCCCAGGACTGACATCCTCTCATCCCCGAGGGATTTGAGGTTCCTGCTTCATCGACGGTGCCCCCATCATGCCCTTCTAGTCCGGAGGTCTTATTCCATCTCTCACCCTTTTTATGGGCTTATCAGGCGTTAATTCCCCACTGCCCGTGGGTACTGACTTTGATATCGTCATCATTGATAAACTTTTCGGCTGGCAATTCATCTCCTCGCTGAAGAGCTGGAGCTTTCTTGCTCATATGTTGTAAACTGAGCGTTCCGAATGAGCTTTGGGTACCCAAGAGAATAGCGGAGGCGCTGGAAGCCAAGGGTATGGGCAGAGTTTTGACATTTTGGAAAGGAAAATGCCGCTGCCTACGTCACATTTGAGCAAGACATCCGAAAGGCCTTCACCGGAGCAACATTATGAATCGCTTTCTATTAAAGTTGATTTGCTATCTTTGAACGGGATGGGTTCGATAACGTTGATTGATGATGTGATCACCCGTGGAAGTACGATGTTGGGAAGCGCTTCCCTAGTGCATGATAAGTATCGTAATATGAAGATAGTTGGTTTTGCGGCTTTGCGTGCGATAAGTAATCCGAACGAATTTGTCCAAGTATTGGATCCCACTAGAGGAATCATAACCTATGGGCCAGGGCGCGGGCCTTTCAGAGAGCCGTAATGACCTATTGGGCATAGGGCGTTTTTGTAGCCATGAGCTAAATAGACTGGGAAAGCTAGCTGGAAGCTGCAATTCGCTTATCAGTTGTTAGGCGATAATCTATTAAAGAGGTTCGATTGCCAGAATACTCGCATGGGAAAGTCATGTAACACGTAATCCCTTGCGGATTCATCCCGAACCCTTCGTCTCAGCAAAAGCGCAGCGCGTTACCCGATTTCTCTTATGAATAGCGGAATCCTCTAAAGCGCTCCCCTCCCCTCCCCGTGGCAGAATTAGTCGAGCTGGACGGCAGCTACGGCGAGGGGGGAGGCCAGATGCTCCGCACCGCCCTCGGCCTCTCCGCGGCCCTGGGCAGGCCCTTCGTTATCAAGGAGGTGAGGGCGAAGAGGAAGAAGCCCGGCCTCCAAGCGCAGCACCTCACAGCGGTGAGCGTGATGAAGAGGCTGACGGGAGCCGAGACAAAGGGGGATTACCTGGGCTCCACCGAGCTCTTCTTCTCGCCCTCCAGGCCCGCCTCCGGAGAGGTGGAGGTCGACACGGGCACTGCCGCCAGCGCCACCTTGATCGTCCAGCCCCTGCTCATAGCCTCCTTTTCTGGAGGGCCTCTTATGCTGAGGGTGCGCGGGGGGACGGACGTCCCCCTTTCGCCAACGGCCGATTACGTATCCGAAGTCGAGCTCCCCATCCTATCCGAATTTGGCGTCAGCTCCAAGTTCAGCGTTTTGAGGAGGGGTTACTACCCGTCCGGTGGGGGTTTGGTCGATTTCTCCGTTTCCCGCTGGTCGCCCCTCCCGATCCGCGAGCCGATTAGAGGGAAAGAAGTGAGGGTGAGGGGCACCTCGCGCTGCTCCTCCCTTCCCCCCTCGGTGGCGTCCCGCCAGGCGGAATCCGCCAGGAGGGCACTGGCCGAGGCGCTGGGCGTGGAGGCCGATATATCCGTGGAGGTCGACCGGGAGGGATTGGGGAGCTCTATCACCCTAGTGGCCGCCATCGGGGAGGTGCTGCTCGGCTCGGATTCCCTCGGGGCCCGCGGCCTGCCCGCCGAGGAGGTGGGGAGGGGGGCCGCTGCGCGGCTGATCGAGGAGGTCAAGTCTGGGGCCTCGGTGGACAGTCACATGGCCGACGTCCTAGTCCCCTTCCTCGGGATCGCGGGAGGGGAGTACACGATTCCCCAGCTCTCCGATCACGTCAAGAGCAACGCCTACGTGGTGGAGGCCTTCCTGGGAGGGGAGGTGAAGGCCGAGCAGGAGACCTCTCCGACCGGTCAGAAGACTTGGAGGCTTAGCTACCCAGGTATGAGGAGGCGAAGAGCTCGCCCATCGGTCCATTGGTTGGTTGGTCGGTTGGTTAGCAGGTTGGGCGTCGGCGACCCGCGAAGGCGCTGCCATCGGGCTTTCAAAAAGGGTTTTGGGATCGCGCGGGAGGGAAGGGTAGGGAGTAGTTAGTACTATCCTCAGACTTCCTTTTAGATGAAAATAGGGGGAAGAGCCTTCCCTCAGCCGCGGGAACTGCTCATCGAGGAGCTCGAATATCGACGCCAAAAGCATCGTTATGATAAAGCGAACGACAATCCTCGCCCTTCAGGGCGGGGAGGAGGTCAGTACGACTAGTGGAGGCTGCAGGGCCGCAGGGAGACCCGTGATAACGGCATCATCGGACACCGGTCTAATCTTAGGATACTAAGTTATGCATATACCTTTTAAAAAGCGGCTTAAAAAATCAATTATCTTTTAAAGTTCGCTTATGCCCGTGCCCTCCAGGAGAAGTAGTGCTAGTGGAGGTTACGTAGGAGACAATGAAGCTGGTGCCGTCAGATGACAACCCAGACGGAGTTGCCAAAGGCTGGCCAGTCGAACTCACCATAGTTATGGCTATGGGGTTTGAGCCCGTCGTCTCAGCGCCGATTGTATATTGTTTCCCGTTAACTTCTGCGTAGTTGGTGCCCGATATGCCCGTGTAGTCGTATCCGAAGTAGGCCGTGCCGAAGTTGGCAAGCGTAGTAAGGCCACTTATCGTAGATGGCCTTTCCACGATCCACTCGGCATTGCTATCCTTAGCTCCAGAAACGGTGGTGATGGGAGAGTAATAGTGCCAGCCTTCCGTTGTGTCATTCAGCTGGGTTTCGTACTCGTCGTTGCCTAGGTAGATTACTTTTGCGCTAATATCGTCGCCTGGTTTTACCACGTCGCTTGATGGGGCATAGACGGGGGATGAGGGGGTAAAACTCGTACCACGCACGATAATAAACGTTGCCGTTTTCGCTTTCTACTAGGATGCCCGTCTGCTCCACCGTGCTGTCGTTGTAACCGTCGATGCCCACCCAAAGCGCGACGTAGGTAGCCCCCTTGCTTGGCGATACTGACGGCACGATCCAGGAGCCCTCTGCGGAGTTAACTGTTCCCGGCGTGACGGCGAGCGCATATCCCGCCCAGTTGTAGCTGGTCGAGGAGGATAGGTCAAAAGGTCTCCTCGGAGCTATGACCAGAGACGGCGGGGCCACCGGCGACGCAACCGCGAAGGTAGGAGAAAGAAATAGTGCGATGATGAGGACAAGTCCTAGAATTCTGTATCTCATCTTGCTAGAAAAAAGCACAAAATGAGCATTTAAACCTTCCGTTAATGAGTCGTTGATTTTGCCAAATCACGTGAAAACTGGATTAAGTTGAAGTTGGATCACGGCCACGTGTCACGTGCGATTTGGCTTGATCGGGGTTCTGGGATAGCCTCTGGCCGCATTATTAGGCCTCATCAGTCGTTCCCGGTCGCGGAGCCGAGGCACCCTCCTTTGCTCCGTCTCCATTCCCTGTTTTTTTCTTTCGGTTTCTCTTCTTCCCTCTTATCTTATCTTATCTTTTTTCCTCCTCTCCCTTCCGACCCGCAATCCGTATATCGGGCTTCCCCCTCTTTCCGTGACTAATACCGCTGTGGTCGGTTTGCAGTGGGGTGATGAGGGCAAGGGTAAGGTGGTCGACTACCTCTCGGAGCACTTTTCCGCCACGGTCAGGTACAACGGCGGTAGCAACGCCGGTCACACCGTTGAGGTAGGGGGCAAGAGGTACGTGTTCCACGCCCTCCCCTCATCGGCGCTGAGGGGAAAGCCGCTTTTCGTGGGGCCGGGCGCCGTGCTCGACCCCGACTCCCTCGAAAAGGAGCTGTCGGCGCTGCGCCCTCTTGGCTCCCCCCAGGTGAAGGTGGACATCAGGTGCACCCTGATCACGCCCTTCGAGAAGTGGCTCGACGGCCAGCTGGAGCGCTTGAGGGGGGCTTCTGCCATAGGGACCACCGGTATGGGCATAGGCCCCGCTTACGCCTCGAGGATGCTGAGGGTAGCCCCCAGGGTCGCGGACTTGGTGGCGGGGCGCGTCCCCGATTACTCCCCTTTGGCCGACCTCTTCCCAGGGGCTCCCGTCCCAGACGAGGCTTGGGCTTCCCGCGCCTCCTCCCTCTTGTCTCCCGTGGCGGCCAACGTCCCCGCGGAGTTATCGGAGATGGCGCAGAGGGGGGAGGGGGTGCTCTTCGAGGCCGCCCAGGGCGCCCTCCTGGACGTCAGCTACGGAACTTACCCCTACGTCACCTCTTCCCACACCACGGCCTCTTACGTAGGCCCCGGCGCGGGCTTCCCCGTCGCCCTTCTCGACGAGGTGATAGGGGTCTTCAAGGCCTACCAGACGAGGGTTGGGGCCGGGCCCTTCCCAACCGAGTTCTTCGGTCCAACGGCGGAATCGATCAGGTCGCGCGGGGGAGAGTTCGGTGCCACCACGGGGAGGCCGAGGAGGGTTGGTTGGCTCGACCTGGTCTCGCTGAAGTACGCTTCGTCCATCAACGAGCCGAGCAAGCTCAAGCTCTTCATGACGAAGGCCGACGTCCTATCGGGTGAGCGCGAGCTGAAAGTGGCCGTGGCCTACTCCGTGGACGGGTCCGAGACCGAGGACTTCACCTCCCTCGTAAGGGGGAATGAGGTGAGGCCGGTTTACCAAGACCTGGAGCCCATCCCCAATTCGGATTGGGGTTCCGTGGCTAGGGGAGGATGGGATGCCTTACCCCCCCAGCTGAAGAGGCTCATCGACCTAGTAGAGGACTACGTCGGGCGCGAGGTGATGGCGGTTTCCTTGGGACCTGGGAGGGAGATGACCGTTGAGCGCGGGAGACGAGATATCCCCTGTGGACGGGAGGTACAGGGGGGAGACGGGCGAGGTCGGCCGCTACCTGTCGGAGAGGGGCCTTTTCCTCGAGAGGGCATCTGTGGAGTTGCTTTACCTGAAGGCGCTCGAAGAAACTAGGGCTCTAGGCTTCGAGGCCTCCGATTTCGACCCCGCCTCGGTGATCGCCTCCTTCCCGCCCGATTGGTACGGGAGGGTGAAGGCCATTGAGGCCGAGGTGGGGCACGACGTCAAGGCGATCGAGCTGTTTCTGAGGGAGAGGCTAAACTCCTCTGGGCTTTCCCGCCTATCCCCTTACGTCCACATCGGCCTCACCAGCGACGACGTCAATAACTTGGCCTACTCCCGCCTCCTGCTTTACTCCTTGAGGAATCTCATCGGCAGGTTTTCTTCTTTGGTCCTCTCCCTTTGCGACCTGGCAGAGGCCCATCGCTCCGATCCCCTCCTGGCCAGGACACACGGCGTCCCCGCCGAACCGACGACCTTCGGGAAGGAGATGGCGGTTTACGCGTGGAGGCTGGCCTCGAGGCTCCTTGCCCTTTCCTCGGCTAGGCCGTACGGGAAGCTGGGAGGGGCGGTCGGGAACCACAACGCCCTGCACTTCCTTCGCCCCGACTTCGACTGGGTATCCTTCTCAAGGGACTTCGTGAACTCGCTCGGGCTGGATTACGCTCCCCTGACCAAGCAGACCGCTCCCAACGAGGGCATGTCCGACCTCCTCCACCAGCTCATGCTGCTGAACTACGTCTTGCAGGAGCTGGCCAGGGACCTTTGGCTCTATAACGCCCTTGGTCTCGTCCACTTCGAGAGGAAAGGGGTGAGCAGCTCGACTATGCCCCACAAGGTCAACCCCGTTGACCTGGAGGACGCGGAGGGGCAGGTGGACGCCTCCAACTCGCTCCTTTCGCTGCTCGCTTACAGGTTGGTTCAGACGCGCTTGCAGAGGGACCTATCGGACTCGCCGGTCAGGAGGCTTTTGGGGCAGGCGCTCGCTCACTCGGCTGTGGCCTGCGGAAGGGTGATCAAGAGCATAGGCTACATGAGGGTGGACGCGGCCGCCATGAGGGCCGAGCTGGAGGCCCACCCCGAGGTCCTATCGGAGGCCGTCCAGGTATCGCTGCGCGCCCAGGGTGACGAGAGGGGATACGAAGAGGTGAGGGAGGGCCTAAGGGAGTTGGATTCGCTCGCAAGGTCGGTGAAGGGGGAGATCGGGAAGAGGCTGGCCTCGATTTCCCCCTCTGATTACGTCGGCTTGGCCCCGGGTCTGGCAGATTTGGGGAGCGCCAAGGCGCGGGAGATGGTGAAAGAAGCCAAGGAGAAGACGAAGAGGTGGCCTTATCCCCTTTGGGCCCCTACCGACGGCTCGAGCGAGGGTTAAGGCGAGGAAAGGGGGTTTGGGGGGCTGGGTTGGTTGGTTTGTTGGAAGTTCGGTATGCGGGTAGGGATAATTGGGTCGACTGTGGGTAGGTGGGTAGGCTATAGGTTAGCGGGTCAGTAGGTGGGTGAGCGTAGGCGCAGATTGACTGAGGGATGGGTTGATGAACAGACGGATGGGCCGAAAACCGGTTGACCGCGAGCGGTTGCGATAGCTCTTTAAGCTGGGGGCTTATTCGTCCATGCTTGTAAAGGTGGTCTTGCAGTACGACGAGCCGTCCCTCGCAAAGGCCGTCTTCGTCGGCACGAACCCCGATAACTCAGCTGTCCCAGGAGGTCAGGCCGTCAGGGAAGAGGTATCTGGATCTTCGGTGGTGGTCGAGTTCGAGGGCGACGGAGGCGAGTCCTTCCTCTACACCGTTGAGGACTTTTTCGATAAGGAGGAGCTTTGCGTCGAAGCGGTGAGGGCAGTGGCCTCGGCGTCTTCTCCGACTTCTTGAAGCCGCTCGGCTTCGGTTCCTTCTCCAGCCCCGCCCGTCCCTTGGTCGGTTCGTTCACCATTTAGTTAACGCGAATTCCTTTCGTTCGTTTCCTACCCCCTGTTTGTCGCTGTTTCCCTCCTTTCCTTCGTCCACCGACCGCGTTTCGCTTTTTCGTCGACGCATTGCTTATTAAGGGAGTCCTGTTTCTTACGAAGTTGTCTCAGGTAAAGGTCAAGGAGAAGCACTGGTACAGCATATTCGCGCCGGCCGCCCTCGGGAACAAGGAGGTGGGCAAGGCCCTGGCGGTGTCGCCAGAGGACCTCATGAATCGTACCGTCGAGGTCACGCTTTACGAGCTGACCGGTGACGTCGAGCAGGCCCACGTTCACATAACCCTCCAGGTGAAGAGGGTCCAGGGGGGCGTCGGTTACACGGAGTTCAAAGGACACCACTTCTCCAGGGACTACTTGGGGGGAAGGATAAGGAGGCGCTACAGCAAAGTCGGCGCCATTTTCGATGTCCACACCAAGGACGGTTACGCATTGCAGTTGCAGGCCGTGGCCATAACCGCTACTCCGGCCTCGAGGGCTCAGAGGCATGACGTGAGGATGTCCATGATAAAGGTGGGGCAGCAGGAGGCCTCCAACGCGAACTTTTACGATTTCGTCCAGGAGATGGTGATGGGGAAGCTCGCGCAGCTCATGCAGAAGGAGGCTCACAAGGTCTTCCCGATAGCGTTTTTGGACGTGGCCAAGTCGAAGGTCAAGTCAGTTGGTGAGCAGGTCGCCACCGCTCAGGCCGTCGGGACAGCCCAGGCTGCGGCTCAACGATGTCCTCATGCCCTGGGAGCCCGTCCGCGGGCCCTTTTCTCTCGGGGCGGCGGTGGCTCGCCCCGGCGAGGCCACCTTAGTGGTGGGCGGCTCTCCAGACGCTTTTCTGGTCGCGGCCGCCGTTTCCCTTTCCGAGGGGTATCCCTTCCTTTGGAGGGAAGACGTCCCCGTTTCGCTAGCCTCCTACGCCTCCTCCCTCTTCAAGTTCTCCTCGACCGTAGTAGTTGGGGAAGGGTACGCTGACGTCCTGATGGGCGGGAGGGCTCCGCCCTACTCCTTCTTCCGGGAGTTGCCGACGCCCGACCTGTCCTCCCCCCGCTGGGATCGCGTGGGAGAGTGGGGGCAGTTCGCCCTTCCCGTAAAGCCCTACGCCGACGCCGTGGTATCTCAACTGGCGGGCCTGGATTTGAAGGGGAAGAGCGTCAGGCTTTTCTTGAGGGAGAGCCCGGGGAGTGATGCTGAAGGCGGAGACGGGGATGAATATAAAACCGGGAGCGGCCGCGAGCCCCAAGCCGAAGCGGGAGTTAGGACGGAATTAGGAAAAGGAGGTGGAAAGAGAGAGGAGAAGGTCGCGAGGCCAGTGCTCGAGGTGTTGTCTAGGCTGGGCGCCTCCGCGGTGGCGGTCTCCGGCGAAACTGCTAATCTCGAAGGACTGGTGTTGGAAGGCCAGCGTCCCTCCCTTTACGTTTCCGGCAGGCGCCTGACTCCCTGGGAAGCCCTGATCGCCGTGGCTGGATCGCTCAAGGGCCCCGTGGTCATCCCCCTGGACGCGCCGGTGGGGCTCGATGAAGAACTCGAGAAGAGGGGGTTGAGCGTGGTGAGGCATGGCATGAACGCCAACGACCTCTCTTCGGATTTGGGCCTGAGTTTCCAGGTGGGGGTGAGTTCGGCCGGCGATTGGGTTTTTCCGGCCGTACACGGTTGGAAGGAGACCAGCGGCGGGGCGGCGCTCCTCGTCGCTTCCACAGGCTCGGCGGAGGAGGCATTGGCGTTTGCGCCCTCGGGCGAGGCGGGGTGGCGGTTGCCCAGGTACGAAGTTCGGGTGACGGCGGGGCCAGGCGCGCTGGGGTCGCTGGGCTTGGACCTAGTATCGGGTTTCGGTTGGAAGGCGGCGATGGGTTGGTCAGGGGGTTGCCGCGTGCTGGCGGTTCAAAACGATTGGGAGGGCGCCACGAGGTTGATCGTAGAGGGCCGGGACTCGGCTACCGTCAAGGACCAGCTGGAAAAATTCAAGGAAAAGCTGAGGGCTGCTGGGGGCGCAGAGAAGGGATAGAGGCCTTTGCGGCTAGAATGCCGCGCTTTGACCTTCGCCGCCTATTTGCTCTCTCGATTTCCTGCACATCCGCCCACCAGCGCGTCCGCCCCTTCGGCTCTGCTAATATCATATCATATCATATCTCGTCTTTTTTTCCTTTTCTCTCTCATTTCCGGGTCCGCTCGTGCCCCGTTTAAACTCTCCGCGCGATTTGAACGCTTTTCTTTCTCTCTTTTTCCTTCCTTCTTCCCTTCTCCTTATTGCAATTGCGTGCCGCATGGGAAGCGCTTAAGGGCGCCCGCCTCATCCCCCCGTGAACGGTTTTGCTCAAGGGTGCCGTTTTAGCCGGAGGTCTTGGGAAGAGGCTTAGGCCCTTGACGGACTTCGTGCCCAAGCCCTTGCTCTTCGTCGGAGGGAAAACGATGTTGGGCCACGCGCTTTCGGCTCTTCAAGCCGTGGGCATCGGCGAAGTAGCCGTCGTGGTTTCCCCGCACACCGCCGACGCAGTCAGGAGAAGCGTTGAAGGGATAAGGGGCCCAAGGGTGATGTTTTATTCGCAGGAGAAACCCATGGGAACGGCCGATGCCGTTCACGCGCTGAGCGGTTTCCTGGCCAAGGGGGATAGAGTCCTCGTCGTTTCCTCCGACGTCACGCTCAACGTCCCCTCCCTGTCGGCGCTGCTGGCCGCGGACTCGGAAGGTGATTGGGACGCATCTGTGTTGGGGGTCAAGGTATCAGACCCGTCTAAGTACGGGGTGCTGGTGTCGGACGGGCGGAAGCTGGTAGAGGTAGTGGAGAAGCCGAAGCGGTGGGTGGGGGACCTGATAAACTCAGGCGTTTACGTACTTTCTGAGAGGGCGGTGAGGATGGCCGGTGATGTACGCTTGAGCGAGAGGGGAGAAAGGGAGGTCACGGACGTCTTTTCGGAGCTTTCGAAGGAAGGTAGGGCCCAGGTGGTGCCGGAGGCCAACCCGAGCTGGTGGCACGACGTGGGCAGCCTTCCCCAGTTGTTGGCAGCCAACCGTTACTACCTAGAGCGGGGCGAGGGCCTCGACGAGGGGTACGTGCCAGCGGGAAAATCCAGGGCTACCCCGGAGGGGGGGAAAGTCGTCGGTCCCTCCCACGTTTCGGAGGGTGCCTCGGTGCGCGGTAGGGTCGGTCCCTACGCTACGCTGGAAGCGGGGGTAAGCGTGGGCGAGGGGGCGACGGTGAGCGACTCGGTGCTGATGAGGGGTTCCTCGGTGGAAGCTGGTAGAGAGGTGGAGGTAGTCGTGGCCGCTCCCAGGGCGGTAGTCGAGGAGGACGTGAGGGGAGAAGCGGCGCGCCCAATTCTGGTCGTGAGGTACGACCGAACGGCTAGAGGCGCGGGCGGGCCGCCTCCCAGCGCGCGGTCTTCGCGAGCAAAGCCCATGGCCCGCGGGAGCGAGTTGAGTCGCGGCAGCCCCGATCGGACCTAATCCACACTCAGTGGGAAGATTTAAAAGGGGGGAAATTTGCTAAACCGAGGTGTCGTCGAGCGCGGTTTGGAACGGCATACACTTCGACACGAAGACAGTGATACCGGCGTGGGTAATAGGCGTTTACGTGCTGATAATAGTGGCGCTCCTCCTCTACGGTTGGCGCAAGCACCTCCTCTCTTCCTATAAGACCGTGGATTACGTTTATATGGGGCTTTTGGCCGCCCTTTTGGTCATATGGAACTTCTTCATCTCTCCTCTGATACCGAAGTTCAGCGCGGTGACTTCCTGGTTCTACTACCCGGACATCGGCGAAATAATAATATTGCTTCTGGCGGCTTCGCTTATCGGCAAGCCCGGTACCGTAATGACAACGATGTTCATCTACACGCTCCTGTCCGACATATTCCATTACGGGTTCGGCGGTGAGCCTTTCTGGTTCATATACGAACTCATAGCCTACGCGGCCATGCTTGACCTCTATCTGCTATTGAGGGGAAAATACTTCGGGACGAATAACCAGGTCGTGGGGAGGAAGAAGGTACAAGGGGAAGGAGGGACCGTGGAGGTCCAGGAGAAGGTCGTCAGGATACCGGGCTTATTCGTGATCGACAGCGTCATAGGGGGAGTAGTGGTGGCCTTAGCCTACCCGTTGTTCTATCACGGTTTCTTCGCGACCTTCGTGGAGGGCTACAGCTACACCACTCAGTACGTCCTGACGAATAGCCTAGTGAGCGCCGCTGGCGGGGTTATAATGGGTCTCATAGCCGCACCCTTCGTAGTGTACATAAGGAAGGTAATAACGGGCGTCTATTAAACGTAATTTTTTCTTTTTGGCTTAAAGCATACCGCTCGTCATCGCCTTCCCTCCCCCTTTAACTCCCTTTTCGTCGGCAGAGAAAAAGCGCTTACGCGCGCGTATCGCTTCTTCCGCTTCGCCTCTACGGAAATTTCCGTGCCCTGCTTTCGGCGGCAGACGGACGTTCTTCTTCTAGGGTGGGATGGTCCCCGCGGTGGGAGCTCGCTTCAGGACGTGGGCTCCCAAGCGGCCGGAAGAACTCCTTCCCTCTTGTAGTACTTAATGAGGCGCCTTATCTTCGAGTTGGTCCTGACCAGCCCCTTCTTGGAGTCGTTATCTTTGGGGTGTTGCTCCAGGTGTTCTTCTATGCGCTGCCTCCTCTTTATGAGGTTGGCGAGGTCCTCGGGCACGGCCTCTTTTTCCCCTTGCTCCCTTAGAAGGGCGGTTATGGATTTTCCGACTATCCTCTTAACCGACGGCACGGCCTCCTCGTCCCTGAGCTTCTGACCGATCAGGGCCTTGCTCAGCCCTTGCTTCCTCATGGCCATTATCTTTTCTGTGAGTTCCTGCGGCGTGATGGGTACGCCCTCTACCAGTTGAAGCTGGCCTAAGGGCCTCTTGGATTGGGACTTACCCTTTCTATGGTTCTTTTTCAATGTGCGACCATTAACGGTTGATCTCTTTTAACCCTTTCGATTGGCTTCCGGATTTCCTTTAACTTTATGGGGTTAAGGGGCGAAAGTCCCCCTCCGTAAGGTGGGGGATGGACAGCCCCCTTACAGAACCCTTTTTGCGTCACAAAAAGAAATATTTGTGCCTCCAAACCTAGAGAAGGAGGGACTTTCCCCATGGAAGGCGGGGGAGACGCCCGGGGATGAAAACGCCTCTGCGATGATGGAATACCCGCGGTATTCCAGGCGTAAGCGTATCGATGAACCGGGAAGCCCCGTCCGTAAGGGCGGGGTAGTTCACGTAACCGGGCCTCGAAACGCGGAGGCTCACGGACGGTCATACCGTTTGTTCATGCCTCATTGGATTGATGCGGGTAGGGGCGCCCGTCTGCGGTTGCCAGCGGCACAAGCCGCCGGACCGCTGCGATGAGCGCTTCAAATGATGGCGGTGAACTGGAATTCTCGGTCCGCGACGCCTGGACAGCTTTCGCCGTTACGGGGGCCACTAGAGTTTGAGGAGGGAATTGTGCCACGTACGCGCGAATTCACCAAGGGCGATTAAAATGTAAGCTATCCCAGCTTCGCGATGCGCCAGTTAAAGCGGCCTATGAAGGCCGTTATCGCTGAGTTTTCGGGGAAGGGGAGAACGCCTGCGTTTTAGGTCGGCTTACTCTTTTAAGCGGAGAGGAGGCTTTGTCGTCGATGGAAGAAGCTAGAGAGGCTTTTCTCGGGCGGCTCTATAACGCGAAAAAACTGCACATCATAGCGGCCCCCTTCCTGGACGCAGTGGTAGCCTCGGCGGTGCTCTTTCACAGCGCCGTTGCCAGCGGGCTGGACGTCGATCTCGACATCGCTTATGACTTAGACCAAAGCGGGGCCGTCCAAGGGACTGAGGGCTCGACAAGCGTCCCCAAGGCCGGCGATGAAGCGCGGGCTGAGACCGGAGTCGAGCCCGATGTAGATGGCGAAGCGACTTCCGGGGTCGGTAACTATGGGGACGATGACGATGGGGGTGACGGAACGGGCTTCGGCTACGCACCCGAAGGAAAAAAGGACAACAACCTAATCCTAGTGGTCGGCGCATTTCACCTTTCGGGCATCGGTGGTGAAGGCGTCCTTTACTTCGATTACGCGCCCTGGGCAGGAGAAAAGGCGGTGCCCCACTTAGTCGCTCGGGGCGCTCTCGCGTCTACCGCGCTGGACTTAACCCTTTTCGGAAACGCCCTTTCCGTATCGGTTGGGGAAGCCGACCCCATTCTGAGATCACCCTCCGTTGAGATCCCCTCGCTGGCCACCGCTTATGACTTGTACGCGTCTTTGCTCCCGCCAGTCCCTCCCCTCACGGGAAACCCCTCCCTTCTGGGCGCATCGGCCAAGGTTGCCTCGCCTCAGCAGTTGTTCCAGGAGTACGCTTCGTCGCGGGGTTTCGGTTACAAGCTGGAGGAGGTCGAGCGCCCCGTTTTTTCGGCCGCCTCTGAAATAGAGGGCAAGATAGCTTCGCGCTCCCCTGAGGCCGCGGCTGAAGCGCTGCGGCTCGCCGACGGGGAAGAATTGAAGTACGAGCCAAGCGAGGAATTGCTCAGCTCCATCTCGAGGTTTTTCTCGGTATCCGATGAATGGTTAACCGTTCCGTCGGAAACGGGGAGCGTGATGCTTCTCACGGGTGATTCGTTCAAGCTCTCGCTCAGCGCCGTCCTTCCCTCTCTGGTAGGTATGCCTGGCGTTTCTCTTCCGCTCTACGTTATAGAGCCAAGGTCTGAGGAATCGGCGACCCTTTGGGGGTTTGGATCGCCGGATGGCGCAAAAAGGGCCCTGCAGATAGGCGAGGGGTTTGGCGGTAAGTCCCTCGTTTCTTCCCGCTTCGCCATGGTGCAAGTGCCCGTGAGCGCCATAGACTTGGCTAACAGCTTCGAAAAATCGCGATGGTCGTCCAAGTAGATGGGCGCATTGAGTGGATTTACAGGTACGTTGATGAAGAGTCGACTCTTTGGTGCACGTGGGCCGGTGGGTTGGAGAGCGGGCGAGTACGAGGGTGTGCTGTCGCTTTCACCTTGGGGAGGCCGGGGGTCGATTCTCGTTTCCGTTTGTGACGTGAAGATGAAATGGCTTTAGCTGGTGCATCGGTTATGGGCCCGTAGTTGCGGGTGATTCGTTTGCCGAAGGTTTGCCTGGCTGTCCGTTCTCGGAGCGGGCGTTCGAAAGGCGTCATTGTTGCTTCACCGTTTTCGCACGGATACCTCCGAGTGACGAGCAATGATCCGTTAACCAGGAGGGATCGCGTTCCGTCGCTAACGTTTTTAAGGGGTTAGCGTTGCTATCGCGTAGATGCCTCAGGCCATAGGCGTTAAGAACCTCAGCGTTTGGTACAACATAGGAGGAGCGCCGGCGATCAAGGACGTCAACCTTTCGATCGACGAGGGGGAATTCGTCCTTTTGGTTGGTAGGACGGGTAGCGGCAAGTCCACCCTTCTGAATTCGATAAACGGGGTCATCCCAAACGTCATAAACGCGAAGGTCGAGGGGAGCGTCAAAGTCTTCGGCAAGGACACTCAGAAATCCCAGCTGAAAGACTTGAGTACGCTGATAGGCACGGTCTACCAAACCCCGGAGGACCAGATCTTCTCTTTAGTGGTTGAAGACGACGTCGCCTTCGGCCCGGAAAACCTGGCCTTGCCCCCCTCAGAGATAAGGGAGCGCGTGGACCAAGCCATCGAACTCGTGGGCCTCGGCGAAAAGAAGAAGTTCCCGACATTCCTGCTTTCCGGTGGCCAAAAGCAGCGGCTGGTGATAGCTGACGCCTTGGCCATGCGTCCCAAGATTCTGGTTTTGGACGAGCCCACGAGCATGCTAGACTCCTTGGGTACCAGCGAAGTGTTTTCGACGCTCAAGAAACTAAGGGACGATTTCGGCATGACGATCATAATGGCGGAGCACAAGGTGGAGAGGGTGCTGGGTTTGGTGGACCGCCTGATACTCATAGACAACAAGACCATAGCCATAGATAAGCCCATAAGGGAAGCGTTGCTGGAGGACCTCAACAAGTACGGCATAGAAGAGCCCCAGGTCTCCTACTTGTACAAGCTGCTGGGGGGAGGGAAGAGCGCGCCTTTAACCGTTAACGAGTTTTTGGACTACGAGAAGGGCTTCGCGAACTCCCTGAAGGGTGCTCAGTTACCCATCAGCGATCCGATCGCTCCCATGGGAGATAAAGCGGTTGAGTTCGATGACGTTTGGTTCATGTATGAAAGGAGCAAGGATTGGATATTCAAGGGGATATCCTTCAGCGTGAACTTTGGAGAGTTCGTCTCTTTGGTGGGGCCGAATGGTTCGGGGAAGACCACGGCTCTCCGCTTGATAGCAGGTCTTCAGAAGCCAAACAAAGGGGAAATAAGGCTACTGGGTCGGCCCTCTTCCTCCATGGGGAGGAAGGCGCTGTCGGCCCTCGTGGGTTACGTGTTTCAGGATCCCGACCAGATGCTGTTTAACACCACGGTGCTCAGCGAGGTCATGTTCACGCCTAGGCTCTTGGGGTATAGCTCAGAGGAGGCCAAAAGAAGGGCCATGGAAATGCTATCCACCTTCGGCCTGAAAGCTTATGCGGGCGAGAACCCGCACAGGCTCAGCGTCGGCCAAAGGCGGCTTCTGTCTTTGGCAAGCGTGCTAGTTAACGAGCCCAAGATTTTGTTGCTAGATGAGCCGACTAGAGGGCTGGACTGGGAAACCGGTGAAGAGGTGATGAACTTCGTGAAGCGGCTTGTGAAGGAGAGGGGGATGGCGGCCATAGCCGTATCCCACAACATGAAGCAAGCGGCCGATCACAGCGATAGGGTGATCGCTTTCTACTCAGGAGGGGTCGTAGCGGACGGGTCGCCGAGGCAGGTTTTCGCGTCAGCCATGGAACACCCTGAGTGGTCACTTGTACCCCCTCAGGTATTTCAGTTGACCTACGCCTTGGGATTGAGGCCCCCGGCCGTGAGGGTGAGCGAGCTGATCCCCCTTTTGAAGGCTAATTGGAGGGTAGCCGGTCGAAGGGCAGCGGGAGCGCGCCTGAGGAAGGACGAATCGTCCCTCATAGCGTTGGCAGGGGGGTCGGCGAGGACGCTGGGGTAAAGCCTATTAGCGCATAGCAGCGGGTATTACAAATGGGCACCGGCTTCAGGTGCGTGGTTTCCGATTACCGGACGCCAGCGCCCTTCTTCGGAGGGGTTAGGCGAGCATGAACGTCGTGCTGGCATGGCTCGTGGCGATTTTCCTTATAACAATGGGACCGGTCCTCACGATTTACCTCATATGGAAGGTAATAGGCTTCAGGGGTTACATGTCCCTTTTCCAGTTCGTAGGAGGCGATTCTTTCCTTTATCGCATGGACCCGAGGGTGAAAATACTAATGGCTATAATAATAACCACGGTTTCGGCGTTCACGATTTGGTGGATTTCAGCGATTTTCTTGATAGCCATGCTTTCCCTTTATGCCTTTACAGTGAATCCCTCCTCAAAGTATCGCATAGTGCTTCCCTTGACGATCGCAACGTTTTTGGGTACGGCTTGGACCGAGGCGCTTTTCACCAACCCCTCGCTGCTAACCGAGCTTTTTGGGCTGGATGAGTTCATAGTACCATTCCCAGTTCAGTTCCAGATAATAGGGGCGTACGGCCTATCCGCCCAGGGCTTTTTCTACGGCCTTCAAATAGCCTTCAGGGCGGCCGCCGCCATAGCCTCCGGCTTCCTTCTCGTGTTTACCAGTTCACCGGCCGACATACTCAGGTCCCTCGAGAAGTCCAAAGTACCGGTTGAGTTGGGCTTCGCGCTCGTGGTTGCAGTAATAGCGATACCTAAGATTTTGGAAAGCGCAATGACAATACTCGACGCCATGAGGGTAAGGGGCTTCGATTTCGGACCAGCTAACAGCAGGGACCCCAGGGTATTGTTAAATAAGTTTTTCCAGCAGGTCAAGGCCGTGTTGATGGCCACGGCGTCCATAATAATATGGACGCTGAAGAGCGCGCAAAACATAGCGGTGTCCGCGGACCTCAGGGGTTTTAGGGCCAACAAGTATAGGACATATTACCACGAGTTGGCATTTGGCCAAATCGACTGGTTATCCGTGGCAGTGCTGATGGGTATATTTGCGCTCGGAGTTTACCTGTCTGGTGCTGGTTACGGCCCCTTGGCCTACAACCCCTGAAATGGGTGTCCGGCCTTCGCGGACCCGGAACCGGATCCGGAAAGGGCTGAGTAAGCACTGGCCGCAAGCTATGTTTCATTCTCGGCTTTCCTCAGGCCCCATCACTCTCTTCCCCGGAGCTCTTATCGCAGGGAAGCGAGCCTTCCAAGCGAGATGAGGATGAAAAATCAAAAAATAAAAAGAGCAACCAACGCCTTTCTTTCACTCAAAGGCGCCGAATTTGTGAAATGTACTCCTTCTTCTTCCAGGCTTCCCTCTTCAAGAAGCCGTCCCTAACGCCCTTATGCCTGAGCCCTCTGCTCCTCCTACCCGCCGGAGTGAGTCCCCTGTATACCCTGTTCTTTTGGGCTGGGTTGCATATCCAGTTCAGTTCGCCATCGTTCTTTATGCTTGGGTTGTGAGGATCGACCAATATTACCTCGTACCATTTGTGTTTTCCGTCTTCTCCCACGAAGTAGCTTCCAAGTACCTCCATGCCGGGAAAGCTTTCTGCGGCCTTCCTTTCAGCTATAGTCTGTGCATTTATGTTATACTTTATTAATTTCACACCCATGTTTTTTGGTCTTCTTCCGGCCCTTGGCCGGGGGACGAAGAAACCTCCTTTCTTAGCAACTGAGCGGACCACCACGATGCCCGGTTTAGCCTTGTAGCCTAGCTCTCTGGCGCGATCCAGCCTAGTCGGCCTATCGAGCTTTACAACGTTAGGCCCGTTTCTCCACTCCACTAGCTTAGCCTTGTAATACTGCTTGAGGTCTCCCTTGACCTCCCTTTGAAATGTTTGAGCTCTTAACTCTACCATGCTGGGCATAAGTTTGCCGTTGAAACACCTATAAGCTTATGCCATGCTCTATTACGCTGTATCCTGTCATGTCCTGTGCTACGTTACCCCGTTCCTTCGGGCTTGCCGCCACTTCTCGTCAGTAGCTAACCCTTTTCCAAAATTTGGCATGCCATCTTAACTGCCCTGTCCTCTGCGTCCTCCGTGCTTCCCGCTACGTGCGGTGTAAATATTACCCTGGCGTCTTTTAGCAGCTGCTTTTCCGCTTCCGTCATGGGAGGCTCGTGAGGCAACACGTCGAGCGCCGCACCCGCGATGATCCCCTTGGCTAGGCCGTCCAAAAGCGCCTCCGCGTCCACCACTTCCCCCCTTGAAGCGTTTATTATGAAGACGCCGCGCTTTAGCAGCACCAGGTGAGAGGCGTTGAACATAGACCTGGTTTCCTCGGTGAGCGGCACGTGAAAGCTCAGAAAATCGGAGTTGGTCAAAAGCTCTTCGTAGACGGCTGCTTCAGCTACCTTACCGTCTATCTTCCTGTACTTGTCGTAGGCCAACACGCGCATCCCGAAGGCCGAGGCTAGCCTCGCCAACTCCGCGCCGGTGCTGCCGAACCCAACTATGCCCATCGTTTTTCCGCGCAGCTCAATCCCTCCGCAGGCTTTTTTTGGCCAGCTCCCGCTCTTAACTAAGTAATTGCATTCAGGGATGCGTTTGGCAAGGGCGAGCGTCAGCCCCATCACGTGTTCGGCCACGGAAACGGAGGAGGAGCCCGGGGTGTTGAATACCTGTATTCCCATGTCTTTGGCCGCATCCAGATCTACGTTGTCTAACCCTGCCCCAAGCCTTATCAGGCAGCAACCCTTCCTCAGCCTGCTCAAGAAGGCGCTGTCGGCCCTCACGTTACCCCTTATGAATACGGCGTCGAAATCTTCCATGCGTTGCGGGGGCTCGCCCTCAACCACGGCGACGTCGTAACCCTCTTTTCTCATCCACTCGATCGACGCCTTGGGTATGCTGGCGGCAACCAAGATTTTTTTCCCCATAAGGTGATAATTATGCACATATAAAAGCATGTATGCTAAAAGAGTTGCACGAAGAACCCGTGGACTCGCCTATCGCTAACCCATCCTTTTAAGTGAATGCCGATTTGCTCTCATGCTGGTTGGGGTCATAGGTAAGACGAACGTCGGGAAATCGACCTTTTTCAAGGCGGCCACGATGATCCCCGTGGCCATCGACGACGTCCCGTTCACTACGATCAAGCCCAACAGGGGCATGGCGGCTGTCCGCACGCCCTGCGTTTGTAGGGACTTAGGGGTTAAGGACGAACCCAGGAACTCCCGTTGCATTGACGGTAATAGGTTCGTGCCGGTGGAAATGCTTGACGTGGCTGGGCTCGTGAAGGGCGCTTGGAGGGGAAGGGGGCTCGGGAACCAATTTCTTGACGACATAAGGCAGGCCGATGCCATGATACACGTCGTCGACGCCGCTGGTAGCACGGACGAGGATGGCAACAGGGTTGCACCCGGCACCAGGGACCCCATTGAGGACGTCCAAGAGATTGAGGAGGAGATAACTCGGTGGATAGCTTCGGTCATGAAGAGGGATTGGGAAAAGAGCGTCAGGACTTCGGAGACGACTCGCGGGGATCCCCTTAACGTACTCTCCGAGAAACTGGCGGGGTTGTCCGTCACCCGCGCCGAAGTTCAGACTGCGCTCGAGCGCTCCGGTCTGCTGGGTTCAAGGCTTTCGTCTTGGAGGGACGAGGACCTTTTGGAGTTCGCCAAGAGGGTTTACGAGCTGAAGCCCAAGGTCGTGGCGGCCAATAAGGCCGACATAAGCGAGGCCGAAGATAACATTGAAAGGATGAAAAAGGAACTAAAGGTACCCGTCATACCCACCATTGCAGAGGCAGAGGTTGCCCTAAGGATGGCGGCTGAGAAGAACCTCATCACCTACCTCCCGGGAGATAGCTCCTTCAAGATAAGAGAGGGCGCTGTCTTGAATACCGCGCAGGAGGACGCCCTGAGGAGGATAAACCAAATGCTGAAGAAGTGGGGAAGTACGGGTGTCCAGGAAAGCATAAACCGCGTTGTGCTGGATCAGTACGGGGCCATAGTGGTGTACCCCGTTGAAGATGCCAATAAGTACGCCGATTCCAAAGGTAGGGTCCTCCCGGACGCTTATCTAGTTAAGGGGACGACCACGCCCAGGGAACTCGCCTTCAAGATACACACCGACATAGGGGAGGGATATCTTTACGCCATAGATGCCGTCACCAAGCAAAGACTCCCAGAGGACAAGCCGCTGAGGAATAGGTCCGTGGTCAAAATAGTTTCTTCCAAGTGACCGCGGGTTGGGGTTTTGTTGCGATAAATTTAAATATGCGGAAGCCTAGTGTAACATGAGATAAAATGAGAGCCGAATTTGCAGCCAAGTTGGTCGGGCTCTTCTTCATGCTTGGGGCGCTGCTTTTCGTGATAGGCTATGCCGTTGGGGTGTTCATACTCGGGGCTTCCCCGATCGCTGCCGTGACCGGGGCCCTCTTCTTGGCCCTGCTGTTCAACTTTATCAGCTACTATTTTAGCAGCTCGATGGTCCTTAGGGCGTCTCACGCCAGGATAGTGTCGGAGAGCGAGGCTCCAAGGGTGCACAGGATAGTCGCTTCACTGGCGGAGAGGGCTGGCATCCCGAAGCCAAGGGTAGCGGTCGTAGACTCGCCTCAACCGAACGCCTTCGCGACTGGTAGAGGTGAGAAGGACGCCGTTATCGCAGTGACTACCGGTCTTCTGGCTACCATGAACGACAACGAATTGGAGGGTGTGTTGGGCCACGAGACCGGCCACATAATCCACCACGACATCCTCATAGCGACCTTGGCTGCATCAATAGCCACCGCGATATCCTACTTGGGTTACATGGTGGAGTTCGCGCTTCTTTTCGGTGGCTTCGGGGGCGGGGGCAGAAGGGAAGGAGAAGCTTTCGGTTTGCTGGGGGCTACTCTGATGGCTCCCATAGGGGCGCTCTTCATACAGATGGCCATCTCCAGGAGTAGGGAGTATTACGCCGACGAGGCAAGCGCAAGGCTAACCGGAAGGCCTGACTACTTGATAAGCGCCTTGACCAAGATCGAGGCCTACATAAGGGCAGGAGCGCCCATGAAGGCTAATCCTTCTACTAGCTCGCTGTGGATAGCCAGCCCGTTCAGGGGCGGCCTGAGCGGCCTACTTTCCACGCACCCATCAACTCCAGACAGGATTGCAAGGCTCAAGAAGGTGGCCAGGGAGATGGGACTTTACATAGAGTGAAACGCTTTTTAATTTCGTATCTTGATGAGCTTCTCGTTTCCGTTAACGCACCTTTGAAGTGAAAAAACGGGTTCGGTTATAACCGAAATGCCGGCGTCCTGGCCTATGACCTCGATCAGCAGTACGCACTCGGGGTTTTCCAGGTCCACCTTCGTGCTGAAGAGGGGGGCGATCGAGCTTATGACCTGGTCGGCCGTGAGGTCACACCCCCTCTTAGAAAGGGTTATCCTGAATGTACGGCACCGGGATATTTGGTCACGAAGTCTCGCCGCGGTTGCCACTAGGTCTTGGGTGCTGGCCTTGCAGGTCGATCCAACGGGGACGAGCTTGGTGACGTAACGGAATTCCCAGGGGTTTTCTAACGCCTCTTGTCTAGCTTTTCTCACGACGTCGAAGGGGTCCAAAGAGGTGCGGCCGTATAGGAGGCCGGAAAAGCGCGTGCGCCAAATGGCGGGGGAAGTATCCCCCAGGTCTGATAGAAAAGCGGAGGCCTCGGCCTTCGCCATCGCCTCTTTTCCCCTGGGACAAGATACGAGCAGGTTGAACTCGTTGGCCATCTTTTTCACGATTGGGCATGATTTCCCTCGAGCTTAAGTGCTTGATGTTTGGCGTCTAGCGGCAAGGCTTTGGACATGGCCTTAGGCATCAGAGCGCTTCCGCGCGTCAGGTATCGGTGTGGTTCGCCGCGTCGTCGGGGAAAGTCGAGAGACCTCCGTGCAGGATCTTGAGGCGCATGAAGAGGGAGAAAAAGCGTTTGCTCACCTCCCCCTTTAAGGTCCTTGAGGAGCCAGGCCAATCCGACGCGATGTGAGGTCTTTGGCGCGCTGAAGCCGAAATAGGGAATAGAGCAGCACCGGATGGAACGGGGCGCAGGCGTGAAGCATATAAGTCACCCCGCCAAAATTCCGTGGGCCCGTAGCTCAGCATGGTTAGAGCGCCGGACTCATAATCCGGTGGCCCGGAGTTCAAGTCTCCGCGGGCCCACTCTCCTTTGGGGATCGGCCACTCGAGGTTTTTCGCTAGTTGTAAGCCGTTCTGGTCGCGCCCCATCGTTCCGGTGGTCAGGTGCTGGGTTAGGTCCTTCGTATTGCACAAGGCGGTGGAACTTAGGTGTGTCCGGGATTTTTGCCGCATTTTGGTTAACTGCCCTCTTTTCGAGAAGGGCTTCCGCTCCCCTTAACCCCCGATAAGTTAAAAGCGAGGCGCGAATAGGAAAAAGAATACACTTGCCCGCAAGCCGGGATAAAAAAGAGAATGACGGCGATGAGGATCGGGGTAAGCGCAAGGGAAATCAGAAGGGGAATGGGGATTTAGGCGGGGGCGCCGATGAAGATGTACTCGCTTTGGTCACCGTTAAGCCGGGCTCGGAGGGACGGGCGATAGAGGAAATCGAGGACCTGTTCGCTAGGTTTAACGTGCCCGCTCGGGCCGCTCAATCGCCAGTGGGCGGTAACGTCATCATTCGCGGCACGGCCGCCAAAGGACTTCTGGCTGCCGTGCTCGGCAGGTTGCAGTCGGCGAGCGTGCAGAGGGTGGTGATCTTCACCGCTGTCACGAGTAGCGACCTCAAAGAGATTGCAACTGCCTGTTCATCTGCCCTCAAACAGTTGATGTCGAAGAAGCAAGTCTCAACTTTTAGGGTGAAGGCTAAGTGCCGCGCCACTGCTTTGTCGGAGCACGAGGTCGAGGTCGAGGTCGGCAGGAGGCTTAAGGAGGAATGCGGTATCCCGGTGGATCTTTCTAATCCCTCGGTGACAGTTTACGTGGAGGTACTGGGTGACTTGGCCGGCGTTGCCCTTGGGCGATATGCTTAATTCCGCGCTTAAGGCATCTTACACATGCAAGGAAGCGTTTCAGCGAGCGGCTTTGAAAAATTGGTCGCTTGGTTCGGTCCTTTCTCTCGGGTTATGGTGGCCTTTTCGGGAGGTGTCGACAGCGGCTTGGTGGCCTACGCCGCTCACCGTGCCAAGGGGGATGCGGCGCTCGCGGTCACGTTTGATTCGCCGCTTTTGCCGCCTGGGGAGTTGGAAGGAGCTGTAGCGTTCGCCAAAGAGGTCGGGATAAAGCACGAGGTGATGAAGAGCGAGGTGTCGGAGTTGGTGCTCCAGAACGACCGCTTGCGCTGCTACTACTGCAAGAGGGGTGAAATGGGCGAATTGGTTAGACTTGCCAAGAAGCGCGGTTACGAAGTGGTCGTAGACGGGACCAATGCCAGCGATCTTTCGGGGGTTTGGAGGCCGGGGGCCAAGGCTCTTTCGGAGGTCGGCGTCCGCAGTCCTCTGGCCGAGCTGGGTCTCGACAAATCGGCTGTCAGGACCATGGCCAAGGAGCTGGGTCTTCCAAACTGGGACAAACCATCCATGGCATGCTTGGCATCTAGGTTCCCTTACGGGAGCCGCATAACCTTGGAAGGACTAAAAAGGGTGGGTGCCGCTGAGCTGTTTTTGAGGGAGCTGGGCTTTCGGGTAGTGAGGGTAAGGGATTTCGGCCAGGTCGCGAGGATCGAAGTGGGAAGGGATGAGTTGTCGAAGCTAGTGGAAAAGGGATTGGCCGAAAAGGTTTACGCGAAGTTCAGAGAGCTGGGCTATACATACGTCGACGCTGATTTGCTCGGTTATCGCAGCGGTGCCATGGATGAGCCCTTTCAAAAACCGTAGGCGGCCTGGCTCAAAGGGTACCGCACATCGCAGAACAAGCCAGGCATCGGTGTAGCCCCTCGGACGCAAACCTTGAAAGCCTTTTCAGCATCCAAGTCTTGTCATCATCTGTGAGCCTGGCTTGTCTCGCGACTTCCTCCATTTCCCTGATGGCCTCGTCGTACGCTTTTCTGTCCACGGGGTAGGGTACGCCATCTTTTCCTCCCACGGCGAACGAAAACTTTATTGGATCTCTCCAGCTCGGTCTCTCTCCGTATATCAGTGAAGATAGTAGGGCCAACGCCCTAACGGCGGCTGGACCGATCCCTGGCGTCAACAGCAGATCCTCGAACCGGGCAGGTGGGTGCTCGTAAAGGGCCTTAACCGCCTGCCAGTCCACGCGGCGCGGGAAAACCACTACCTCGGCTCCTGCTTTTCCCGAGGGGTTACCGACAGAAAAACTGTCGAGCGTGGCGTGTTCGCTGGACTCTATCACGGAACGAAGCTTTTCGGTGGGCTCTTTTACGACGTCCAGCGTCGCCTTGCGAACGCCCGCGGATTCGTGTTCGACCAAGTTCAACACCGAACTTCTTGGGATGCCAATGACGTTTTCCGGTGGCGAATCCACGAACTGATCAGTCTCAATCCAGTGATACCGCCTGGCGGTGCGATCGGTTTCGTTCATGCCCTGCTGTACTATGGCCCAGTGGCCCCTCTCGTCGACGAAGACGGCGTGGTGGTATAACTGATAACCGCTTTGCACGGCGGCCGTGTCTACCTTAGCCACCAGCCTGCTGGCGCGGATGAGCTCGGCCTCGGCGGAGCCGCTGATCAGACCGACATCGGCCATCGCTTGGATCTCGTTTGGCACTAGTCTCATCTGGGATCCCTTTCCCCCTATAACCATCAGCCCGTGCTTGTCAAGAGACAGGACCTCTCTGAGCACGCCGGTCAGGACGGTCGTGACGCCGGAGCTGTGCCAGTCGTAGCCCAGCGCCGAGCCCAGGGCCTGGAACCACAGGGGATCCGAGATCCTTTTGAGAAAAGTTTGGGTACCATATTCGTTCACGATTAGGTAGGCGACGGCATCGGCCATCCTTTTCATCCTGCTCACGAGATAAGAGGGGGCCTTCCCACCGTGTAGCGGTAACACGGCTTCGCCTACTTTGCTCATGTTTCCCATAAGAGTAGAGCCCGCTTTTACGCCTTGCTCGGCTTTTACCGATTTTCACCTTTACCCCGGCTCACTTTTATTAACTCTTATCGATGCGTATCGTGGCTTAGAAGACGCCTTAAAGGCGAGTGCTGGGCAGCCCCTTGAGTAGGCAGTGTTTGGGGTGTCATGACATGTCGGTAAAAAATCAGTTCTCCGCTTTCTCCTTTGGCGGTGGAGGGAGCGACGAGGTCCACGAGGTCATAGCTCCTTTCGAGCATCTGCGAGAGCACTCCTTTGAGGTCGAGGAGCGCTACCAGATCGCACTTTTGCTGATTGATGGGGAACTCCAAGAGCTCGAAGAGCTCAGGTTTTTTATCGAGGAGAGTGGGTACCGAGGAAAACGCGTGTTCTATGACCGAATCCAAAGCCCTTTCCTGTACGGAAATCAGCTCGTCTATGAAGCGGCTCGTTTTTTCCCTCACTTCGTACGGAAGAGTCACGCTGCGCTTTTGGTCGACCATCCGCGATATCTTGACCGCGTAATCCGCTAAGTTCTCGAGGATCTCTGAGGCCTCCCTGATGTCTAGCGCGGTCATGGGGTCTAAGCCTAGCCTTTCCGAAATGTAGGTATTGGCGATGGTGCCCCTGGAAAGCCTAACCAATAGGAAATAGAGCCTATCAACCTCGTCATCTCTCTCCTCTACGGCCTTGGCGGCTTCTGCGTTGCCGGTGAAAAAAGCGGCTAAGGCCTCCCTTTCCATTCCCGTGGTGACGTAAAGCTCTTTCCTTATGTACTTTTCGGCCGATCCCGGCCCCGCCTCCAGCAGGGTCCCTAGGGTAATCCCGTCGTCCCTTTCATCGAGGACCTCAAACCCGGCAAGCTTCTCAGCGGCTTCCCTGACCTCATCTCTTTGTCCCTTGCTGAGCGGGCCATCTCCGACTACCTCCAGAGAGTCGACGCCCATCAGATAACACCAAGTTACGTACCTAGAAATGTACGGCACGTACTTCAGCTTCGCCGATATCTCTTTCGCTTTCTTGCGCGGGGGATGGATGGCTAGGGAGCCGTCTTTTTGTTCGGTTACCAAAAGCGCGTCCTCTTTTTCGAGACCGTAGGCCGAAGCCCAATCCTTGGGCAAGGAGATCAGGAACGTGCCTTTGCTGGTCTTCTGTACCTTCCTGTAGGACATGGATAATCAATTCGCGGCGGAAGATAAAAAGCTGAGCTTGTCATTCGGCGGTTTTTCCCCTTTTGCGAACTTCATGCCTCGGTGGCAACGCGGCTGGATCCCCTTTGCTCGGGGAGCCCCTATCGCGCAAATCGTGCCCATCACTGCGCAGTTAAACTCGGTCTGAGGGTCGGTTGGTAGTGGTACCTAGGTGCCCCGCGATGGAACCGCTGTACGAAGGCCCAGACGCCGATCTATAGAAGCCGGCCATTCGGCCTTAACAGTGGTACGAAGATGCATGGGATTATATCCTTGTAAAATGTTCTCCCTCCAATCCTCTTGACTAGGGTGAGTTCTTGTACATCCTCGCCGACGGGTATCACCATTTTTCCTCCCTCGGGCAGGGAGTTTAGGAGCTTTTGGGGTATTTCGGGAACGGCGGCGGAGACTATTAGTGCGTCTGGTGCGGGTCTCATGAAAGGTCCGCCGGAGCCGTCGGCCACCACAGCAACCGCTCTATCGGCCACTCCCAATGCCTCGAAGTTTTTGTTGGCCTCGCTTACTAGCTCGCGGAACAAATCCGTGGTCAAGATCTTGCTGGTCTTCTGCGCAAAGGCGCAGACCGAGGCCAAGTAACCTGTACCTGCGCCCACCTCGAAGACCAACGAGAAGGGCATGACGGCTTCGCACATCAAGGCAACTATCGATGGGGCCGAGGTCGTTTGCCCGTTCCTGGTCGGAAGCGGCGCGTCTTGGTAGGCTTCGTCCCAGTAGGCCCTAGATACAAATAGGTGCCTGGGCACCTCCCTCATGGCTTCCTCCACTTCCTTTGAGCGGATAAACCCCTCCTCTATTAGACGATCTACCATGGCATTTCTCTGTTTTTCATACACAATGAATATCTCGGTGCCCTTAAACGGATAGCCTTTGAGCCGATTGGGGGCCATCTGGCACCGATCACTCGAGTTGGCCGATCCTTTCGTTAACTTTATGGGGTTGAGGGGCGAAAGTCCCCCTCCGTAAGGTGGGGGATGGATAGCCCCTTACAACGGGTTTTTATATAAAGAAAAACATTGCATTGTTGATGCCCAACCTAGAGAAGAACGCCAAGATCAGGGAGAAGAGGAAGCAAACCTTGATTAGGAGGAGGACTCAGGAGGCAAAAACTTTCGAGCTAAAACTCGATAAGAGTAAGGTCTCCAAAACCAGGCTTACCATCCTTAACCGCCTCTTTCTTGAGGCTAAATGGTTCACTAATTACATCACAGGGAATGGCGTACTCAACTTCAAATCACATGTGGACTACAAGGTAAAAAAAGGTTCAGGTCAAGGTGGATGACGCGTTTCAGAAAAGAGAAATTAGAGCGCTTCCCTCCCAGATGAAACAAGCCCTGATAAAAAGGCTCCAAGAGGACGTGATGGCGCTCTCAAAGTTAAGGAAAAAAGGCGTGAAAGTGGGTAGGATCAAATTCGTCAAGGCCGTGCATTCAATTCCTTTGGCGCAGTACGGCGTGACGTATTGGGTCAAAAAGGACAAAGGGGTTCACGTACAGGGCATTGGAAACTTTAAGGTATCTGGGCTCGATCAGGTACCCGAGAACGCGGAGTTTTCTACGGTAAATTTTGTAGAAAGGAACGGGGATTACTACTTATATGTTACGTGCTTTCTGCCTAAAGAGGACAAAAGCGAGAACGGGAAAGCCATAGGCATAGACCTAGGCGTGAAGAACCAACTAGCCTTCTCCAATGGGGTCAAAATTCAATATTCAGTGCCGGTGAGCCAACGCCTGAGGAGGCTCTATCACTTCTTCTCACGCTCTAAACCTGGATCAAGGAACCGGAAGAAGCTCCTTTTGAAGATCAAAAGGGAATTCGAGAAGCAGGATAATGAGAAGAATGACGTGATCAACAAGGTGACCCACTTCGTAACGACGAACTACTCACAGGTCGTATTTCAAGACGACGACGTACGCTCGTGGCAGAAGCTATTCGGCAAAAAGATCTACGAGACTTCCATAGGGGGAA
>Ga0080006_1146185_pt1 | contig 34348 bp, 38 predicted proteins | sample RS3BMetagenome_FD_69209 | JGI IMG/M metagenome (GOLD analysis project Ga0080006, IMG submission 69209) | Ferric oxide microbial mat and aquatic microbial communities from Rainbow Spring, Yellowstone National Park, USA - RS3B (SPADES... ...
ATGAATTAGAAACACCATAAAAGCCGATACCGCCAGTCAAAGGTATCCCCTTATTGGGATTCACTTCATTTCCACTGATATTGCTGTACATCACCATTATGTTCTGTGTATCTGTGGCAATCACACCTTGGTCGTTTGCTCCGAAGACGTGTGCGTGGTAAATCAGAACATTGGTGACGCCTGGGCCGATATATATGCCAAAATCGTATCCAGTAGCGTTTACCTGCCCGCTTATGATTTCCCCACTCTTTGCTACTATTTTTGCTGTCAGATTAGAGCCTAATAAATTTACAGCCTGATTCCCTGTACCTAGACCTTCATTTTCATAGTGTGCGCTGGTCGACCCTAATGAAACACCCGCACCGGTGGCAGAGCCAAGGATCATTACGGCCGCAAAAAGAATGACCCCGGCGTACATTACGGTCTTTGATTTTAGGACCATTAGAAAGTTTTAGCCTGACTTTTATTTATATCTTTTGTAGAAATCCGTGAGATATTTAATTTAAATAGAATGACTTTGCATTGATCTGTACCCATAATTACTTCCAATGACATGTTTAATGGTATACCACGATTATATCTGCTCCATTCCAAAAACTGGGCATTTATCCCTGAAGAATTTACGTATCCCTATTTCCTCATTCCCCTTTGCACGCAGCTGGTTTAGACATTCCTTTCATTCAGAATGGATGTTATTCCGTTAAGAGCGTTAAACTGAATGAGAAAGGGAGCGTTTGCCTCCTTTAAGTTCCTTCTACCTCAACGACCGCCCACCGCTCGATTAATGACTCACCGCGCTTCAATACCTTAAAGTTGGAAAGTATCCTCTCCCACTCCTCAATTGAAAGTCCCCTGGGATCTCTACCCTTAAACCTTGTCACAGAAATATATGCCCTGCCTCCCTTCCGAAGAACTCTCATAAGTTCACTGATAGCCCCTTCGTGATCCATGAGGCAGCATAATGTCAGGTTGGAGAAAACGAAGTCCACGCTCTGATCCCTGAGGGGCAAAAAAGATGCCGAGGACTGAAAGATCATTAGATTGCTTTCCTGCCTCTTGATTTTCTCCAGCGCTCTGCGATTAGGATCCGTGACCAGGAGGGCACCCTTACCCTTAAGGAAGGGAATAAAGTATCCAGGCCCAGAGCCAAGGTCCAAGATTCTTCCTCCATCCTGGACAAACATGGAGAGCCTGGACATCACCCTGTTCCGAGAGCCAGTTAGTGAGCGTAGCGGGCTGCCCAGTAGGATGGGATTAACATATCTGTCCTTCACGTGTTAAGCAGGCAGTCAAGAGTCTAATACTTTTCCAGGACGGAAATTTATTGAGAACTTCCTGAAATATATTCAAGAAAATAGACGACATCATAAAATGTAAGGTGATGAGCGAAATCATTAAGGCAAGGAGACCAGAATATATCGCTCAGGAGATCATGAAGGTTATGGTTATAATCTCACGGGGACTATGACGGAGGCCCATTGATAATACAGAATACTTAATTATTCCTCCATCTCTATCCTTTTATTTCCTCTTCTAAAAATTAAAAAAATATGAAATGCTTAAGCACAACTCGCGATAATAAGCATCAAATTTTGCGAACTGAAACTAGACGCCCGTGTTCCTCCTATCTATCTTTCTATATTCATCCCTTTTAACTATGTTTCTGACATCCTTTCCGTCAATGAAATTTTTTATGTTTCCGAATGCCTGTCTGAATGCAATCTCCATCGCCTCCCCGGATTTACCTCCAGCATTGTGTGGAGTTAAAATTGCATTCGGTATATCCGTATCCCTTACGTTTGGTTCATTCCACCATACGTCAGAAAGATAGGTGATATCGGGTCTTTGATTTAGTGCATATATAAGGTCTTCCTTTTTCACTATCTCCGGTCTGGCAACGTTTAGGAGCAATGCACCCCTTCTCATACTCAAAATCAGATCTTTTTTAATCAAATTCTCTGTGTATTTTGTGAGAGGTATTGAAATTACAACTATGTCCGATTTCTTAATAAGATTTTCAATATCCTCGATCCCGTGAAACTCATTCACATTGTCATCCGGTGAATTTCTGCCAATTGCTGTTACATACATTTCAAAACACCTTGCTATTTTTGCCACTCTCTTCCCTATTCCTCCATAACCGATTATACCGAGAGTTTTACCGTATAGGAGTCTTGTTGGTGTCGAGTTAAAAATTCCCCTTTTCATTTCTGAATTCTTCTCTATTATATTTTTCATTGCCGTGAGTATCAACGCGAAGGTATGTTCGGCAACAGATATGGAATAGGCACCTGCGTTACTGCATACCACTGTTTCTTTAGGGATCGAACCTAAGTCAATGTGATCCACACCTGCCGTGATTGTCTGAATCATTTTAATATCATTTTCCCTAGAAAAATTATCATCATTTACAAGTAGTATTTCGGCCCTCTCCCTGACTGGATACCAGATTATAATCCCCTTTCCAAGCATCTCTTCCCCTATTCTTTTATATTTTTCATCTACCGGAAATGTTACCAATACCCTCATAAAAGAAAGAGAAATCTTCTATCTTAATTATTTTTCCACCATTATCCCCTTTCCTCCAATATTTTGTCTCAGGATTTTCGCCTGGTCGGAACACTCCTCTTGGACCTTTATTTTGAATAGATCTAAAACATCGGGCTTGCGGGGATTGGGATTGCCTCCTGCAATTTAATCTCATCAAGCCTGTTAATCCATCTTTGTTGTTCCTATTATCAGAATAATATTTGTTACTCACATCGAAGAAATGATTCCATACAGATCTCCAGTATCCAAAGTGCTCTTCCAGAAGAATTTTCTGATTCTCATCTTGATACAATCTCACTTTGAGAATATTGATCATTCATCTCCATAAGGGAATTGATATTAACGAGCATTTAGCAATTCATCCCCTCTCTAAAAATCGGAGATGTCTTGCTAATAATTTTGCAAAGCATATCATCATTCGCCCACAGAATTAAGATGCCATACCACGTGGATAAAGCGCCTCAGGGAGTTTAAGATGACATAATGATATGGTACAGTTATTCAAAAACAAGCCAGAAGTAAGAAAATCTCAAAAGAGTTTATAACGGGTTCCAGATTTCGTTTCAGGGTGAACTGTTGCTCACCGTAACCGTGCTTGTTACCTCCTACAACGATAAACGTATAGAGAATACTCTGGAATCTCTCTCCAGGCAGAAAAGGAAGCCTGACGTAGTTCTGGTTGCGGATGGAGGTACAGCATGGGACATCAGGTCCCTCTGTGAAAGATATGGCGCGGTTCTGAAAGTTCTTCCGGGGAATGTCGTACAAACAAGAAACAAGGCACTTGAATTTATAACCACTGATATTGTTGCCTTCATAGATACGGATGAGACAGCTCCCCAGGAATGGTTAGAGTCACTGATAAAACCTATTGAGGCTGGGGAGGCTGACTTCACTGGTGGAATAACTAAGCACAGGGAGCCAAAGAGCAGACCCGAGGCCTATATGAATATGATAGAGGACTACGTCTACGAAAAACTTGTTCCGTCAAACATCGCATACCTGCCCATGGGCAATTCAGCATGGAAAACGGAAATATTCAGGAAAATAAAGGGATTTGACGAAAGCATTGCCGGTGGCGGGGAGGACTACGATGTAAATCTGAGAGCCCTTAAAAATGGTTTCAGGGGAAAACTCGTTAGGGAAGCGTATCTTTATCACGACCATTCTGAGATGAATTCATACAGAAAACTCATTTACAAGCGTTATTCGTACCTGAGGGCCACCGCCAAGACATACATAAAAAACAAATCAGTCTTCCTGGGTATCAGAAGTTCCACGGGTGGTCACATCGACCATCCCTTTTATCTCGTGGAGACCTTGATGAAACCCATAGCACTTGCAGATGCGCTCCTGAGGAATTGAAACCTATTTTATATCTGTATTTCATATCGCCAAAATGAAAGTAGTGGTTATAGGTATCGATGGTGCTACGTGGGACCCGATAGTACCTTATATAAGGGAAGGGGAGCTCCCCGGTTACGCAAAATTCTGGAATGAGGGTCTTCACGGTCCGTTACTGTCCACGATACCCTATATAACGCAGCCCGGATGGAAGGCCTATTCCACCGGCCTCAATCCTGGGAAGATGGGTGTTTATTTCTGGTCAAAGATTGACTGGAAGGACTTTCGCATCAGAAATATAAACTCCCTTGGCTTTCATGGCAGGGATTACTGGGATATCCTTTCAGATAGCGGAAGGAAGGTAGCGATAATAGACATGCCATCCACTTTTCCACCTAAGAAGGTGAACGGCGTCATGATCAGCGGTTTCCCTCACGGTGAAGGCCCCTGGGTCTACCCCCCTGAATTCGAGAAGAGAATACCGGATTCATATCCTAAAGAGCAGATCCACCTTTTCACCAAGAACGAGGATCCTGAGACAACGATGAACGGGATAGAGAGGGATATCGAATCAAGATTTTCTATGGCAGAAATGCTGTTGGACCACGACCTCGTGCATGTTTCAATAGTGATGAATGACCACGTTTCCCACTTCATGTGGAATAACGGGAATATAATGCTGAGGAATTTCAAGGCAAATGACCGTGGGATATCCAGACTTCTCTCTCGGAATCGGGACGGTTATACAATACTGATGAGCGATCATGGAAACGGCCCGATAGAGGATGAATTCTATGCCAATGAATACCTTTCAAGTGAAGGTCTCCTCGTAAAAAGGGAAAGGAGAGACCCCATCATATCCAGGGAAAAGGTAGTCAAGATCGGACAGAAGACAGGTCTCTACAGCCTCGCTAGACGCCTTCCTGATGGTTTGCAGCAGAGGATAGTAAAAAGGGTGAAGAATATCGAGAGCAGCATGGAGACGGGCATTGAAAACTTGCTAGACTGGCAGCAATCCAGGGTAATAGCGCTTGATGAGGGGTTGTTTTACGTCAACCCTCTTTATCAAGAGGAGAAGGAGGAGATAATAAAGGAACTCGTATCTAAATTAGATGCGGTAAGATCAAGAACAGGCAAAAAACTCTACAACAGGATTCTCAGGGGAAAAGAGATTTACTGGGGACCTTATGTAGATGAAGCACCTGATGTGGTTGCCATAACTAATGAGATATATCATCAACGTTTCCAGCTGTCCGGCTACTTGTGGGCATCGGAGATCCCTGAAGAAAAGATGGCCTACAGGACTCGACAGGTCGCACATCACAGGATCAGAGGGATATTCGGAATGGTAGGGCCGGGCATTGAGGGGAAAGAAATTACAGCAAGCATATATGATCTTGCGCCCACCATACTGAAGCTTTTCGGGGTGGATATACCGGAGGGTTTGGACGGAAAGCCTCTGATATGAGAGTGACCTGAATACGAACAGGAAAAATATCTATGTTGTTTCCTTCGGTTCCGCGATTCGTTCATTCGGTACTGGTGCGGCATGGGTATTCTCCGCACTGTACATGTCAAACGTCCTCAGGGTACCCTCACTGATAATTGGAATTGTGTTCTCCATAAACGCGATTGTCGGGGGAACAGTCCAGATATATTCGGGCAAGCTCGGCGACATCCTGGGGTACAAGAGAACACTGATATATTTTTCATTTGGAAATTTCATTACCTATTTCCTGCTGTTTACGTCCTCTCACTTTAACTTCAGCGCATTCATCTTCATCCCCCTTTTCATATTGAACAACATCATGTCCTCGCTCTACCAGCCTTCAGCAAATGCGATAATTTCGCTGAGCAGTGATGTCCCTCTTTCAGGGTTCTCTATTCTAAGAATTGCTACCAATCTGGGCTGGGCGTTCGGTCCTGCCGTTGGCGGTCTGGTGATTTCCTATTTCGGATATGCGGCCATGTTCGTCATTGCATCTGGAGCAACATTCTCAGCCTTTGTTGCTTACACAACGCTGGGCGATGTGAGGGGAGTGGTGAGCAGTGCGGGAGGACTGAATATCTCAAAGGCCAACAGGAGCATATTCTTTCTCGGGGCTGCAACCATATTTTTGTTCATAGTAGTCTCCCAGTTCACCGTGACCCTTTCACTTTACGCAAATCACATAGCGGGTCTCGGGTCTGCATCAATAGGTCTTATTTACCTTATAAATGGCCTGGTGGTTGTGACATTCCAGTACCCCGTGTACTTAGCAATAAGGAAAATTGGAATGTGGAACGGGATGATACTCGGTACCGTTTTATACGTGATCGGCTACTTCTCCGTCTCCCTTGACCACTCCATCTATCAGTTCTTCGTTTCAATGTTCGTTATCACCATGGGGGAAAACTTCGTGACTCCCACGGGCAACGCGCTTGTTTCCGACATTGCCCAGGGAAAAGATGTCGGTACATACATGGGTATCTATAATTTTTTCAATTCAGTCGGGAGGGGGACAGGTCCGGCTTACGGAACCTTACTCCTCACTTACTTCCTTGATCCTTATGAGATCTGGGGGTTCGCGGTTATTCCGGGTTTGGTAGCCCTTGCACTGTTCAACGTTCTCAAGAGAAATTCCCTAAGAAAGCTCTCGGGAACTATCTCTCCCAAACCTACTCTCAAAAAATAGCTATTCGCTCATTAGATTTAGGACGAATGCTGAGATCAGCCAGATTAGACCCAGAAGCACGAGAGGAAGATCCCTTGTAAAAATACCCCCGGCAAATATTGCGAGCGGTACAATGTAAAATAAAATAAATAGAATAATGGATCTTGGGCTCATTTAGGAATCTACCCGAACAAGGCCCCAAGTCCTGCCACTGCTTCTTCCTCACTCTTGTCCTCTTTCTTCTCTTCCTTCTTCTCTTCTTTCTTCTCCTCCTTGGGACGGGGCTCGGCCTGAGCAGCAGGCTGCGCCGCCACAAATGAGGATTTTATTGCCTCTTCGATATTTACTCCCTGCAGCGAGGAAACTAGGCTCTTTACCTTAGCGGGATCGGGGGTAACACCGGCCGCCTTTAGTATTTCAGCTATCCCCTCTTCAGTGATCGGTTTCCCAACTGAATTCAATAACAGAGCACTGTATATGTATTCCATATTCCTCACCTCTAATTACTCTTTGGTAATAAATTTGCCGTTGTCAAGGTTTCACCCTGCCCCCCGGATTCTTGATTCCAGTGCCTTTGCCGATTGTGCTCCCTTCGCCAGAAGATAGGAGATGTTCTCCTTTGTTGGGTAGGAAATGGCAACACTGAGAGCAAGCGCTTCCCTGCTCCCCCTTGCTAGAAGAATAGGGGTGGTCTCCGTCGTGTAATACTCTATAATCACGGCAAGTGAGAGGGCATTGGAGTGTGCTAAAACTAACTGCTGCAGATACTCCTCGGTTGTATGAGCGAGCGCTTCCCTGTGGAACAGGATTCCATCTTCGTACGCAGCCCTGAAGTCAAGACCTATTTCTATGGGGAATATCTCCAGTTTTGTCAGTGCAACTGCCTTTTCCCTGGAAATTTTCTCACCCTTTTTTACTAGGGTGGTCTCCTTCCTTATGATAACCTTACCCTGATCAATAGCCGCGGGTATCCCTGCTTTTTGAAGTTCACCGACAACAGGCCCAGGTTTCAGATTTGTGGCCTTCGCTTCCAGAACAATATCCTCCTGCGCTATTTCTCCCCCCTTTGCAGGTGCCCGTGTCCTGCTTGCCTCAACATCCCTGAAAAGTTTGAATGAATCCTCCTGAGAGAATATAGCTGCAACCGGCCCTTCCATGTAACTTTCCATTTCCTTTATGTTTGGGAGATCGGTACCGTCAAGCGCCCTGCTGAAAAGTGTCTTTTTAACGACCTTTATCTCCGCCTTCCCGCGTAGTGATTTCCTGATCTGCTGGAACTGTTTTGCAGGGACCCTTCCTATTCCCACTATTGCCACGGATTTTGAACTTCTCACCTTCTCTTGGAGTTCCTTGATAACCCTGTCATTCTCCTCTGAAAATCTGTTTTCCCGCATCATTTCACCTCCACCCTGACTGCCGGACCCATGGTTGTCTTAACGTACACACTCTTTATGTTTTCTTCACCCTTTTCCAGCTTTGATTCTATTCTCTTTATCACTTCAGCCGCATTCTCCGTCAACTTTTTCACATCCATATCCCTGGTTCCTATTACCACGTGGATCACTGGCTTTTCCTTGCTTCTCGCCTTTACCGTTCTCCTGAGATTGTTTATGATAGGGACAGGATCAACATTTCCTGGGACGGGTCTGGGCATCTTTCCCCTTGGGCCCATTATTCCGCCGAGAATTTTACCAACCCTTGGCATGAGCGCCGTTTCCGCTATGAAAAATTCGGTGCTGTTCACCAGCTTCTTTGCGCCCTTCTTGTCTTCTGCAAGCTTGTCCAGCTCTTCCGCGCTTATAATCACATCCGCAACGTTCTTTGCCTTGGAGGCCATCTCATTCCCGGATATTATACCAACCCTTACTGCTTTGCCCCGTCCGTTTGGGAGAATTATCTCCTCATTTATCCTGTTCTTCGGATTGCTCAGATCCACGTCCTTAAGATTCACGGCGATTTCAACGGTCTCCTCAAATTTCCTCTTCTTCGCCTTGCTTAATGCTTCCTCTATTCCCTTAGATAAGGATTCATTTTCCACATCGATCACCTGAGTAGTTATGCGAGCTTTCTTGCTCTCCTACTCTATATCTTAATTGACCCTTGTTTTATAAGCTTTTGTATCTCCCTGGGGTCCTTGTTTTCCACTGTTATTCCCATGGATACGCACGTCCCCAGTACCTCGAGTACCGCAGATTTAAGAGAAGAAGCATTCATGTTATCCATCTTTGTCTCCGCTATCTTTTTTATTTTATTCAGATCAAGGTTACCGGTGATCTTCTTAGAGTCACCTGTTGCAGTTTCAACGTTCAGCTCCTTTTTGAGCAGAGCTGAAACAGGTGGCTTCCCCACTGCAACCTCAAACTTCTTCGTCTCGGGATCCACTATTACCTTCACTGGCACCTGCATCCCAGAGAATGCCTTCGTCTTTTCATTTATCTCCTTCAATACCTGACCTATGTTGACACCCATCGGACCCAGTGCAGGTCCCAGAGGGGGTCCAGCAGTCGCCTTTCCCCCTTCAACCATCACAGAAATTTCTTGCGGCATATTGATCAAACCTCCTTTTCCAGTAATTTAACTGAATCAGCCTTGACCGTTAAAGGTATGGGAACTATAGCGTTCTGGAGCTCCAGGGTAATCTCATCCCTGGAAGTGTCTATGTGCGTTATCCTCGCTTTCTCTCCCTTAAACGGTCCCTCTATCACCTCTACATAGTTCCCGACGCCAAGGGCCTCAATGGCTGGCTTTGAAACAAGATAATTTTCTATCTCGGAGATCTGGACTTCCCCCGATATCATGTTCCTTGCCCCCCTGATGTTTCTGAGAAGAGCCATGGTTCTATCAGGATACAGTGTTTCGATGAACACATACCCCTTGACATCCGCCGGGACGAGAATTCCGTAGATGAAATCTAACTTCTCCACCTTCGCCTTGAGACCGATGTCCCTGGCTATTTTGAACTCGTTCCCTATCGTTGTCTTTATCACCACTATGGTCTGCCTTACCTTTATCGAGAAAAGAGTTGCCTCTTCATTGTTAATTTTTAGTTTGACAGAAGCAGTATCACCGAGGTCCGCACCCTTCGGGGTCTCGACAGAAAGGTGGAATTCCGCCTGATCCCCCTGGCGGAGCTTGTAATGGATCTTCAGACTGTCTGGAGTGACAGGTGAGATCGCTACCTGTCTCCCCTTTTTCTGTTCCTCTATTATGAACCACTCTATCTCACTGTTCTTTTCCTTTATATCGAGGGATACCTCAATCTCCCCTTCCACCTCTCGCCCTTCGTCATTATTAATCACTATTGAGAAAGGGACCTTCTTGTTCGTGCCAATCTCTATGTCCTTTCCTGTGGAAGACCACTTAACCATTCACGGCACCCTGAAGAGAACATTCATGAGGAGGTATATGAGAAATCCAACTCCCCCGATTATTATTATTCCTATGCCAGTTATGAGCGATGACTTCCCAAACTCTTCCCTGGTCGGCTTCCTAGACATCTTGAGGATCCTTGAATACTTTCCCCTGCCTATCCTCTTGACCCTTTCCGTAATGTCTTCCTCAAGGTCCCCCAATCGATCATCCACATCCATTTATTATTACCTCTAAACGTACTTGTTCTTGGCGCCAACGAGTATTGCTAATACCTTTATATCGTTTTTCATCGATTCGTCGATTCTTGCCCCCCAGATGATCCTCGCATTGGGATTTATCCTTTTTTTGACCTCGTCAAGAGCAGCATGTGCTTCCTCCACGGACATATTTGAACTGCCGGTAACAGAAACTATGGCGGATGTGGCGGTTGAAATTTCAAGGTCAAGAAGAGGGGAGTTAAGTGCCTTCTTCGCTGCGTCAAGGGCCCTGTCCTGCGAACCGGATTGCCCCATCCCTATCATGGCCGTACCCCCGTCCTTCATGACTGTCTTGAGATCATTGAAATCCAGGTTTACAAGGCCGGGCTTTGTCACAAGCTCTGTCAGGCCCTTTATGGCCTTCATGAGAATTTCGTCCGCAAAACGGAAAGCTTCATTGAGGGGCATCCTGGGAACCAGCTGGAGCAGCTTGTCGTTTGGGATTATGACTATTGTATCTGATTTGGCCTTCAATCTTTCCAGCCCCCACAGTGCGTTTTCCTTTCTCATTGCTCCCTCGGAGGAGAATGGGGTGGTGACCACCGATATTACAAGAGCGCCAGAATTTTTTGCTATCTCGGCAACAACAGGGGCTGAACCTGTCCCGGTTCCACCACCCATCCCTGCTGTTACGAACACGATGTCCGCGCCCTCAACAACCCTCGCGATCTCGTCTTCGGCCTCCCTTGCTGCTGCCTCTCCAATTTGGGGGATAGCACCGGCTCCAAGCCCCCTCGTGGTCCTCTTTCCCAGCAGTATCTTCTTCGTAGCCTGGGTCAGAAGGAGGTGCTGGGCATCCGTATTAGCAGCAATAACATCCGCCCCCTGAATACCTTCTTCCATGATTCTTGTTATTGTGTTTGACCCGGAACCACCGCATCCTATTATCTTTATGTTTGTCTTCAACGATTTCAATACTTCTATGAGTTCTGCATCCGTGTCCAAGTAGGGTTCACTGTCTGGCATGATAACTACCGATTTGACAAAATATTTCCTTATTTATATTTTTAGTGCTACCTTTTCGCAAACGCAAAAGCCATCTGCCTGTTGGAAAGTACGAAGTACCTGTCGTTGTCGAACCCAACAGCTCCGAGGGAAAAAGGGCTATTCTTTGCCACCTTATCCCATTCTTCTTCCAGGTTGTGTCTGTGCATGAACATATGAAATGAAAGCGTTTTTCTGATGATCTCCTCCCCGACACCTGTGGCCGCTATCCCAAATCCGTCCCTGACGAATATCCCTGATCCCGGGATAGGGGTGTCCCCTACTCTTCCCCTCATCATTGGACTGGAACCCCCAGTGGAGAGAGCTGCTGCTATTTTTCCATCGAAATTCGCAACTGCCCCAACCGTGTCCACATTTTCCCCCTTGTAAAGGAATCTTGGGTCTCCCAATGCGACCCTTCTGGCCTCCTTCAGTCTTTCCCTCGCCCTTTCGGTGGATGGATCGTAAACGGGGTGACCCATTTTCCTTGCGAATTGAACTGCTCCATCACCGCTCAGTATTACATGGGGGGATCTCTCCATAACCTCCCTCGCAACCTGAACAGGGTTCTTCACCTTCTCAATATTTATCACGGCCCCGAAATTTCCATCCACCATCACGGCAGCATCCATCTGAATACTGCCATCTAGTCTCATTACGGATCCCGTCCCGGCATTGAAATTTGTATCGTCTTCCATATATTTCACAGCTGCAACAACAGCATCCAGTGGATCTTCGTAATTTATGGCCATATTTGCGTACTTTTCCAGTAAATCACTGAAATCGGGGCTACTTCCAACGCCCCCATGCAATATTATCTGCCTCATGCAACTGAATGCATCACGGATAAATATTTATTATGCGGAACGTTCAATTTTCGATGTGGCTAAACAGGGATATAGTTTCGATTGGCGATTTTACCAAGGAAGAGATAATGGATGTAATAAAAAGGGCTGAAGAGATGGTTCCTTACGCAACCTCCGGCCATCCCCGGGCCCCGCTGGCCAACAAGATAATTTCCACCCTGTTCTATGAACCGAGCACAAGGACAAGGCTGAGTTTTGAATCTGCTGCGATGAGGATGGGAGCAAAGGTCCTAGGCTTCGGTTCACTGGAATCGTCCTCTGTCGCCAAGGGTGAGTCGCTTTCAGATACCATAAGGATTCTTAACGGGTATTCAGACGCCATAGTCCTCAGGCATCCCTCGGAGGGAGCAGCAAGACTTGCATCTGAATTCTCTGATGTCCCCATCATAAATGCTGGCGACGGAGCAGGGCAGCACCCTACCCAGACTATGCTCGATATATTCACAATATGGAAAGAAACGGGGAAGGTTGACGGAAAACATATTGGTATGATTGGAGATCTTAAATACGGGAGGACGGTGCACTCCCTCAGCAAAGCACTTTCCATGTTTGACATTAGCCTTTACCTGATATCTCCCGATGAGCTCAGGATGCCAAAGCACATTAAGAAGGATATTGAGAAGAGCGTACCGGTGAAGGAGACGAGGGATATCGAATCCGTGATAGAGGAACTGGATGTGCTGTATGTTACGAGGATCCAGAAGGAGCGCTTCCCTGATATCAATGAGTATAACAAGGTTGCAGGGAGTTATTCCATAAGACCGGCCCTCCTGTCAAAAGCAAAGAAGAATCTCATTATAATGCACCCACTTCCCCGTGTAAATGAGATCTCCCCGGAGGTTGATAACTTGCCTCAAGCCAAATATTTCAGACAGGCGGCCTACGGAGTTCCGGTCAGAATGGCCATATTGGACCTGATACTGAGGGGTGAGTAAATTGGCAAAAGAAAAGATGCTGAAGGTTGAAAAAATAAGGAAGGGGACCGTTATTGATCATATTCCGGTGGGAAGGTCGCTGCAGGTGCTGAAAATCCTGAGAATTTCCTCCGATCCAGGAGTCACGGTGAGCATAGCAATCCATGTCAGGAGCAAAAAGATGGGGTTGAAGGATGTCGTCAAGATAGAGGACAGGATCCTGGATTCTTCAGAGCTGAACAAGATAGCTCTCGTTGCAGAAGGGGCAACGATTTCCATCGTTGAGGATTACGAGGTTGTCAAGAAGTTCAGGGTAAAGATCCCCGATATCATTACGGGCATCGTGAAATGCAACAATGCGAGGTGTGTCACAAATTCCGAGAGCGCAGTTATCCCTTCATTCACTCTGGTCTCTAAAAATCCGCTCGCAATTAGATGCCATTACTGCGAGTCTGAGATGGAAGGGAGAGAAATAGAGGAAAACATCCTTCACAAATTCCGAGAGCGCAGTTATCCCTTCATTCACTCTGGTCTCTAAAAATCCGCTCGCAATTAGATGCCATTACTGCGAGTCTGAGATGGAAGGGAGAGAAATAGAGGAAAACATCCTGTGAGCTACCCCTCAGCTAAAGCATAGGAGCTTCCTGATTCAGCGACAGACATCTGCCTGTATGGATATATTCCATGCAGGCCCGAAGTAGCTATCTCCACAGGCGTAGATTCGGGCTGCACCAGCCCTACTTTTATCAGTCCTATCTTCTTTATATTTTTCGATGCGTTGTGATCCCTGTCCATTGTTAGACCACATACATTGCAGTGGTATATGCGATCTGATAGTTTCAGATCATGCTTTATGTTTCCACATTTAGAGCATAACTTAGATGATGGTTCGAATCTACCTATCAGTATGATGTTCTTACCATACTTATCCGCTTTCCACAGTAATTTCTGTTTGAAGCTATAGAAAGATGCATCTCCGATACTCTTTGCAATGTGGTGGTTCTGCTGCATGCCCTGAACATTTAGATTTTCAATGATAATAGTATCATACTGCTTGGCTATTGCAGTTGATACTTTATCAAGGAAGTCCTCCCGCATGTTTTTCAGTTTTCTATATTTTTTCTGCAGTTTCAGTATCTCCTTTTTTCTATTTTTCGATCCCTTTTGTTTTTTTGACAACTGTTTCTGCAGTTTCTTTATCCTCTTTTTGACCTTCTCTACTAACCTCGGGTTTCCCACAGCTATGCCATCTGATAGCTGAGCAAACTTTTCTATTCCAAGATCGATGCCTATTGAATTTTCTGCTGATAATTCCTTTTTCTCTGGCGATTTCTCATCTTTCTCATATATTATGGAACAAAAATATTCCCCTGCATCTTTTGTTATAATGACCTGGTTGATCTCTTTGATTTCCTTCAGCCTTTCCTTTGAACCTTTGAAATATATCCCCTCTTTGAATTTAGGAAAATGTATTCTCTTCTTCTCTATCTTTACATGCTGTGGTATTGCAAAATAATCGTTCTTACCTTTCTTTCTGAATTTTGGATGGTCGGCATTCTTATGAAAGAAGTTCTTGAATGCGTTATCGAGAAACCGCAACGACATCAGCAAAGACTGGGAATTAACCCCGTATAGCCATGGGTACCGCTTCTTTAGCTCTATGAGCATATTTTGAGTGTCCATATAGTTTAATGAAGATTTTTCTGCATCCTTATGCGTTATGTAGTATTCATCCTTCTTTGCTAAAAAATAATTGTAAACAAATCTACAGCTACCAAAGTGCTTCTCCAGTAAAATTTTCTGTGCCTCATTTGGATATAGCTTCACTTTGGTAGCTACTATCATTATCTATAGATATAACAACGATATTCATAATTTCTCAATTGAGGGAAGTCCGTGTATCTCATGTCCGAAGGAAGAGAATTACTGCTTCCCTCAAACTCCTAACGCTCCTTTAAACTGCCGCTAACCTAGCACGGAAAGACATCCATTTGCAGGCTGGATTATCTCAATCACTTAGATGTTTTTCCATTCCTCCTTCCGGGTAGAATAAAGATTAGCCCGACCCAAGCACCCCAGGTCTGGTCCGTGAAAATCAGGGAGTTTTCAACTTCATGCAGCCAATGAATATTCTCAGCTGAAGATGAGACAGTGCTTCCTGAAATTGATATTCGCGGATTTTAGCAGATCATCAAAAGGATTTATAAATTATCGGTACCCTGATTCTTCGGAATAACAACCTTTATTTTATCTCCATCCTTCAACCCGTATTTTGCCCTGAGATGTTCCGTGGAAATAATTTCTAGAACATTCTCGTAATGCGTTCTTTCAGGAATCACAATTCCTACATTTTCTTCCCTCAGTCTCGCTTTCAGTATTTTCACTCCTCCAAACTTCCTTCCCTCCTGCTCGAAAGGTTGAACCTCGAATCCATTTATGCTGTTCAGTATAGGGACGTATATTTCATACCCCTCGCTCACCCTCAAGTTGAGGGTTCCTGGAAACGGTATAAAGCCAAGTATTTGCCTGATCCTGCTCACATACCCTTCCCTGGATATGTAGTAAGACCCCTCCCCAAGACCCGTGAAAAGAATCCCCTCAATTTCAATTTCCTCTGAACTCTTCAGAATGTATTGCATAATATTCAACTCATTCCTGAACTCCCTGAATGCCTTGTCTGTGAGAACCACTTCCTCCCCTTTCTTTACCCTCTTTCTTACCACGTACCCCTCGTCTTCAAGGATAATAAGATCCCGAGAAACTGACTGCTGTGACATTCCAAGTTCTGCTGCTATTTCCTTGGTATTGAGAGATATCTTCCCGCCTATGTGACGGTAGGAGATCTTCTTCATGAAATCAAAGAGCAACGGGTTCATAGCGTTCTTACCTTTGACCGTGATATTGAATAGGATGAAATTCTTTCCCTTTTCAGGAGATTGATGAGATTTCTGTCGTTTGTAAGGACCGTACCACCGTATCTTCTGACAGCTTCTATCACGCCCTCGTCCCCCTTTGCATCAACATGAACCACTCTGAATTTTGAGGCCAGAACCTTTGCTATCCTGGCGTAGCTGTATTTGATGGAAAGGGAATCAAGTTCTTCCAAGACAGATGACGGAACAACAATCTCTTCCTTTATGAATCTCGTCAGATCAACTCTCTGTTTTGTGGCATATATAAGGGCGTTGGTATCAAGAATTATCAATCTTTCTTCACCGGAACACCGATAGCATAATTCTTCCTTATTCTATCTATCCTTACGGACAATTTCTCCCCCTTTTTGGAACCTGGAATTATTATTGTGACGTCCCCCTTGATAGATATGCCGTCACCGTCCCTGTTCACATCTGTAACCTCCACCTCGTAAACCTTCCCTTCCTCTACCCTTTCCCCTGAATACTTTATTTCCTTTTTGGCATATAGCGGCCGCTCAGCTCCGCACGCCTTGCATCTCACAACCTCATTTCTGTTCTCCCTTACGATTTCAGTATCGTAATTACCGCATTCATAACATTGTACGTATGTGCGGAGATATTCATCTATCGCCTTATCTATTGCACCTTCCGGTGGCTTCCCTTTCAGGATCAACCTGCCATCCGATACCTCTCCGGAGAGACCGAATTGCCTCAGGAGGAACTTGAACACGTGGTTTTCATCCCTGTTTACTGCATCCACTATATCCCCGAAGTTCTTAATTATCGTGAGTTTCCCTTCCGTGATGACCTCTGGCTGGGGAATCTGGAACCTTATCTTATCCTCCCTCTTTGTAACTGCGGATTTCACTTTTTTAAGCAATTTCTCGTAATTGTAATCGCTCACGAAGAGTTATCCCGAGCTCCCTTAAAAAACTTGAGAGTTCGTCATTGTTAGCAATATGTACAACATTGTTCGACATTCAATATGTCAGGAAATCTTAATGGCAGTAACTGTCTGACATTTATCAACTATGATGTCAAACACCGTTCTACATCATCTTCGCAAGAAATTATAGATTTTTATTTACAAAAACAGGGAAATTAAATATTTCTAGAATTTTTTATTTTTGGAAGCTACTAAATTAAATTTAATACATGATTAAAAAGCTTTAAATATAAGTAGTAACATAACATCAAATAGAGGATTGGTTCCAGTTGAACTCAAGTAGTACTAGGAGGATTGCTCTTCGTCTGACACCACAGGAAGACGATGAGATAAACGACTACCTTAGCACATCGCTCAGATTCAAGACCAAATCTGAACTTATAAGGGCTGCTGTGTACTCTTATATACATCAACCCGCACCTAAAGCAAGAAATGAAGATCAGGAAGCGCAGCTCTCCAAGGCAACAGCGAATCTTCTGGATCAGATGGTTGTAAAAGGACTTTTCAGGAATAGAAATGACGCCATAGAGTTCATAGTGAGGAAAGCAACTGAAGAGCATTTTCTCCCGCTGTGGCTCAACAAATTGATCAGGGGGTACCTTGATACCAGGAATCTTCTGGAACAGGATGATTTTTCTCTGCCTGAAGAAAGTGAGGAAAGACAAAGAGGTGAAAAAGATTGATGAATTTGTCTAAATCTGACATACTAGGGTGGCTCAAGCAGGGCTTGAAGGATAAACAGAAATATCCGGAGCCCACCATAGTGTGTGCGGGGATTGGTGGCGGCGGGTGTAACATTGTATCAGAGCTGAGCAGGAAGAGGGGCAACGTCATTCATTACTGCCTTAACACTGATTCCATTTCAAATGCGAAGAGGAACGATATCAGGTATTTGAATGTGGGATTGGAATACACACTTGACAATAGAGATTCAGGCGGATATCCTGAAGTGGCAAGAAAAGGTTTTAAAGAGGATGCTGGTGTTATCGATACAAAGGTATTCGCGGATGCAGATTTCGTGGTTCTCGTCGTTGCCTTGGGAGGGGGCACGGGATCTGGAGGGGTTGTGGAAGTTATAAGGTTGCTCAAAAAGACAGAAACTCCATTCAGGTTGTTTGTCGTCAGACCATTCGAGTTCGAGGACAACAGAAAAAAGGTGGCAGACAACACTCTTTCCCTTCTGCATATTGAAACAGATCAGATCGAAGTGTTCGACAACAACGAATTCCAGTCGCTTAAGGAAGCTAACACCTACATTGCAGAGCAAATAGATTCGTTCATAGAGAACAGAATATTCTTTCTCGAGGGAAAGTACAAAAATTACATTGAGTCACTGATAGAAGAAGTGCTGGATGAAGTTCTATCCGAGAGGGAACTCCAGCTGGAGATAGAGGTGGAAACACCTCCCCAGCAGGTACACCCTCCATAATTTTTTTTAGCAATTCCACCATTTCATATTTAATGAATCCATGGGCGCTAAGTAAATATTGGATAATTCAATCATAATCGGAAGATGTCCGAATTCAAGGTGCTGATTGAACAGCTGAATTCATCTGAAAATATCAAGGAAAATGAGGAAAAGATCCTTGGAGTGCTTGACGAGGAATTTGATATAGCAATTTTTCCGGAACTCTTTTATTCCGGGTACCTGCACAGGGACTACATTAACCTTAGAACCCTTGATCCGAATTTTCTAGGTGCTGTGATGAAAGATATAGGGGAGAGACTTATAGTATTCGGCGCACCTGTTAAGGACAGATTTCTTTACAACTCTGCAGTAGCGGTCACGGAAAACAATTTCAAGGTATACAGAAAGATGCACCTTCCAAATTTCGGACCCTTTGAAGAGAAGAGATACTTCAAAAGAGGAACGTCACCGCTAACACTTGATTTCAAGGGTCTGAGGATAGGGATACAGATATGCTACGATCTATTCTTCCAGGATACCCTTGAAAAAGGACTGGATATGATAATTAACATCTCCGCGTCACCGTTCACCTCCTATCCATACTTTGTTAAGACTTTTCCTGCCAGGGCGATAGAGAATCAAAGTTTTCTAGCCTACGTGAATGTTGCAGGTTTACAAAGAAATCTCGTCTTCTGGGGTGGAAGCAGGGTACTGGACCCGGATGGCAATGAAATATTCTCTCTCCAAAAGTTTGAGGAATCATCCGGTTCGGTTGTGATAAGCACGGATTCGCTTGAAATGGCGAGAAGGAAGAGAAGGGTGCAAGAAGAGGCAGTTTGATGACGCTTAAAAACAATTTATTCCTTGCGCAGGTAATCAATACGGAACTGAAGTACCAGTATCTCAAGAATACGCAGAGGTTTCAATCCAGTGACAGGGATTCAGTCTATCGCGCAAAGAGGTACCTGGTTAACAGCGTCAGGACATCACTTTACGTGAATACTCTGGTCTACGGGATGATCTCCCTGATCTTCGGATACAGCAGTCTTCAGAACCCGTTGATTGCATCAAATGACGGTTTCATACTCTTCCTCCTTCTCCTGGTCCTTGGCATAATGACAGACTCACAGTTTTACAGGGGAATCTGGGATATGAAACTCCTCTCCCCGATTAAGAGCCTTCCTATAAAACTGGAGAGAGGCGTGATACCTTTATCCCTCTTTCTCTATAACGAATTCTACCTTCCATTCATATCCCTCCCTGCCGGGCTGGTCATATCATTTGCAACAAGGAACCCTCTCCCTTTCATAGTCTTTTTAATTTATACCATACTCTTCATCTACCTTTCCAGACTCATTTCCCTCCTGCTCGGAATATCGTTCTCGAGAACAAACACATCGAGGAAATCGAAGAGACTTTACCTTGGCCAGATATTCCAGGTTGTAATTTTCGTGATATTCATCCTCTCCATAGAGATTGCAACGAATCCCCAGTTTCAGCAGTATGTCAGGATACCTCACTACATCCTTGCATATTCTCCGATGAGTGTTCAGTACTATTCCTCGCTGACCCCCTATCCATTCCTTCTCTTCCTGGCCATATTTGCTGTTGTCTATCCTTCCTATCTATTGATGCTGAAAAGGAGCATGAGCGAAAGGATGGAGAGCTTCATATCAGTATCTTCATCCAACCAGAATGAAAGGGTCAGGTCTTCAAGCCCAATGACCTCCTTGGTTGGCAAGGACTTCAAACTTATGCTCAGAAGGAGGGGTGCAATTATGATAACGGTAATTCCGATTACTTTCATCCTTCCTATCCTGCCTTCGATAATCACTTCGAAGCCAGGGTCTGCCTCCCTTGAATTCTATGTTCCGTACATCTCTCTGATATTCCTCATAGATTTCGTTATGCTCATAGGTCTTGAAGGGAAGGCTGCCTGGCACCTCTCCGCGCTGCCTATTACAAGGAGGCAGTTTTTCTACTCGAAGTTTTACAGCATCCTTGCCATAGGAACGATATACTACGCAGTCCTCATGATCATTGTGGCTATTGCAAACAGACCGCTGCTTTATTACATCCTGGTGAATTATCCCTATTACATTCTAATCCTCTCAGCAATACTTTTCACTGGCGGTACGTACCTTGTGAGGGCTATCCCCAATGAGGTCTACTCACTTTCCCAGGAGGGGATCGGAGGAAGGTGGGTGTTCCTGAAGGTATTCATCATAGGAGCGCCAGTGATAGTACTGAACTTCGTTATTTTCTCGTTCTCCAGATACCTCCTTGTTTCATGGCTCTCCTCCTATCTGCGTGGCTACTTTTTTACAGCAGTGGTAGACATTCTAATTTCCATCTTCTTTCTCAGCACATTCCTTAAGAAGGATTCCCACTTTTAGGGTGGAAGGGGTAAGATGTGAAGGTTATAAATGTGGATCCACTGAACCCTGACCCTGTGGCCATAGGAGAAGCTGCAGAGGTGATACTCAGGGGAGGGACTGTTGCGTTCCCCACGGAAACGGTGTACGGCATTGGCGCCAATGCCCTGGATGATGATGCATGCAGAAGGATATACCTGGCAAAGGGCAGGCAACAGGACAACCCCATAATAGTTCACATTTCTGATTTGAAACAGCTGGAAGAAATCTCATATGGCCTGCCCCGTGGAACTGAGGAAAAGTTCATGAAAATCTGGCCGGGCCCACTGACCGTTATTCTTAAGAAAAGGAATATCGGGGATGTTCCAACAGCCGGTCTGGGCACTGTTGCTGTGAGGATGCCCGCACACCCTGTACCCCTTAGCCTCATTGAAAGGAGTGGGATTCCAATAGCTGCCCCCAGCGCGAATAAATCAGGAAGACCGAGCCCTGTAATTGCATCAGAAGTGATAGAGGACATAGGTGAGAATGTGGACCTGATCCTGGACGGTGGCCCATCTTTTTTCGGGGTGGAATCTACGGTAATAATGTTCAGGGATGATGATATCGTTATCCTCAGGCCGGGTGCGTTCACTGCCGAAGATCTTAGGGACATATTCCGTATGAAAATCGTCGTTTCATCGTCAACGGATGGTTCTCCCATTTCCCCGGGGATGAAATACAGGCACTATGCCCCTGAGAAAGAGCTTATTCTGGGATTAAGTTTCGAATCCGTAGAAAGAATGTGTTCTGAAAAAGGGACTGTGTTCATAGGAAGTGAAGAGACAGCCAGAATGCTTAACTGTCCTTCCATAATTCTAGGTTCCAGGAAGGATTTATATGGAATAGCGAAGAACTTATTCACCTCATTCAGGAAGCTTGACAGGAGTGACTACAGGAGAGGAGTGATAGAGGGATTTGAGGAGAGGGGCATAGGACTTGCGATAATGAACAGGATCAGAAAGGCAACAGGAGGGAAAACAGCCTGAATTCAGAACCCGTCCACGAAACCATTTGAAATGAGGTAGTTCACGATGATATTGATACTTTCCTCAATAGACAATTTATCTGTATCCACTATTATCTCTGGGGAAACGGGCTCTTCGTAGGGGTCCTGTATTCCGGTGAGGTTCGTGATCTCTCCGGCCAGTGCCTTCCTGTAAAGACCCTTGGGATCCCTCTGAATGAGGACATCCAGAGGACATCTAACGTATACCTCCACGAAATTACCCGTCTCCTTTCTCGCTTTTTCTCTGACCTCTCTGTAAGGTGATATCAGGGGCACAACCGTCGCCACCCCATTTCTTGAAAGCAGTTTCGCAACGTATATCACCCTTTCATTGTGTTTTTCCCTGTCCTCCTTTGAAAAACCAAGATCCCTGGACAGACCTTTCCTGATCTCATCCCCGTCCAGCACTTCTACCCTTTTCCCCATCGCTTTCAGCCTATTCATGACACCGTAGGCCAGGGTCGTCTTTCCTGCACCGGGGAGACCGGTCAGCCAGAGAACAAAACCCCTATCATTCGACATATTCCACTCCCTCTAGAGGTTCTCCCCTGATTCCGTATTTCTTCCTTACACGGTATAATCGCAATATCGTAGGCGCTATCCTGTAGATGCTTGAATCGACATACTTCCCTATCTTTCTCCCCTTCCTGTAGAGAATGTAAATTCCGTCAAAATCATGCACCGCATCATCAGGGCCGGTATCATTTTCCTTCAGGTATTCTGAGCTGTGACCCAGCGTTCCCGCGGCTCTCCAGTCCAGATTATCAAGGTACACGAAGAGATCAGACCTGTCACCGTTCACAACATCGTAAATCTCTTCGGGCTCGAACACCTTTGTGTTCCATATCTCACCGTTGGGACCCCTTATTGATTTTATCTTTTCCTTAAGCCTGGCTATCTCCTCCCTGAGATCTTCCCTCTCCACTATTCCCTGGGGCTCCCTTCCCTTCACGTTGAAGAATACTCTCGCGTAGTACCCTCCCCATGCCCAGGCTTTTGTGTGCTCCCAATCCACTTCCGCATCCTCAAGCAGCGCTCCTTCCTTTAATTCTGAATTTTTAATTTTCAGGTAACCCTCCCTAATGAGCCACTGATTGATCGCGAATGCGCCTTTCATTCGTTTTGCACCGTGATCTGAAACCACGAGAAGTACTGTGTCTTCATCAAGGGAATCCATTATCTTTCCTATATGCTCATCCACCATCCTGAAGTATGAAATGAACTTGTTTCTCATCTCCTCGTCATCCTCGTACAGCGGACTTTCCGGATCGATGTAGCGCCAGAAGGAGTGGTGCACCCTATCTATTCCTATCTCGACCATGAAGAAGAAATCCCACTTCTTTGTAGCCATGAACTTCTCCGCCATCCTGAAGCGGGTGTCAGTCATGCTGTATATCTCATCAATTATCTTTTTCCTCTCAGGTTTCCTGAATTTGACATCGAACTTGTAATCGGGAAAATCCCTAAGTATCTCGTTCTTTAACCCGGGGGGGTATGTGAACTCCTTATCCTTATCCGGAGTCAGGAAATCCGAGACCATTATACCCGGTACAGGCTTGGGGGGGTAGCTCGGGGGAACGGCGATGACGATACTTACCTTATTCCTCTTTCCGAGGATGTCCCAGACCGTCTGGTACTTAACGTCCCCGGATGTCGGTATCTTTATGTCCGTGTAGGAGTTCCCCACCCTGGATCTGAATCCATAAAGACCCAGTTCACCTGGCGTTCTGCCCGTTGCCATAACCATCCAGGCCGGAACAGTTATGGGAGGATCACAGCTCCTCAGTTTTCCATATATCCCGTCCTGAGTAAGCTTTGTGATATTCGGAAGAACATCCTTGAGCTTATCAAACATTATGGATGGAGCTGCGCAATCAAGCCCTATCACCGCTACCCTCAAAATATATCACCTCAATCCAGGTACCCAAGAGACCGCAGCCTTTCCTTCACCTTCTTCTCATCTTCCTCGCTGAATGCCTCATTCCCGCCTTCGTGTGCGAGAATCTCACGCAGAACGAATGTAACATAGTCGCTCACAGACGTGAATCCCGTTCCCTTGATCTTCTCCTGTATCTTTTCGAACAGGGGAGTCGGTATCGAGACCGTGGTGTATTTCTTATCAGTTGCCATAAGGAAAAAGGGCTTCATAATAAAAATAATTTACTATAATTACATTTAATTAACAGGGGAAAGGGCTTTATATAGGAAAGATCGTGCCCGCGAAAGATATAAATACGGTATAACACTGGGCAATTCTGGTGATGGTCGTGGCAGACAACAACACAATATTCATCGGAAAGAAGCCCACCGAGAATTACGTCTTCAGCACAATAATGCTGTTTACCAACGGAGCTAGCGAGGTTTCAATAAAGGCAAGGGGAATGGCAATAAAGAGAGCGGTAGACGTTGCAGAGATCGTAAGGAACAGAATGGAATCAATGATGAAGACGCCGGTCAAGTACCAGGACATAAAGATCTCTACGGAAAAGGTGCAGAGGGAGGACGGAGAGAGTAACGTTTCTTCCATAGAGATAGTGCTTAAAAAGTAGGTGTGACACATCACCTACATTATTCTTTTTAGTTTTAGTATGAATGTTCCAGATTTTGCATAGGGATTCATTAGCAAGGATAGGGGAGCTGGAGGTTAACGGAAAGAAAGTTCTGACCCCGCTGCTTCTCCCTGTAATTCATCCATTTAAACCGGAACCCTGGATTTCTGAGGTTAAGAAACTCCACCTTGACGGGGTCATAACAAACTCATACATAATGAGGAAAGGTGGGTTTGAGAAAGGTAATGTGCACTCCCTCCTTAAGTTTGATGGCCTGATTATGACGGATTCCGGGACGTTCCAGGAGCACATGTATGGTCCCCTTGATGCTGAAAATATGGAGATGGTGGACTACCAGATAAGAATCGGATCGGATATAGTTACCATAAGGGACATCTTTTCTGAGATCGATCACAGCGGAGAAAAAATTGAGAGGGATATTTACGAGAATTACAGACGCGGTCTTGAAGCAGTTTCGAGGACAGATTCATACCTCGCACTGCCAGTTCAGGGTGGTACAGTTAGGGAGCTCAGGGCGAAAAGTGCGACCCTGATGTCCTCACTCGGGGGAGAGTACTATCCGATCGGCGGGATCGTTCCTCTCATGGAGAGATACATGTATTCCAGCGTCGTGGAATCCGTCCTCATATCAAAGATGAACCTCAGGCCTTCAAGCGTAATTCATGCTTTTGGAGCGGGCCACCCCATGTTCTTCCCCCTTCTATTCCTTATTGGTGTTGACGTGGTAGACTCTTCCGCCTACATTAAATATGCAAGAGACGGAAGGATACTGACGGAACACGGTACTCTAGAACTGTCTGACATCAGGGAATCACTCCCACCTTCCCCCTACCTGGATCCCTACACCAGAAAGGAGATTGATTCCCTCAATTCTGAAGAGAGAATCAGAGTCCTGGGACTTCACAACCTTTACGTATCCGTCAAGGAGATCATGAGGATTCGTGAGGAGATAATGGATGAGAACATATGGAATTACGCAGAATACAGGGCCCATTCCCACCCAACTCTTCTAGCGGCCTTTAGAAAAATTCTGGAATTCTACGAATACATCGAGAAGTTTGAACCAAGGTCCAGGAAATCACCCGTCTTTTACCTTGGAGAGGAAACTTTGCGTAGACCGGTTGTGAGAAGATTTGTCTCTTCCACAGCCGTTCCGGGCCCCTGTGCAAAGGTGGGCGGGAAACCATACTCATATTACGTGAATGAGCCTGTGGATTGCGTGGAAACTGGCTTTGGAAACGTTCCGCTGTATTTCGATGAAACGTATCCTGTCGCACAGTCCATCTTTCCAGATGAATCCGTGACTTTCACAAGAGGTGAGGACAGATTTGACTATGACCCTTGGAAAGATTTTCTGCTGAGGAAGATGGACAGTATTTTTTCATATCAGTTCGGGAAGCCACTGTACTCCATAGTCAACAGGGAGGATGTCTCTCTTCTGAGGAGCAAGAATACCGGTAAGGTGAGAATGCTCCTTGTTAAGGGCAATCCGGCATTCGCATTCAGGGCATCGGACGGGCTTTTCAGCCTCACCATTGTCGGGGCTAAAATTATTCTGGATAGTTTTCCAGCACCCAGGCACAGGGTCATCGTGGATAAGGACGCGGAGGAGTTCGTGAGAGAAGGTAGAAATGTGTTTTCCAAATTTGTATATGATGCGGATCCCATGCTGAGACCCCACGATGAAGTTGTGATCGTGAACAGGGATGACAGACTTATTGCTTTCGGAAGGGCAGTCCTTTGCAGGGAAGAGATGCTAGACTTTTCCAGGGGAATTGCTGTAAAGAACAGGATAAGAAGCAAGGATTTAGAATGAACCATTCTCAACAAGAAACATCTGTTTCCCTTATTCAAGCTGTTAAGGACAGAAACTGTAAAACATTTAATTCCCCATTCAATTCAGGGGTATGGAAATCCGTCAGCCTGAGACCATAGAGGAATTCAAGGCCCTTGAGAAATTGCAGAGGGAAGTATGGGGGATGAGGGGTGAATCACCTGTTCCGGCCGGATTGATAAGGGTTTTCAGTCACAACGGCGGACTGGTAGAGGTAGCTGTGGAAGATGGAAAGATCATAGGATTCACGCTTGCATTTTCTGCATCGGACGGGAAGAAGAGGTACCTCTATTCTCACATGGCTGGCGTCTTACGGGAATACAGGAACAGAAACGTAGGTTACGAACTCAAGATGCATCAATTCCTCATGGCAAAGAAAATGGGGTACAATGAGGTCAGGTGGGCATTTGATCCCCTCAAAGCAAGAAATGCGTACTTCAATGTGCATAAGCTGGGAGCCTATGCATTCAATTACATAGTTAATTACTACGGAGAGATGGATTCAGATGAGAACCGTGGTATCGATTCTGACCGCTACGAGGCACACAAGTTCCTTGACAGGGATATCGTGAGACCCAAAGACTATGAACTGGTGGGAAGAATAACTGATTTTCCTGAACCGTGGAAGGAGATCAGATTAGGCTACGATTCCCTCGGCATAGAAGTACCCCTTGAAATAGGCAGCAACCAGCTGGACCTCAAAAGAAAATGGAGGTTGAGGCTGCGCGAGGCAATAATTCAGCTTGAAAGAGAAAATTACGCCGTCAATGAAGTTATAAGAAATGAACGGTCTGTGTACCTGATTCTTACCAAAAAGGAACTACTGAATTTAGATTGAAAAATCTTCCACGTCAGCTTCCTTTCTCTTCTTGGGCATCTTCTTCGTCTTCCAGTAGGTTGTCACGTATCCAGCCACCAGGTTTTTTAATTTCTTGGAGGCATCGGGTATCGCTTTGTTCACTATCTCCTTGTTGTGTTCAAATTGATTATTCAGCATCTTCTCGTACTCCTGATACAGCTGCTTAGCGACTGTCTTTACCAGTGTAGGCCTGATGGCACCCATAGCACGGTATAATCATAAACTAATTAAATATTTCATATCACTCCCTGGCTATCTCTGCAACTCCCCTCAATATGAGAAATACTGCCATATAGGCCGGTACTTTAGCCATCCCCTCACCGAGCTCCAGGGTCCTTCCTCCCAGGTCCACAGTGTTTTTCTTGGAAACCAGTATTTTCACTTCTTCCCCGCCTCCCTCGGGAATCGTCTCAGTCAGAGGGTCGAATTCCTCCAGATTCTCATAATTCACAGTTCTCACGATCATTCCTGTCTTTCCGTGTAGGCTTCCAGGCGTTCTTATGAGCCTGTGAATATCTATGGTAACGGGCTCATCTATCTTAGAGGCGTAAAGTTCAACTGCCAATTTTCTTGCATTCCTGTCTATGTAGTCACTCTCCCTGATCTCCTTTTTTGTCATATTTCCCGTAGTTTCCCCAGTCATCTTTTCCAGCTCCTTTCTCCACCCTCCCCTGGCGGCCAGGATTTCCAGTAACTTTTCTCTCATGGAAATGAGTCTTTCAGCCCACCGAGATCTGGGGAAGAGATCATTATTAGTCTGGATGCACCTTCCGGAAATGTAATCCACTATCTCCCTCCTCTCCTGGGACTCGAGTTCATCGAAGAGGGAATACACATGAACATGGTAACCTCTGCTGCCGGAAAACACGATCTCAAGATATTCCTTTCCGATTCCCAAATCATCCGTAAGAATATTCAGCAGCTTTATGACCTCAAGTTTTACGGTTACCAGCATTTCCCTGTAACTCATACTTTCGCTCCCTGGAATATGATCCCCGTCTATATCGAAAACGAGATCAGCCCCCTGCCATCCCTTATTTTCCATTGAAGCTGATGGATTCTGGTAGTAGGCGGAGGAGTAATAGAAGTGCTGCGGCGTGTTTTCCCTCACGTAAGACACCAGAGCTTCCATTGAAGGAAAGGATGTGTGCCTCACCATCCCCTGCTTTGAAAAGGATGAGAATGCAACCTCCCTGTTCATCACCCTTTTGATTCCGAATTCAGTCACACTTTCATAGTATTTCCTGAAATGTTGCTGCACAAACTGGGAGGAGAGGTCATTCATTCTTCTTCCTGTTGAATACGAAGTACAGGGCTACTATGGAAACTACCACCCCGCCCGTGAATATCCAGCCATATGTATTTCTAACGCTGGGATTGCTGAAGCTAGTTGGAGTGGAGTTAGCGAACCCCGGTAGGGCACCAGCATTGAGCTTTTCCTGGTTGGTATATCCAGAGTTTGTTGCATCCAGATCGGCTATTTCATGAAATGCAAGCGTCACATTTGCCTTGGTCAGGTTGCCTATGGACTCCATGGCCTCTATGAATTCAGCGCCGTATGGATTCAGACCTGTAAGGCTGTAATCGAAAAGTATGTATTTATTCAGCGGGCTGTCCTTCCAGTTGTACGTGGAGAAATTTTTACTGAATATCACGGAGTATACGGTCTGGTTCCACATTGTATCCGTGATGGTAATATTGTAACCCGAGAAAGTCACATAACTGATTGTGGGAAAGCTGGGCAGGGTTTGCGCCTGGACCTGGCCTGAACCAGCCGCAACTACTGCAATCGAAATGATCAGTGCCAGAACCAGAAATAACCGATTCACCGGACGACATAGATATCTCAATTAAAATTTTTCTCTTACGAAATCCACCGCACTTTTGAAGAACCTGTAACCCATTCCCTCGTGCTCAGTCTGCCTGGTCCAGTCTGACTCCGTATAGGGATAAAACACCCTTTCAGGATGGGGCATCAAACCAAGCACGTTGCCCCGACTGTTGCAGATTCCAGCGATATTCATGATGGATCCGTTGGGATTCCAGGGATATCCTGCTTCCCTTCCCCTGGGGTCCACGTATGACAGCGCATTCAGATTCCTTTTCGATATCTCCGAGAGAATTTCCCTCCCTGCAGGAATGAATCTGCCCTCGGCGTGGGCCACAGGCAGTTTTATGATCTCCCCGACTTTGAAATTACTGAGAAATGCGCAGTCCTTCCTGTTTATCTTGAGATAAACAGTCCTTGCCTCGAACCTGTTTGAGATGTTTGGCGCCAGGGCTGCCTCTATTTCATGGTCTCCCTTGGTGTTTGGAAGGAGACCTATTTCCGTCAGGACCTGGAATCCATTGCAGGAGCCCATTACCAGTCGACCCTCCCCCTCGAATTCATAAATTTCCCTTATGAAAGATCCCTTTATCCTCGCAGCCATTATGGCCCCCGCCCTGACATAGTCTCCGCCGGAGAACCCTCCGGGAAAAAAGAGTATGTCAAAATCAGACACCTTCCTCCTCCTGTTCTCAAAACTCTTGATATGGACTATTTCAGGATTTGCTCCTGAATGAAGGAACGAAAGGTAGGCTTCCAATTCATTGTTTGTTCCCTCCATGGTTATGATCCCGACCCGCACACTTTTACTCATCTGAAACCCCCCTTCCACCTTCTGCGTATCGCTTCATTTTCAATACTCGCAATTCTTTCGTCCCCGACTGATATAACAAGGCTATCAGCACTGGTATGGCCAAGAAGAATAGCATCTTCCCTCATGATTTCCAAGAATTCTTTCTCCCTCTCTTTCTTCACTTCCACAACCCAGGAGGATGTGGGTTCTGAAAAGAGAACAAAATCGGGGCGGAGTCCGAATGGAGATATATCAATGCTTGCTCCTATCCCTGAGCCTATCGTCATCTCGCCGAGAGAGGTGGCAAGACCGCCGTCCGATATATCATGTATAGAGAGAACCGTACCGGAATTTACGGCATCAAGGATTCTCCTAACCCTTCTGCTCAGAAAATCTGGATTTGAAACCGGAACAACGCCTCCCCTTACCCCGATCGTTCTGAAGTACAGTGACCCACCGAGATCGCTGGTGGGCAGCCCTACGAGATATATCGGGGAGGAAATCTTCTTGAAATCCGGGGAGAGAACATTCCTTATATCCTTGGTCTTCCCCACGGCCATGACAGTGGGGAACGTGGGTATTCTCCTCTTTCCAGATTCATTGTAAAAGGAAACGTTTCCTGATGCAAATGGGATATCCAGTCGGGCAGCAACACTCCTCATCCCCCTGAGCATTGAGATGAATTCACCCATAACCACAGGGTCCTCAGGACTTCCTGCATTGAGGCAGTCTGAGAACCCTATCGGCTCCGCTCCGACTGAAACAATGTTCCTCACGGCTTCATCAACTGCATCAGCTCCTCCGGCAAGGGGGTCCAGATAGGAATAGAAGGGGTTGAATCCGTGACCCACAGCTATCCCCTCATATGAATCCCAGGAAGCCCTTATCACAGAAGCATCTGTGGGCCCTTCCCTGCCAACAATTCCTGAGAAAGGACCGAGGACCGTGCTTCCACGAACAGTATGATCGTACTGTCTGACGGCAAACTCCCTGGTTCTCACGTTTCTATCTCCCAGCAGGGCAAGTATCACCTTTCCGATGTTTTCCGGGTATTTGGGGATGACAGTGTTCTCCCTTTTTTCTTTGAATGATGAGGGCCTGTCATAGGGCTGGGGATTGGTGAGGAAATCTATATCCATGTCAATCGCCATTTCATCCCCGTAAAATACGCGAAGTCTCCTTCCGGGTTCGCTGACTCCTATGGTGGACGATGTTATATCCCATGATTCCATAATTCTGTGTATTTCGTTTTCGTTTTCCTCTTTCACGGCAAGAAGCATCCTCTCCTGGCTCTCGGATATCCATATTTCCCAGGGAGCCATGCCTTGGACCTTTAAGGGGACACGGTCAAGATACACCGATCCACCCATACCTCCCGACTGCAGCATCTCACCAACCACACTGCTGAGCCCACCACCTCCGAGGTCCTTAAGTGCATATATGAGACCCCTTTCGTTGGCCTCAAGAACTGCATGCATCAATGGCTCCTTTGTAATGGGACTGCCCAGCTGAACCGTGGAGATATCTTCCTCTCTAGTTATCGTCTCCGAGGCCATGTTAACCCCATGAATTCCATCCCTCCCTGTCTTCCCACCAGCAATTATGAGCTTCAACCCGGGAATGTTGACCGAGGAGGAAAGCAATTTTTTCCTGTCCACGATTCCAACACACCCAACATTTACTAGCACATTCGGAGAGAAGAAACGCGCGTAGGTAATACCACCGGAGAGCGTCGGGATACCAACCCTGTTTCCGTAATCCCTTATACCAGAAATCACTCCCCCCTCAATGAATTTTGGAGAAGGAAAACCCTTTACCTTCCTGATGCCGAAAAAGAGAACATCAGTGAGCGCGACCGGTTGGGCCCCCATGCTAAGAACGTCCCTCAGAATACCTCCAACACCTGTGGCCGCACCACCGTAGGGTTCTATGGCTGACGGATGATTGTGACTTTCCATTTTGAAAGCCACAGCCGTTTTATCGTCAATTGCTATGACCCCGGCATCCCCTCTGGAAAGTATGCCCTTTGTTCCGATATCCATAAGATATTTTTTGAGGTGGATCTTGGAGCTCTTGTAGCTGCAGTGTTCGCTCCATGCCTGTCCCAGGGCCTGGAGCTCCGCATCGGTGGGATTCCTTCCTTCTCTCTGAAAATATTCACTGATCCTTCTCATCTCTTCAACGGAAAGACCGAGGGAGAAGGAACGTGAAATTTCCGAGAGCTCTCTGTCCTGCCTGCCTATGATTTCAATGGTCTCTATTCTAACCATCTACAACACACTCATTGATTACGGGATTCGCCAGGAGTTTTTCGCAGAACTCATTCCCCAGTCTCTTTCCTCCCTTTTTCAGCGTTATGTAATAGACCTTCCCAGTTCTCACATCAACCACATCCCTATAACCGAGGAGATTCAGCGCTTTCAAGACAGAGAGCCCTTCAGCATCCTCCACCACCGCCTTCAGGGTTACTGTAATCTTCAGTTTAGTCATAGCAATAAATAACATTCTGGCAATTAATGTTTAACTGTATTTAATCACCAGATCCCTGAAGATGTCCGATACATCTTCGCATTTATCTGTAACTATCTCCATGTACTCGTAAATCTCCTTCAGCTTCACTATTTCCTTAGGGTCATCAAGCGAGAAGACGTGCTCATATGCTTCACTCAACAGATCATCTGTCCTGTTCTCCAGTTCGTTGATCTTTATGCACTCCTCTATTATGGAGGAGAAGTCTGATTGGTCAAAGCTTTCAAAGTACCTGAGTGCCCTGTTCACCTCCTGGACCGACTGATATATGAGACCTGAAAACTCTTCCATCAGCCTGTCCTTTGAGACTTTGAAAAGCACTATCCTCTTTGCCACTGCATTTATGAAGTCAAGTATGTCATCATATTTGGTTGCGAGCATCCCAACGTCCACCGACTCAAGGGGCTTAGTCATGTGATTCACCTTCGTGTATATTTCATGAACGATACCGTCCGCATCATGCTCTATCCTCCTTATCTCCTCCGCCCTCTTTTCAAGGTTATCGTAACGCTCTATCATTTCCTTCAGTCTCTCCGCTCCATCCATAACCTTCTGCCCCAGCCTCTCAAGGTACTTTGAAAATTCCAAGAAGACCATCGAGGAATCTTCCAGCGAAAGACCTGCAACCTCAACGCCAAGAAGCAAAGTGGAAAGAAGACCTAACAGCATGAAAATTGCTATGGTTAGGAAGGTTATGTTCCACCCGTATAAGTAAACAAGGACGGGGAAGCTGAAAGTTCCGAGAACGGCACCGACCCTGCTCACCGCAGAAGCGCTAGCCTGCGCCGTAGCCCTGAGACGGGTCGGAAAGATCTCAGTCGGGATAACCCAGGTTGTTACATTAGGTCCTGCGTTCTCAAAAAATAGGTAGAGCGCCAGGAAAATAAATATGATGAATATGCTGTACTGATAAGCTGCAGCAAGAACCAAAGTCGCCAGAGCCATGCCAAAGAATCCTATCTCCTGCAGCCTTATCCTCCCTATCCTTTCTATCAAGAGAATCGCAACAATGAAACCGACAACAACGAAGACGTCAAGAATTATGGTGCCAAGGATAGCGTGGACCTTATCCAGCAGGGTCCCTCCCTTAAACCCTATTGTCTCCAGCATATAGGGCAGGGAAATTCCTACACCGTAGACACCTATATCCATAAAAAACCACGGTATCCAGGAGAAGAGTGTCCTTCTTCTGAACCTGGAACCGAGGAGCTCCGAAATCCGCCCCTTTCTCTCAGGCTCAATTGCGGCAAGGTCGTTGGAATAGTCAAGGGCGTATTTCTCCCTGATCTCATCTATGACCTGTTTAGCCTTCTCCCTCTTATTGTTTGAGAGGAGCCATCTGGGGGATTCGGGCATTGAACGTCTCAGAAAGATAACAACGAGAGCTGGAATAACACCTGATGCCAGCATTATCCTCCAAGAATCCACTTGCCTACCTAGTATATTGACAAATTCCATCCTGCCAAATGTGAATCCTATAATTGCTGCAACAAAAGAACCTATCCCCCAGAACATGAATGTCCTGGTTACCAGTTTACCCCTGACATCCTTGGGGGAGAATTCTGCTACATAGGTGGAGCTTACAGGGTAGTCTGCTCCTATACCTATACCCAGGAGAAACCGGAAGATTATCAGCTGAGTGATATTTGTGGCGAAAGATGTTAGAAGCCCGAAGAATACAAAGAACAAAAGGTCTATTATGTATATTGTTCTCCTTCCAATCTTATCAGCATAACTTCCCACAAGCATTGCCCCAACAAACATCCCAAGGAGAGCTGAGGAGCTGAGAAGACCTAGCTGAATGCTCTTCGTGGAAGGAGATGAAGAGAGCCAGTTCTGAGATTCGACGAAAATCAGAGCAACTGAGATTATGAAGAGGTCGTATCCGTCCAGGAATACGCCGGCTGCAGATAGTGATGTGACCTTTCTGATGAACCTTTTTTGTTTCCTTAGGTCGTCTTGCATCTGATCCTTAATCATCTGAACGAATAATTAGATTACCATTTTCCTGAGTTCTTGTAATTCCAATTCTAAGCGAGAATATCTGTTCCAAAGCATGAATTCCGGTATGGAATTCTTCCCCCCAATTCAACGATATCCAGAGATTGAGGAACCCCGGTAGAGGTTATAACAATCGAGATCTTAGGCAATAGCAATCCGTCTGCCTGTTCCCAGTAATAATCAATGTTGAAAATGCATCTTCCCCGGGACACAAGGAGGTAAGGGGAAAGATTCGAAGTTTTCAAAAGAAAAATGCGATAAAATTTCCCAGGAATTAAGACTTTAGCGGTTAAAAGGAATG
>Ga0080006_1153736_pt1 | contig 34321 bp, 25 predicted proteins | sample RS3BMetagenome_FD_69209 | JGI IMG/M metagenome (GOLD analysis project Ga0080006, IMG submission 69209) | Ferric oxide microbial mat and aquatic microbial communities from Rainbow Spring, Yellowstone National Park, USA - RS3B (SPADES... ...
GCCCCCCTTCCCGTAGCGCTCCTTCTGCGCCGTCCCTCCTCACGCCGAGCGGCAGGAGCACCGCGCCCCCCGCCGGAAGTGGGCGCCTCCACGACGCGCCGTCCCCGGTGGGCACCGGGGCACCGGGCGCGGACGGAGGGAGGGCGAGCACGGCATGCGCTTGGCGATGCACAACTGGATGCGGCCCGAGCCGCTGGAGACCACGCTGGAGCGGCTGCGCCGGCACGGTTACGACGCGATCGAGATCAGCGGCGAGCCCGAGCGCCACGCGCCCGCGGCCACAGCCCGGCTTCTGGAGGCGTACGGCATCCGCTGCTGGGGCTCGGTCACCATCATGACCCCCGGCCGGGACCTCGTCGCGGTGGACCCGGCCGTGCGCGCCGCCACGCTGCGATACATGACCGACTGCGCGCGGATGGTGCACGACCTCGGCGGGGAGATCCTCGCCGTCGTGCCCTCCACGGTCGGCAAGACCCAACCCGGCACCGATCCCGAGACCGAATGGAACTGGGCGGTGGAGGGCCTGCGCCGGCTGGCCGAGCGGTGCGCGGCCTGGAACGTGCGCGTGGCCCTGGAGCCGATCAACCGCTTCGAGACCTACTTCCTCAACCGCGCCGACCAGGCGCTGCGCCTCGCCGCGGACGTGGGGCCCGGCGTGGGCGTCGCCCTGGACACCTTCCACCTCAACATCGAGGACGCCGACCCGGTGGCCGCGATCCGTGCGGCGGGCGACCGCCTCTACGACCTGCACATCGCCGATACCAACCGCTCCACGCCGGGGGCGGGGCACTTCCCCTGGGCGGAGACCGTCGCCGCGCTGCGCGCGATGGGTTATTCGGGGTGCCTGACCGCCGAGTTCGTGCTCCCCGTGGACAGGAGCCCGCTCGGCCCGCGTTTCCACGCCGCGCCGGCGTCCGATGCGGAGGGCCCGGCCTCGGACGTGCAGTTCATCCGCGACCACGGCAGCGACGTCCTGAGCGACGAGGAATACGGGGCGGCCGTCGGCGCGACGTCCACGTTCCTGAAGTCCCTGCTCGGGGGCGCCGGCCGATGAGCGGCGCGGGCCTCGGCCCGCTCCTCATCCGCGCCGTGCGGGCCATCCCCCTGCGCTGCCCCCTGCCCGAGGACCGCCGGCATACCAGCGACTTCGGGCGGCAGGACCGGTTCGACCTGGTGCTGGTGGCCGTGGAGACGGAGCAGGGGATCACCGGATACGGCGAGGCCAAGGCCGCCGTCGGCTCGGTGGGGGAGACCGCGGCGCTCGCGGCCGCCGTCGAGCGCGACCTGGGGCCGGCCCTGGTCGGCCGCGACGCCCGGGACGTGGTCGCCCTCTGGGAGGCGATGTACTCCGGCCCGCGGGCCGGGCATGCCCTGCGCGCGGGCTGGCCGATGCCGGTGGTCGACCGGCGTGGGGCCCGCGTGGCCGGGCTCGGGGGCATCGACATCGCCCTCTGGGACGCCTGCGGGCAGTACCTGGGGCTTCCCGTGCACCGGCTGCTCGGCGGCCGCTGCCGCGACCGGATCCCGGTCTACGCCTCCGGCGGCTGGGCGGGCCCGGAGGCCATCGGCGAGGAGCTTTTGCGCTACGCCGAGTTCGGCGGCTTCACCGCCTTCAAGATGCGGGTGGGCGTGATGGACGGCGACCTCGACCGCGCCCTCGGCCGCGTGGCCGCCGCGCGGCGCGCGCTGGGGGAACTCCCGCAACTGTTCGCCGACGCCCACGGCACGATGACCGTCCCGCAGGCCAAGGCCTTCTGCGCCCGCGCGGCCGAGTGGCGGCTGGGCTGGATCGAGGAGCCGACGGCCGTCGACGACCTGCGGGCGATGGCCGAGGTGCGCCAGGCCTGCACGGTGCCGATCGCGGCGGGGGAGAGCGAGGTCACGCGCTTCGCCTTCCGCGACCTGATCCTGGTGGGCGGCGCCGACATCCTGCAGCCGGATCCGGCGATCTGCGGGGGGCTGACGGAGGCGGCCCGCATCGCCGTGCTGGGCGGCGCCCACCTGCGCACGCTGGCCCCCCACCTCTGGGGCTCGGCCGTGCTGTTTGCCGCCGGCCTGCAGCTGGCGGCGGCCTGCCCCAACGTCACCGTGCTGGAGTATCCGATGGGCGGCAACCCCGCCCTGCACGAGATGGTGGAGGCGCCGCCGGTGCCGAAGGGCGGAGAGATGGACATCCCCGAGGCCCCCGGCCTGGGGGTCCGCATCCGGCCCGACTTCGTGGAGCGAAACCGGATCGACGGCCGCACCGGACCGGCCTGAGCCGGCCCGCGGCCGCCATCCGCCGGGAGGGGATCGTACCTTGGTGTCGGTGAAGGGGCTCAACCACGCGACCATGATCGTGGACGACATGGAGAAGGCGCGGGCCTTCTACTCGGGCGTGCTCGGGTTGGAGGAGGTCCCCGCGTACGACTTCGACTACCCGGTCATGTTCTACAAGCTCGCGGACGGGCGACAGATCCACATCACCGAGTGGAAGGACACCCCCTCCTTCCGCGGGCACATCGCGATCGAGGTGGCGGAGTTCAACGCCGCCTTCCGCGCCTTCAAGGCCATGGGGATCATCGACGTCTCGCCCTGGGGCCGCGTGCGCCGGCTGAAGGACGGCACGATGCAGATGTTCGTCCGCGACCCGGCGGGCAACCTGGTGGAGATCTCCCAGCGGCCGGGGGTGCCGATCGGACCGGAGGTCACCTCCGACCCGCTCTTCGACCCGGAGCCGGTCTTCCGCTCGGGGCGCAACGACGGCCGCGGCGTGCGCGGCGAGGACGCGACCCTCTACCGTGGCTGAGGGGGCGGCAGGCGCGGGCGCGGCGCCGAAGATCGTGCTACTGGAGACCCTGCATCCCGATGCGGAGGCACTCCTGCGGGCCGCGGGGGCGGTGTGGCCCGGGCTGAAAGCGCCCGTGGGCGGGGCGGCGGCGATCATCACGCGGGGGCAGGGGCGTCTCACGGCGGCGGTGCTGCGGGAGGCGGGGCCGGGGCTGCGCTGCGTGGCGCGGGTGGGGGCCGGCACCGACAACATCGACGTGGAGGCGGCGACGGCGCTGGGGGTGCCGGTGTTCTACGCGCCGGACGCCTTCACGGCCGCCACGGCGGAGCACGCGCTGGCGCTCCTGCTGGCGGTGGCGCGCCGGCTCGTGCCGCTGGAGGCGGCGGTGCGCGCCGGAGACTGGGCCGCCCGCTCCGGCCCGCCCGGGCTCGACCTCGCCGGGCGGCGGCTGGGGATCGTGGGGCTGGGGCGGATCGGCAGGCGTTTCGGCCAGCTGGCGCTGGCTCTGGGCATGGATGTGGTGGCCTGGTCCCGCTCGGCGCGGGATTCCCGTTTCCCGCAGGCCGAGCTCGGGACGCTGCTGCGCGGCAGCGACGTGGTGAGCCTGCACCTCAGCCTTAACGCGGAGACGCGGGGGTTCCTCTCTGCGGAGCGGATCGCGGCGATGAAGCCGGGGGCGATCCTGATCAACGTCGCGCGCGGGGCGGTGCTGGACGAGGCGGCGTTGGCCGCCGCGATCCGCAGTGGGCACCTGCGCGGTGCGGGCCTGGACGTGCTCGCGGAGGAGCCGCCGCCGCCCGACCATCCCCTGCTGGGGCTGCCGGGCGTCCTCATCACCCCCCACTCGGCCGTGCTCACCGAGGGCGCCTACCGCACGGCCTGCCTGCAGGTGGCCGGGGCCGTGGCGGACCGCCTCGCCGGCCGGCCGGCCGACCGGGCGCTGGTGCGCAATCCCGAGGTGCTGTAGGTGGGGCGAGGCAAAGGTCCTCCTTCGCCGTGCCCCGGGGTTCCGGTCCCCGCCCTGGGCGCTCCCGGGCCGCGAAACGGTGAGGGCAAGGACCTGGCCTTGGGGGCGCCGATGCAACCATCGGGAGGCGGATGATCTTGTCCGAGGGACCTTGGGCGGGCGGTGCGGTCTCCCTCACCTTCGACGACGGGGCGCGGTCGCAGCGGGAGCGCGCGGTGCCGCTCCTGGAGGCGGCGGGCCTGCGCGGGACCTTCTACCTCAACCCCCGCGGGGACGAGGGCGCGGGGGAGGGGTCCTGGGCGGCGCGGCTGGAGGTCTGGCGCGCGGTGGCGGCGGCGGGGCACGAACTCGGCAACCACACGGTCAGCCACCCCTGTGCGCGCAACTTCGGCTTCGCCGAGGAGCGCCGCACCCTGGAGGGGATGACCCTGGAGGAACTGGAGGCGGACATCGACCTCGCGGAGGCCCGCCTGCGGCACGTCGCCGGGCCCGGCCCCCGTTCCTTCGCCTACCCCTGCTACCAGGACTCGGTGGGGGAGGGCCCGGCGAAGCGGAGCTATGTGCCCGTGATCGCCACCCGCTTCGCGGCGGGCCGCACGCGCGGCGAGCGGCCCAACCACCCGGCGCGCTGCGACCTGCACCACCTCTGGAGCTTCCCGGCGGAGCGGATGACGGGGGCCGAACTCGTCGGCCTCTGCGAGCAGGCCGCCGGCGAGGGCGCCTGGACCATCCTCACCTTCCATGGGGTCTCCGAGGGCGGGCTGCCGGTCGCCGAGAGCGACCTGGCGCAACTCTGCGCGCATCTGGGCCGGCACGCGGGACGCATCTGGACCGCGCCGGTGGCCGAGATCGCTTCCGCCGTGCGCGCCTGGCGCGGACGGTGACGGCCGGGGGCGACCGCCGGGCGGGCGGCCGGCCGCCGCGCGGGTAGCCGGGGCCTACCCCCCGCCCCAACGGCAAGGCCCCGGCACAGGGGTTGCCGCTGGACGTTGGGGCTGCGGTGGGGGGCGCGAGAAACGTCCGGGATGCCGCCGCACCCGATGTCGCAGATCGGAGCGGCCTGGGTGCCGGGACCCTGATACACCGGCGGCAGATGCCTGCCGATCTCCCCACGCCAGCCTGCCCCTTCGACCGGCCCGCTCCCGCATCGCCCGCGGCCCCCCTGCGCCGCGTTCATTCCGGCCTCCCCGCCGGCGGGCCCGTTCGCCGTACGCGCATGTGCAGGCCCGGTCGCAGTGCCGGCCGGCGGTGGGACAGCCGGCTTCAGCCCCTGGCGTCACCCCGACTGCCCCGGCCCTGGGCCGCCGCCCAAGCCGAGGTGGGGGAGAACCGATGCTGCCTTGATTCCGCAGTAGGAAGTCCGCCGTATACCGTGAAGTGGCTAGTTCTATAGAGTGATGTTGGGCAACAGCGAAAGCGCACAAGCCACCCGCATGAGCAGGGCGCGTGGCGGCATAATCGCCGTATGGGGCGGGAATGTGGGCTCGATAGCCTGGACGCATGAGTCCTGACGGGCCGCGAAAGGGCATGGTCGGAACCCGTGCCTGGGCGGTGGGAAGGCCGTGAGCGGCAGTCCGGCACCACCGGCTTCAGTGGGCACCCCGGCGATCGCCCCCACCCCCTGCCTGAAAGGGGCCGCAGCGGCCAGGCGGAGGCTGTGCCATGTTCGGCGGTACCCGTGTGATGCCCGCGGCCGTGCGCGCGGCCGGCATAGTTCCGACGTTGCCGCCCCAGCCCCGGCAGCAGTCCCCCTGCGCGCCGCCGGCGCCGGTGCGACAACTCGCCTGAGGCGAGTGAGCTGAGCGGCCTGGTGCCCGTCGTATGGAGGGCGATGCAGATGGCGTGTGAGCCGATCGTGCGGGGAGGTCCGAACGCCTCTTTCACCAGGGTGTTCGGTCGACGCAGCCTGCTGGCGGCCGGGGCCGTGGCGGCGCTTTCCGGCTCCGTGGTCGCCGCCTGCGGCCCCGCGCGGCACACGGCGCGGCCCACGGGCGTTTCGGGCGTGATCCAGATCTCCTATCAATTCCACTGGACGGTATCCGTTCCGTGGACGCCGGCAGCGAAGAGCCTGGTAAACGCCTTCGTCCAGGCCAACTTCAACAGCCGGCACCGGGGTCTGCGCGCCGTACTCTACCAACCCGGCGACCCCGGGGGCGGGTGGGCCGTGACCAGTGCCACCATGGGGGCCATGCTCGCCGGAAACGACCCGGACATCTTCTGCGCCTGCTGCGCCAATCTCGCGCCGTTCGTCGTGTACAACCTGATGCTCCCGCTGGACACCTATCTGCAGCGGGACAACGTCGATCCGAGCATCTGGTCGGCGGGGCACATCCGGGGACTGACGTGGTCGAACGCGGTCATGGCCCTGCCGGCGTACAACGGCCCGCAGGTGATGGGTTATCGGCAGGACCTGCTCGACGACCTCGGGTTGGGGTATCCCGAGCCGCAGTGGACGTACTCGGATGCGGCCGGACTCTGGGCCGCCTGTTCCCGGCAGATCGGCGAAAAGCAGCAGTATGGTGCCGCGCTGCAGTGGTACGACGGTTGGGACTACCTCCTCCACGGCTTCGGTGGGGCCTATCTCAGCACGGACCGGAGGACATGCCTGATCGACCGGCCAGGGGCGATCGCGGCGGGGGAGTGGTTCTGTGAACAATTGGCCCACAAGGTGATCACCTACCGCAACGACGTGAGCGGCCTGGTCGACGGTACGGAGGTTTTCTCCGTCCTTGGGGGGTGGGACGTCTTTCAGGAGGCGACGCGTCTTGGCGCCGTGAAGTGGGACCTTGTACCCCTGCCACAGTGGCCGCATGGCCCCTTTACGTTCGCCAACAACGACTTCCTGGGCATCAGCTCTCAGTCGAAGCATCCCGACCAGGCGTGGGAACTGCTCCATTGGCTCGCCGTCGAACCGGACTTCCAGCGCTTCCTCATTCGGAGCACCCTGGTGACCCCGGGCCTGAACGCCCTGTGGGAGGAGTGGGTCGCGCTGATCCAGGCCGCGGCCCCGCCCCTGCGCACCAAGCAGCTGCAGTATTACGGCGACGCAGCGCGCGCCGGCATCGGATTGCCGTCCAACTACACCCTATCAGCCGACGCAGGCCGAGACGGTGATCAGTGGATGGTGGGCGAAGATCGCGGCAGGCAAGGTCTCCGTTGCGGATGGCTTCCGGCAGGCCGCGCAGATGGTGAACGCCATGCAGGCGACGGCCACGCAGTTGACGCCCCAAGAGGCCGCCGTGCGCAGGGCCTTTCCGGTGCGGGGGCCCGCGATCGCACAGGTCACTCGGGGCATCTGACGCCCACGGGGGAGCGCCCGAAACGGTGGAGCGGCACGTGGGTGGGTGCGGCACGACCCCGGAGTTGTGTCAGACAGTCGTGCCGGCCGGCGCCAGCATGACACCCCTTCGGCCGCGTTACGGGGGGAGCGTGGGACAGTGGGTGACCGGATGTCCTCTTGCCGCATGACCCGGCGCGCCGCGTGCGGAATGGCCGCCGGGGCCTGCTGGGCGCTCGCGGGATGCTCGTCCGTGAGCCGCCCGCGCCTCGCGGTGCCGTGATCGCTTCCGCCATTGGGGTGGTCCAGGCCAACTACTTCGCGGTCGCGCCGAACAAGGCCATGCCTTTCCTTCTTCAGGCCATGGAAGGCTTCACCCGGCAGCATAATAAGGGTGTGCAGATCACCATCCAACCTGTCGCGGCCGGGCCGCACCCCGCTTCACGCTCAACGCCGCCCTCAACTGGCAGCAGATCCGGTGGCGCGCCTGGCCGATGCCCACCTGGCCGAGAGGCTTCGCCACCTTCGGCAACACGAACTTCTACGGTATGGCTGCAGGCACGGCCCACCCGGCGGCTGGGAACTCCTGCATTGGATGTGCGTGGAGCCCGAGTGGCAGCGCTTCATGATGAAGACGTTTCTGTTCCCCCCGGCGCTCAAGGGGCTCTTTCCCGAATATCTGTCCACCATCTATGCGGCCGCCCCCGCGCTCAGGGGAAAGAATCTCGAAGTCTACGTGGAAAGCGTCAATCTACCGGTCTTCACCGGTACGGACTTCAAGTACGCCAACGATCAGGCTTACGCCCTCATGGGCCCGTACCTGAAACCCGGGGGTAAAATCGCCGGCGGCATGTCGGTGCAGGCGGCCTTCACCGAGATGGCGCAGTTGGTCACCAACTTTGAGCAGGCGCAGGCCAGGCTCGCCGCGCCAACGGGATGAACCTGCCGGCGGCCTGGGCCGGAGTCCCCTGCCCGCCTCGGCGGGGGGACGGATGCGTCCCGCCCCCCGCCGTACGTTCCCACGGTGGCGGTGTCCGGCGGCTGCCCGTCAGACCCCGGGCGTCGCCCCCGGTTCCCCGGGCGTTCCCGGCACCGGCAGGTGACGCCGCCCCGCGGCCGTCGGGACGGTCTCCCGCCGCACGTACCGGCCCGGCTCGGGCGGGTCGGGCACGAAGTCCCAGGGGTGAGGGCGGCCATAGGCCAGCGCCTCCGCAAGGGCGCGCCGCAGGGCCTGGCTCCGCCGTACCGCCGTGTCCACCGCGTCCGGGTCGAAACCGCGGAGCAGAGCCGCGCGCAGTTCGGCCTCTATGCCGGCGGCCTCCGGGCGGCCGGCAAGGTCGTTCTGCTCCAGGGGGTCCGCCTCGAGGTCGAAGAGTTGCCCCGGTTCGCCCCGGACGAACACCGCCTTGTACCGGCCCCGCCGCAGCATGCGGCAGGGCTGGATCACGCCCTCTCCCAGGTATTCCGCGATCGCCTCATCCCTCCACCCCTGCAGCCGCCCCAGCGCCAGCGGTAGAAGACTGCCGCCGCGGAACTGCGCTGCGACGGTGTCGCGGCCCGATTCGCCGATTCCGCCGATGGCGCAGAGGGTGGGGGCCAGGTCGAGGAGCGAGCAGACCTGGGGTACGCGGCCGGCCCGGACTCTGCCCGGCCACCGGAGCAGCAGCGGCACGCGCGCCGCGTCCTCGTAGAAGACACGCTTGTACCACATCCCGTGCTCGCCGAGCATCTCCCCGTGGTCCGAGGTGAACAGCACCGCGGTGCGCTCCGCCAGGCCCGTGCGCTGCAGCGCGGCAAGGACGGCGCCGACCCTGGCGTCAAGGTAGCTGACCATGCCGTAGTACGCGTGGCGCGCGCGGGCCACCACCTCGGGGGCGGGCGGGCAGAGGTCCAACTCGTGGTGCACCTGGACCCAACGCGCGTAGGGGTGCATGGCGTCGAGCGCCTGTGCTGGGGCGCGCGGCGGGGGGATGTCGCCGTCACGGTAGAGGTTCCAGTATTCGGGGGTGATGACGAAAGGGTCGTGGGGGTGGGTGAAGGAGACACACAGCAGCAGCGGCCGTTCCGGCTGTCGCGCGTGGTCGTAGATGCACTGGACGGCCCGGAAGGCGACCTCCTCGTCGTAGTCGATCTGGAGGCTGCCGGAGCACAGGCCCGCCATGTCGAGGTCGCGCACGCTCGCCCCGGGGTTGTGGACGCACCCGGCGTCCCAGTCGGGCGTCCAATCGAACCCCGAGGGATAGATGTCGGTGGTGAGGCGTTCCTCGAAGCCGTGGAGTTGGTCGGGGCCGACGAAATGCATCTTTCCGGAGAGCACGGTGCGGTAGCCGTGGCGGCGCAGCGCGTGGCAAAAGGTGGGGACGGCGGCGGGCAACTCGGCCCCGTTGTCGTAGACGCCGATTTCCGAGGGCAGACGGCCCGTCATCAGGGAGGCCCGCGAGGCGGCACAGATGGGGCTGTTGCAGTACGCGCGCTCGAAGACGCAGCCGGCTTTGGCCAGGGAGTCGAGGTGGGGCGTCTGCGCCACCGGGTTGCCGTAGCACGGCATGGCCGAGGCTGCCAGTTGGTCCGACAGTATGAGCACGATGTTGGGGGCGGAAGCGGGCGGCGAGCCCGAGAAGGGGTGGGGTCCGGTGCCCGAGGGGCCGGGTGAGGTTGCCTCTACGGGTGGCGTTGCGGACACCTCCGGTGGGGAGCGGCTGCGCGGCCGAGACGCGGCAGGGGGGGCGACAGGCGCAGGCACGGGACGGGGGGGCCTGGAACAGCGCAGCGTGGGGGCCGGGGCGGGCGGTGCGCGCCAGGGATTACCGCATGGGGCGCCGCATCCCGGATACAGAAGTGCGGCCGGGTCGCGGACGGCCGGCGGCCGGCACAAGCCCAGGCCGTCCCGCCCGCGCCCCTGCGCTGCCGGGCCAGCCAGAGGCCGGCGGGGTCGTGCAGCCCTCGGACGATCCTGCAAAGCCGTCCCGGCGTCGGATCCGAGTCCGAAGGCCTTGGGACACAAGGGGCACGGAAACGCTGGCCTCGCAAAAGAGGACTTGGGGGCATCCGTCCAACCGGACCTCGGCGGTTCGGCAAGTCTCTGGGGCGGGCGCGGACACCCGATGGTGTGGTCGAAGACCGCCGAGATCCACAGCTTGCGGGCGCCTGCGATGACTTGTCCGCTCAGGTGGATACCCGACAGAGGACTTTTGCAGCGGCCACCCCGGTCGGCACCACCCGTCCCGCGGCCGGCGGGAGGCAGTTGCGGCAAGAAACGCCTCCTCACGCCCCGAACCCCCTCCTGTGCACCCCGCCTCGCATGGGGGAGTGTCCGGCGCCACCTCCGCGCTGCGGCCTTCAACCTGAATCTCGCAGGGACTGGCAGGGGCCGAACAGCCCCTCGCGCGACCGGGCGCCGCTCATGACCGCTCGGGGCGGGGACGACCGGCCGACGCCTTTGGGGCTATCGCCCTGCGTCTGATCGGAACTGAGCGCAACTCGGCTTGAACCTTGAACCGTTCCGCCCACCGGGGTGCGGCGAGTTAGGGACTGTCATGAAACTACTTTTCCTCGGACGCAACTCGCGCCAATCGCCGACGTAGCGGTCCCGACCTTGCCACCAATCTCCACAGGCCTGTGCCAGTCGAGTTTGCGGGCCATGGTCCCGTGCTTTACCAACACATTCCCAGCGCATCATGCGGAATCGGTGGTCCCATGTCAAGCAGCCCGACCTCATTCGATGCCAGTGCCTTACCCGATCGCGGCGGAGCCCATCTCGTACTGTCCCTGTACTCCCTTGATGCTCCGGACGACCCCGCGCACGAACTGGGGCCCGATGGTGCCGAGCAGGCGGGCCGCGGCCTCGGGATGCGCGTCGATGACGTTGTGCTGCTCCAAGGGGTCCGTGGGCAGATCGTAGAGTTCGTCCGGCTGCCCCTGCGGCCGGCGGATGTAGGACCACCGCTTGTTCCGCAGGCAGCGGTCCACTGCGGCGAAGTACCCGGAGACGGTCGCGGACCGGTGCTCGGGCGCCTGCATGTCCACCACGGCGCGAAAGCCGCGGCCGGTCATGGTCTGGGCGTACTCCCGCAGTCCCAGGAGGTCGAGCAGGGTCGGGAGGACGTCGGGATACTGGATCAGGGCGTCGCTGACGCGGCCGTTGCTCGATCCGTTCGGCACGTGCAGCAGGAACGGCACGTGGAGCATCTCCGAATACATGCGGTCGGCACCCTTGAGGAACTTGCCGTGGTCCGCCAGCGGGTGCCCGTGGTCCGCCAGAACCAGGACGACACTGTCCTCCATGTACCCGAGATCGCGCAGGGCATCGAACACCTGCCCCAGCGCGGCGTCCACCGCCGCCACCTCGCCTGCGTACAGGCCGCGGATCTGCGCGATCTGCTCGGGCGTCGCCCAGTCGGCGGCGAGGCCCCCCATCGGCATGATCAGGCGCGGGCCCGTGTACCCCTCCGGGCGGCAGGTGTCGAACGGGGCGGGCGGATCCCAGGGCTCGTGGGGATCGAATGAATCGATCCAGAGAAAGACGCCGCGCCCCCGCTTCTCCCGGTGGGCCCGCAGCCAGGCCACGGCGCGGTCCGCCACCTGCGCGGCGAACCAGTCCTCGGGCCGGTCGCGGCCAAAGGCGTCCGTGTTGGCCAGGTACTGCGCGATGCGCCCCCGCCACTCCGCCGGGTAGTGGGCGTTGACGTACTGTTCCACCTCCCGCCGCGTCCCGGAGGACACCCACGGATCGTACTCGTTGCCGCGAATCCACTCGTAGCTGTGGAAGCCGCGGTGGAAGTTCATCCCGGGGGCGCGGTAGTGGTAGGTGTCGCTGATCAGGCCGCAGGTGTAGCCCTCACGCCCCAGGATCTGCGCCACGGTGAGATCGGAGGGCTGCAGAGGCTGCCAGGGGCGCTCGTGCAGCCCGAAACACCCCGTCATCAGTTCGTGACGGATGGGGATGGTCGGCATGTTGGCGGGATACGCGTTGCGCAGGCACAGCGCGCCGCGGGCGAAGCGGTCCAGGTTCTCCGTCCGCGGCGGCCGCACGCCCGGGAAGACCGCCCCCGGCTCCGCGCCCTCCCGGTAGAAGCCCACATGGTCCTGGCGCAGGCTGTCGATGCAGATCACGATCAGGTTCATTTCCGGTGCCCGGTTCTCAGAACGTGTGCCGGCCGATGCCCCGGTGTTCCACACGTTCACCCGACCAGGCCTTCGCCCCTTTCCGGGTCACCGCTCAGCGGCCCCAGTCCTGGGGGTGCCGAGTGGTGACTGTTTCAGTATGCGTGGCATGCGCAGCCGTCCTTGGACCCGTTGCCGCCACTCCACCATCCGGGATGCGCAACGGGCGCCATCTCAGGCCCGCTTCAACTTGTCCAACCGCCTTTTTGAGGGGCCTGAGTCGCCGCCCTTCAGCTTTGAGGGGCCCCCTTCGGCGCTGAGGGGTCCCCGGGGACCGGTCTTCTGCCCGGGCGGGCGATCCCGTGCACCGGGCCCGCCCACAGCGGGGGAGCCCGGCGTCCGGGGCTTCGCCCTACCCCACATACTGCTGCAGAAAGCGGCGTCCGATCCGCAGGCCCTGGAGGAATCGCTCCTGGGAACCGTAGAAGACCGGGTCCTCGTGCTCGATGGAGAGGACCCCGTCGTATCCCGCCTCATAGAGGGCCGAGAGGAACGGGGCCCAGCGCACGGCGCCGAAGCCGGGGATCCTGTAGCGCCACCAGCCTCCGCCTTGCCGCTCGGCGATTTGGCGGCCGTAGATACCGTACCGCTGGCGGCCCTCGGCCAGGATCTCGGTGTCCTTGGCATGGGCGTAACGGATGCGCTTTCCGAAGGCCGCCGTGGCCGCGACCTCGTCGACGCCCAGCCAGACCAGGTGCGAGGGATCCATGCACAGGCCGAAGCGCGGCGAGGGTATGGCCTCCAGCAGGGCTGCCCATACCTCGGGTGCCACGGCCAGATTGGCGCCGCCGGCCGGCCAGTTCTCGACCACGATGTCCAGGCCGAGTTGCCCGGCCTCCTCCACCAGCGGGCCCACCACGTCGGCGAAACGCCGGACGTTGGCCGGTACGTCGAGCCCCGGCGCCTTTCGGTGCGGGAGCCGCACCGCGGCGACGCCCTCCGCCGCCGCCCACTGGACGGTCTCCCGGGCGCGCGCCAACCGCTCCTGCAGCACCGGGCCCTCGGCGTCCAGGAGGTTCGCCCCGGTCGCCGTACAGCCGAGCACCAGCCCGCAGTCCGCCGCGATACGCCGCGCGTCGGGCGTGAAGGCCGGCGGGTCGAGGGCGCCGAAGCCTTCGGCGGCCGCCCATGCGGCCACGGCGGCAAACTCCATCTGCACATGTCTGGGGCCCGGGACGATGAAGCCGATCCGCATCCCGACTCGCCTCCCGCGTTCTGTGTGGAAACGGAAAGGGTAACTGCTCAGCAGCCCCGCCCCGGGGGTGCTGAGCGGTTACTTCTCCGGTCCATCCGCGGCAACCGTCGGCACACACCTGCCCTGGCGCTCCGCCGCCGGCCGGCGTGGGGCGCCGACGGGCGCCGCGCCACCCTTCCCAGCCTGATCGACGTCGTGGGTGCAGTACATTCCTGCATCCGCCATCCGGCGGCGTTCCCGGCCAGGCCTGCTTGCGTGCAGCCCCTCGGCTTCTCCGGGGTGCTGAGCAGTTACCGGAAAGGGTCGTGGACGCGGCGCCGTAGATCCGTTCCCACCCCGCGGCGGTTCCCCTTCATCGCGGGAGACCCACTTTGGCCGGCGGGCGCCGAGCGCGGCATGCGCGCCCATGGCGCCGCATATCGGCGTTGCCCCCCACCGCCCTGGCTGCATTCCTGTCCGGTACGCCGACGGGGCCGCCTGCCGACGCGTCGCTACGGAGCGGTATTGATCCCAAATCTCGCCATGGATCGCGTAAGCGCGACGGCCCCTTGTGCTGTGGGGCCGCCCCCGACGACCGCTGGGGCAGGGACGATCGGTCTGCGCGGCTGTGGCTCAAGGCCCGAGTCGGATCTTGGCGATATCCAGGTTGCAATGTTGGAATAACAAATCCGGCACCATGTTGAAATCACAAATCCGGCACCGGCCCTTCGCAGCCACGGGGGGTGTCCAGTGGTCGTTGGTATGAACCCTGGGGATGAGGTGCCCAGAGGGCGTGCCCCCTGCCGGATGTCCCGCCCACGGTCGTCCCGCACGCGGCGCGGCCGCCGCATCTTCCGCAGAGGGATGCGCGCGAGTGCGGGGAAGTCGCACCCATGCATCTGGGCACCTGTCTTGTCGTGGCCGTTATGACACCCGGCAGGAGCCCGCCAGACGGAGGAGAAAAGCCTATGCCACGGGCACGGGACGGGCGGCCGAACCTTCTGTTGATCATGGCCGACCAGCACCGCTACGATTGGCTTGGCGCCGCCGGTGCCGAGTGGGTGCGGACGCCCCACCTCGATGCCCTGGCCGCGCACGGGTTGCGCTTCACCCAGACGACCTGCACCGCGCCGTTGTGCGCCCCCTCCCGCATCAGTCTGGCCAGCGGCCTGCAGCCGCACCGCGTGGGCGCCATGGGCAACAACGCCTTCTACCCCCGCCACGTACCGACGTACTACCAGCAGTTGCGCGACGCCGGCTATCGGGTCGGCCTGGTCGGCAAGCTCGACCTGCACAAGCCCGACCCCTTCAACGGCCGCCGCGGTGACCTCCCCATCCTCTACACCTACGGGTTCACCGACCCCGTGGAGTGCGAGGGCAAGATGCACGCCGGCACCGGCTGGCCGGAACCGCATGGCCCGTACAACCGGTACCTGGAGGAACGGGGGCGGCTGCAGGCGTTCTGCGAGGACTACCGCAGGCGCGGCCGTGCCCCCGTCTGGTACGCGGAGGACTCCGTGCTGCCGGCGGAGGATTGGGAGGACTCCTACATCGCCCGCCGGGCCGCCGATTTCATCGCCGATCAGGACGGGGAGTCGCCCTGGCACCTCTTTGTCAGCTTCGTGGGGCCGCACGACCCGTGGGACCCGCCCACCGAGTACGCGGAACACTTCCGCGCGAAGGCCATGCCGGACCCGATCGCGGACCCGCTTTTGGGCAAGCCGCGCTGGATCGCGCGCAAGGCCCGCGGCCAGGCGGGCGCCTCGCCGGAGGAATTGGCGACGGTGCGCCGCCAGTACACGGCGGCCCTGGAACTGATCGACGCCCAGGTGGGGATGCTGCTGGACACCCTGGCGCGCAGCGGCGCGGCCGATAACACCTACGTCTTCTACACCTCGGACCACGGGGAGATGCTGGGCGACCACGGCCTGTATCAGAAGTCTGTCTTCTACGAGCCCGCCCTGCGCGTGCCCCTGCTGGCGGCGGGGCCCGGGATCCCTCAGGGGGAGAGCGGCGCCCTCGTGGAGATGAGCGACCTGCACCCCACACTGCTGGAACTGGCGGGGGTGACGCCCCACCTGCCCCTGGATGCCCGCTCCCTGTGCCCGGTGCTGCGTCACCCCGGGGAGGAGCATCGCCCGAACACCCTGAGCCAACTGGCCACGGCGCGCTGCCTGCGGACGGCGCGGCACAAGTTCATCGACAACGTGAACGATAGCCCCGAACTCTACGACCTGCAGGTGGACCCGGACGAACTGCACAACCTGGCCGAGGAGCGGCCGGACCTCATGGGCGAGATGCGCCGGGCCGTCGGCAGACGGCTCCTCTGAGGCGCTGCGGGTCGGGATGGCCGTACGCGGGTGCAGGGTCGGCAGCGGCGTATCCGCGCTACGGCGGGCGGGTGCCCGGTCCGCGCGGGGGATGGGCGCGAGGAGCCGGGTCCCAAGCCGTTGGCGGTGGCGTGTGGGACAATTCGTTCCTCCGGTTGCTGGAGGCCAGCGCGCCTACTGGAGCCGTCAGGGCACCCCAGGGCGGGGGAGGGCCACGACGGGGTCACTTTCGAGTACCCTGCGGCTTGACGCGGTCTTGGTCGGGAGCGCCGCGCCAGTACCGGGGAGCCGCACGCTCCATGTCTCCCGCCTGCGGCGCCCTATGCCCGGCCTGGGCCGGTCCGGCGGCCCGGGAGAACTCGCCCCGGACGCCACCGGAGCGGGGGAGTGGCAGGGCATGTTCGTCTTGGACACCCGTCTGGACAAGGCTGCCGCGGACGGGCGCAAGGCGCACGGGGAATAAACGCCGGATTGCGCAGCAGGGCAGAGGACCGCGGGACGCTCCTCGGCGATGGCGGCCGACGAGCAGCGGCATGGGCACGCCCTGCAGCGCATCAGGCGGAGGGTAACTGCCGTGCACCCTACTGACCAAGCGTTCTGGTTGGATGGCTGGAGGGGGTTCGGTCGGGAACGCCGCCGACGGGCCACCGGCTGCGCGAACGGGGTGTACCGATGACACCGAACAGGCTTGGCCCGCGGCTCGCCCAGGCGTGGGGCCCGGCGAAGCCCGTCAGCGCGGCATGCCCACCAGTGACGGAAGGGCGGCACAGGGTGCGACGCCTGCCCGAGGTGGCCGGAGTGGTCACCACTCAGCACCCCCGAGGCGGGGCTGCTGAGTGGTGACGGCGGAGGACAAGCGCCGGGGACCCGCGTCCAGGTCCTGAGGGGGGCGCCGGGCGCCTCCCGCCCGTGCCCCCGGCCCCCGCGGGGGCACGAGCCGCCGGGGGCCGGGGGGGCCACCTCCGGCTGACGCGCGGCCACGCGCCGACCACGAGCACGAACTCGTCGCCGTAGCGGACCACGATGCTGCCCTCCGGGGCCTCGGCGGCCAGGGCCCGGGCGGTGAGGGCGAGGCCCGGTCCGGGGACCGGTTGAGGTCGTTGATCTCCTTCAGGCCGTCGAGATTCGTCTGGTCGATACCCTGGCCGACCGTCTCGGTCCGCGCATGCTCCGGGCCGCCCTCTTTGGCTCCCGAGCCACGGCATCATCGTGGAAGCGAAGTTGAGGCAACTGCCGTACACGGGACGTGGGGACCCACCGACTACATGTCCATGCCGCCCATCGCGCCGCTCCCGCCATGCGAGGGCTTTTCGTTCTCCGGGATATCAGCCACCAGAGCCTCGGTGACGAGCACCATCATCGCGATGGAGGCGGCGTTCTGAAGCGCCGACCGCGTGACCTTGGCCGGATCGATGATGCCCTTGGCGTACATGTCGACGTACTGCATCGTCATGGCGTCGAAGCCCTGCCCCTCGGGCAACTGGCGGACCTTGTCCACAGCCACCGCGCCGTCCAGCCCGGCGTTCTCGGCGATGTTGTAGAGCGGGGCCTCCAGGGCGCGCTTGACGATGTCGATTCCCGTCTGCTCGTCGCGTTCCGTGCTGGTCAGCTTCTCCAGCGCGTGCTGCGCCATCACGTAAGCCACACCGCCGCCGGGCACCGCGCCCTCCTCGACGGCCGCGCGCGTAGCCGAGAGGGCGTCTTCGATGCGCAGCTTCTTCTCCTTGAGCTCGACCTCGGTGGCAGCGCCGACCTTGATGACCGCAACGCCGCCCGCCAGCTTGGCGAGACGCTCCTGCAGCTTCTCGCGGTCGTAGTCGCTGGTGGTGTCCTCGATCTGCCGCTTGATGGCGGCGACCCGGCGCTTGATCTCATTGCTGTCGCCCTTGCCGCCGACGACCGTCGTATCTTCCTTGCCGATGACTACGCGTTCGGCCCGCCCAAGGGACTCCAGGGTTGTGTTCTCCAGTTTCATGCCCTTATCGTCACTGATGACGGTCGCGCCCGTCAGGACGGCGATGTCCTCCAGCATCGCCTTGCGGCGGTCGCCGAACGCCGGGGCCTTGACGGCGCAGACCTGGATGGTGCCGCGGATCTTGTTGACGACCAGTGTGGCCAGGGCCTCGCCCTCGACGTCATCGGCGATCACCAGCAGGGGACGGCTGACCTGGACGACCTTCTCCAGCACCGGAATCATGTCGCCCAGCGCGGAGATCTTCTTGTCCGTCACCAGGATGTAGGGCGCCTGAAGCACGGCCTCCATGTTCTCCGTATCGGTGACGAAGTACGGGGAGACGAAGCCGCGGTCGAACTGCATCCCCTCGACGACCTCGATGGTGGTCTCCAGGGTCTTGGCTTCCTCGACCGTGATGACGCCTTCCTTGCCGACTTTGTCCATGGCGTCGGAGATCATGTTGCCGATCTCGGCGTCCTTGGCGGAGATGGTGGCGATCTCGGCGATCCCCTTGCGATCGCTGACGGGCTTGCTGAGGCGCTTGATCTCCTCGACCACGGCGGCGACGGCGGTTTGAATGCCGACCTTGACGTGCACCGGCTTGGCCCCGGCGACGACATTGCGCAGGCACTCGCGGACCAGGGCCTGGGCCAGCACGACACCGGTCGTGGTGCCGTCGCCGGCGATGTCGTTGGTCTTGGTGGCGACCTCCTTGAGCAGTTGCGCCCCCATGTTCTCGAACGGGTCCTCGAGTTCGATGTCCCGGGCGATGGTGACGCCATCGTCCACGACCTGCGGCGGACCGTATTTCTTCTCCAGAACGACGTTGCGGCCCTTCGGCCCGAGGGTGACCTTCAACGTGTCCGCCATGATGTTCACGCCGCGCTCCAGGGCCCTGCGAGCCCTCTCGTCGAATACAATCCGTTTGCCACCCATGGTGGAACCTCCTCTGAATCTGCGGCAGCCAGCGCCTCGTCGCGTCCTCGCCACGCCCGGCCGTTTACTCGACGATGGCGAGAATGTCGCGCTCGCTGAGAATGAGGACTTCGTCACCGTCGAGCTTGACCTCGGTACCGCCGTACTTGGCGAAGATGATCGTGTCGCCTGCCTCGACGTCGAGGGGCCGGCGCTCCCTGCTGTCCTCGATGAATGCACCCTTGCCCACCGCCAGCACCTTGCCCTGTTGCGGCTTCTCCTTGGCTGTGTCGGGAAGGACGATTCCGGACTTGGTCTTCTGCTCTTCCTCCAAAGCCTTCACCAGGATGCGGTCGCCGAGCGGTCGGATCTTCATGCGGTGCTCCTCCTTCATTTGCGGCATGCTGCCCACTGGGTACGACCGTGCCATCCGCGGACTTGTCCGATTGGGGGCTTCTGCTCACGTGAGCTGTGCATGCGCCGACCACGGTCTTCAAGAGCATACCGTCGCTCGGGGCTCGCGATCAGCGCCGCCCCCGGCAGCCGCCCGCGCTCATGGCCCACGCCAGCACCTTCGCACCCGCCTGGGCCTCACAAGACGGTGGCGATGGCTCTCGCACATCGATTGATTTGTGCGGTGAGTGTTCGGTCTCAAGACGTGTGGTCGGAGCCAGTTATCACTCATCAACAGCGAGTGCTAAGACCCTTCTGCATGGTAATGATGGCGGTGGTCGGGCGTCAAGGGCCAGACCGCAAGGATCGAACCGGCCAACAACGCGCGCGACGGGATGCCGTCGTACCACACCTCGATGAGATACCCCCGCCCCGGCCGACCGAGGACCACCGCCCCTGCCAACGATGGCACGACACGGCCGGCGTTTTCGGTGGCGGTCACGGCCACCGCCCGCGGCCCATACGGCCGCGGTCGGTGGCCCCTGCCGTTTCGCCGTGTCTGCGCCGCCTGCTGTCCGGGCTCCGACGGCCGGGAGATGGAGCAGGCGGACCCTAGGCCGCGGGGAGACAGCCGGGCCCCGAGCCACACCACTCGGACCGCGACATGGACCCGTGTGCGGACCGGAAACCGCACCGCCGGCTCGGCGGGCACGACCCGAACGATCGGAAGGCGGCCCGGACCCGGTGGACAGCCAGGGGGGCCGGTTGCTGAGCCCGCATAGCCGACGGCGGAGGTTCGTCGCAGGATCTGAGCAAACGCGGGCAAAGTGCGCATCGGTCCGCGGCCGGCGTCCCTTCCAGGGCCGGCTACGGCCATCGATGGCCGGGGCCTGGGCCGCCGGCGCCGCGGGTCACGCCCCCGGCCTATCCCGGCGCCGACACTCCCTGTCTGGTGGGTGAACTGTCCATGGCCCTTCTGAACGTCCTCTGGCTGACTCTCGAAGACACGAGCCCCCGCTTCGGCTGCTCCGGCGACACGCTGGCAGAAACCCCGAACATCGACCGCCTGGCCGCGGAGGGGCGCCGCTACCCGCTGGCCTTCTCCACGGCGGCGGTCTGTTCGCCGAGCCGCTGCGCCGTCATCACCGGGATGTACGCCACCTCGATCGGCGCGCACCACCACCGGACATCCACGACACGGCCGGACGTGCCGGAACTGCCGACCCCGTACGAGGTGGTGCCCCCGCCCTACGTCAAGCCCTTCACCGAGTATCTACGCGCCGCCGGCTACTACTGCACGAACAACGCCAAGACGGACTACCAGTTCACGCCACCGTCCACGACATGGGACGAGTGCGGCCGAAACGCGCACTGGCGCCACCGGGCGCCCGGGCAGCCCTTCTTCGCGGTGTTCAACGACACCGTCACGCACGAGAGCGGGATGTGGGCGCGGGAGCGGCCGCCGCAGACCGATCCGGCGGCCGTCCGGCTGCCCGACTACCTGCCGGACACCCCGCGGGTGAGGGAGTCGCTGGCGCGCCACTATGACAACCTCGCCGCCGCGGACCGGCGGGTGGGGGAACTCCTTGCCCAACTTGATGCGGATGGGCTCGCCGATGACACCGTGGTGTTCCTGTGGAGCGACCACGGCGAGGGCCTGCCGCGCGGCAAGAGCTGGCTGTACGACAGCGGCATCCGCGTGCCGCTGATCGTGCGCTGGCCCGACCGGCTGCAGGGCGGGGCGGTGGACGAGGGCCTGGTCAGCATGATCGACCTGGCGCCGACCGTCCTCGGCCTGGCTGGGCTGCCGCTGCCGGCCCACCTGCAGGGCCGGCCGTTCCTCGGCCCGGAGGCCCGGCCGCGGGAGTATGTATTCGCCGCGCGCGACCGGCACGACGAGATGTACGACATGGTGCGGGCGGTGCGCGACCAGCGATACAAGTACATCCGCAACTTCCAGCCGGAGCTGCCGTACCTGACCTGGAACGCGTACCGCCACCGGCATCCGGCCATGCAGGAGATGTGGCGGCTCTTCGCCGAGGGGCACCTGGAGGGGGCGCCGCTCGGCCTCTTCGCCACCGCGCGGCCCCCGGAGGAACTGTACGACACCGAGGCCGACCCTCAGGAACTCCGAAACCTGGCGGGTGACCCCGCGCACGCCGGCACCCTCGGGCGACTCCGCGGCGCGCTTGCCGGCTGGCGGGCCGACTGCGGGGATCTGGGCGAGGTCCCGGAGGTCCAGATGGCCGAGCGCATGTGGCCCGGTGGACGTCAGCCCGTCACGGCCGCGCCGCTCTTCATCCCGACCGGTCCGGACGCCCCGGGGCTGGAGCCGGCCGGCGACCACGGCGCGTACCGCGCCCCCGTCGCGGTGCAGATGCACTGCAGCACCCAGGGCGCGACCATCGGGTACACGACGGACGCGGGCGAGGGCGCGCGCTGGCGCATCTACACCGGACCGGTGCGGCTCATGCCCGGGACCACCACGCTGCGCGCCCGCGCGGGGCGTATCGGCTACCGGGGGAGCGCGGAGGGCGTGGCGGTGTTTCACGTGCAGGGATGAGGGGGGCGGCGGGGGGCCCGGCGCACGCGAAGACCAGGAGCGGCCGGCGGGCCTCGGCGCCCGTCAGCGGGGTGTCCTCCACCGCCTGCCTCCGGATGGGCCCGGATGCGCGAGGGCGGGGTGCGCAGGATGCGCTGCAGACCGGCCGTGGCGCCGGTGGCGCCCACCCAGGCCGGCGGCGGGTGGGGCGTATACCGGCAGTGGGAGCCCGTCCCGCCCGACACCCCTACCGGCGCCTGCCGTCCCTGAGCATCCGGACGGCCTCCGCGATGCGCGCCGCGCGCTTGGTGCCGTCGATCCAACGGATGAAGTTCTGGCGATAGAAGGACGGGAGGCCCTCGAAGAAGCCCAGGGCCTCAGGCTCCGCCTCCAACGCGGCGGCGATGTCTGCGCCGATGTTGCGGCTCTGCGGGCCCTCGGGGGCGAGCACGACCTCCACCTCGGCCCCGACGACCACGCCGTTCCGTCGGCGCCACTTCCGGGCCGAGGGCAAGGAACGACCGCTCGCCGTCGTGTTCCAGCGGTCCGCGCCAGCGGGAGCCGTTCACCGCGCCCGACAGGTGGTGGCGCTGCCGCCATCCCCAAACGTCATTGGGGTTGAACGCAAGAACGACCACCACCCGGCTGCCCGCCTCGGCCGCCAACCCCCGGCACCGGAACGCTTCCGCCACGGCAGTTAGGTCCTTCGCACGCCCCGCGGGCACCGCAGGTGCACCCGCCCCCTTCCACGCACCCCGCGCTCAGGAGCGATGCACCTGGCTCGGATCGTGGGTCAGGCCGCCGATCCGGCCAGGGACCGTGGCCCGGCGCAGCACCCGCGGCCCGCCGCGGGCGGGAGCCCGGACCACATCTCCGACGTGAGGTGACCGGCGACGGGGCCGGCGTCGTGCAAGTGATCGTCGGGACCACGGCGGGATGGGGGCCATGGTCCGCCCCGGCTACGGGGAGACGCTGCTCACCACGGACCGCTCGCCGTCGACCGACCAGGGGATCATCGCGGCCCACCGCGCTTCGTCGAGGCTAGAACACATTCAGGCAGATGAAGGACCCACCGGTCGCCACCTGGCCTTCTCTGCTGCGCCCGACCGACCGGAAGGGGTTCGGTTCACGCCGCGCGCTGTGTCGCCGCCCGTGCTGGGTCGTCGGTTGGGCGACCGCCTGGGGGAACGCTTGCGGGTGCTGTGACCGCGGGCGCCTCCGCAGCGTGCGAAGGCCCCGGCACCCCCCGCGGGTGCAGACATCGGGCGCTCTGAGCCGGGTCCCCGGCGCCCGGCTGCCGCCTGCGGCACGCGACGCTTCGTCCCCTGCGCGGCGCCCCGGCGCCCGCGTCTGGGACAGCCGCGGGGACACCCTCTGCGACCCCCTGCCTCCGCGGGGCGTGCCGGGACACCCACCCCCCACCCCCGGCTGCCGGGAGCCTGCCGCCGGCTTCGGCCTCTTCCCGCCGCGTCCATGGGACGAACACCGGCACGGCGCGCCCCCCAGACGTTCGGGTCCCGTCCATCTCAGGGACAGAACGGTTTTCCTGCCTAACCTTTGGAGCGTGTTTAATACCTCCAATGCAGTAGCCCTTCTAAGAGGGATGGTTGCCCCGAGTGGAGAATGCCTGCTGCCAGGCGGCCCCCATACAGCCGCGCAGTGGACTTATCTCCTGGGCCGTCCTGGCGACCGGAAGGGGGGACCGCAGGCTCCGGGACCTGCCGCCGGCGCGCACCGCGTCCCGGCGGCCTCGTCTGGAACGCGACCAGGGGGTGAGGAGTCGTTGTTGACGAGGGCATGCGGGAAAGCGTTCTTCGGCCTCACGGCCAGTGTGGTCCTGGCGGTGGCGCTCGCCGGCTGCGGCGGCAGTGCGCCCGCGGGCAACGGCGCGGCGGGTGGCGGCACCGCTCCCACGACGCTGCCGAAAGGGGCCACGCTCGGCTGCGCGGAAGCACCGTCGAGCGGCTGCGTGTACGGCGGGCTCACCACGGCACCCTCCGGGCTCAAGGTCGAGAACATCGACACGAAGATCATGGCGGGCCTGTTCGCGCTGGAGTCTCCGATGGCCCTGGTGACCGACAAGGGCGCCCCGGGGGGTAGCTACCTCTCCATCCCCACCGGCGCCGGCAGCACCTCGTCGGTGGTCGGCGACGCGGCCGTCGCGGTCAACATCCCCTCGGACGGCTACTACGTGGTCTTCGCGGGGACGCAGTCCGGAGACACCACGACCGGCACGGACTCCTTCTTCGTATCGATGGACGGCAGCGTACCCACCGCGGATGCCGACCACCTGTGGTCCATCAACCCGGACAACACGTGGCACCTCAACGACAGCGCGGGCGGCTGCATCCAGATCGTACACAGCGGCGCCAACGACGCGCCCGCCGGCTGCGACACGTGGCACTTCAAGAAGGGCATCCTCGTCATCCACGTCGGGGGCCGCGAGAACAACTCCCACCTGGCCTACCTGGATGTCGTGCCGGCCAATCCGGCCAAGCCGATGGGCGACTCCCGCCAGTAGAGCCGGCTCGTCGGAGAGACCGCGGAGGGCGGGACACCCGCAGGTGCCCGCCCTCCGTCCGATCGGTGCCCGCCGTCGGCCGGCGCGACCGCGAGGCGGCGCCGGGCGGGAGGCGGCGCGCGGCGCGCCGGTCCCGGGCAGCGCTAAAGCACCCCGGCCAGCCGTTCCACCACGTGGTCGGGGGGCACCTCCGCGCCCGCGAGGTCCTGGGCGCGCGTGCAGCCGCTGAGCACCAGGATCGTGCCGAGGCCCGCCCGGTGGCCGCCCGCGATGTCGGCATCGAGCCGGTCGCCGACCATCGCCACCCGGGCCGGGCCCGCGGATGCGCCCGCGGGCGCGGGGCCCCCGGTCTCCGCGAGCGCCCGCGCGACGGCCCGCCCGGCCATGTCGAAGATGAAGGCCTCCGGTTTGCCGGCGACGCGTGCCGTGCGGCCGGTCGCGAACTCCACGGCCGCCAGGATCGAGCCCGTCCCGGGCCACGGCCCGTCCGGCATGGGGAAGGTCGCGTCCCGGTTGGTGCCGTACAGGGCCGCCCCGCCGAGTACGGCCTGGGTGGCGGTCCGCAGTTGCGCGAAGTCGAAGGCCTCGTGTCCGCCCACGACCACCACGTCCGCCGAGCGGCCCTCCGCCCCGTGCAGCAGGTGCAGCCCCGCCCCGGCCATCTCGCCGGCGAGGGCGGTGGAGCCGATGACGTACGCCGTGTGCCCGTCGGCCCGGCCGTCCGCCCGGATGCACGCGGCCGTGGCGGCGCCGCAGGTGATCACGTCCGCGGCATCCGCGGGCACGCCCAGTCGCCGGAGCTTGGCCGCATACCCCTCGCGCGTACGGCGGGCGTCGTTGGTGAGGTAGAGCACGCGCTTGCCGGCGCGCTGCAGCGCGACGATCGTCTCGGGGCTGCCGGGGACCGGCTCGTCCCCCACGTACACGACGCCGTCCAGGTCCAGGATGAAGCCGTCGAACATGTCGGCCAGGGCCAACGGGAAACCCCTCCCACGCAACGATGGTGCTGAAAGTCTGGGTCCCGGCATGGGGCGCACGCGCGGATGCCGGCTCCGCGTCTCCGAGCGCCTCCCGCACGCGCGCCTACCACCGGCCGATGGGGCCAGGATCGCCGGCTTGTCGCCGTCGCCTTCGCCGTACCCACGGCGGTCGTTGAGCACGGCCTGGGGCCGCAGGGCGCGGACCATCGCGTGCATCGACGGGTCGCAGCGCTGACTTCGGGCTCTCCGGCCCCGAAAGGGCCTTTTGCCCGATCGCCCTACCGTCTCCCGCAATGCGATCCGATAAGAACGGTAGATCACCCACCTGCCGGGTGCCGACGCCGGGAAAACGCCCCATGGCGCCGGCAGGGTGCTGTCACAGTGAGGTTCCAGGTGCCATCCCCGTCTCGTCCGGATCTCCTGTCCCCTCCGGGTGTGCCGTTCCGCTCCGGGTCTCCCGTCCCCTTCCGGGTCTCCCGTCCCCTTCCGGGTCTCCCGTCCCCTTCCGGGTCTCCCGTTCCGCTCCGGGTTTCCCGTTTCCCTCCGATGTCTCGAAGCCCCGGCAACCCAGCGGACTCGCGCCAGAGGACTGGCGCGACGGCCACCATCCCGCCCCCCGGGAGGCGGATCCCGTGCAGCCCGGCTTCACCCGCCGTTTCCGGCCCTGGCTGCCGATCTACGCCCTGGCCGTCTCCTGCGTCGCGGGGCTCCTGCTCGCCCACGCCGTCGACCGTTACGCCGCCTCCCGCGGCCGCCCCGGCCCCGCGCACCGCCTGTGGGCCGCCCTGGCCTGGACCTTCGGTTGGACGGGCCTGACCGGCCTCTGGTGGCTCGCCAACTTCTACAACGCGGTGGGGTATCTGGTCGGCACCAACCCCTGGCCACGCGCCGGCGGCTTCGCCCTGCTCGCCGGCTGGGGCTTCTGGGCCCTCCTCCTCTCGGCCGCGCTCCCGGGTTTCCGCCGTTGGGCCGAGGCGCAGGACGCCCCCGACGCCCCGGGGCGCCTGGCGCCCCCGCCGCCCTTCCGGGAGTCCGCGGGGCTTCGGCGTCCCCCGCCCCCCGACCCCAGCGACGGCACGGTCGTCGGCATCGCCGCGGGGGACCGCGCCGTGGTGCTCCTGCACGCGGAGTCGCGCACCCACGTCCTGATCCTCGGCGCCACCGGCGCGGGCAAGACCAACGCACTGCTGCTCCTGGCGGGGGCGGCCATCGCGCGTGGCGACCCCGTGGTCGTCGTGGACGGCAAGGGCTCCGCCGAGCTGCTGCGGCACGTGCGCGCGGCGTGCGCCCGCGCGGGCCGCGACCTGCGCGCCTTCACCTTCGCCGGCGGCGACCACTGGAATCCCCTCAAGCACGGCGACCCCACCCGCCGGCGCGACCTCCTCAGCGCCACGCAGGACTGGAACCACCCCTACTACCAGGCCGTGGCCGAGAACTACCTCGGGGTGGCCGCCCAGGCCCTGGAGGCCGCGGGGGAGCCCACCACCCTGGGCGGCATGGTCCGGCTGATGCACCCCGACCTCAAGGCCCTGGAGGGCGTGATCCGCCGCGTCCGCGACCCCGAACTCGGAAAGCGGCTCTTTGCCCGCATCGACAAGACCGACGAGAGCGTCCGGAGCGGGATCATCGGCCTGGCCAGCCGCCTGGGGCGCCTCACCGACTCCCGGGTCGGCCCGTGGCTGGAACCCGCGCCGCCGGGGGCTTCCGAGGTCGATCTGCTGGAGACGGCGACCACCCCTGGCGGACCCGTCGCGCACTTCGCCCTGGACACGCTGGGCTATCCCGCCACGGCGGCGCCGCTCGCCGCGATGGTGCTGCAGGACCTGCAGTATGTCGCCTCCGAGCTGATGGCGCGCGGCAACACGGCGCCGGTGCACGTCTTCATCGACGAGTTCGCCCCCTTCGACGCCCAGCAACTCCTGGGGCTCCTGGGGCGGGCGCGCGAGGCCGGGGTGGGCTGCGTGCTGGCCACCCAGGACCTCGCCGACGTGGAACGGACCGGCGGCCGGACCGCGGTCGACCAGGTGCTGGCCAACACGGGTGTCAAGCTGACGCTGCGCTGCGACGTGCGCACCACCGCGGAACGCATCGCCGCCACGGCCGGCACGCGTCCCGCCTGGCGCACCACCCACCGCGTGGGCGGCGCGGCCTCCACCGCGGAGGGCACCGCGCGCGCGGAGGAGGTGCCGCTGCTGCAGCCGGGCGTGCTCATGCAGCTCGGCCCCGGGGAGGCGATCCTCATCAAGAAGCACCCGCGGGTGTCGCTGGAACACGTGCGCCTGCGCAGGGCCGGGGATTGAGCGGCGAGTGAGGCGGAGGCCGGGGGTTGGCGAGCCGCCACATGGTGGCGGCCCATTCCCACCCGGCGCCGCCTGCGCCGCGCAGTGGGCGTGGCGCGTGCGCGAAGGCCCGCATGAAGGGGGAATCCGCCGTGGCCGCCGCCCCCGACCTGTCCGGCCTCTCCGGAAACGGTCGGCGCCTGCTCCTCCTGCTCGGGCGGTTCGGTTTCCTCACGCGCGGGCAGGCCGCCGCCTGGCTCTCCCACTCCAGCCAGTGGACGGATGTGGCGAGGGCCGAGCTGGAGCGGCGCGGCTGGATCACGCGCCGCACGTCGGTCTACGGGCGCGATACGGGACCCCGGGTGGTGCTTGCCCTGACGGCCCCGGGGCGCGCCGCCCTCCGCGGCGCGGCGGAGCGGCCCGTGCGTAACCACGGCGCACGGTGGCCGCAACTGGACCAATGCCTGGCCGCCGTCGACCTGGCCCTGGAACTGGAGCGCGGCGGCGCCGGCACCTGGCTGACCTGGAGCGCGTACCGCGCCGCGTCCCAGGGGCCGGGGCGCATGCGCCTGCCGCCCGCGGGCGTACTCCGCGGGCCGGACGGCACCCGCACGCCGGTGTGGGTCGTGTTGGGACGCACCGAACCGCAGTACGTGCGGACGGCCGTGCGCACGCTGTACCGCCGCCCGGAACTCGAGCCGGGCCGCATCTTCGCGCCGGCCACCCTGAAGCCGTGGCTCGACGGCCTGGGCACGCACGCCGCCGTCACCCCCTGGGAGCCCCCGCACCTGCAAGGCCGGCCCCCGCTCGGGCCGGGCTGGTGCAGCGGCCTGGATCTGCCGCGCGGCGCCGCCGCAGGTGCCGGGTCGGGCGCCGCAGCACCGCCGCTCCTCGGGCCGCGGATGCTGGATATCCTCGGCCTCCTCGACCGCTTCGGCTACGCCACCTGCCCTCAGGTGGCCGCGTACTCGGGGATCCGCGTGCCAGCCGCCCGCGCGTCGATGATGAACCTGGAGCGGCGCGGCCTGGCGCAGCGCTGGCGGGAGGCGGTCACCGTCCGCCGGGGGGAGGCGTGGTCGGCGACCGCCGAGGGCTTGCGCACGGTCGGTTCGCTGCGCCGGCCGCTGGCCGTACGGCCCCTGCACCGGCGGCACTCCCTGGCCCTCGTCGATCTCGCCCTGGAACTGCGGGCCGCCGGTGCCGGATTGTGGGAGACCGAGCGCGAACTCGGGGGCGAGGCGGGTCCCCGGTCCAGTCCGGACCGGATCACGCCGCCGGACGGACGGCTCACGGAGGCCGACGGACGGAGGGTCCTGATCCAGTTGCAGCTGACGCCGGGACACATCGTCGAGCAGTACCGGAACGCCTGGCGGCAGCGCCACCGCGGCCTCGGGGACACCGTGCGCTTCGTGTGCACCCCGGACGTCGCCCCCGCCTACCGGCGCGCCATCCAGCCGGCGGAGGCGGACTTCATCGAGGTGGTGGAGTGGGCGCCCCCGGACCACTCCGGCTGGGTGCGCGACGTGGACCCGGGGTGGGAGGCCAGGCGGCGCAAGGCGCGGGAGCGGCGGGCCGGGGAGGGGGAGACGGGGGATGGGGGGAGTGCACGGGAGAGGTAGGCGCTGTCGCCATGCACCGCAGGGGGTTGGGCGTGGGGCAGAGCCTGCCTGGGTCTGGCGGCGCCGCTGTCTTAACGGCCTTCGCGTGACCGAGTGCGCCTGCGTGGCGACTGCGCAGCAGCCCCGGCCCCGGGGGGTGGTGGGCGGTCAGCGGTCCCGCGCCGGTCGCTGCTCGGGCACCCATCATGGGTGGCGCCACGATGGGATCGGCCCGCCCGCCTCCGGACGGCGGCGCCCGCCGATGTGGAGGTGCCGTGCGAACCCGTGCCCCGGAGCCGTGGGCCGTTCCTCTGGTCACCGGTGTCCGGCCTGCGTCTGGAACGTGGCGGGCAGGTGCCCGGGGATTTGAACGGTTCCCCCGGGTCATGCCTGGGCTGTCGGCGGCCACTCCTGTCACGACCCTGGCCGAACCCTCGCCGCCCCTGACGCGCTCCACCCATATGGGGCCCGACGGCCGTAAGGCCCTCGGAGCGGCGCGCGTCGCCGCGCCGCTCCCGCCCGCCGCATGGGGAGTCGGGACGCAGGGGGCCGAGCAGGTTCCCCTTGCGCGATAATGCGATATCGCTGTATCGTCTCCCTCATTGAACCTTCGGACACCAGGCGATGGTCCGTACCGCCGGCACGTGCGGGTGCGGACTCCCACTGCGTCCGAGGGGCGGGCGGCCGGACTCCGGCCGGAGGGGGCGGGTTCGAGGTGCGCTGGAACGCCCTGTGGCGGTGCCACGCGTCGGAGGCCCTCGGGGCGTTGTGGGGGGGTGTGGACCGGTGGTGGCGCGGCCTGCGTCCCCCGCAGCCCCGTCGGGGTCGCAGCGCGCCGGCGGAGGCGCTGCCGCCGCCAGCCGGGCCGCACGCGGAGGCCCTCGCCGCGAAGTCGGACGCGATCCTCCGCGTCCTGCGCGCGCGCTTCGGCGACACCCCCTGTCCGGAGGCACGCGCCATCGGGACGGAGCCCGACCCCGCGGTGCTCGATCGGCTCCTGCTGCTGGCGGCCACAGCGGCCACAGCGGCGGAGTTCCGGGACGCGCCGGAGGTGCGCGGCTGCGTGCGGCTCCATGCGGCCCGGGCCCTCGCGGCCGCACTTGAGGAGCGGTTGCGGCCGTGGCGCCCGGAGGCGGCGGCTCCCTGGAGCCGCGGCGCCCCGCCGGGGCACGCCTCCCTGAGGGTGGTGGGTGCCCTCCGGGCGCGGGACCTGGCGGATGTGCTGCGGACGAGCGACGGGCACGCGGCGAGCGGTGTGGACGACGGAAGCACCCGCGGCGCTGGCACCGCCTGGGCCGGATGGCCACGGGGCGCCGTTGCAGCGGGTGGCGCGGGCGTGCACCCCGGGCCTGCGGTCTCGGTGGCGCGCAACCCGTGGCTCGCCGCCGCGACGGGCCTTCCCTCCACCGTGACCCCTCCGGCGCGCCGATGCGCGGTGCCTCGCGGGACGGCGCTGCGGGTCACCTCTCAGGCGGTGTTGAGTGTGGTCGCGGCTCGGCTCGGCGCGCTGAGCCCGGTGGAGGCGCGGGCGATCCGGCTGGAGCCCAGGCGCGCGGTGTTGGACGGGGTGCTGGGCGCTGCGGCCACGGCGGCGAGCCTGGAGGAGTTCCGGGGGCGGCCGGAGGTGCGCGCCTGCTTGGCGGTGGAGCCCGCGGGTGTGCCCGGGGCGGGCGCGTGGGCGCCGTTCAGGCGCCTCCGTCTGGCGGCGGGGTTGGGCGCCGCGGTGCGGGCCGAGACGGACGGGGAGCGGTGAGAGGACCTGGTGGCACGGGTGGTGCGGCGAGGGGGCCTCGGTGCCTTCGGCCGCGACGGGCGGCGCGGCTGAGTCGGCCCGTCCGGCATGGGGATGCGCGTCAGAAGGCGCGGCGAGGGTGGGCGCGCTGCAGGGGCCGCGCTGCGGTGTCTTGGCCGTAGGCGGCCGGTCTCCGCCGGCGACCGTGTACGTCGTCCCGATCAAGAGCGACGCCGAGCACTTCCCGCCCGACGGGCGGTTGCGCGTCTACCGCGGCCGGACGCGCGGCGACGAGTGGATTCGGGAGCGCCGGCCTGCTGGCTTGGCCCAATACCGCTTACTTTGGCGTTGCCGAACGGCCGCCCCGAAAGGCGGCGGTTGGCGCCAGGGGGGCTCGATGGGTTCAGCGGCAACGCCTTTGGGCCGATGATGGCCACCTTCCACCGCGCCGCCGGAGACCGCCGTAGCGCCCTATCTAAGCGGTATTGTGGCTTGGCCAGAGGGGTTATCGCCGTCTTTCACGATCCGGTGCTCTCATACCGGCGGACCGCGACCCGCCACAGTGCGACGGAGAGGGCCGCCGACAGGAGCGCGATCAACGGGGTCAGGAGTCCCGACTCGACGCTGAGCCCTGCGGGCATGGGCAGGTTTCCGTGTGCAAAGAAGATCGCTGCGGGAAAGAAGTTGATGAACCCAATGGGCATGACCCATGACATGACAAACTGCAGTGCCCCGTTGTACATGCTGATGGGGTAAAGCGCCAGCCGCTCGTGCAGCAGGTATGTCAGGGCATAGAGCGGCGAGTCCTGCAGTGTCCAGAAGGCCACCACACCGGACGCCAGGTAGATGGCGAACTCGATCAGCAAGCCACTGAAGATCGTCACGAAAACAAAGAGCGTCAACCAGACGCTCCAGTGTACGCGCAACCCGATCATCGCGTAGATGAAATAGCCGAAGCCGACCAGAAAGTCGCCGAAGCCCAGCAGTTCGACGGTCCCCCCGTATGCGGCCTGGTAGAGGACGCTCATTGGGCGCAGCAGCATGCGGTCCAGTTCGCCGCGCCGGATCTGGTTCTGGATCCCGCGAATCGGGTTGAGGAAGGCGACGAAGACGCCATGGGACATCGAGCGCAACCCGATAAGCAGGGCGATCGCCGGCAGGTTCCATCCCTTCAGGACCTGGAAGTGCGCCAGCACAATCCCGATCAGGGCCAGTGACACGCTCTGCCGAACCACGTTGGTCACGATGCCGAGGATGAGATCGACGCGATCTCGGGTGGAACTGAGGTAACCGGCCCGACCGAGATGCCAGGAGAGATTGCCGTAGCGCCAAATCTGGCCGATCACCGACTCACCCCCCGAAGCTCATCACGTGCCGCATGGCCCGCGCGTGCACCAAGGCCAGCACCCCAGCCAGGACCGCGATCCAGCCGACATCCACGGCGGCCGCCCCTAGACCACTGCTCAGGGGCATCCGACCCACCCAGACCTGCACCGGGCTGCTGTATAGACCCGCCAGGGGCGACCAGAAGAGCACGCGCTGGGCCCAGAGCGGGAAGAACGCGTATGGGACGAAGGAACCACCAAGGAAGCTGAAGACCACCCAGTTGACCATCCGGTCCAGACCCTGGGTCCGCACGGTCCAGAAGGCGGAATAGGCCACGAGGCATGCCATGATCTGCCGCAGCAGGAACCCAAGGATCGCCAACAGCAGGACCAAACCGAGCGCGGCCGGGCCGGCGACCACGGTCATGTGGAACACTACCAGGCCGAAGACCAGCATGGGGATGCCCTGCGCGACCAAGGACCCACCGGCGGTGCCCAGCGCGTCCGCCAACAGCGCGAAGGGAAAGCGCACGGGTTTGAGCAGGTCGAGGATGACCGTGCCCTCCCGGACACCCCTCTCGAGCCGATCCTGCGCGGTCGTGTCGAACAGGCCACCAATGACCTGGCCTGCCACCACATAGGAGACGATCTGCTCCAGGCTGAACCCCGCCGACGCGTCCGCATGGCCGTAAACGGCCCGCCAGAACGCGACCAGGATATACGTGTACACCCAGGCGCGGATCCAGTTCAGGGGCAGAGAGGAGCGGCGGCTCAAGAGTTCGACCAGCGGTCGCCGCGCGTAACCCCAGTATCGCAGGATTCCCGGGACCCAGCCGGCGGGCATGGGTGACCTGCGGGGGCGCGGCCGGACGACGAGCGGATCTCCCGCGGCCATTCCCAACTCACGCCCCGCCTTCGGCGTAGACCTTGAGGAACGCCCCCGCCAACGATGCCTCTTCCAGTCGGAAGTCTACGATCGGGAGGTGGCCGAGCCGCGCCAGGATCTGCGGCGGAGTGACTGCGGTGCGGTCGAAGCTCACCGCTGCGCTGCCGTCCGGACGCACCTCCGCCGTGCACCCCGGTGGAAGCAGGCTGCTCACGCTCTGCGCCGCATCATCGCGACCCCGGGGGAAGTGCAGGACCAGTATCGGGCGGACGCCGAACCGCTCGGCGATCTGCCGCGGCGAGCCGTCCCCGATGAGGCGGCCCTGGTGCAGTAGGAGGACCCGATCACAGACCGACTCGATGTCGCCAAGGTCGTGGCTGGTGAGCAGGATCGTCACGCCCCCGGTGCGGTTGAGGTCTAGCACGAATTGCCGCAAGGCCGCCTTGCCCACCGCATCGACGCCGATGGTCGGCTCGTCTAGAAACAGCATCCGTGGCCGGTGGAGCAGCACCGCCGCGATCTCCCCGCGCATGCGCTGGCCGAGACTCAACTGGCGGACCGGGGTTTGCAGGAACGCGTCCAATTGCAGCAATTCACGCAGTACGGCTAACTGCGCCTGGAAGTCCTGCGGACGGAGGGCGTACACGTATCGCAACGCGATGAGGCTCTCGATGAGGGGGATGTCCCACCAAAGCTGGCTGCGCTGACCGAAAAGCACCCCGATTTGGGCGCACAGCCGCTGCCGTTCTCGGGAGGGGTCCAACCCCAAGACCGAAATACGGCCGGCGGACGGGCGAAGGACCCCGGTCAGCATCTTGATTGTGGTGGACTTCCCGGCGCCGTTCGGACCGAGATAGCCAACGATCTGTCCCTCCGGTACCACGAAACTGACCCCGGCAACGGCTTGCACTTGCTGGTAACTGCGGGACAGGGGGCTTCCGGTGAACGCCCGGCGAGGAGCCCCATTTTGGCGCGAACCGAGGACGCGGAAGGTCCTGGTCAGATCCTCGCAGCGGATAGCGTCCATGGCGCCCCCTGGCAATACGTTCTGTGAACAGGATTCGGAGGGCTGGAATACATCCCCTTCTGCTTCTGGGAGCGGCGGAGTACTTTTGCCTTTCCGGCGCGGGGCGAGTCGAGTGGCGGTCAGGCCGTCACCCGGCACGGTCCAGGCGGGCGACGGGGGGCGCGGCGATCTTTACCCCTTGCGGCTTATCTCTGACTCTGTGTCGTGTGCCAACTTATTCGTCGTGTCACATCCCGAATTAGGCGCCCGTGGCGGCACCAGCTTCGGGCGGATGTGGGCGAAGCCGGACCCTTGCCGCCGAGTGGCGGGTACGCCAGGCTGGTCATGCCTGGGCGGCTCAGGGAGCCGCCCCGCCGCCCGTCAGCGTGCCCGCAGAGGCTCGGCGGCAGGGGCACATCTGCCCGCCACCGATTGCGGGACAATCGACGCCAAATAGCGCGAGATGGCGTCACAAGCTATGCCAGAGATGAGGGCCGGCCCCTCGACGG
>Ga0080006_1141498_pt1 | contig 34280 bp, 36 predicted proteins | sample RS3BMetagenome_FD_69209 | JGI IMG/M metagenome (GOLD analysis project Ga0080006, IMG submission 69209) | Ferric oxide microbial mat and aquatic microbial communities from Rainbow Spring, Yellowstone National Park, USA - RS3B (SPADES... ...
AAGGGATTTAGGCCTTCCCATACTTGATTTACCCTCTATAACAGGTATCTCCAATTTATTCGCATATATTTCAGGATTGTATTTCTCCTTTATTATTCCCAGAGATCCTATATGGTCGATATGGTAATGTGTGATTAATACAACATCAGGCCTTAGATTCCTTTTTTGGTAATAATCAATTATTTTTTTCGCGCTTCCCTTCATTCCTGCATCCACCTGAATAATCTTATCGTTCAATTTAAACACATATACATTACACATAGTTCCTTCTATAATTTCAATGTTGCCCTTCACAATCATAAATAGAAAGAATTTCTAAAACTATTTAAAAATATCTTTTTTAATAATCTATTCAATGAAGAGCCACCGGAGGGTTTCGAACCCCCGACCTGCTGATTACGAATCAGCCGCTCTACCTACTGAGCTACGGTGGCTAATATTTTGAGAGTATCCCTGGAAGGAGATCCTCGTATCTTTGGTCCACATTAGCCCTCTGAAGATTTTGAGGAGGTTCATAAATTTTTTCAGGCCTTTTTGATGCAAAAGTACCATCCTTTAACAAACCTATTTCCCTAATCATTTCTTTTAAGCTTATTTGAGAAGGAGCTACCCTTTTCATTTCTTCAACAAATATATCCATATATTGGGGATCAAGTGTGACATACTCAACTTCTAGATTTAGTTCTCTAAACCTTTTTATAACCGAACCCATAAACACATGATCCCTCCTTATATAATTTACTATTGAGAAATTGGGACCCCATCCAATACCTTTACCTTCTATAAATAATATGTTCCATCCCTGCCATGGAAGATCCAGTGCCCTGAAGAGGCCAGGAGAAAAATAGTATGCATACCTTATAACAAGCAATTTTGGATTTTTTGAAAAATCTATAGATACATCAGGTAGGCCAAGGGGAGCAGAATAGCCTAAATAGCAATTTTCAAACAATTTAGCATATATTGTGTCTTTACCTGGTGTACCGCGGCGAGGTAAAAATGAGCCATATATTATTCCCAATGTTATTAATAGAAATCCAACCAAAAAACCAAATATGGAAAAATGTGATGCTACAATTAATATTATTCCTAAAATGTAAAATGCGATAGAAAAAATAATCTTAATCCAGTACATCCCTCCTATACTCCAAGTTGTTAAAATCTTACCGCAGGCCATGTATAATGATAATGAATACTAATTCAAAAAGTTAATTAGTATAAATGAGATTTTGATTTAAGGTGTAGCTTATGAATCATACCCTGATTTCGTATATGGATGAAACTTTGTTAAAAAATATATCAAAGCAGGGATCTGAAACCGATATTAGGTATTACAATAGAAAGAGTGGAAACGATGTCTTTACATTTCTTCTCCCAATAAAATTTCCTGAGAGAATCGTTCCACTTGCTCTGGCAGCCTCCGTGGCAGATGCTGCAATAATAGATGTAGGAAAAATAGATAGGGATCTTGGGGAGGTACTTGTTGCACTTGAAAGTTTCAATATAGAAAGAGGCATTTTCATAGGCGAAGAAGATAATCTTAAAAAGATTAGGATGTTCGTTAAAAATACACCTATGGAGAATTACTCTTATTCCGGCAGGAATATTGATTCCATATTGGATTTTCTAAATGGTCTTGGGGAAAGGAATGCGGATGGAGAGGGTTACGTAGTTGTAGACCAGTCCTTTAGTGTAAAGGGTGTAGGTACTGTTGCCCTTGGCTTTGTTAAATCTGGCAATATAGTAAAGCATCAGGAGATTAGAATCTTTCCTGGTCAAAAAAGTACAGAAATAAGAAGCATACAGATGCAGGATGTGGATGTTGAAATGGCACCTGTAGGTGCAAGGGTGGGTCTTGCCCTCAGAGGTGTTGAACCCGAGGATGTGGAGAGAGGCTCAATTCTTGCATCTCATGAAAGGTTTATGACCTCCTCTTCAATCAGGATCAAGGTAAAAAGAAGCCTGGCAGTAAAGGAGGAACTATATCCTGGCGCAAAGGTACAGTTATATACAAACATGGGAAAGTATCCGGCAAATGTTTCCGATATTTCATCAAATATAATCTTGCTTGATCTTGAACAGGAAATTGCAATAACAGAAGACTATTATGTGATTGGACAGCAAGAAAAAATGCCTAGGATTTACGGAGGGGGAAAAGTTTTTAGATGAAAGATGATAGATGGAAGGATCTTGAGGAGAGTCTTGAGAGGCTGATGCCATACTATGAAAAAATGAACAGTATAATGAGCCTTGGAAATGATAAATATATAAGGGAGGAGGGTCTAGAAAATATTGACTTTGCAAATGATTATCTTGATGCTGGTTCTGGACCAGGGAATATGGCTGAGATTGTTACTAAAAAGTTAGGTGTAAAAAATGTATTTATGATGGACCCATCAAAAGGTCTACTAGCGATCAACAGGGTAAAGGGTGAAAGGATTCTTGGAAAATTTGAGAATATGCCCTTTAGGAATTCTTCCTTTGATCTCATCACCTGTGCATTTTCATTCAGGGATGCAATCTCCCATGAAAAGGCAGCAAATGAGATATCAAGGGTCTTGAATGAAAATGGAAAGTTTTTGCTTGTGGATATTGGAAAACCAGACAATCCTATAATCCAATTCTTTTTTTTCATTTATATACTAATTTTTCCTGTTTTATCATCAATTCTTGTAACCAGGGGTAGGCTTATACATGAATATTTCACACTATTTTTCACTTATCTTGATTATCCAAGCAGGAAAAGAATTGAAAGAATGTTTAAAAATAATGGGCTGAGACTTATAAGGGAGGGTAGGAGGTTCGGGGGTGCATTATTCTATCAGTTATGGTTAAAGACCAAAATATAAATACTATATTTAAATACAAGTTTAAAGGTGAAGTTTTATGAATGACGATAAGGTGACTATTGAAAACATAGTGGCCTCAACTACAATTGCAGATAAACTGGATTTGAGCAGGATAGCAATTGTTCTTGATGGATCGGAATACGAACCAGACCAGTTTCCTGGCCTTATATACAGGCTACACGTTCCAAAGACTGCCGTCCTAATCTTCAGGAGCGGAAAGGTAAATTGCACTGGAGCAAAGGATATTGGTGCTGTAAATCAAACAATAGACACAATAATACAGAAGCTGAGGAAGGCTGGTATTGATGTTTATGAGAAACCAGAAATTATTGTTCAGAACATAGTTGCTGTCTATGATCTTGGTGTAGATTTAAACCTTACAGATATTGCCATGAGCCTGGGACTTGAGAATGTTGAATATGAGCCAGAACAATTTCCCGGCCTGGTATATAGGGTAGAGGAACCAAAGGTAGTTCTCCTATTATTTGGTTCCGGAAAGGTTGTATGCACAGGTGCAAAGAGGGAAGAGGAGATCATAGAGGCAGTTAATAAGCTCAAAAAAGAGCTTGAAAAAATAGGTTATCTTTGATTATGCCCTGGCTTACCATAATTCTTTTAATTTTTTTATTCTGGTTTCTTATTATTTTATATGTTTCAAAAAAGAAATATAGGATAATTAGACCTTATGGACCTGCGCTGATGATAAGTACCACAAGGGGGAAGGATTATATAGAAAAATGGGGCAAAAAATCATTTTGGTCTAAGTATGGATTATTTTCCATTGTTCTCACATTAATATTCATGGTTCTTACAATGGCGCTTTTATTTTGGGAGGCAATACTTGTAATAGGATTGCCCAAATCACTTGCACCTTCACCACTTGCAGCAATCGGACTTCCAGGTATCAATCCGTTCATACCTATTACATATGGCATAGTAGCCATAATTGTTGCAGTTGTATTGCATGAACTATCACATGGATTACAAAGTGCAAACAATGATATTAATATAAAATCAATGGGGGTACTTCTATTTATAGTTCCTATTGGAGCATTTGTTGAACCTGATGAAGAAAAGTTGGCAAAAAGCAAAAGAAAAATAAGGATGAAGGTTTATTCTGCAGGGCCTTCCACAAACATAGTTGTATCCTTTGTATTTCTTGTACTTTTTATTTTAATGGTCTCTTTAGTTTCATCGCCTTCTAATGGTGCGCTTGTTACATATTCTGGAAATCAGTCAATAAAGGCAGGGGATCTTTTGCTATCAATAGATGGAATAAATGTTACCTCTTCCAGTATAAATTACATTAATATTGACCCTGGAAAATTGGTACCCCTAAATTTAATTAGGGACTCCTCTATAAAACAAGTTTACTCTATTTCCGGTCTATGGGTAAATAATGTTCTTCAAGGTAGTCCTGCATACTCTGCAGGAATAAAAGATGGAGAGGTATTGATATCTATAAATAACATCTTAATTAGGAATTACTCATACTTCAATTCCTTTATGGAAAACACAACGGCGGGTGAAAATATCTTCCTCCATTTTATTTTCAATGGCAAGGACCTTTATTACAATGTTACACTTATAGACAAGTATAAATTCTATGAAAACTATTATCCAAATTACAACAGCCCATCATACAAGGGGAAGGGTTTCCTTGGAGTTTCAATGGCATACATGAATTCTACATTTTCTGATCCAAAGGGTATTATTTCCATGCTATCAAATCCATTCTCGGGTGGAATATTGCAGGGTTTCATATTCATAATAACATTACCCTTCATAGGCCTTTCACCATTTCCTTCATACTTTCAGAGTGTTTATTTAACTCCATTCTCCCCTATATTGTTCTGGCCGATTGCAAACATATTTTACTGGATATTTTGGATAAACCTCATGCTTGGACTAACAAATGCGCTTCCACTACTCCCATTGGATGGTGGTTATGTTCTCAAGGATATGATATCAGGATTGCTTGAAAGATATAAGGTAATGAAAAATGAAAGTATTGCCAATGGTGTTTCAATTGCACTTTCATTGCTTGTTCTTTTCCTTATTTTGTGGCAATTCATATATCCAAGGATTTTTTAGATGCCCAGTGTGGTTTGCACTTTTTCTCCCTCTTGGGGGAAAAGTGCCCTGAAGGTCCTATCCTCCTTAATTATATCATAAAGTGTGGCATAATCCTTAGTAATCTTATATTTTGATTTTACCTTTTGATCAAATGTAACAAAGTTGAAGCATAATCTGCATCTTGTAGGTTTAGAAACTATAAAGAAGCACATATTTTCCCTATGATAAATGCAGTAATTCTCAAGGGGTTTATCCATAGAATTATTAATTAATCATGAGCTTAAAAATATTTGCAAGTTTTAACCCTAAAAAATAAATCCTAATTTTTCTATACATTATGGAATGATAAGGCAGGGTAGTATCGATGATTTTGAGATCATAAAAAGAATAGAGAAAAGGGTGTTTGGGAGATTTTCCTACCTTGACGATGAGATTAGGGAAATGATAATGAACTCTATAGTTCTACTTTATGATGAAAAGGGTTATATCTCATTTTTCTTTGAAGACTGCTCCTGCCATGTTGAGTCAATAGCTGTTATGCCAAGGGAGAAGGGGAAGGGGATAGGAAGTGTATTGATGAAGGAAATGGAAAATATTTGCATAAAATATGGAAAAAAGCGTGTTGTTCTTGAGGTAAGGGAAAAGAATTTCAGAGCAATAAAATTTTATGAGTCCCTTGGATACAGAAGGATCAAGGTTCTTGAAAATTACTATTTAATTCCCTACAGGGGGTCCAGGAATGCTTATTTTATGGAAAAGTGTTTAGGGCCTGAACCATGTAACTGAATAGTATTTGAAATCTTGGTTTTTTGTTGCAAGTAAAAGAGTCTTTTTAACGCCATTTGCAACCCTGCTAAGACCAGCCACCTCTATCCATTCCATACCATTCCTGAGTATTTTTACCATATATCTTGAATGCACATCCTCCCTATTCGTGTAAGCAATAAATTCTGTGCCAAATTTTAGACCTGACTTTACCCTACAACCTCTTCTCACAAGGTCATCGTGCAGCTCCTTTTTGTATTCATCACTAAACTCCCCCTTTCCACCAATAAAATAATCATCGTATCCATCAAATTCGCCATAAATATCCTCCATCTTAATTTTAAAATAAGTACAGTCTAGATCATCATCAACTATTGCCACAATTGAATCCTTTAGTTCTTCTGGAACTACAGAATCCCTGGGGGAAAATATATAAACGTTAAGACCTTCCCTTTCAAGGTAAAGAAGATTATTTATTTTATATCCCCTTTTTCTTAAATCACTATATACAGCGTAATATCTTTTATCAACATTAAATATATTTTCAATATCTTCAGGATTCATTTCCTTTCCATCGCTTACTATCTTTGCGCCTTTTTCCTTCATTAGAAAAATTGCTTCGATGGGATCAAGATAAAAATCCCTTTTTCCCATTACATTATATCCCTCGTTTAAAAGATTATTTCTTATTGACCTATTCTTAAAGGATATCCTACCGTTTTTTATTGAAAAAATCATACCTTGTTCGTTCCCTTCATTATCTTTTTACACATTATTTTAAAACCCTCTTCAACATTTTCCCCTGTCTTGGCACTCACCACTCCATAAAGAATGGCATTCAAATTATCTGAAACACATTTAATCTCTTCAACCCAGAATTCAGCCATATATTTAAGATCAGACTTATTGCCAACAATTACAATATTTACCTTTGGGTTTATGTCAAGTGCCCTTTTTCCTATCTTTTCTATGGTATCCAATGACTCCATTCTAGTTACATCGCTTACAAGTATAAGGGCCTTTGAATTCTCCACCTTTTTTGGTGAAAGGTTACCTGGATCCATCTCCTGAAACAGAACCTCAAGGTTGGCAATATTACAGTCTATCTTCTTCCTCACTAACTGTAGTGAAAGGTCATCTCCTCCATTTTGTGGAAAACTCCCAAATACAAACCTGTTTATTAATGATGTTTTTCCAACACCCCTTTCACCGAGGATTCCGACCTTCCACAAAGTCACGTTTTTCTCCATCGGCTTGTTATAACTTTCTATATTTAAATATTTTTTTTCCTCATTTTTATCATTTTTGCCTCCTTTACTATGGATCTTGATGTCTTTTCACCTATTCCTGGTATTTTTGCAATTTTTTCTGGGTCCGAAGAGGCAATATCCTCAATAGTCCTGTAACCATGGTTATACAGGATTCTTGCCCTTACCCTACCTATTCCAGTGAGAGATACAAGTTCAAGAAGTTCTGTCCTTATACCATACTTTATTCTTTTCCAGAGAAGCTCAATTTGAAGTGAATTGGGTGAATTCAATAAATATGCTATCCTAGAATAGGAGTAAAGAAGCCAGTCCGCTATTTCAACACGCATATGTAAATCACCCGGGCCTATGCCATATTTGTTTATTATTTCATTAATCTCCTCCTCATTTGCCCAGTCATTAAGCATAAGTGCTGTCTTGTAAGCATCAGCATTCATATCCTTGAACCCAGGATGATCAGGGAAGGTTATATCCTCCTCCCTGGAAATCAATGGGACCATTTCACCAGCAGAGGATATAACATAAAGTGAATATATATCTGCATAGGGCTGTGATAGGGAGTTTTTAAATAATATGCCCGTTATTGGATCTAGGTAAAGGTCAGAAACGAGTTTTCCAAATTTTGTTGCCCTAAGACCCCTGAAGGTTGTAACAAGTTCCTCATCTTCAAGGAACCTTAGGGTATCCCTAATAAGAGATTCAAGATCTGAATAGCCCCTGTAATATAGAAATGTGTTTTGGAAAAATTTCACCAGGTCCTCCTCATCGTTTACTATCCCTGAGGAAACAACACCAAGAATGTGTATCCTTAGGGCTGTAAAGTTTCCCAGCCTAGAGGTAATATCCTCTAAATCAAGAATGGATTCAATATTGATATATCCTTTTTTAGATACAATAATACCCTCACCAAACTGGTCATATTTTGGCCTACCTGCCCTCCCCAACATCTGCTTTATCTCAAATGCAGGTATCTGTACACTACCATCTTGGGAATACCTTGTAATATCCCTCACTATGACTGTTCTTGCAGGCAAATTTACACCTGCAGCAAGTGTAGGTGTTGCAACCAGGCATTTTATCTTTCTATCCTTAAACAATTTTTCAACATATTTCCTCTGTGTGTTTGATAGACCAGCATGATGGAAACAAACTCCATGTGAAATATTTTCTATTATTTTTTCATCGTATATGTTCTTTTCCTCATCAATTGAGCCTGGAATTTCAAAGTTATCCTTGTATAATTTAGTTATTTCCCTCAATTTTTCGGAAAGGGACTCGGCATAGCTCCTTCTATTTACAAATATGAGTACCTGTCCACCATTTTCAAGGGATCTTCTCACAAGGTTGCCTATTCTGTTTTTATCTTCTTTTATAAACTCAATATCACCGTCCTGAAATTCAAGTATTCCGTCATGGTAAATGCCAATCCTAAGCTGAACAGGTCTGAAATCGCTGTAAACATAATCAGCACCAAGCCAATCAGCAATCTCCTTATAATTTTTTATTGTTGCGGAAAGGGCAACAAGTTGTGCACCATTTTTGATAAATTTCATCCTTGTAAGTACCATTTCAAGTGTTGGACCCCTGCCCTCATCCTGCAGCATATGTATCTCATCTACTACCATCACGCCAATTGAATAAAGATAATCAGGGTCATGTCTTAGAACAGAATCTATTTTTTCATACACGGCCACAACAACATCAGCCTTTTTAAGTTCGCTTGAACTAGAATCATAATCCCCCATGGAAAGTATTACTTTATATTCATTACCAAGGAGCTCCTTCAATTCATCATACTTTTCCATGGCAAGGGCCCTTAAGGGAACAACGTAGAGAGCCTTCATTCCAAGATGAAGCGCCCTAATTATAGCTGAATAGGCTATTAATGTTTTTCCACTTGCAGTTGGCATTGATACAATTATACTCTTACCTTCCATTATTTTGTTTATTGCCTCTTTCTGGGGAGGATAAAGATTTTCAATACCCATCTTTGAGAATAGCCAATTGAATTTTTCATTTAGCTCCATTAGTATGGTATTATAAGAAAAGGTTTATGAACTTTCATATAATCACAAAAACAATGGAAAAGGATCCTCTAGACTTAAGGGTATTTCATGAAAATGGCTTTGAAAGAAGAGTTTGCAAGAAATGCGGTGCAAGATTCTGGTCCAGGGAAGATAGAGAAACTTGTGGCGAATTTCCCTGCGATCCGTACACATTCATGGATAAGCCTGTAATGAACAGGGCTATGGATTTTTATGAAATGATGGATTATTTTCTAAAATTCTTTGAGGATAGGGGGCATAAGGTAATAGGCAGATATCCAGTAGTTGCAAGATGGAGAAAGGATGTATTTCTTGTGAACGCATCAATTTACGATTTTCAGCCGCATGTTACCTCTGGTCAGGTGCCGCCTCCTGCAAACCCACTTGTTGTGCCTCAACCATGCATAAGAATGGTTGACATTGATGATGTTGGTAGAACAGGGAGGCATCTAACAAGCTTTGTAATGCTGGGTCACCATGCATTCAATTATCCAGATGACTATAAATACTGGAAGGATGAAACTGTGTTATATTCTCTTGAATTTCTTAGATCCCTTGGTGTTGATCTTAATCTTGTTACCTTCAAGGAAAAACCATGGATAGGTGGTGGAAATGGGGGTTATGCTGTAGAGGTAATAGTTGCAGGCCTGGAACTTGCAACACTTGTATTTATGGAGTTCAAGGAGGATGAGAGGGGGGATATAGAGATAGAGGGAAAAAGGTTTATTCCAATGCCACTTAAGGTTGTTGATACAGGATATGGACTTGAAAGGTTTGTATGGTCTTCAAAGGCCTCTCCCTCAGTTTTTGATGCTATTTATGGGGATACGATTGATTTTATTTTTTCAATCAAAGGAATAAAAAAGCCTGAAAAATATAGTGAAATTGTAAAAAATTTCGTTTCTATAGAAAACAAAGAGGATCTTGGCAATGAACTCAAAAAAAGGTTTAATGAAGAGACCATATTGTTCATAGAAACATTGAGAAAGATACATGTAATTGTGGATCACACCAGAACTCTTGTATTTATGCTTAATGATGGTATTGTTCCATCAAACTCTAAGGCAGGATATCTTGCAAGAATGGTGATCAGGAGATTTTTCAGGGTGGTTGAGGACTTGGGTATTGAGAAATATATAGATGAGATAATAAAATTTCAGTTCAATAAATTTTCAAGACAGCTTGATCCACAAATGCTTCCCATTATTTTGGATATTTTGAGTGTTGAATATGAGAAATACAGGGAAACAATGGATAAGGGTATGGCCATTGTTGACAAAATACTCAAGGATAAGGTAGTAACTACAGAAAAACTCATTGAACTTTACGATACCCATGGTATACAGCCTGAACTTGTAGCAGAAAGGGCAAGGAAACTTGGTATAAGTATAGATATTCCTGAAAACTTCAGATCACTTGTCGCATCAAGGCATGAGAGACAAGAAATTGAAAGGGAGGAACAGAAGACACTTAATTTTCCTCCAACTGAGCAACTTTATTACAGGGATCCATATATGAAGGAGTTTGAGGCAAATGTAATTCATTCTGAGGAGGGTCTAGTAATTCTAGACAAAACTTGCTTCTATCCAGAGGGTGGAGGACAACCCGGTGACATTGGAACATTAGAATGTAATGGTAGGATCTACAAAGTAAAGGGTACAAACAAGTATGGTGAAGTTATTGTTCATCATATTGATGGAAAAATAGAATGTGGTAAGGTCTATGGAAGGATTGATTGGGAAAGGAGATACAGGCTAATGAAAAATCACACTGCAACACATATATTACTTTATAGCTGCAGGAAGGTTCTTGGAAAACATGTATGGCAGGCAGGTGCACAGAAGGATGAATTCCTATCAAGGCTGGACATTACTCACTATAAAAAAATAACAAGGGAGGAGTTGAAGGAGATTGAAAGGGTTGCATTGGGGGTGATAACAGGAAATATAGAAGTGGAGAGTTCCTGGCTGAACAGGAATGAGGCTGAAAGACTTTATGGCTTCAAGCTCTATGAAGGTGGAATACCCCCTGGTAAGACAATAAGGGTGGTAAAAATAGGTGAGTATGATGCTGAGGGCTGTGGTGGTACACACGTCTCAAGAACTGGGGAGATAGGTTTCATAAAGATACTTAGGGAAGAAAGAATACAGGACGGTGTATCCAGGATAATATTCTCCTCAGGTGATGGTGCGTTGAAAATAGTACATCAGAATGAGGATATTCTTCATGAGGCATCTTCCATATTAAGGGTGGGCATAGAGGAATTACCTAAATCAACAAAAAGATTCTTTGAAGAATGGAAAGAACTTAACAAAATAAAGGAAAATTATGAAAACATGATAATTTCTTTGGAAAGCGAGAGAATATTATCAAACTACAGGATGAGAGATGGGATAAAGATTTTCCAAGGTGAAATTGATGATTCATTAATAATGAAATCACTGAGGAATTTCAAGGAAAAAAATGCAGTATTCTTCATCTATGGTAAGAAACTAGGTGTATTAATAAACAATACTGAAATGAATTTATTTGAAAGATTGCCTATCAAGGGAAAAGTGAACAAAAATATACTTATTCTAGAAGATTTTAACCCGAAGGAAATAATTGAATATGTAGAGAGTGTAATAAAATGAGAGATTTAACTTTACAGGAGATTGAATCTGAGGTAAGAAGACATTTCTATGTCTATGAGACAAAGGTCTTTCCAGAGTATATAGAATTCCATGTGGTTCTTCCTGAGGATAAGGAAAGGGTACAACAGGAATTCAGGGAACTATGGAAAACCCTCAAAAAAGAGGGATATGTTCCTGCATTATCCGGAAAGAAAGGTGAGTATGTAATCCAGGTGATTAAGCTTCCACCTCAAAGGTTCAGGGGCATATATGTTAATGTTGTTTTATTAATTGCCACACTGATTTCTACAGTCCTGGCAGGGGCTATGGATTATGCAGGCTATTTTAACATAAACTGGCTTTCAATAAAGGCAATAGCGGGTGGCGCGCTATATTTTGCAATTCCTCTCCTATTAATCCTTGGCCTTCATGAGCTAGGGCATTATTTTGCTGCCAAAAGGAACAATGTAAAGGCTTCCCTACCATTCTTTATTCCAGCACCATCGATAATTGGTACCTTAGGTGCATTTATATCCATTAGGGAGCCAATACCTGATAGAAAGGCACTTTTGGAGATTGGTGCCTCTGGTCCCATAGTTGGCTTCCTTGTTGCAATACCTATTGCATTCCTTGGGAACTATCTTGGATCCATCTACCATCCAGTTGTTCAGGATTCTCTTTATGTAACTGAAATTTTCCCTCCCATTATTTATTACTTGATAAATTTCTTTGTATCTTCACCATCTTACATGTTCCCCACAGCATTTGCAGCATGGGTGGGATTTGTAGTTACAGCAATAAATCTTTTGCCCATCGGTCAGCTTGATGGTGGACACATTGCTAGGGCTATATTGGGTGAAAGATCAAGATACCTCAGTTATGCATTTCTTGCATTCCTATTCTTTATGGGCTTCTTCTATCTAGGATGGTTGATCTTTGCCCTCTTTGTCCTAATACTGGGCCTTTCACACCCACCATCACTTAACGATGTTTCAAGAATCTCAAAAAAAGGATATATGGTAGGCATTGCGGCCATACTTCTTATAGCAGTTACTTTTGTTCCTGTACCTATATCACAATATGAGCTAACAGAAAACTTTACGATACATTCAAACATGCAAGCGGATTATATGGTTCTTGGGGATATTAATTATATTAATGGAACAATATTGTTAAATAACACAGGGAATAAGATGATAAATATAACAGTATCTGAAAGATCAAACGATTTTTTAACTACTGGTCTAAAAAATATCTCCAATGTATCAATAGGACAAATTTTATTGCCATTTACAATTTATTCCACAAAATCAACAATACCAATGAATGATGCATACATAAACTTAACATTCCAGACTAAACTTGCAAAGGTAACAAGATACTTAAACATTTCATTTAACATATTTGCAAATTCCACACAATTAAAATGGAAGGATAATTCAGTATATACAAAAAATTCTACGTTTAATGATACCCTATTTTACAGTGGTAATAGCACCATATATGTCAGGTTTATAAAGAGTACAAATATAATTTACAGCTTCAATGCAACTGTTGTAAACGATTCTATCATGCTTAGCCCAGGACAATCAATCAATATTACATTTAAATTGAATACCTATGGAAATTATACAGTAGTTGCCTATTATGATCTCAATGCCACTGTATTGAGGATTAAATATGAGGGATGAAATTTTCACTATATTATCTAGACAGGGAAAATCAAGGCATGGTGTTCTGCATTTACCCCATGGAGATGTTGAAACACCTGTATTCATGCCAGTTGCAACAAAGGGTACTGTAAAAACAATACCTGGATGGGATCTAGAGAAACTTGGTGTCTCAATGATAATCTCAAATTCACTTCATTTATACTTTAGACCTGGTTTAGATATAATATCACTTTTCGGAGGTATACATGAATTTATGGGTTTTAGGAAACCAGTTTTTACGGATAGCGGTGGTTTTCAGATATTAAGGGAACATTTTCTGATAGGCGTGAGAGATGAGGGAATTTATTTCAGGTCCCCTTCAGATGGTGTCAAGGTACTTCTAACGCCAGGGATGAGTGCAAGCATTCAGAACAGCCTTGGGTCTGATATAGCTATGGCCCTTGATTATTGTATTCCATATGGTAAAAGCAAGAGAAGTGTAGAGAGGGCAGTTAAACTTACAACAAAATGGGCCAGGGAATTCAAGGAAAAAAGAAAAGGTATTTCATTTGGTATAATACAGGGAGGCGTATACCAGGATCTTAGGGAAATTAGTTCATCACAGATTACATCCATGGATTTCGAAGGTTATGCGATAGGTGGTCTTTCCATCGGTGAACCAAGGGAGATTATGTATAAGGTCTTGGAGGATTCCATACCCCTCCTGCCAGAAGAAAAACCGAGGTATTTCATGGGTCTTGGATCACCCCTTGACATAGTCAGAGGTGTGATGATGGGCATAGACATATTTGATTCTGTTTTTCCCACAAGGAATGCGAGGCATGGGATTGCTTTCACATCGGAAGGTGCCATTGATATAAGGAAATCAAAATATAGGGATCAAATAATACCTCTTGACAGGGATTGTGACTGCCATGCCTGCAGATATTATACCAGGGCATATATACATCACCTTATGAAGGAAAACGAGCTTCTCGGATTATATTTATTATCTTTACATAACATAAGGTTTATGATGAAATTTATGGATAGTTTAAGGGATTCCATTGATAAAAATAGAATTGAAGATTTTTATCAAGAAACAAAAGAGATATTTTCAAAGAAAAACGTTTAATAAAAAATTTGATATCTCATACCAATGAATTTACTAGACAGGAAGGGTCTTGAAGAAAAATTTGTTGAAATAAGGGATAATAGCACTATTGCAATAGCTGGATTCAATAACTCTGTTACACCACTTTTACTTATGTATGCACTATACGATACATACAAAAAATATGGAAAACCAAAGAAACTCTTCATTGAAATAGAATCATTTCCAGGTGTGCCAGGGACTGGACTTGATGTTATTGCAAAGGACCTTTATGAAAAAAATGACAGGGATTTTATTTCTGGAATGCTTTTACCATATCTTTACAGATCTGAATACCTACAGAAAATGGTATATGAGGAATTTTTTGATGCCTATTCCTTTAGCATAGGAATTGCAACATCATTCTTCAGGGAGATAGCCTCTGGAAGACCTGGTGTCCTGACAAAAATAGGTCTAGGTACATTTCATGATCCTAGATACAGGGGTTCTGAACTTAATGAGAGTGCAAGAAAGAAAAAGAGATGCAGGGTGGATTTGATAAAGATTGATGATGAGGAATATTTACTTTACAGGGCACCAAAACCTGAATATTCACTTATAAGGGGATCATATGCCGACACACTTGGAAACATAAGTATGAAAAGAGAGGCAATATTCGGTGCTACCTTGCCTGTGGCTATGGCAGCAAAATCAATGCCCTCCCCTGGTAAGGTATTTGCTCAGGTGGAGGATATTGTAAAGGTAGGATCAATTCCACCTAAGGAGGTTCATGTACCTGGGCCACTAGTGGATTACATTATAATCAGTGAAAAGGGAGCACATCCTCAGGCGGCAACATTTTACTATGATCCTAGGGTTTCAGGTGAGGCAATTCCCGAGATAATTGAAAATGAGGTTAAGATACATAAAATGGATGAGAGGGAGGTAATAAGAAGAAGACTTGCATTGGAATTAAGGGGATTAATCAATAGACTGAACAAGCCTATAATAGTTAATCTTGGCACAGGTCTGCCCTCGGAGATAGGGCCATTATTGAGAAAAATGGGCATACAGGATAAAGTTTACACTACAGTAGAGTCTGGTCCCTGGGGAGGAATTGCACTATCTGGAAATGACTTTGGCGCGGCAATATCTCCATTTTCCATAATACAGCAGGCCGATCAATTCATTGTTTATGAAGGGGGTATTGCTGATGCTGCATCATTGGGATTCCTTCAGGTTGATTCAAATGGAAATGTAAATCCATCAGTCCTTGATGAGAGGATTCCAGGTCCAGGAGGCTTTACAGATATTTCAAATGGAATCTCCAGAATATACTTTGCCGGAGGCTTTACTGGTGGTAAGAGGGAGATTTATGTGGATGAAAAGGGACTTAGGATCATTAAAGATGGTGAAATAATAAAATTTGTAAGAAGGGTAAGAGAGATATTTTTCAACGGTGATGTTGCCTTGGAAGAGGGTAAAGAGGTAAAGTATATTACAGAAAGGGCCGTATTTTCACTTTCTAGGAATGGTCTGATTCTTGAAGAAATTGCCCCTGGAATAGATCTAGAAAAAGATGTATTAGGAAGGATGGATTTCAAGCCAGTTATAGGAAATTTAAGAATTATGGATGAATCAATTTTTAAAGAATTTTTCCCATGATTTTTTATTAATTTATTTTTATCAAAATTTTCATTACCACATTAAATATGTTCCTTCTACCCTGTATCTAAAACTCTATATTTTTATGAATAATTCTTCTAGAATAAAACTTTGGAGATATACTTATTCTTAATATTAGAGCCACCGGAGGGAATCGGACCCCCGACCTGCTGATTACAAGTCAGCCGCTCTACCTACTGAGCTACGGTGGCTTATCACTGTTATTGTATCTTTCTTAAAAAATTTTTCTTGAATCTTTGAATAATTCCCCAAAATTTTTCCTTAAATTCCCTTATAATTTTTTGATAGCTATTTAAATTGAAAAAATAGAGATGAAGAAATTCTATAGAGAAGCAAGCAAATCATGGATATATTATAGGTTTGACCTTAATAACTACAATAGTTTTATTTATTACAAATTAATAGGGGTGAATGATTAACATGGCAACAGATTTATCGAAAATTAAGCCTGTACTTCAGCAGAATACAAAACTTGAACAAAGATTAAAGAAGATAAAATACAAGATACTTGTAATGAGTGGAAAGGGTGGAGTGGGGAAAACAACAGTTTCAGTTAACCTTGCATTATCACTTTCTAATAGGGGATATAGGGTAGGTTTACTAGATTCTGACATTCATGGTCCGGATGTACCTATGATGCTGGGTCTAAGAAATGAACAGTTAACAGGCGATGAGAACGGAATATATCCTGTGGAATATTCCCAGAACTTGAAAGTGGTTTCAATAGGTATGATGCTTCCCGAGGAGGATGCACCTGTTATATGGAGAGGATCTCTAAAACATAAGGCACTTCAACAATTTCTTGAGGAGGTGGAATGGGGTGAACTTGATTTCCTTGTTGTAGACCTTCCTCCTGGAACTGGAGATGAGCCGCTTAGTCTTGTTCAACTAATAAAAGATGTAACAGGTATAGTTATTGTAATAACACCCCAGGAGGTAGCTCTCCTCGATGCAAAAAAGGCCATAAATTTTGCAAAACATCTTAACGTTAGGGTACTTGGTATTATAGAGAATATGTCAGGTAGCATTTTTGGCACTGGCGGTGGAGAGAATGCTGCGAAAAAATATAACGTACCATTTCTGGGCAGGATACCAATGGATCCTGAGGTGGTTAAGTCAGGGGATTCTGGAAAGCCCTTTATACTTGGTGAAAATGAGGCAAAGAAAGCATTTGAATCTATAGTTGAAAACTTAATTTCTCAGCTACCTAAACAAGAACAGTAATATACCTCACAAGGGATCTGTGAACCTTCATATAATACTTTTCCTTTAATGTAAAATTCTCCCTTGCAATGTCTATGTATGTTTCACTTGGAAGTATTATTGCCAAATGACCCTTATCCATTATTTTCCTGAATATGTTAAAGGATCTCTTATAAAGTTGTTCAACCTTTTCCTTGTTTGTAGAAGAGCCCCTGCCGTAGGGTGGATCTGTAACAATTGCATTGAACTTACCCAGGGATAGTGCTGTGGACACATCGCCTAAATAAACCTTTGCATTCAAACCAAAATGCATTAGATTCAACCTTGCCCCATGGTACATTTTTTTACTTATGTCTATTCCTTCAGCATTCATGCCCATCATTGATGCCTCAATCAATATACTTCCACCACCGCAAAATGGATCGAGTATTCTATCCCCCTCTTTTACCCTAGCAAGATTTACTAAAAGCCTTGCCATCTTTGGTTGTAGTGCAAGGTTTGTCTTGAATGGTCTTTTTTCATTTATCCTTGAATAAAAACTTGGATCCTCCCTTTCATTAATCACAAGATAATATGTTCCTATGTTTATCAAAAGTAACTCAATCTCAGGTTTCCTCAGATTAACCCTACCCCTTATCCTTGATCCAACTATACTCTCCACTTCTCTAGGATCTTCCCTTTTATCTGTAAAATTCCTATATCTTACGGAAAATGTCTTTTCACCAAGGTCCAGGCTGATATCGGAGGGATCATTCACTTTTTGTAATATTCTCCCCCCTTCCTTTATCATTGAGGCCCTTTTAAATAGTTTTCCAATAGATTCTGATTCTAATATTATTACATTACCTATCCTTTTAAAATTAAATTTTATATCTTCACCTTCAAGTATTGCCCTTAACTCAGCAAATGGAATCTCCTCATGTTCCTTGGATAAGATTGCAATAAAGTTCATTCCCATGCAAGCGCACAGAGAACATAATTATCTTCTATCTTTATAAAATTCTTACACTTTTTACACTCTTTTACTGGAATTATGTCCTTGTAAAGAGGGCAGTAAACCTCATTTTCCTTTATTTCCCTGTACTTTGGAGCAATAATGTCCTTATGAGGTTCCATTTCAAAACACCTTAAAAAATTAGAGGAAAAAAATGTTAATAAATTTTTCCCATTTGTTTTAAAGCATTTTTCAGAGTTTGTTCTATTATGAGTGAAGTTGTGACACTTCCTACTCCACCTGGGACAGGGGTAATCATCGCCACCTTATTGACAAGGGAATTGAAATCCGCATCCCCCACAATCTTCCCATTGACCGAGTTTATACCAACATCTAAAACTATGCTTTCAGCTTTCACCATTTCTTCCTTGAGAAAATTTGGTCTTCCAACTGCAACAACTATAATATCTGATTCAAGAGTAATTTTTTCAATGTTCAATGTCTTGCTATGACATATTGTCACGGTGGCATCCCTGTTCAAAAAAAGCATGGCCAGAGGCTTTCCAACTACAGGCGTTCTATTAATTATACATACTTTTTTTGAGGCAATTGGGACATTATATTCCTCAAGTATCCTTATTACAGCCCTTGGTGTAGATGGAGCATGATCCTCTATTCCAAGCATTAAAAGTCCTAGGTTTGAGGGGTTCTGACCATCAACGTCCTTCTCTGGATCTATGTTCAATAGTATTTTCTCCTTCTTCAAATGCTTTGGCAGTGGCATTTCTACCATAATTCCATGTACATCCTTTTTCGATGAAAGCTCTTTAAGCTTATTTATAACATCCTCCTCCTTTGAATTTTCATCCATGTGATGTATTTCTCCATCCATTCCGAGGTTTTTTAGACTGTTCAACTTAGACCTTGCATAGATTTTGGAGGCTTCATCATTACCCACAAGTATTGTATGGAGTGATGCCTTCATTCCAAAATTATCATAGAACTCTTTTGCCCTTTCCCTTATTCCTGCCTCTATCTTTTTTGCAACTAACTTTCCATCAAGGATCATGTTTATGGATAATTTTTATCTATATTTTTAGTTATCGAACATCTGGTAAAAATATATTATATAAAAAATATAAAAATAATTGATTCTTAATTTTAATATTATTTTAGCGAATGATATGATTTATTTATTATATTGATATTTATAAAATTATAATGATTTTATGATGAATTTGATCTTAAGGGGCAGTAAACAAACAATTTTAATTAATGATTGTAATCTTCATTTATGCTTTCAGATTCTACAATATTGGAATTGATAAAAAATGGAAAACTGGTAATAGAGAACTTTATTGAGGATAACATTACACCGAACGGATATGATGTAAGGGTAGATGAGATATTTGTTGAGAGTCTTAATAATACATTCAATATAGGTAGTAAAAAATTTTTCATAGTTTCCACCATTGAGTATTTTAAATTTCCTGAGGACATAGCAGGACAGATATGGTTGAGAACTACCTGGGCAAGAAAAGGTATAATAACGGGAGCAGGATTGATTGATGCAGGATTTGAGGGAAAATTAAACATAATGTCATTTAATTCATCTGAAAAGGATTTGAGGATAGAGAGGGGTGAAAGATATGCACAGGTGATATTTATCAGACTAGATAAAAAACCAATCCTCCCATATGGTAAAAGGTCAGGACACTATTTTGGCCAATCTGGAATAATTCGATAGTATTATATATTTGCAGCAATTCTCTTTACCAAAATGAAAAGGGTGATTGTATTATTAGCTGTAATATTCACATTGTTACCCCTTATTGCATTATCCAGTGGACAGAATGAGGTTACATATCCAACCATAACAATCCATATGCTTAATGGAACTAACAGCACAATCACTGACAGCATATGGAAGGATCTGATATTCCCAATATTATATTCTAAAACAATATCAAAGTACAACTGGAGCAATGATCCTCAGTCAAAGTATGTTTTCTTCACTTACGACCTTCAAGGGTTGAATCCCTTTGGTGTTCAGTTTGTTTTTGCCCTTGAAAAATACAATAACGTTTCCTTCTATTCTGTTACACAGGCGCTCCTTTATGTAAGGAATCTACCTTCCATGCACCCTGGTTATACAAATGGCGAACTCCTTGATATGGGGGTACTGCCTGGATTCCCCAATAGCCCTATTAAATCTCAGCAAACACCATTTTATCTATCCTTGCCCTTTATAGTTCTCATAGTGCTAATTTTAAGTGTATTCATAATGTACTATGTTTTCAATAAATTATGATAAAAATATTTATAATCCATATGAACGATGATGACCCAAAAAAATGCACTGCAAAAAAGATGGAAAGGTTTTCACTTGCGAAGATACTTGAACCAAAATCTAGGCCAAGGGGGATCGTATTAACGCCATATTCAGATGTAATTTTATCTAAAGAGGATCTTCCTTACGCTTTAATTCATGGTTTATATGCGGTTGACATTTCCTGGAAACATGCTAAGGAATATTTTGAAAATGTTAATGGAAGAAAAAGGAGGTTACCATTCCTTGTTCCAGGTAACCCTGTAAATTTTGGTCATCCAGGTCAACTATCAACTGCTGAAGCCATATCTGCTGCACTTTATATAATGGGGGAGAAGGATATGGCATTGAAGATTATGGAGAAGTTTGGTTGGGGTCATACCTTTATAGAGATGAACATGGAACTCCTAGAGGAATATTCCAGACTTGACAGGAAGGGGATTGAAGCCCTGGATGAATCAATGCAACATTTTTAAATATATATTCCATAATACGTATAGTGATGGAGAAAATTACACTCAAGACAAGGATTCTCATTTACCTCTCAGACTACTGGAAATACAAGGACAGGTTCCAGTATCCAATAGAAATTACTCAGGAAGGTATATCTAAAGCCATAGGGATAACGGTCTCCCATGTGCCAAGGGAGCTCGACATACTTATAAAAAATAGGCTTGTTGAAGAGATAAAGGGTAGGGTAGCAGGAAAGGAGAAAAGAGTAAATGTATATTTCCTTACACCAGAAGGGATACTTGAGGTGGAAAGAATTAAAAGAAGCCTTGCAAATCAGACTATACATTTCAACGGGAAAAAATACAGAATATATGATATTGTGGAAAATCTGAGGGAAATGAACTGGCTTGAGGCAATAAATATTTTGCAGAATGAGGTGAAAAGCCTTAAGGAGAAAAAGAAAATTTACATAGAGGGTAATTTTGAGAACAACATAGTGGACAGAAAGGAAGAGATTGATTTCATTAGCTCATGGATGAAGGGAAATGTACCTTTTCTTGCCTTAATAGGATCCCAGGGAATCGGTAAAACATCCCTAATAGGAAAATTTGTTTCCACGTTGAGGGGGATGGAGGTTCTAATGATACAGATGAATATGCAGACGAACATAGAGGCACTCAGGAAAAAGGTGGAAGCAGTTATGGGTGTTGATTTTGATCATTTTATGAAGGAAAGGAATTCATTGGTAATATTGGACAATTATTATCTTGTGGATGATTCAATAGTTGATTATCTTCAGAAACTTATAGATGAAAAAAAGAGGGGTAAGATGATTATATCCATGAGGGAGGAAACACCGTCCTATAACCGCTTTTACAAGATTGATGATATAACCAGAGGTAAGGTAGTTGAGTTAAAGATAAAGGGCCTTTCAATGGATAGTGTTGGAGAATTTCTTGGCATATCAGATATGGAAAAGTTAAAGATAATATTTCAGATGACAGGGGGAAAGCCTTCAATACTTAAATGTATAAAAAATGGGGATGAGGAGGGAATTACAAAAAATTCCCAGCTTACACAGGATCAGGCAAAATTCCTTCTTGACCTATTAAAAAAATCATAAAACTGGAAGGAGGTTTTTCAATTCCCATTCAGTTACCTCAGCCCTGTACATATCCACTTCCTTTTTCTTAACTATATAAAAATGGTTAAAAATATGTTCTCCAAGCGTTTCCTTCATCAATTCACTCCTTTTGAATATCTCCAGGGCCTCACCTAGGCTTCCAGGGAGACTTTCAATACCAAGTTCCTCCCTCTCCCTCTGTGAAAGATGATAAATATCCTTTTCCACAGGCTCAGGTGGTAAAATTTTTTTCCTTATTCCGTCAAGGCCTGCAGCCAGCATTACTGAGAATTGTAGATAAGGATTTCCTGCAGGATCAGGATTTCTAAGTTCTAGCCTTGTTTTTATTCCCCTTCCCTGGGGTATTCTAATAAGAGCACTCCTGTTCATATTTGCCCAGGATATGTAAACTGGAGCCTCAAACCCCGGAACCAGTCTCTTATAGGAGTTTACCGATGAATTTAGTATTGCAGCGGTTTCCCTTGCGTGGCTTAAAAGACCTCCTATAAAGTATAGGGCAATTTCACTTAACTGGTACTTTGCATCAGGGTCATAAAAATAGTTCACCGTTTGCCCTTCGTTCATCAAACTCTGATGAACATGCATACCTGAGCCATTCACCCCATAAATTGGCTTTGGCATAAAACTTGCAAAGAGGCCGTGCTTTAGGGCAATGGTCTTAATAAGTGCCTTTAGGGTCATTATCCTGTCCGCCATTGTTAATGCATCAGAGAATCTAAGGTCTATTTCATGCTGGCCTGGGGATACCTCGTGGTGGGATGCCTCAGGATCGTATCCCATAATATCCAAATAATATAATATCTCTTTCTTTATAGCCTCTGCCTTATCTACAGGCGTATAATCAAAATATCCACCCTTATCGTTTGGTATTGGAACAGGGAATCCCCTTTCATCAAGCTCAAATAAAAAGAATTCAAACTCCGGGCCTGTAAAAAATTTATAGCCCATTTCACCTGCCCTCTTTAACATATTTTTCAAAATTTGTCTTGGATTACCCTGAAATTGCTCTCCCTTTGATGTATAAGCATCGCAGATTATCCTTGCAGTCTTTGAATTTCCATCATACCAAGGAAGTATCTGGAATGTGCTTAGGTCAGGCATTGCCCTCATATCGGATTCCTCTATTGTGGCATACCCCACAATGCTTGATCCATCAAATATTACACCATCATCCATTGCCTTATTAAATTTTGAGGATGGTATGATTACACTCTTTACATTACCCAGTATATCAGTGAACTGCATCTGAAGGAACTTGATATTTTCTTTATCTATTATTTTTTGGACCTCTTCCCTTTCCATAATTTGTTCATATTTTTTGGTTTAATAAAACTTATTGTGAAAAAATAGACATGTTTTTAATGTATTCATTATATTTTTCATTTAAAATTCTTCTTAAAATTTCATCCCTTTTTTCCATATATTCCTCCCTTAGAATACCAAATATATACCAGTCATAATAATTTCCTGCTACTAAGAGAGATTTCCTTAACCTTCCTTCAAGTATAAATCCATTTGCCTCCAGTGTTTTGTGTGCCCTCTTATTATAGCTGGCACTCCAGGCCTCTACCCTTTCATACCCCTGAAAATAGAATAATATCTCTAGTAGTGCAAGTGTGGCCAGTTTACCCAGACCTGAATTCCAATAATCTCTCTTTAGATAAAGGCCAATGCCAGCCCTCTTCATGGGACCTGGATTTTCATAAATGCTTGCAATGCCTGCCTCGTTGCCATTGTAAATAACCACAAGCCTCCTCCTTTGACCCTTTTTTATGTCCTCCTCATATTCATTTATTACCTCATCCATGGACCTGAAATTTATTGGCATACCTCTAGAAAAATAGGTCCCCAAAAAATCGTTTTCAAGTTGATGAACCAGGGAAAGATCTCCCCTCTCAAGAGGCCTTAGGGTGATTTCTCCTATGGAGAACATAATCATCCGCTCTGTCCCTTACCATAAGCCTTTGAAAACTCCTCCTGTATCTCCTTGTATTTATCCTCAAGCATCTTCTGCTGTTTCTCGAGGGTCCTAATTCTCACCTCAAGCGTCTCCTTTTCTTCCTCTAACTCCTTTTTAAGCAAGTTCACATCCTTGACTGGAATGAGAATAGAACCAACACTCTTGAATACTCCTGAACCTTCTTCTAGCTTTCCAAGTTCTTCAAGTGTTTTAGAGATCTCCTTTACCTTTAAATCAAACTGGTATCTCTGGGAAATAACACTTTCTAGCTGTTGCTGTATAGTTTGTGCCTGTTTCAATTTCTCCTGAAGATATGGCGTTAAATTAAGATCCATTCAAACCATCTCCATTATATCTATTGCAAGATTAATCCATCTCATATATGAGTTTATTGCTGCCCTTAATGCATTTATGTCTGAAGCCATTATTTTTAATATCATCACATTTCCATTGCATTCAACCATTACCTCTGTCCTTGGAATGCTTCTTTTACCCTCTACACCAATAGCCCTGCATATTATTTCGGCATGATCACTTTCAATCCTTAACTCAGCCTCATTTTCATATTTCATTTTTTAAGATTCTCTATTAGCTTGGGGATTACTGTGTAAAGATCCCCTACTATTCCGTAATCACACTCATTAAATATTGGGGCATTCTTGTCCTTATTAATTGCAATCACCGTCTTTGATCCCCTCATTCCTGCAATGTGCTGTACCTGTCCAGAAATACCAACAGCAATGTATATCTTTGGCTTTACCCTCTTTCCAGATAGTCCCACCTGTCTTTCTTCACTCAGCCAGTGATAATCCAGGCAAACAGGCCTTGAACCACCAACTTCACCATGGAGTATATCGGCAAGCTGCTGTATTATTCCAAGACCCTCTTTCTTTCCAATCCCCCTTCCTGCAGATACTATTATATCTGCCTTCTCCAGGTTCACACTTCCCTTTGGCTTTTCTATTTTCTCCACAACATTAACAGTTGAAGGGGAGTCAATCTTGATCTCCTCCTTGCTTGACCTTGAATCAACTGGCATTGGATCCACAAGACCAGGAAGGAATGTAAATATCCTTGCCTTTGATTCTTCCCTAATAACGGTCTTTCCACCAAAAAAGAATCTCTCTGTAATAAACACCTGGTTGCCCTCCTCAAGCTTCATAATCTCTGTAATCGCCTCTAGATGTAATAACTCAGATAATATTGACGCTATTTCCCTTCCCATCACGGAGGATCCTATGGCTATGAAATCATAACCCTTTTCCTTAAACCTATCGGCAAGAAAATTGGATATATTGTCTACATAAAGTGATTGCCCAGTCATTCTAAAAACAACCTTTGCACCATAGGAATCTAGGGGAGAATCTGAGGTAGTATAAATGTCAATCTCATACCTTTCTCTTAAAATTGTTGCGATCTGTGCAGCAAGTTCCCCCTTTTCTGAAAAAACCATTGCCCTCATTTTACCTCACTCCTTAAGAACTTTGATACCTCCTCAACACCCTTATCAATGTCCTCAAATATTATTCTCTTCCTGTCACTCTTTGGAGCCTTGTTGGATATTACCTTCTTGCTTGATTGAATCTGTATCTGCATCTCTTCTATCTTCATTGGTTTTCTTCCAGCGGCCATTATCTGAATCAAGGGAGGGAGCCTGGGCTCATTTATCTCCTGCTCCACAGTTATAAGCACAGGAAGCCTTGATTCAACCACATAGTTCACGTCCTCCATGCTCCTTGTAATCCTTGCTGTATTTTCATGAAGCTCTAGCTTTATAGCATTGCCCAAAATTGGTATATTTAGTTTTCTTGCCAGTTTACCAGGTACAAGACCTGTATAACTATCTGCACTTGCATTGCCAGTTATAATTATGTCATACTTAAGTGTTGAAATTTTTTTAGCTAAAACCTCACTTGTTAATTCGGGATTATTTTCCCTATAACCCTTAATGATTATGCCTTCATCCACACCCATTGCAAGTGCCTCCTTCATTCCAAGCGTTGCCTGATCACCACCAAATGTAATCCCTATCACCTTTCCGCCATATTTTTCCTTGATCCTAACGGCCTCCTCAATTGCATTCTTACTAAGATCCTCTAGTCTGTATGGAAGGTTTTTTGTTATTGGCTCCTGTGTCTTTTCATCAATCTTCATCTGATCTATGTCCAATATCTGCTTAAAGCAAACAACTATGTTATACATTTCAATCAATCCTCCTTAAATTCTTTTTATATCTTTCAGTAAATGAAACATATATCTTCTTGAATTCTATCCATTGTTTTTTATAATCTTCGTTTACCTTGGATTTTGGCTGTGCCGGAACACCCGCAACTATAGTCTCAGGATCGACCACCTGCCTTATCTTAACAACACTTCCCTCGGCAGTAACAGCCCATGTACCCACATGGGAATAATCTGTAATTATAGATCCCATTCCAATCACGGCATAGTCATCCACTGTTGCTGTATGAATTATTGAACCGTGGCCTATGGTTACCCATGAACCTATTCTTGTTACCTCCCCTGGTCTTGCATGTATAACAACATTGTCCTCCACTGCAGAGTTCTCACCTATGAATATTGTACCGTAATCACCCCTAATTGTTGCGTTTGGGGCAACAAATACACCATCAGAAATAGTCACATCACCTATGATAACAGCACTTTCATGCACGAATGCCTTGGGGGATATCCTTGGTACCCTTCCCTCAAATTCATAAATCATATTTAGGGCATTGCAGGAAAATATTTAAAATATTCTTTTTCCCTGCCTTTTTTTCTAAAAAATTTCAATTTTGTCAGTTTTTAAAGAAAAATTTATTAATGGTTGTTTAGATTCATTTTTATGGCATTTTATAAGTTTGAGCTGAATTTTAAAAATATGTTTCCAGCAACATTAAGAAACTATCCTGATCAGGAGATAGTTTACCAGGATATCAAGAGATACACATTCAGGGATTTCTATGAGAGGATTAGAAAAATTGCTGGAGGTCTTGTTTCAATTGGAGTAAAGCCAGGGGATACTGTTGCAGTTCTTGACTGGGATACTTACCATTACATGGAGGCATATTATGCAGTTCCAATGATTGGGGCTACATTGCATACAGTTAACATAAGATATCCTCCTGAATTAATATTTTATACAATGCAGCATGCTGAGGATAAGTTTGTTATTATTAGGGATGAGTTTGTTCCAATAGTTGAAAGGGCTGCACAACTCTTTGACTTTGTTAAAGGATGGATAATATACAGCGATAAAAATGAGGAGATAAAAACTGTACTAACACCAAATTATAATTATGAGGATCTTGTAAATTCATCAGAACCCTACGAATTCCCGGACCTTGATGAAAATACAAGGGCAACAATATTCTATACATCAGGTACAACAGGTTTGCCAAAGGGTGTTACATTCACTCAAAGAAACCTTGTGCTCCATGCAACCTCACTTGCAATGGCGGTTCATGTCGAACCACTATATGTAACAGATAAGGATGTTTTTATGAGCCTAGTACCAATGTTCCATGTTCATTCCTGGGGCCTTCCCTATACCACAATACTTACTGGTAATAAGTATGTATTACCTGGCAGGTACGACGTTAAGAAGATATTGGATTTGATTAAAAATGAGCACGTCACACTTTCTCTTATGGTACCATCAATACTTTATATGATACTCACACATCCAGAGGTGGAGAATTATGCAAAATATTTGGAAGGATGGAAGGTTGTAATAGGTGGTGCAGCACTTCCTAAGGGTCTTGCTAAGATGGCTGAAAAATATGGAATAAATACAATAGGTGGATATGGTCTTTCCGAGACCTGCCCCGTACTCACAATAGCTCTATTCACTAATAAGATCAAGCATATGAAGGATGAGGAAAGGTTTGATTATAAGATTAGCACAGGAATACCAATACCATTTGTCAATTTAAGGGTAGTGGATTCGCTGGGAAAGGAGGTACCATGGGATAATAGAAGCATAGGAGAGATTGTTGTTAGGGCCCCATGGTTAACAGGAGAATACTATAAGGATCCAGAGAAAACTGAGGAACTCTGGAGAGATGGTTGGCTTCATACAGGCGATCTTGCAGTTGTTGATCCCATGGGATACATTCACATAGTGGACAGGGAGAAGGATGCTGTAAAGAGCGGTGGGGAATTTATACCATCTCTGCTCCTTGAAAATATAATATCGGAGGTGCCAGAGGTAGGAGAGGTGGCAATAATTGGAAAACCCGATCCCAAGTGGGGAGAGAGACCTATAGCATTTGTTACACTAAAATCAAAGATAGATAAGGAAAAGATATACTCTCACTTAAACAGATACGTTGAAACAGGAAGGATACAGAAATGGTGGATACCTGATGATATAATATTTATTGAATCAATGCCAAAAACGAGCACGAACAAGATTGACAAGAAGGAACTTAGAAAACTTCTTTAATTTTTTTATGCTCAAATACAACTTAAATTTAAGGTCCACGATAGATTACTCTCTAAGAAATTTTGGTGATCAAGATATAGTATACAGAGGGGAGAGATTAAAACTTAAGGAATTTTTTGAGGGTGTTTCAAGGCTTGCAGATTCTTTAATAAAATTGGGGGTAAAAAAGGGAGAAACTGTTGCAGTGCTTGATTGGGATTCACTTCTATATCTAGAGGCATATTATGCAGTACCAATGATAGGTGCTGTACTTCATACTGTGAATATAAGGTATCCTCTTGAAACTATTTTTTATACAATGATAAACGCTGAGGATAAGTTTGCAATAGTTGGTGAAGATTTTACAAACATTGCTGAGAAGGGCTCAAAGATCCTGAATAATATAAGATATTGGATCTTGAAGGATGGAAAAAATAGTCAAATAGAAAATTCTATTTCATACGATTCACTTTTAAAAACAGCTGAAATTTTTAGTTTCCCTGAAATTGATGAAAATGAGAGGGCAACAATATTCTATACATCAGGTACCACAGGTTTTCCTAAGGGTGTTACGTTCACGCACAGAAAACTTGTTCTTCACGCCATATCACTTGCACTCTCCCTTAGGAAAAGTCCAATTAATCTATCGCAGGATGATGTGTTCCTTGGCCTAGTTCCATTTTTCCATGCTCACGCATGGGTATTCCCTTATACTGCTATAATGCTGGGGAATAAACTTGTACTTCCTGGAAGGTATGATATGAAAATTGTGCTTGAATTAATAAAAAAAGAGGGGGTAACAATAATGTACATGGTTCCCTCAGTTCTATACATGTTAATTTCATATCCTGATATTAAAAGTTATCTGGATTCAATTAAGGGATTGAAGGTAATAGTGGGGGGATCCTCCCTACCCATTGGTCTTGCAAGGAAGGCCAGGGATCTTGGAATAAGAACAATTGGTACCTATGGCCTCTCTGAGGCAGGACCTGTTGTTACAGTCTCCTATCATAATTCATATGCAAATAGAATTGACGACGAAAGGAGGTGGGAGATAGAGAATGCACCTGGCATACCTCTCCCTTTTATGAATTTAAGGGTAGTTGACACAAATGGAAAGGATCTACCATGGGATGGTAGGAGTGTTGGTGAGATTGTAATAAGAGCGCCCTGGCTCACAGATGGATACTATAAGGATCCAGAGAAAACTGAGGAGCTCTGGAGAGATGGTTGGCTACACACAGGCGATCTTGCAGTTGTTGATCCCCTGGGATACATTCACATAGTTGAAAGGGAGAAGGATGCTGTAAAGAGCGGTGGAGAATTTATACAGTCTATACTTCTTGAAAGTATAATATCTGAGATTCCAGAGGTGGGTGAGGTGGCTATAATTGGAAGAAAGGATGAAAAATGGGGAGAAAGACCCATTGCATTTGTTACACTAAAATCAAAGATAGATAAGGAAAAGATATACTCTCACTTAAACAGATATGTTGAAACAGGAAGGATACAGAAATGGTGGATACCTGATGATATAATATTTATTGAATCAATGCCAAAGACGAGCACGAACAAGATTGACAAGAAAATTTTAAGGGAAAAGCTTAGGGATTATATAGTGGAAAGCAATTAGGTATTTAGGTGATGCTATGGTAGTACCCTTGCTAAACATCAACACCTTTCTAGAAACCATAGTTGTAAGTGCAGTTCTTGTACTATTCCTGGGAGGAATACTTTTCTATGTAATGGGAACGGAGGGTATGAAGAAAAAGAGCCTATACATGGGTATATCTGGCTTAGTTATTCTTTTAATCCTAGCAGGCATAGGTTATTATATGGATCACCTTGTGTATCTTGTTAATAACATTGTGGTACCTGTTGTTTTCTACATCATTGCAATAGTAATTGGTGCTCTCATAGGGGCAATTGGATACATATTAATGATCCTGAAATAGGCCTAAGATTTCATTAATTATCCTGAATGTCATTCCCCATATCACCTCTCCTTTGTATAAGAAGCAATCCTCCAAAAATGAAATTTTTTTAATTTTTATCTCCCTCTTTTCCACCTTAAGTTCATATATTTTTGGGGTTAAAAAATACTCTACCTCCCCACTCTGTGGCCTAACACCATCAAAATTTTCTCTGTAGCATATAAAGGGATAAACATACATTTCGGGGGAATTTCTAGGATGATGAACATTCAATGCACCTATTATCTCTGCATTTTGAATTCCTGTCTCCTCCTTGAGCTCCCTCATAGCAGTATTATGCAGATAAACATCATCAGGCTCAAAATGGCCACCGGGAAAAGATATCTGACCAGACCATGGATCCCTAGGGTTTTCTGTTCTTTTCATCAAAAGTAATTCAAGTGAGGAATTGAACAGAACACATACTGCAGCATCCCTTCCATAGATGCCTTTCTGCAGGGTGAAATTTCCCAATCTTTTTCTTATTGTCTCCACAACCAATTATTAATAATTATTCCTTATAATTTTTCCTATTCTCTTTACAAGTACATTTTCCTAAAAAATAAATAGATAAACTTATTTTATCATTTAATGAAAAGTTTAAAAAATGTAAGGATTAAGATAGCACTTTTACTCTCAGTCTCTGTAATAATAATATGGATACTCACATATATTGCATTGATAGTAACACTTTTAGGTGGAAAGGCCCTTGGAGTGAAGGTGCCCCTTTATCTTGTAATTTTTCCACTATTCGCAGGCTATGTTCCTTTTCCATTTAAGGAATCATACTGGCTAATATTTATATTTTCAGTGATTACAATTTCAGGGATCCTTATATTCAGGGATTTTTTTAAATTTCTTTCAAATCCTGGAAAAGAGGAAAGATTCGGAAGATACTCTGAATTGTTTGCAGTACTTATTTCTTTCACACTTTTCTCATATTTTGTATCAATCATATTTACACAGCAATCAAACCCATTTGGAAATCCCACATCAAATGCTTCCACTAATGAAATATTATTATCATTGATGCATGCACCAGTATGGGAGGAGATTGTCTATAGGTCACTTATTCTGGGGGTTCCACTATATCTTATTTCATTTAGGGGAAAATTGCCCTGGTACAGGGCCTTTGTTGGAGGGAAATTCACAATAAACAGGAGCTCCGTAACCCTTCTGATAATATCAGCATTCTTCTTTGGTTCTGCACACCTATTTGCATGGGAACCTGCAAAGTTCCCCAGTGTATTTATAGCAGGAATAATACTTGGCTATGTTTTCCTCAGGTATGGAATATATGCTAGCATTACAATGCATTTCCTAGTTGACTTCAGTGGTAGCTATTCATTATTAAATGGCCAGTTCTGGTTCCTTGCCTCTATCCTTCTTACCATTTTTATGTTGTTCTGGTTTGTCTTGGGAATTCCATATTATTTCGTTTATTTGCACGAGATTTTCTTTAAAAAAAGAAATGTAGAAAGAATTGAAGAAGATATGGACAATCTTGTTTTAGGATACAGGATAATATGCCCATATTGCGGCTTCGATCAGCACAGATACCTGGGAGAGAATAAGTTCCAGTGCCTTAGATGCGGATCTGTCTTTTATTATAAAAAATAGTAAAATTTTAATTATTACCATATATTTTATCTTTTATGATCTTCACCTTTGATCTTTATGGAACACTTGTTGATTGGAATACATCAATTGGAAATTTTCTTGATTTAATAGGGAAGGATCTCAGGGAAGATTTTTTTAAAGAGGAATTTAAAATTGTAAAAAATATTAAGAATTTCATCCCATATTCATCAATTTTAAAAGAAGCACTTAAAAATGTCCTTAAAAGAAGATCTATTGAATATAGGGATGTATATGGGGATTCTCTGGTTTTAGCATTTGCGAAATCAACATTCTTCCCTGATTCATTGTTAGGTCTGAATATTTTAAAAAATAAATATAAAATAGGGATAATATCGAACACCGAGAGATCATTGGTGAATATCACTATGTGTGGTCTCCAGTATTTATTTGATTTTGTAATTACAGCTGAGGATACTGGATTTTATAAACCTAATGAAATGGCCTTTATCAAAGCATGGGAAATAATGAAAATAGAAAAGAATGAGATTGTACATGTCTCAGCCTATCCTGAATATGATTTAAATACATCAGACAAACTTGGTGTAAGGACAATACTCATTGATAGATATGGGTATGATTGGAAAGAAAAGGTAAAAAATATTGTTGATCTTGTACAAATGTTCTAATTATTTGAATTTTCAATTTTTTTCTTGAAAAAATTCAAACTAAGTAAAACAAATATACCTGCAATTATGAAATCAACCCAGAAACCAAGATAGTAGGAAATATATCCAGAGATTGTTGCACCAATAAGTACACCTATTTGAATAAGGGAAGTGTATAGACCAAGCATCCTGCCCCTTGCCCTATTTCCAATTGCCTCAAATACCATTACATTTGAAACAGTATAGAAGATTGAGAATGCAATTCCAGCAGCAAGTGGATAAATTATAAGGTTTGAGTAAAGTATTGCAAAGGGTGCAATAAAGAATATTATTCCAATTGCTATGTAGGAAACTCCCCTTAGAATTAAAGATTTCATGAAGTTTTCATTTGTTGATATTATCTTTTTATTGTTGCCTATGTAGAAATATGTAGCAATCTGTACAAGCATCCCAATGAATATAACAAGAAAGACTAGAGATTCTGAAAGACCCTCTTTTTTCAAACCCGCAGGATAAACAGTATTGAATAGGCCAGACCCTATATAAAAAATGAAAATTGCCATATATAAATTAAAAATGTTTGTCCTCATGAATTTTTTTACACTAAAATTCTTAATGCTCTTTATTATGCTTTCATTTGTCAACCTTACCCAAACAAAGGGAGTAAGGAATATCCTGGAGAGAAATGCATGAAGGTTCAACGCAAAGACCTTCCTCTCCTTCTTTTCAAATGTTTCTGGTATAAGAATGTATGATAAATTTATCGATATTAACGAGATGTAGAACAAGATTATTATTAGTAGCTTGATTGGTATTGCATATGTTACTAGAAATGAAAGACCAAGGCCTATTGTCCCACCTAGGCTTCCTGCAAGCTGCAGATTTGAGAATGCTCTCTTCCATAGATCCTCTGGTACTGTTTCCATGATTAGAAGATTTAGGGGTGAAGCTGAGGCAGCAACTATGAATGAATTAAATGTATAGATTGCAATTATTTCGAGGGAATTTTTTGCAAAATACAAAAGGATCATTGATGCGGATAGTCCAATGTATGATATGAGTATCTGAAATCTTCTCCTCGGAAACATATCAGAGAATTTCCCCCATATGTATGATGCAGGTATTGAAATTAGTGTTCCGGAAGTGATTGCCAGGGAGGCCTCAATCACCGTACCCCCATTTTCAAGTATGTATAGAACAACAAGTGTTGATAATGGCCCCTGTGCAATGTTTGCAAATATAGTCGAATATACCCAGCGCATGTTCTTCTTCTGCATAGAATGAATTTTTCTGAAATATGTAAGTGTTTATTTATTTTACTATAAAAAAGATAAAAATTTAAGATTTTTATACCCACATTGTTTGAACATAAATTGGGGTAAAGTAACTATTTCCCTGTATTAATATATTTGTCATATAAAAACCTAAAAATGGGTTTACTTTGGGATCAGTACCTACTGCATGCCAAGGTATAAAAAGGTAAGATCCACTGCCCCAGCCGTCATTTGTTATAATCTGAAAATCAAGTAAAATATTTTGGCCTACAAAAAAGTTTAATGGTATTGA
>Ga0080006_1225859_pt1 | contig 34243 bp, 32 predicted proteins | sample RS3BMetagenome_FD_69209 | JGI IMG/M metagenome (GOLD analysis project Ga0080006, IMG submission 69209) | Ferric oxide microbial mat and aquatic microbial communities from Rainbow Spring, Yellowstone National Park, USA - RS3B (SPADES... ...
ATTATCGAGCAGGGCGTGATCAATCACGCCCCTACGGCATGGTGCCAGTGCCGGTTTCGGTTGTGAAAATGCATTATCGAGCAGGGCGTGATCAATCACGCCCCTACGGCATGGTGCCATGGCCGATTTCGGGTGTGAAAATGCATTATCGAGCAGGGCGTGATCAATCACGCCCCTACGGCATGGTGCCATGGCCGATTTCGGGTGTGAAAATTCATCATCGAGCAGGGCGTGATCAATCACACCCCTACCGGGTGTACAGGGTATTTTCGTCGATGTAGCCATGCGTGAGATCACAGCCCCAGGCTGTGGCTTCGCCATCGCCGATATGCAGATTGATGGTGATTGTCACCTCTTTCTCGGCCATAACAGCTTTAGCGCGCTGCTGGTCGTAGTTGGTACCCATGCCCTGCTGGACAACCTGAACGTCGCCGATGGCAATTTCGAAGCGTTCCTGGTACAATTCGCAGCCACTGGCACCCAACGCGGCCACAATACGGCCCCAGTTGGGGTCGCCACCGGCCAGAGCGCATTGCCAGAGCGGTGACAGCGTGATGCCGCGCGCCGCCTTAATAGCATCTTCTTTATCGCGCGCACCCAGCACGTGTACCGTCATAAGTTTGGTTGCACCCTCGCCATCGCGTGCCATCTCACGCGCCAGATATTGCGTCATATAACGGAGTGCCTGACGGAATGTCTCCGCCTCTGGATGGTGTGCATTAAGCGGCTTGTTGCCCGCCAGACCATTCGCGAGCAGCAGACAGGTATCGTTGGTAGACATGTCGCCATCGACGGAAACCATGTTGAACGAGTCGGCCACGGCGGCACGCAACTCTGCCTGCATCCAGGGTTGCTCGATGGCGGCATCGGTGGTGAGATAGCAGAGCATAGTCGCCATATTAGGGTAGATCATGCCCGCTCCTTTAGTAGCGCCGCCGAGCCGCACGGTCTTGCCATCCAGCGTAAATTCCAGCGCGAGCCGTTTCGGGCGCGTGTCAGTGGTCATAATGGCCTCAGAGAAGGCGTTGCCCTGGTCATAGCCCAGCACAATCTGCCCAACGCCGGTCTCGATCTTGTTCATCGGCAACTGGCGACCGATAATGCCGGTAGAGGAACACAGCACCAGTTCGTTCTCTATCCCCAGATATTGCGCCGCCAGTTCAGTCATGCGATAAGCGTTCATCAGCCCCAGGTCGCCCGTAGCACAATTAGCGTTGCCGCTATTGACGATGATCGCCTGCGCCATCCCTCTCTTCAAGCGTTCCTGGCAGACCAGCACGGGCGCGGCGCGCGTGGTGCTGGTGGTGAATGTACCGGCAGCCACGCACGGTCTATCGGAAACCAGAAGGGCCAGATCTTTAATGTTTACATCGGACTTGATGCCACAGGCAACAGCACCCGCGCGAAAGCCCTGTGGCGCAGTAACACAGTTATCAATCTCTTGAAATATGGTATCCAATGGAAACTTCCTTCCTCTCTACATATCTAACTCCATTGTACTATGTGGGCGTGGTAAGAGACAAATGGTACCAGACCACCTGGTATCGGGTCTTTTTACCGGCTGGTTGCTTTTAGTCGGCAAAAAATCAGATTTAAGCTTAGAAAAATTTCTAATCTTCCCTTAAAGTTCTCTTAACAATTGAGGAGTATCATATCGATAGCAGGCACCAGGACAGGTGCTTACCTGCTGTTTGCTTAATGAAAGGGTAAATTATTAGTAACGTACTAAAGTGCAACAACACAAAGGAGTATGCCCATGATTTGGAACTTTGTCAGCAAAATCGTGCTGGAAATTATTACCAGCGTCGTTGTCGAACTGTTGGTCGCGGCCATCTATTCGGTCGCTAATAGTTATCGCAGAGGGAGAGTGATTAACTTTGTCTGAGGATGGACCTGGTAGTAGCCAACGTCTTTCTAATCTGAGGATAGCGGAGTGACCGCAGCGGCTGCTCCTCCAGTGATGGACAAGCATCATTGTAAGAGCAACCCCTGCGGTCACTCTGCTTCTCAGGCGCTTGCCTCTCCGTCGTAGGTCATAGGATAGGCGGTTTGTGGTGCCGGTAGGCTCCTCTGGTTGCGTTGTTCGTCGGCCCCACTAATGTCTGGCAGGCGCGCCACGACCGTCGTGCCGGTTGTGCCGTAGGAGTCATCATCGAGCGGCTGATTGAAGAGCGCCTCGAAGATCGGCCCCTCCAGTGTCTCCTCTTTAATCAGGCGCTCGCTAATCATAATCAAACGAGCCTTATTTTGGAGCAGAATATTGTAGGCTTTATCGAACGCCTCCTGCACGATGCGCCGTACTTCCTCGTCGATCTCGCGCGCTGTCTGCTCGCTATAGTTGCGCTGCTCACCGAAATCGCGGCCCAGGAAGACCAGTTCTTCCTTATGGCCGAGCGCCACAGGGCCAATGCGACTGCTCATGCCATATTCCGTGACCATTGAACGCGCAATCTTGGTGACGCGCTCGATGTCATTGGAAGCTCCGGTCGTCACTTCACCGAAGATAATCAATTCAGCGGCGTGACCACCCAGAGCGTAGGCCAGCGTGTCTTCGAACTGTGGCTTGCTCCACAGGTAACGATCCTCTGTTGGCAGCAGCATGGTAAAGCCACCGGCCTGTCCACGTGCCACAATCGAAACTTTGTGAACCGGGTCGGTATTGGGCAACATGCGCGCCACCAGAGCATGACCAACCTCATGGTAGGCGGTAATGGCCTTTTCGCGCTCACTGATAATGCGACTCTTGCGCGCAGGCCCGGCAACCACGCGGTCGATAGCCTCTTCCAGTTCGCTCATACCGATTTTGCGCTTGCCGCGTCGCGCCGCTAAAATCGCGGCCTCGTTCAGCAGATTCGCCAGGTCAGCACCGGAGAAGCCAGGTGTCTGGCGGGCGAGCGTCTCCAATGAGACACTGGCTTCCAGCGGCTTTCCTCTGGCATGCACCTGAAGGACGGCGATACGCCCGCGAATGTCCGGGCGGTCTAGCACGATCTGGCGATCAAAGCGACCGGGGCGCAGAAGGGCCGGGTCAAGTACATCCGGTCGGTTGGTAGCGGCAATGACGATGACGTTAGTATTGGTATCGAAACCGTCCATCTCCACCAGAATCTGGTTGAGCGTCTGCTCGCGTTCGTCGTGTGAGCCACCGAGACCTGCGCCGCGCTGACGGCCAACGGCATCGATCTCATCCACGAAGACAATACAGGGGCTGTTGCGTTTGGCCTGATCGAACAGGTCGCGCACGCGGCTGGCTCCGACGCCCACAAACATCTCGACGAACTCGGAGCCGCTGATACTAAAGAATGGAACCCCGGCTTCACCGGCGACGGCCCGCGAGATCAGTGTCTTACCGGTGCCCGGCGGGCCGACCAGCAAGAGGCCTTTGGGGATGCGCGCCCCCAGCGCAGCGAATTTTTCAGGATACCTCAAGAACTCGACGATCTCTTGTAGCTCCTGCTTTGCCTCTTCTACCCCGGCAACATCCGCAAAAGTCACAGAGGGCTTATTGCCCACAAACATACGTGCCCGGCTTTTACCAAAAGACATCGCCTGATTGTTGGTCCCCTGCGCCTGTCGCATCATGAAAATGAAAAGCGCGGCCAGCAGCAAGAAAGGCAGAATACTGCCAATGATTCCTAACCAGTTCCAGATTGCGCTTGGCGCGTCATATTGTAGTTGCAAAAACGGATTATTGACGTAATTGATGCCGTTGTCTTTGAGGACTTGCGTGACATCAAATGTGCTGTCTACAGTTGCCTCTTCTCTGGAAGCACCCTGATTGCGCACGAGGGTAATTGTGCCACTATCCACAATCAGCGTGTCCTGCTGGTGATTGGCGATATCCTTTTGCAGATCACTCAGCATGGTTGAGACGTTGACCGATTGGGTGTCGGCAGGTGGGCGGAAAATGAACATGGCGATGATGACTATCGCCAATGTAATCAGGAGCCAGATCAAGCTCGTTCTGAGCCATTTTCCATTGTTTGCCATCACGGCTCCTCTCTTATCCATACAGCCCGGTAGCGGGCATCGTTTTCCGTTGTCCTTCTTGTTTCCTGGTGAAAGTACCTGGTCATGACTCTTGTGTGCATTATTATAGCACACGTAGCGAATGTTGGATTATGTTTACTACTCCCTACTCAGGGTATAACAAATTGTGTCAAAGTCACTGTGGGCGGGCCAGCACCAGGCCCCACACAGCTCCTGCACCGGTGGTGAAGAGCGTCTGGGCACATGCCTCCAGAGTCGCTCCGGTAGTACATACATCATCAATTATAATGATTGTACGTTGATAGAAAGACATGGTTGCATAGGCCGGATGGCAGGCAAAAGCGCCCACGACATTCTGTCGTCGTAGCCCCATTGAGAGGTGGGCCTGCGCCACCGTCGCGCGCGTGCGCACGAGCAGATCGGGAATAACCGGAATGCCGAGTTGTCTCCCACACACCTGGGCCAGCAAGGTAGCATGATTATAGCCGCGTTCCCTCTCTCGTTCTTCGTGCAACGGCACCGGAATGATGATATCCGCGCTCAGGTCATAAAAACGAGCCGCCTGGGCCAGCAACAGCCCCAGCGGCTCGGCCAGACGGGTCACACCCGTGTATTTCAAACAATGAATGCAGGTACGTAACGGCTCGCTGTACGGGCCAACGGCACGTAACCCGCTCAAGCGCAAGGGCCGGTGGCGGCAGCGTGTGCATAGCCCTGGCGCGGCCTGGGGACAGCCACAGTGGGCGCAAAATGGGGGCAGGAAGCAAACGATACTGCTCTGGCACGCGGGGCATAACACATAACCTGTGCGTTTGCATACTGCACAGGACGGTGGGAAGAGCATATCCAATCCGTACTGAAGAATAGAGTGCGGTTTCATAACAACGGTTCCATCCCATACAGATAATGCAGGTGAGGTGAATAGGTAAGGCGCACCTGCATACCCTCATACAGATGCATGTAGCGCTCGGCGTCCACGCGGAAGGCCAGGACTTTCGTCGGCGTGGCTGAGCCGGTGAGTTGAACCGCGATGCCATACGTGGGCCGTGTCCCTATGCGCAGCAGCCCCGGTTGGGCAGGGCGCTTTGCCAGAGGGTCGGGGACATAGCTGCGCCGCTCAATAATGGTTGCAAGCTGGCTCTGCCCGCCCGTGCCGCCCAGGCGGGCAATCAGGTCACGCCAGCCCCAGTGCGTGAGCAGGGCCGGATAAGGGAGCAGGAGCAATCCGATTAACAGCAGCGCCAGCGCGCCCATTATATCGCCCGCCGCGCTTGTGCCTGGCAGCGGATAACGCAGTTGAGGCCGACTCAGGCTGCTGAGCGCGTAGGGAGTGAGCAGGTGTGGTGCGTAATCGACCAGAATCATTTGCCCATTGTGAAACTGTTGGAAGACGGCTTGTGAAACGGAGAGCGAGAGTATGGGGGGAAAATCGGCGGCCTGCTCTGGCGATGGCAACAGGCGAATGTGTAGCTCATATATCTGGCCCGTGCGGCTGCTACTATGGCCGGTGATCACGCCGCGCAACTGCAAGGGCGGCGCGGAGCTATCGAGTATGCCACCAATCAACGTAAACATGCCCAGAGCCAGCAGCAACAGGGCCAGCATGGTCAACGGCCCTCCTATCAGCAGAGCCAGCCCCGGTCTGATACCCGGTCGCCAACTCCACCAGGAGAACGATGTCGGCGGCTTCTCTACAATAACACGCTCCTGCTGAGCCATAGCAGCTTTCTTATCCCCCCAACTGGATACCTGTGCATCATCAAATAGAGCATAGCGCAACCAATGAAAAATTGCAATCTCCTTGACGTTGTTGAACACCGTATGCTACCATGAAGGTGTCAACGCACAAGGTCGCTAGGGTTCCGCTATCGTTTTCGGTAGGACTGGGCCGAGCGCGACAGACAGCCGTCAATCGACGGCCTGCACCTGGAGGAAGAAAAAGCCAGAGGGGTGTGAGTTGAGGGTGTGCCGTGCCTCAACTCAATAGCCTTACTACTCTGGAGGTGCTTTGTTATGAGTCTGCTCGCCCTTGCGCTCGTCCTGCTTTCTGCCGTTATGCACGCCACCTGGAACCTCTTTGCTAAGCGCACCAACGGTGGCGCGACCTTTGTCTGGCTCTACGACCTGCTTTCCGTCATTATTTACGCCCCCATCATGCTGATCCTCTTTATTACCCTGCATCTAACCTTTACGCCCGTCGCAATCCTCTTTATTCTCGGAAGCGCCTGCTTTCATCTCTGCTACTTCATCCTGTTGCAGCGTGGCTACCGCATCGGAGATATGTCGCTGGTCTATCCACTGGCGCGTGGCACCGGCCCCATGTTGACCACGATCATCGCTTTGAGCTTCTTTGGCGAACATTTACCCTGGTATAGCATCCTGGGCGTAGCCTTGATTGTCGTGGGCATCTTCATTATTTCTGGCGGAACACGACTCTTCAGGGTCAAAGAAGTGCATACCGCCGTCTGGTATGGGTTGGTCATCGGGGTCTTGATTGCCTGCTATACGCTCTGGGACAAACAGGGGGTCAGCACCTACCACATCTTCCCCATCATGTTGTACTATTATACGATTATAGTGCGTCTCGTGCTGCTCACCCCTTATGCTTTGCGGCATAGAAAACTTATCCTTCAGGATTGGCGCGCCCATCGCGGAGAGGTTGTGGGAGTAGCTATCCTCAGTCCACTCTCGTATTACCTGGTGCTGATCGCGTTGACCTTCACGCAGGTGAGTTATATTGCTCCTGCCAGAGAGATTGGTGTCCTCTTCGGCACGCTGATGGGAACGCACCTGCTCTCCGAAGGCGAAGGCGAACGCCGCCTGCTGGCCGCCGCCATGATTGTACTCGGTGTCGTGGCGCTGGCGATATAATCGTGAATGAGCAGAAGAGGGCGACCTTCGCGGTCGCCCTGCCTCTTCGCCCTATATGTGCGGGTGATAGAACTATTGTTCCTCGGCCATTTTGCGCATGGTGGGGAAGAGAATGACATCGCGGATCGACTCCTGGTCGGCCATAAGCATGGCGAGGCGGTCAACGCCGATGCCGAGGCCGCCGGTGGGGGGCATGCCTGTCTCCATCGCCTCCAGAAAATCTTCGTCCAGCACCTGGGCCTCGTCGTCGCCCTGCGCGCGCTGGCGCATCTGGTCCTCGAAACGCGCACGCTGGTCAAGTGGGTCATTCAACTCGGTGAAGGCATTACCCAGTTCCAGACCCCCCACGAAAGGCTGGAAGCGCTCGGCCAGGCCAGGCGTCGGATGCGATTTTGCCAGGGGCGAGATGTCGAGCGGATAATCGATCAGGAAGAGCGCCTGCTTCAACTGCGGGATGCCGCGACGGAACATGCCTTTCATCAGATCATCAATCAGGCGACCGCGTCCGAAGCTGGGATTGACATCGTAGCCTTGCGCCCGCATCACCGCTGCCAGGCTGTCGCGGTCGGGATAGCGATTGACATCGATACCGGTATATTCGGCAACGGCATCAAGCAAGGGAATACGTGGCCAGGGCGGCGTGAGATCGATTGAGGTACCCTGATAGACAATAGTGGAGGAGCCTTTGACCTGAAGCGCGATGAAGTAGATCATCTCTTCAACCAGTTTCATCATATCATGATAATCAGCATAGGCCTGGTAGCATTCCATCATCGTAAATTCAGGATTATGGCTGCGATCAATACCCTCGTTGCGAAAATCACGTCCAATTTCATAGACCCGTTCAAAGCCACCAACGATCAGACGTTTGAGATAGAGTTCAACGGCAATACGCAGATAGAGATCACGATCCAGAGCATTGTGATGGGTAACAAAGGGACGTGCCGTGGCACCGCCATAGAGCGGCTGCAGGATGGGCGTCTCGACTTCGAGAAAACCATGTTCATCCAGGTAGCGGCGCATGGCGCTAATCGCGCGACTGCGTGTCACAAAGACCTCGCGCGCCTTTTCGCCGTTGGCGATCAGGTCGAGGTAGCGTTTGCGCTGACGGAGTTCCTTATCTTCCAGGCCATGATATTTCTCCGGCAAAGGCCGTAAGCTTTTGGCGATAATACGATAGTTGAGGACGTGTAGAGTGCGCTCACCCGTTCTGGTACGAAAGAGATAGCCGGTGGTCTGCACAAAGTCGCCCAGGTCTAGCAGCTTGAGATTCTTATACGCGACCTCACCAAGATCATTAATGCGAAAGTAGACCTGGATGCGACCTGTGCCATCCTCAATCTGGGCAAAGGTCGATTTGCCCATGTCGCGCAGCAAGCGAATGCGCCCATCCAGCGTAAAGGAGCCTTGTTGGCCTTGTTGCGCCAGCGCATCAAAATTTTCTAACACTTCAGCGATGGTATGTGTGCGCTCTACGCGGTTGGGATAGGGGTTGATGCCCTGTTCCCGCAAGGCATGCAGGCGCTGGATACGTACTTCCCGTTCGTCTGACATACTTACCTCATTTCTCTTCTCTCTCTATTGCACACATGGCATCCTTCGCGGATGCCATGCTATTTTCAATCTTCTTGATTGAAAGGACACCGATGGAAATATCAATAAGTTTACTGGTATCCTGTTTCTGGCTACTGCCTATTCTTCCTGGCACATTGTAGACTATTCTATCATTGTTTTGGAATTCTGAATAGGCTATTTATCCTATAAGGATAAGAACAGCGAGGCGAGGCGAGCGCAAAGTATCGCCCCGCCTCGCTGTTTGCTACCAATTATATCGTCAGGAACGTTTTTTCCAACGAAGCTACAACTCACTCGTCCGCTTGTACGTATAAAGAGGAGAGTAAACTGGAAACGCGCTGGCGTTTCTATGAGTGAGGACATGCAAGAGCAGAGGGAGGCACATAATCACAATGGTACAAGAGCAGACAACTACGTACCCGGACTCATTACTTCATCCACGTATGTTTGATGTACTCTTCCACCTGGTCAAAACCGGCAAACTGATTAGCGCCTTATTGACGGATCAGCGCGTTCCTCTGCTGCGTAAGCTCTGTTTTCTCGGCTCTATCGGGTTTCTGCTGGTATTACTCATCTTCCCCGATATCTTCGGTGAATTTGTGACCAGCACCCTGCTTCCCTTTATCGGCACCCTCCTCGGCATCCCCATTGACGCGAGCTTCGACTGGTTCGCCTTCGTTCTGGCCTTTATGGGGCTGCTGCGCGTCTTTCCACCCGAACTGGTAGCAGAACATTACCGACGCATCTTCCATCGACGGTAAAGAGAGCTACTGGTTTAGCTGGATTTTGTCGCTGGCGGTGGCCGGTCGGAATTTACTGCCGGTGTTGATAAATACAATTGTTTGAACTTGACTCGGCAGGTGGATATAAACAATCATGTCCGGCTTGCCATCTCCATTAACGTCCCGAAATTGCAGTGTCACCGGAGCCAGGTCGCCGCCGACACCCGCGATGTAGACAGGCGCGATGTAGGTCACGACCTTTGTTGGATCGCCACCCATAAATTCTTCGATGACGACCTGGTGATTCAGGTTGATGGCAATAAAGTGGCTGGGATGCGCCTTACTATCGTTATGCCCGACCACCGCATCGGTCTGAAACGTGCGCGGATAACCATAACGGATGTTATTATACATTTGCGTGCCCCAGGCCAGCACGGATGAACTGATGACCCACAGCAAAATAATCGCAACCAGCGTCAGGCCGACGGGTAAAAGCCAGTGCATCCTTCTGAACTGCGACGGCTTGCGCTGGGATGGGGTGAGTTGTGGATCATCGCGGGTCGTGCGCCGTTGGGAAGCCATGTAATCGCGGGCCATTGGTGGGCGTCCTTGAGCGGCGGCACTTGTTCTGGGCGTTGCTGGCGGTCGGCGTTGGGATGGGTTATGGAAAGTATCTTGACGATTCATCGTAGACGAACGTAGATGTAAATAATTAGTGTCATCACCGGTAAAGGTGTCTGCATCGGGAACTACCATGCCACGTTGGTCACGCCTGTCATATCCACTAGAGGAATAACGTGGCCCTTCGCCCGTGGAGCCTGCCTCTATATCGGCCTGGCTACGACGCCTCATCCGTGATGGTTCATTAGTCTGCGACATGTGCGCTCCTTTTCTGTCGCTGGACACACTTTCCTGCCGCTTTGACAGCGAACTCTTCTCAGCATGAGCAGGATTACAGCTCAGTCATGCAAGCACTATACAACGGTCAATGACTGGTTGTCAAACAAACCTGCTTCAAGAGATTTTGTTTTGTTTCAAAATGTATCTTCCGGTGTAGTAGAGCTGCCAGCTATTCGCGGATGCTGAAATTTATCTCCTTTGCCAGTCTTTTCCTCTCCTACAATAATTCGCAACGGCACCTTTTTCAGATTGTGAACAGGTTGGAAAGGCCCCCCTTTTTTGATCCTGTATGCTGGTAATAGATGGATGTAGGGACAGATTGGTCACGCCCGCGCGTCCACGTCGATCCGCCTGGGGAGCCAGATAGGCGTGGCACATTTGTCCTTACACTACAATTCAAAGATAAACTTGTTTATATCTATTACCACACCCAGTTGAAGGAGCCAGCCATGAAGACAGCACAGCGCAAGCACGTAAGCCACTCTACCGAGATACAGCAGGAGCGTAGCCGCCTGGCGCGCGATATTCACGATGGCGCGGCACAATACCTTATTTACGTGCAACAGATGCTGAGTCACGCGCTTCAATTGCTGGAAGAGCTACCACAGCACCCGGAGTATCGACTCATGATCTACGCGGACCTGGGCCGCGCCGCGCATAGTGTCGAGATGGCGCTGGCAGAGCTACGTCAATACATTATTGCGCTCACACCGCCACAGTTGCAGGGGCACGACCTGCCGACGGCGATACGTGATCTGCTCGCCGATTTTATGCTCAACAGTCCCGGCCTCACCATCGCCGCCGACCTGCAAGATATGCAGGCGGTGCCGCGTCCGCTGGCCCCGACGGTCTTTCGTCTTATACAAGAGGCTCTGCATAATATCTATAAACATGCCCAGGCCAGCACAGTGGCCCTGCGCAGTTCCGTTCACGCGGGTGTCCTGCTGCTAGAAATTGGCGATAATGGCAAAGGGCTTACATCTGATGCCATACAGAATGGTCTGCGTTCTCTACGCGAGCGCGCGCAAGATGTGGGCGGCACACTGGAAGTGGAGAGCAGGCCGGAACGTGGCACTACCGTGCGCATACGTATTCCACTTTAGGAAGCAAAACGCGCACAGGTGACGAGGGCCAGGGCCACCGCCAGGATATGTTCCTAACTATGATAGCGGGTATAAACGACAATCTATCACAGTAGGGGCAAAATTCTGGTGGTGGCCCTGGCCCTCGTTCCTGCCTATGACGCATTGACGCCTCATCCTTTGTTGTATACAATGAGCGGCGAAATAGTGTACCATAAATCCGTGTGTAGCGCCTTCGCCAGGCGAAGACTGCTCATTTGAACGGCATGTCGAGGTGATAGCAGCAAGGGAAAAGAGACATGAAGTATCTGAAATTTGATCGCTATGACCTGTGTGCGGGCATTCTGATTATGTGTGCTACCGCGCTACGGATCGTATTTAATGCGCTAGGTTGGCCCCCGACCAACGCCGATGAAGGAACAATGGGCATCATGGCGCTCCATATCGCCTATCGTGGCGAGCATCCCTATATCTTCTATGGGCAGAGCTACATGGGAGTGATAGAGGCATATCTGGGCGCGTTTTTCTTCCATCTCTTTGGCCCCTCACTTTTCGCACTCCGGCTCGGCGTCATCTTGCTCACTATGCTCTTCTTGATCAGTACCTATTTGTTGACCAGATTGCTCTATTCAAAGCCTTTCGGACTCTTCATCCTGGCGTTGCTCTCTTTCGGCTCTATTTACGTCTTTACGCGCGAGATGATTGCTACAGGTGGCACGACCCAGACTTTATTCTTCGGCTCACTCTCGCTACTGCTGGCTTGCTGGCTAGGCATGACTGCCGGTCGTAATTCATCCAGGCTTACTGTCTTTTTGCGTGCGCTCGTCTATACCTGTTGGGGACTGGCAATCGGCCTGGGAGTCTGGAGCGATATGATCGTTTTACCGATCTTCGCTATGGCTATCGTGTTGCTGGTACTATTCTGCTGGCGCGACCTGTTGATCTGGGCCTGGCTCCCTATCCTGACCGGTTTTCTTGTGGGGGCTGCTCCGCTAATTCAGTATAACCTTCAGGCTTATAAAGGCAATGATTCTATCTCCATCCTGTTCGATCTGTTTCAGGGCAGTACGACGCAGGCACCTCACACACTGCAAGGCATCCTGCTCGGCATTAAAAACACTGTTCTCATCAGTATGCCCATTGCGACCGGCAATCCTTTCTGTCCGGTGATAGAGTTGCCCTGGCTGGGCGATAATAGCCCTCACACGCCGATTTGTACGGTCGCGCATGCCTTCTGGGGCTTCGGTTTTCTCGCGCTGCTGGCTCTTTCGCTAATCACATGTGTGGTGGGCCTGTGGTGGTTACGGAGGCGACGCCCGGACGGCCTTGATCGGGCCACGCTGGTACGCTCGATCACTCACCTCTGTATGCTGGGTGCCGGTCTGCTCGCCCTTGCCGTTTTCGCCGTCAGTTCGGCTCCCATTAGTTGGCCCGGTTTTCACGCGCGCTACCTCAGCACTTTGCTCATCATTGTTCCTGCCGTCCTGTTCCCGCTCTGGCAGGGCGCAACGGCCTTCACATCGCATTTCAGCACGCTTAATAGATGGATACCACTGCTCAGTCGCGGCGCGCTCGCCCTGATCTTCCTGTTCTATCTGATCGGCACCGGCATCCTGATTAGCGAGATACCACGCACGCAGGTACAAAATCAGCGCATGGCCGATCTGCGGCAAACGCTTGAGCGCCTCGGTGCCACACGTATCTACACCGATTACTGGTCATGTGATAACACAGCTTTCCTGAGCGACGAACGCATCGTCTGTGCCGTCATGGAAACTAATCTTCAAATGGAGTTGATGCACAACCGTTACCCACCGTATGAAGAGGCCGTCATTCACGATCCGCAAGCGGCTTACGTTTTCCCCGATACCAGCCAGCAACTGGTGACGCTGGAGCATAAAATCGCGCATAGCGAGACGCACTATCGTATTCTCAAACAAGATGGCTATACCATCTTCCTGCCTCAACAATAAAGAACAGATATGCTTGCTATTCTATGAGCTTGTGGGATTATAATATACGAAACTGTGAAAGGTTGTCTCAACGGAGAGAGAAAATATATGTCATATAGACCATCTAATCATGATGATTTTGATCGTCAACGTCACCTGAGCGGGCCGCTCAAGCCAGACGTGCAGCCGCGACCACAGGGCTTCGAGGGCCGCATTCCACTGGCAGAAGATGAACTGCTGAAAGCGCACCCGGTCTCCAGTTCCGCTACGGTGGGTACACCGGTTGCACCGTTCTTTGAGCATGGTGAACGCTATCACGAAGCAGGCAAGCGTGACGTTGAGCTATATATACGTACCTACAATACACTGTTGCGTAGCTCCGGCGAAGTCAGTCTGAAGGCGCTTGTGCAGGCGCATTATAATATCGAGTCCAGCATGCACCCCGACGCTCGTTCGCCCTATCCCGACATGTCGGCTTTCATCTATAGTATCCTGCGCCTGCCCGCGTCTATCATGCACTGCAACCTTGTCCTGCTCGGTCAGTCCGAAGAGGTCTTTTTGCAACAGGGCTATGCGGTCGATACCTGGGAGGCCGTGACGGCGCAGGCGCGGCGGCGCAAGTGGTTCTATGATGGACGGGAGACACTGGCCGTGTATGTCGCCAGTGTCAGCGATACCGACGATATTGTGCCGATTCTGGTGGCCTTCCAGATTGAGTGGGATAAGATGTACTATCTGCTCAACGCCGACCCCACCACGATCCAGTTGCTAGAGACGCGCATGGATCGTTCCTCGCCGGTCTTTGCAGAAATCAGTAAGGTGCTGCGCGAGCGCCTGCATATCGCGCCCGATGATTGGCAACGTCTGGAGATGATCTGGGGCAACGCGCTGTGGGATAACCTGCTCTATATCGGCAAGCACCGCAAACGCTTCTGGCTGCGTATGCTGGGCGGCTCGCACGTAGGCTTTGTGCGTGCCACGCACCAGTGGTGGAAGCCGGTTGAGGAGGTGCTGGATCAGCGCAATCTGCGCGACCGCCCGGTCTACTTCGTTTCTAGCAACACGCATAGCCTGCTTAATCTTATGTCCGGCACATTGCTCAAGTACGAAGAGGCTTTGACGAATTTCGCCCTGCACGGGCCGGATGGCTACCTGGCGGAAGAGTGTCGCAAGCTCCAGCGCGGCGATGTACCCGGCAACTGGCAAAATTTCCTCTACTTCACCGCCCGTGAGTGGTTACGCACACCGGAAGGCAAGGAGTTCGCCCGCCATCGTGTACAGGAGGAACAGGCGCGCGGTATCTCTCATGTAGGGGCCAGACATGGCCTGGAGATCGATGCCCAGATTTTCGAGCTGGCTAAACTGCGCCCACAGGAGGCCGATCCGCGCTGTCGTATGCCCCACCTGGATCTGCTGGCTCAGAGCAAAGCCGTTGTTTTAAATATCGATTATCCACTGGGCATGGCGGCCTATCGCATGCTGCGCGAGATCATGGAGAACGTGACGAGTATTCGCGGCATCTACATTCTGGGTAAGGCCGCCACGCTCAACGGCAGTATCGGTGACGTGATGATCTCCAATGTCGTCTTTGATGAACATAGCCAGAACATCTACTGGCTGGATAACGTCTTTACAGCGCAGGATGTGCAGCCCTACCTCGTCTACGGCTCCGTGCTGGACAACCAGCGCGCCATTGCCTCTAAAGGTACCTTTCTGCAAAACCGGCAGTACCTGGACTTTTACTACCAGGCCAACTATACCGTCGTTGAGATGGAGAGTGGCCCCTACCTCAATGCAGTCTACGAGGATCAATACCTGTTACGCTATCCGACAAACGAAAATATCAATTTCGCGCGTCTCCCTTATGAACTGGGTATCCTGCACTACGCTTCTGACACTCCGTACACACGCGGCAAAAATCTCGGTGCCGGTAGCCTCTCCTACTTCGGCATGGACTCGACCTATGCCTGTAGTGTCGCCATCGTGCGCCGTATCTTCCAGAACGAGATACGCACCGTTCAGCAGCAACTGGCCGAAGAGCAAGAACGCGCTGCCGCCCTGCGCGCCGAGGCATCACCGGAGCCAGCCTCTTGAGTGCTGCTAAACAGGTCTGAGTGAGGTTTCAGTATGCACGTTGTCATCTTCGCAGGCGGGACGGTACGCGCCGGTCAGGCAGTCACGGCAGCTCTGGCGCGGGCCAGCATGGTGATCGCCGCCGATAGTGGGGCCGTGACCGCCCTGGAGTACGGCTATACACCCGACCTCATCGTCGGCGATTTCGACTCGCTCTCAGAAGAAGAATACGCCCGTATTGCGCCTGCAAGCCAGGTAGTGCGCGCACCGACGGAGAAGGATGAGACGGATACTGAACTGGCGGTTCGGCAGGCGCTTGAGCATGGGGCCAGCGAGATCACGCTGCTCGGTGCGCTCGGCGGTGCGCGCTTTGAGCATACCGTCGCCAATCTCCTGCTTCTGGCGGATGTGCCGGTACCAATCCGCATTATAGATGGCCCTACCACCTGCTGGCTCCTGCGCGGCCCCGCCTGTAGCCGCATCGCGGGCCGCAAAGACGATCTGCTCTCGCTCTTCCCCCTTACCGCCGACGCTACCGGTATCAGCACACGTGGCCTGTACTACGCTCTGCATAATGCAACCCTGCGCTTCGGCAGTCCACGTGGCATTAGCAACGTCCTCACGCAAGATGAGGCTGAAATCTCACTGGAAAATGGTCTGCTGCTGCTTATTCATACCAGCAAGGCTGAGTTAGAAGAAGCATAAAGTACGGTACAGAGAGACAGATAGAATAGAGCGAGCAGGTAAAGCGAGTACGAACAGCACGCCCCCCTTGCGGGCGTGCTGTTCGTACTCGCTTTATTTACTCTCTATGTTTTATTCGTTGCGGCCCACGCTACGATCAATCTTCCCACCGTTATTGATCAGAATGGCGCGCGCTTTGGATTTACGACTGATGTTGTCGGGGTCGGGGAAACGCACGGCTATTACCGTTCTGGCGCTCTGCGCGGCCTGACGCGGCGGTGCCTTTTGCGTGGTAGTCTGACCGATATTGCCACGCACACGCCCGCGCGGGATCAGCCCGACCCCTGCACCGACTATCAGCCCGATGATGCCGCCCTCAAGGCCCGTAGCAGGCTCGGCGAAGGCGAAATGGCCCAGGTGAAACGCGAGGACGATCAACGGCAAGGCAAAACCTATACCACCGAAGACGATAGCCAGGGCCACTGCTAAGAACACGACCAGCGCAATATTGGGACGAGGTCGTTGCGTTTGCAGGAATATTTCACGGCGGTTGCGATCCGGGCCATGCTCACGAAATTCTCCATTGCGCGCCACATCCGCCGAAAGCTGAAAGACCTCACCCTCACCAAATCCCTCTTTCTGCAATTTTGCCGCCGCCGCATTCGCCGACGCTTCATCATTAAACACCGCCAACAAATCATAGTCGAGGCGTTGTTGTTGCATAAAACAGCACTCCTGATAACTCGCTAAAGAAACGCGGTGATGTATCCTGGCCTATTATACTACGTTCTTATGGTGTTGCCGATAGGTTTTTTACGTATCCCGTTCAGGGGGCCAGCGCGGTAAGCTGGTTGCGTAGCTCCCACAGTTCGGGATAGAAGGCGTCTTTGAGTGTGCGTTCCAGCACCGCCATCGGTGTGCCGCCGGTACCGATAGAGCCGGGGCCGATCATGCGCTGCGCCAGCTTGAAGTGCTGCGTGCGGAAAAGCTGGAACACTTCGTCATAGTCGATCAGCGCCTCGGCAAAGGCCAGCAGCAGAGGATGCTGTTGCGCTTGCGTGTAGACCTCAACGAGCGAAACCTGCTCGTGGGCCAGCAGCGCCTTAAAATCATCCCATAGCGGCGGTGAAAGTCGCATCAGCGCATGAAAACCGGGCGAATCGGTGCCTGCGCCATCGCCCAACTCTCGACGAAAGGACAGGAAATCCCACGGCGACATGGTTTCCAGCATGTGGAGATTCTCCAACATGAGATATTGAATGCGAATCACACGCCGAAGCAGACGTGTGGCTTCAATCACATTGCGCTCTTGCAGCAATGTACGTATGGTGCGCAGTTCAAAGGCCGCCTCTTTCCACCACAACTCAAAGACCTGATGGACGACCTGAAACTGCAACTCGTCGTGATGTGCCAGCTCGTCCTCAGGCTTCTGCAGAGAAAGCAACTCATCGGTACGCAAATAGCGTTCATATGTCGTCAGGCCTGCTCTCTCCTTTTGTCGCCCGGCCTGGGAGAATTGTTTAACCATCAAATACCATCCTTCCTTAGCATGGCTTGAGAAACAACGTCGATTCCTCTCTGCACAGCATAGCACGCGACAATTTCTCTTGTCCATAGAGCCTTATGGTGAGGAGATAAGACGACAATTGCATCCACCAGCAAACGATGTCACCCAAAAAGGCTATTGCCCTGGGCTACAATATTTGTCTATTATTAATAATACAATATAAAATATATTATTGATGTGTATGGCTCTTTAAGAGATGCTGAATCAAATGAGTGGGGCACAAACTCATAAGAATAATTAAAAAGGGGGAACAAATACCATGATCCCGGTTCTTGCCTGTCTTGGTACGCAGAAGTCATTCATTATACGCATTGTACAACTGGTGATTGTCACGTATTCGCTAACACAGACCTGGACGGCCCAGATTATCACCTATCAAAATGGACGCGAGGTGGTGGTCACGCAGCATGAGACAACGGCACTGCAAGCAGCCTCTATCTATTACGGGGCATATACCGGAAGCTGGCTGCAGAATTTGCATACCGTCGTGCAATTTGAGTCCTCGGTGCAGAAAACTATGTCTATCGTCATGTGGTATCAGGAATGGGATAACTCGGTATTGGCAGTATTTCACCCCGCCTGGATGAACAATGTACGGCAACACGGCGCGATTCCCATGATCTCCTGGGAACCCTGGGCGGGTAATCCCAACGCGGTCAATGTGAACAGCAACAATTGTTCGCAAACCTATGATTTACAAAATATCATCAGTGGGAAATTCGACCCCTATATTACGCAGTGGGCGCAGAGCGCGAAAGCCTGGGGCTACCCATTCTTCTTGCGTTTCGCGCCAGAGATGAATGGGAACTGGTATCCCTGGTCGGAGCAGTGTCCTGAGAACAAGCCGGGACAGTATGTGCAGGCGTGGCAACATGTGCATAACATCTTTAACAAAGTAGGCGCGGACAACGTGACATGGGTCTGGAGTCCCAACGTCATCTATCCTGGAAGCACCCTGCTCTCGGAGCTATATCCAGGCAATCAGTACGTTGATTGGGTGGGTATCGATGGCTATAACTGGTCAACTTTCTATTTCCATCAGTGGCAAAGCTTTACTGGCGTGTTTCAGAGTACCTACCAGACGATAGAGAACATGGCCATCAATAAACCGATGATGGTGGCGCAGACAGCCTCTGCTGGCAATCCTTATGATAAAAGCGCCTGGATCAGCAACGCGCTCACTCAGGCCTTGCCATACCTGTTTCCCGCCATCAAAGCTATGGTCTACTTCAACGTCAACACACAAATTCAGTGGAGCATCAATTCTTCTCTGCTCGTGCAAGAGGCTTTTGCGCACGGCATCTCGACAAAGGCTTATGTGGCCGCCTCGTCAAAACTCGCCACCCTGGATATGTCGCCGATCCCCGTTCCAATCGCGGCAGGTCTTTCGCAAGGCACCCCGGCAGGCGATACTGATGGTGACACGCATACAGTAATCAAACCAGCGCATGATACCGATGGCGATGGACACTAACTAACATATAGAGACAGTACAAAGAGTGTGGGCAGCATAGCTCGTTCGTTGCTGCCCACACTCTTTACACTTCTCTATCAAATATCCGCAAAAAGGCCAAAGAGTTCGCTAACTGGCGCGAAGGTACGTCGATGTTCTGAAATAGCACCGTAGCGGCGCAGAGCCTCTACATGCTCCCTGGTGCCATAGCCTTTGTGGCGATCAAAGCCGTAGAGGGGATATTGTTGATGTAATTCCAGCATCAGGCGGTCGCGGGTGACTTTAGCGATGATGGAGGCTGCCGCGATAGAGAGCGAGCGGGAGTCACCCTTAATCAGTGATCGTTGCGGCAAGGTAAGATTGGGCAAGGTCAAGGCATCGAGTAAGAGCGCCTGTGGCTGCAGAGAAAGATGGCTGAGCGCCTCGTGCATGGCGTGTTTGGTGGCCTGGAGAATGTTAATCTGGTCTATCAGATGAGCAGAACCGAGGCCGACGCCGACCGCCAGCGCGTGTTGCATAATGATCTCGTAGAGCCGTTCACGAGTGGAGGCTGTCAATTGCTTGGAGTCATTGACGCCGGAGAAGAGCGTCATGACTTCTTCCTGGGGACGTTGCAAAGGTAAAATAACCGCCGCCGCCACGACGGGGCCAGCAAGACAGCCACGTCCGGCTTCATCGAGGCCCGCAATAAGAGAGTAGCCCTGTTCATACAGGGCCATTTCCTCTATCAGTGTTGGTGTATGCAGATTCTCTATGGACTCTGCACACTCTACGGACGTGGCTGAAAATTTCTGCTGCCTGCGCAACGTCGTACCGCCTTCGTCACTATGCCATCGTATACATAGTACACATGAGCGTGCAACGTATCTTATTGCACCGCCGACTGTTGCACCGCCGATTGCTTGCTGCTGGTGGGGCGGATTTCCTTCAGGCGCGCGGCTTTACCGGTCAGACCCCGCAGATAGTAGAGTTGCTTGCGGCGCACACGAGCGCGGCGCACAATTTCAATTTTCTCAATACGGGGAGAATTGATCAAGAAAGTACGCTCGACGCCGACGCCATTAGTGACACGACGCACGGTAAAATTGCGATTGACGCCCGTGCCGCGCAGACGCATGACCACGCCCTCGAACGGCTGCAGACGTTCGCGGTTGCCTTCAACAACTTTCACTTGCAGGCGCACAGTGTCGCCTGATCTGATTTCTGGTATATCTGACCGTAACTGCGCACTCTCGACGGCCTCCAACAATGCCCGGCCTGCTGGCTTCGTTACGGCGTTCGTCTCTGCCATATGTCCCTCCTATGCGCGCGTTGCTCAGCAGTGATTGACAAACCTGTCGCGGAGCATTGGGCGCGTCACCTTATTTTGCATTAAGCTGCTTCATCAAGCGCGATTTGCGGCGAGCAGCATTGTTCTTATGAATAACACCTTTTTTTGCGGCGCGGTCGAGTTCGCTGACAGCGGCGCGCACAGCCGCTTCGGCGGTCGCCGCATCGATAGCAGGACTGCTGATGGCGGCACGGGCCTTCGTAATGTACGTTTTGACCCGCGATTTGATGCTGTGATTATGCGCTCGCCGCCGTTCTTCCTGGCGCATGCGCTTTATTGCGGATGGAGTATTGGGCATGTAAGTTTAAGTCCTCCCCGGTACCGATACATCTGCTTCTTCAATATAGGCTCGAAGCTTGATTCCAATACAAAAATGCCGACAACGCTCTTCTGTCGGACTCAGTGCCCGTAGATTATAGCAGAAGAGCGTTCGCGCTGTCAAACACGTGTGCAATAGGAGTCTCCATCCTTTAGGAGGATGGTGGGGGTCGGTGTAGGGGTGTTATTCATGACGCCCTGTCCGCCCGTTGATCCGCGCACGGGGCGTCATGAATGACACCCCTACACCTATTTATTTCCTCCGCAAGGATAGAGAGCCTGCAATAGTTACGAGTTACGTCACATCGGCCCGCCACAGCAGCGAGCGAGAGTGGGCAAGGCACCCGTGTGACACCGGCATTGTCATTGCAAGGCTTGCCCGCGAGTACCCTGCTCGTTCGCTTGCTCGCTCAATACATAATCACCGGTGTGCCGTAGCCAGTGTTCTGGTAGAGCCAGGCGGCCTGATCCTCCTGCATGTTGATGCAGCCGTGACTGCCGTTACCGGCAAAGGTTTCGTCACCGCCTACATCATAGTGCGGGAAGTTAGTGCCCACGCCATAGTTGACACGCCACCAGCTATCATGGAAGAAGTAGCCGTCGTCGCGGTACTCCATCGCGTAGTTGATCTTGGTGTCGGGATACCAGAAGGCCGAGCCTTTGGGTTCGCTGGACTTGAAGACGGTCGGCGACTGACGCAAGAAGATGTGCCAGATTCCCGGCGGCGATGGTTTGTCAAATTGCCCGGAGGTGATCTGAAAAGCTTTGACCAGCTTGCCATCCTGATAGAGGCGCAGCGTCTGCTCGACCAGCGAAACAACGATGACCTGCCCGCTTGTCAAATTGAAATGCTGCATCAATTGCAGATCGGTGGCGTGCGGCTGATCCCATGCCGTCTTATCGCCGTAATCGGCCTCCATCGCCTTGAGAAGCGTCATATCGGTATTGATTGCGTTGATGGCGCTGTTGTAGTCATCGACCGTCTGTGCGTATTGTACAGCGGTATCCAGGTCGGAGCCGAAGCCCTGCACCTCATTATATTCGTAGTCCAGCGGGTAGCTGACGCCGTTATAACTATCGTTATACTGGTGCGTCTTGCCCCAGCTATCGACCTCTTGATGAAATTGCTTGAGCAGGAAATTGGCCTGACCTTGCAGCATAGGCAACTGAATGGCGGCAATGTCCGTGTCAAGCTGTGCCGAGACTTTCAGGAAATCGCTGAATGTGCGGGCATTATTAAGCGCGGCCTGATCCGCCGTGTAGCGTGCCTGGAAGGTTGTAACGTCCTGCCCGTATTGCTGCGTCTGAGCAATGTCTGTCGCAAATTGCTTGAGTTTAGCATTGCCGATAAATGGTATAGACTGTGTTGAGAAGGCAGTTGTCTCTAACAACTGTGTGTTGATCAGATCATTCAGATGGGTAAAATCCGCCGGTTGGCGGGCCGCGCGGAACTGTTGCAGATCGTACTGCACATCCTGATTGAGCGCAGTCACATCCAGGTTAGAGTTTTGCAACTGCTGGATGGTCTGTTGCAACAGCGCCAGGTTGTCATAGGTTGGCCCCATGAGGTGCAGCGCCTGCGTGGCATTGCGCGCATCGGCGCTGATTCTTAGATAATCGCGCGGATATTTTGCCTGTTGCAGCAGCGTCTGATCCTGGGCCAGTTCGTTGGCAAAGGGTTTGGCCTCGACAAATCCCTGCGCCTGACGTTGAGCCAGGATGCTCTCAAAGCTTTGCAAATCCAGCGCGGCCTGGTAATCCAATTGCTGGGTCGCTTGCGCAATCAGCCCCTGTGTTTGCACTGTCAACATTTGATAGCGTTGTGACAGATTCGTATAGTAGCTCTTGCTATTCTGATCTGAGAATAGAGCCAGTGGAACATGGGTGCTGGTGAGTTGCGCTTCCTGCTGCACGATGGGCTGCAACATATTCATTGGCACACCGACGCGCACCGCCTGGGCAATGGCCTGATCAAGCATGGCCTTGTTCTGTGTCGCCTGTTGTTGGACTGGCGCATTGCTGCCGCAGGCAGAGAGGAGCAAAAGCAGCAAAGTGAGGATTCCAACGATACAAGTTAAATTTGTGCATTGTTTCAACTGTGTTGAACGTGGCATTGCAGGGCCGCCTCCTGTCATCATGGGCATAGGATCATTGGGTAGATAGGAAAGAGAATTTTTCATATGTTTTTCAGAATATTTATAGAAAACGGTATACTACCACATAGTATATCGCTAAGAGGGCTTGATAGTAACGGGACTGAGCCATAACAGTACTTATCCCTACAATAAAGAGAACGCGGAACGTCGGCAACGTCTCGCGTTCTCTCTGTGAGCTTCTTCACAGGCCCCTTGCACTAGGCGAGGGCCTGTTCCAGATCGGCGAGCAGGTCGCTCACGTCCTCGATGCCGACGGAGAGGCGTAGCAGAGTATCGGTCAGGCCACGTGCCTCGCGGATCTCTCTGGGAATGGAGCCATGCGTCATTGAGGCAGGATGGCAGACCAGCGACTCGACGCCGCCCAGGCTCTCGGCAAAGGTAAAGACCTTGAAACGGCGCACGACTTGATCGACATCGGCCAGTGTGCCCTTGAACTGGAAAGACACCATGCCGCCGAAGCCGCTCATCTGCCGTTGGGCCAGTTCGTGGTCGGGATGCGAGACCAGACCGGGATAATACACCTTCTCTACACGGGGATGCTCGGAGAGGTAGCTGGCGACGGCACGTGCGTTCTCTTGATGCTGGCGCATGCGTACTGCCAGTGTCTTGAGGCCGCGCAGGGTCAGCCAGCAATCGAAGGGGCCGGGCACCGCACCCGCTGCGTTCTGATAGAACTTGAGCGCCTCGTAGACCTCGCGGTTACTGGTCACGACCGCGCCACCGATGACATCGCTGTGCCCATTGATGTATTTGGTGGTGCTGTGTAGCACGATGTCAGCACCTAGCTTGAGCGGCTGCTGGAAGTAAGGGCTGGAAAAGGTGTTATCGACCACCAGCAGCAGGTTGTGTCTATGGGCGATCTCGGCCACGGCCCGAATGTCGGCCAGGCGCAAGAGAGGATTGGTGGGCGTTTCAAGCCAGATCAGCTTTGTATTCGGGCGAATGGCGCGCGCGTAGCCCTCGACATTGCTGGCAGTCACATAGGTGGTCTGGACGTTGAAACGCCCCATCACCTTCTCAAAGATGCGATAGCTGCCGCCATACAGGTCATCACAGGCCACCATATGGTCGCCTGCGCTCAACAAATTAAGAATGGCGTGTTCGGCAGCCAGCCCGGAGGCGAAGGACAGGCCGTAATCGCCATCCTCCAGCGCCGCCAGGCATGCCTCCAATGCCGTGCGTGTCGGGTTGCCGGTACGCGCATATTCATAGCCCTTATGCTCACCCATACCGCTCTGCGCATAGGTTGAGGTCTGAAAAATGGGGGTCATAATAGCGCCGGTCGAAGGGTCCGGCTCCTGTCCCGCGTGGATAGCTTTTGTCGCAAACTGCATACGCTTTCTCCTTAATAATTTTCTCATCTTCGTAGAGATGTGATGCATTGCGCCTCTACGAAAATGAATGAAATGGTTCGATCGTTAAATTTTGTCCAGATTTTATGAAACATAGAATGGATAACAACCATACATAGCGATTGCTTCCAATTAGTACAAATATGCAATGGACTATAGCACGCCGACCCCGAAAGGGCAAGACCACGCAAGGCACCAGTGAGTAGGACAACCCACGAGGGATACTTCATCTGGAATCAAGTTAAGGAGAGGATATAAACTATCAAGAGTCAACAAAGGCCGGTTCGCTGTATCTTTTAGATAGCCCACTCGTTACTTTCTATAGCGTGGTAGTATTAGTCATGTTGAGGTCATACGCAGGTGAGCGTCATTCGTTCTCTAAATATCAGGAGGCGCTTATGCTAATACCAGAAAAATCATGTATCTTCAAAAGATCGCGGTGGGTTGTACCTTTTTCAACGCTCTTAACGACGCTCCTTTTATTGCTCTCGGCCTGTGCTAGCTCGACGGTTGACACGACTTCGCCCGGCTCCATCGCTGTTCCTTCATCCAGCCCTACAGCAATGCCTGGCACGACATTGACACTCTACGCGAGTCTGACGCAGCCACAAGCCCAGAAACTGGCGCAGGCGTTTGAAAACTATGCCTCCGGCGTGACTGTAAATATTGTTACTGCCGACACCGGCACCCTCTTAACACGTGTGCAGGCCGAACAGAAGGCAGGAGGAGTGAAGGCCGATGTGATACTGCTCGCCGACCCCTCATCAATGGATATCCTGGCGCAGCAGAAGGTACTTTCGACCTACAAACCGGCTGAGGAGCCGCTGCTCCCCCCGACCTTTGTGGGTAACGATTGGGCCGGAGCGTTCAGCATCAATGATGTGATTATTTATCATAAAGGGATGAGCTTGCCGGTGCCTGCACGATGGAGTGATCTGACTGCGAGTATTTATCGGAATCAGGTGGAATTTAGTACACCCACATCCTCTGACCAGGCACTGGCCTTCGTGGGCTATCTCTCACAAGTTTCAGGCTGGCCCTATTTCAGCCTGTTGCGCAAGAATGGGGCTGTAGATGTAGCCTCTATGACGCAGGTAGCTAACGATGTGGCGGCGGGAACGGTTTCCATTGGTGTTGTGTCTGATGAACTGGCGCGTGAACTGATCGACGCAGGGGCGGCTATCAAGATTGCATGGCCACAGGATGGCGCTCTCGCGGTACCGGCACCGGTCAGCCTGGTTACGGGCCATGAGAGCTTGCTGGTCGTGAAATTCATCAACTGGCTCTTTAGCAATGCTGGTCAGAACGCGGTGACTACGCTGGGTTATACACCTGCACTTAGCGCCTCGACAATCTTTGTTGCCACGACCGCTACGCCAACCGCGATGGCTCTAACCACGCCAACCGCGACGGCTCTAACCACGACAGCCACAGCGACCAGGCCACTGGTGGCAGTCAATATCAACCAAATACTCTCGCAACGGGCAGCTATTCTACAGCAGTTCCGCACTATTTTCCTTACCTGAGCATGAAGTTCTCGCTTGTATAAAATAAATCAGATGCTGACGGCAGGTCACTGTTGGTGAGAAACTGGCAAATAACAGCGCTTTCGCGGGCGCAGCGAGGACACTGCTCGATGTGTTGCGCAATCTGTTGACGCTGTTCCTGGGGCAGCATATCGGCGCTGTAGAGGCCCAACTGTTCCACATCGGGGCATTGGGTACGATACAGATATGCTCGCAATATCTGGTGAAGACGTCGATAGTCGCTGAGTTGTTGCTGACAGGACGCGCAGTGCGCCAGATGATGCTGCTCGGCGGGAGAGAGAGGTTCTCCGTTAAGCAAGAGTCGCGTCAGGGCCTCGTGGCTGAGCGCACTGCTATGTGAATGATTACTCATGGGCTACAGTCCTCTTTTATCACGTGCATTATGTACTCTCCCCACAGCGGTAGATGCGGTGAGAGTAGCTATCAACAGGATAGACGTATTATACGGCGCTGTTTCCCGGTATTGCCATATAAACGCCAACACATGCGATTTTTAGGCCAACTCTTTTCTCCCAGGACGTTCTCAGTCAATTTACCAGTGGTTGCTCAGAGGGCGTGGCCCAGACGCCAGCGCAATTTATCGCCATTGCGGCGCAGGCGGTCCAGGGCATTGCGCGTCAGGCGATAAATTTCTTGTTCGCTGGCGAATTCCCCAGGACAGTGCTGTATAATCTCACGTGGTTTGAGGCCGCAATGATAGAGCAGGTAGATGACACGCCGTTCGCGCGGGTGAGTGAGGATAGCTTCGACCACGCACCACCAGTCATCTTGATGATACGAGTCCTCGGCCTGGAGCGGGCTATCCTCTCCTTGCGTAAAATCGGGTAACGCCTCCTCTCTGGCGCGGGCATAGGTGCGCAACGTGTCCATAATGGTGCTATTCAGGCAGAGGTGCAGGGCTTTGAATGCGGCGGCCAGGGAAGTAAATTCAGGCCCATGTTGTTTGCTAGACCACTGCCAGAAACGTTTGAAGGTGTCGTCGATGTAGTTGTTTTCCGTCTCATAGCGCAACGCGACAACACGGTAAGGATGGCGACGGAACCAGAGGCGGACGCTTTCGTAGAACTGGTGGTAGAGTATCTCCCAGGCTTCGCGGTCGTGCTCAAGAGCAGCGCGTCGAAAAATCTCCAGGCTGTAGCGGTCGTCGTTTGCCTCGCGGCGGCGATATTTATGCATTTCCTGTGCGCAGTGGTCTGCCAGGGTTGCCAGGGGCATGGCACGGGGCGATAGATCGGCTCTATCTATCATAGTATCCATCGGTTTTGCCTGCCTTTCGCTTGCCTCTTCTGTAGAAAACAGGTATACTATTTATCGGTACCGATTCAAAAGATAGCCCATCCGCTTGCGTCGTACAATGCTCTAGTTAACCAGCGCGGTGTGAAGAGAAACACAGAAAGTCTGTGAGGCGTATGGACAAGCATATCTTGCTAGGTGTCGATGCCGACTTCGCTCCCATGACACAACAGGCGCTGCGCGCGGCAGGCGCGCTCTTCGCGCAGAGTGGAACGCCGTGTTTGCTGATCGTCATAACCGTCGTTCCCATACTACAAACGATGGCAACAAACTCTGGATTGTATGTAGGACATATGCTACCCCTCGCCATAACGCCGGAGCAACGCCAGCAAGCAGAGGAGCTACTGAGCAAGGCCTGTATGCTACTGGAACTGCAAGGCGTCGAGCCTGAACGGATACAACGGGTGATTCGTCTGGGCGTACCGGCAGAAGAGATGGTGAAGGCCGCGCGCGAATTCAACGCCGATTTAGTGGTGGTCGGCAGTCGAGGCAATGCCTGGCACGAGAAACTGCGGCGTCTCCTGTTCGGTAGCACGTCGCGTGACCTTCTCGCAATGGCTCCCTGCCCCGTGATGATTGTCACCCTTCCTCCCGCCCCTCGCCTTACCCGCCCCGCCCAACTGACCGAGTGGTATGAACGTGCCATCAAAAACTACTTGCAAGAACATCCCGCCGCGCTCACCGTTTTTTCACCGCAGCACGTAGCTCAGCAGTTCATTCCTCCAGGTGTGCAGGAACCGGGACGACGCGAGGTCGCAGCAGCCGCGTTGGCGCTGGAACACCTTGCCAGCAGCGGCGTTCTCTATCGGCGTGATGTAAAAGGGGAACCGGTGTATATCAATGATTAGAGGATTAGAGGCTATTCCGTAGGGGCACGATGAATTGTGTCCCTACGGAATTATTTAGTTACACTGCGTATCGACAGTTACGTCGCCGTAGACTTTGACCTGACATGAGAGACGCAAATTCGGGTTCTTTTTCAAATCGTTGCGCAGCCAGAATTTCTCCATGAAAGTCAGGGAATTGGTATTTGACGGCGGCGAGACAGCCACACGGTCGGTGCCGCACAGGCCATTGCCGTGACAGTTAAAGAACTTGAAGATGCCGCAATAGACCGGCACATCATTCTCTAGTGCCGGATAGCGGATACTATCACCCTCCGGCACATCCACACGTACATTTTCACGCACAAAAGTGATTGTTGGCACGAATATATCCTCCAAAAATAGTAGCTGAGAAGTCCACCAGGAACATGTTGACGAGAATCCGCCTCATGCTTTTTCCTGGTCAGAATATAGCATAGACACCAGAGAGCGTCAACGTAGAATCTATTGCACCGTGAGTGTTACCTGAATGGTTTGCGGAGCCACAGGTGTGTTCGGGTCGCTATCGCTAATCACAAGCGTTGCGGTATAGGTACCGGCGGTCAACTGTGAACTATTGGCGTGAACGTTGATAATGGCGCTGGCACCGGGGGCCAGTGAGCCGCTGGACACATCGACGGAGAGCCAGGGGGCCGAGGCTTGCGGTGTCGCCACCCAGTTGAGCGTTTGCGTGCCGCTATTGGTGATCTGCAAGATCGTCGAGCTATCGGGCGTACTGGCGGTATTGGACAGCGCAATCTGACTAGGGGTCACGGTAATATTGGCCTGATCCAGAATAGTGATGGTGACTGGCACTTGCTGGCTGGCAACGGCTGTTCCCGCGTTGCTATCGGCGATGGTGATGGTCGTGGTGAGCGTGCCTGCCGGGCTACTTGCCACATTCGGCGTCACCGTCAGGGTCACGCTGGCACCAGCGGCGAGCGTGCCACTGGTGGGCGATACCGGTGCGAAGTTTGCGCCGTTGCCGCTCTCGTTTGCCACCCAGGGTAAGGGAGCATTGCCAGTGTTGGTTAGAGTCACAGTTTGCGCCTGCGGATTGCTGCCGACATATGTACTGAAGGTTAGTGGCGTTGTGGGGATGCTGATCACCGGCGCGGGCGGCGGCGTCACGGTCAGCGTTACAGCAATCTGTTCGCTCTGTGTCCCATCGCTGATCGTCAAGGTGCCCTGATAGCTGCCAACTTTGAGTGTGGCAGTGGCAAAGACAATGTTCACGGTGGCCTGTGCCAGCGGCCCCAGTGTGCCACTGGCGGGTGTCGTGCTGAGCCATTGCTGGTTACTACTGGCCGTCCAGTTTAGAGACACACCACCGCTGTTTTGCAGTGTTAAAGTGCCGTTGGATACATTCTGACCGGCAACGACGCTGGAAGTGAATTTAGTCGGATTAATCACCAGATTAGCCGGGGCCAGCACCGTCAATGAGATCAAGACCTGTGCTGTCGAGCCGCCGCCGGTGATGGTTACTGTACCTCTATACTGTCCGGCGGTCAGTTGCTGCGACAGGATAGAAACCAGCACCACTTCCCTCTGTCCAGGAGGAAGCTGATCGGAGTGAGGTGTGAGAACGAGCCATGCATTGCCGTCACCAGTGACAACCGAACTGCTCCAATTTAGCGCCATGCCACCACTATTGTACAGGGTGATCGATTGGTCGGCGGGAGTCTGACCCTGCACCGTCGAGAACGACAGGGCCGAAGTCGAGATGTTCAATGATGCAGGCGACGGATTAATTTGCATGGTCACAGTTAGCTCCGTGCTACCGGCTTTGTTTTGAGTAGTGAAGGTCAGGTGGCCGGTGTAGGACTGCGGATTCAGGCCGCTATGGTTTACACTGACTGTCACCTGTTGCTGACCATTGAACGTTCCTTTTAACGGTGTTGCCGTCAACCAGGATGAGTCGCTCTGCGCCTGCCAGACGATCTGGCCCCCACCTTTATTTTGCAGCGTCACCGTGCTTTGATACTGCTCCGCGCCCAGGTCAATGTGTGCTGTTGAAAGTTGTAGCTGCGGCGGTGCGGGCGGGGGGGCTTGCACTGTGATACCGGTCGAGACGCTCATATCCTGGGTAAGAGCGTGAATGGTATGGCTGCCCACGCTCCACGTCTGCGGCACCGTGACGTAGACCACAAAGGTCCCATTTGCATCGCTATGCGCGCTCAAGGGATGCCCGCTCTCATCCAGCACCGCTTGCCCTTTGTCATAGGTGAACCTGATGGTATTGTCGGCCCCAAAGTTGCGACCGGTGAGCGAGAAGTTGTCGCCGACGCGCAGAGTAGCCGGGCTGGCCTGAAGTGTTACCGTCGCCACCTGCGGCTGGCGTTTCAGCACAATAAAGGCCAGAATGCTGCTGGCCAGCAGGAAGAAGATACAAGAAAGGACGAGCAGGATAGGCACGATGCGTTTCGGCAAGCGGAAGCCGTTATCCCACTGCGGCTGTGGCGGAAGAGGGGGCCGCACTTGCGGGGGGTCAGATAAGGGTGCCGTCCGGCGCAATGTGCGTCGGGCCATGGCCGGTGGCACTTCTGGCAAGATAAGCTGCTGCGGCTCAGCAATGATGCCGGGATGAACCTCTTCTATTGTGGCCTCCGGCTCCGGCGTGTCTGGAGGTTGCATGGGATGCTGAACAGCGATCATGCTGGACTGGTAGGGTTGATCCTCCGGGTGCAGACCCGAATAGTGACCGGCGCGGTGCGGAGAGGCTGGCGGCAACGAAGGCATTGTCGGTGTCAACTCAACCGTATTGCGTCTGGGCTTTGAAACCAGAAAGAGATGTCCACAGCGGCTACAACTTGAGGCTTCGGCGCGCAGTAGTTTGTGACAATAGGGGCAACGTTTCGTCTCCATAAGCACTCTCCGGGGCTAACGCCTGATACTCACAAGAGGTATCACTACATGTATAATTTGCTGCGCGTCAGCACCCTTCCTCCTCAAAAAGCGATGTTCTGTGTACTCAGATAAACGCTGAAAGGGCACATTTCTCAAAGGCGAAGCTGGTCGCACACAACGCCCCCTTATATTCTCGCTCGTTCCTAAATTTCTCCTTGTATCAACCTGCGCTGTATTGTACCATACCGGATTATTGTTTATCTACCGATCTGGCTTGAGAATAGTGCCAAGCATGAAATGAAAAGGACGAAGCGGTTTTAGGTGGTAGGAGCGTGATAGTTGTTTTGCGGCCTCTCAGGCGGCTTTATGATTGGTTGACAGTGAGGGATTCATCTGGTATGATGGGAGTGTGAGCGCCCATAGCTCAGTGGATCAGAGCATCGGTCTTCGGATTTGACATCTCTCTCAAACGGTTCTATAAGCCAATTCCTCTTGTTACTATCTCATCATAGCATCGGTTCTTTAGGATAAAAATTTCTGAAATTTCAAACATTCCTGTCCTTGCAGAGAGGTCTCGTCCTACAAAAAGATCAGATGTGTATAGCTTTGTAGAGCATCGGTTCTGGTCTTTGTTTGCCTTTTTTGAGGCATCTCTTTGGTCGGTAGGTTCTGAGCCAGTTGAGAAGATACAGATTTGTGTGTTATGATTGTACTGGCTCGTTGATGAAAAGAGGGGGTTCTATGTATACGCAAGAAGATCGACTCGCGGCCCTGGAACAAAAAGTAGCTGCCTTAGAGCGTCAAGTGTTTGCTCGTCAAGCTGAGCAGGGACGCTCTATCAGTGATTTGCAGCATGATCTGACTATACTGCTTGGCTTGACAACAAAGGAAATAGAACTCACGAACGGGTTGCGTACAGAGTTGCGTACAGAGATAGGTAGCTTGAGAGAAGATATGAATGAGCGATTTGCACAGCATGACCAGCAATTTAGTGATATAAAAGCGTTGCTGGCTCAACATACGGCCTTATTCGCTGAAATTCTTGCACGGCTTCCAGAAAAGCCATAATAGCTCTAGCTTAGACATGTTTTCTGTCTTGTGTGAAGAAAAGCCCTGGCCAGTTGAGTGGTCTGGTGAGGGCTTTTATGTTTGCCTCCTTTAAGGTAGGATTCCTACTGTGAGTTCTTTGGAGAGTCTCAATGATGCCACGTGTTCGCGGTATGCTTTTGCCATTTTTGCACTGCTCTTGCTCATGTCCATGACAAAGCATTTTCGGTGTGGCGTACTCCATTCTTTGATAGTCTCCATATTGAATCTTTCTGCCAAGTAGATGCCATCTCTGGTTCTGCTTGTGGCGTAGATAGCTTTAATGAGGATTTCTTTATCTGCTATCTCGTACAGGAAGTCTTGCACCTCTCTGAGCAAAAGAGCGGCATACATACTATTTGGGCGTCCTTCTGTTTTGCGAACTGCGAGGGCCATAATGAACAGGTTGTATTGTTTCCCTGGCTCATATGTTTCTACATCTTCTGCTGGCACTTCCCATCCTCTGATTTCTCCCTTTAAAAGTGCGGTAAGTGCCTGTTGTTTGAGGGGGATAAGGGACATATGACCGATGACTTGCCCGTTGTATATAGCAACAAAGTCGATGTCGGGATTCTTGGCCTGCCATTCTAGTCTTCTCTCTAAGGGGACAGTTGCTCCCAGCACTTCTTTTTCCATCTCGAAGATGCCGCTTTGGTCGTCTTTACTGGCCTTTTTCACGATAAGTCTCCTGCTTTGTTTGGCGGTGTAGATGTCGTCAAAGATTTCTCGCTGCTTGCGGTATTCGTCCACACTGTTTTTTGTGTAGAAGCCCTGCTTATACCCTGGGGGAATAACCTTCTCTATGGTTCCTCTTTCCACCAGAGTTGATAGAGTGCTGCTTGATATGCCTAGCAGTTTTCTTACCTCTGACGAACTGTAGAGCTTGTCACGGTCAATAACTGTTTTTTTGGCCTTCATTCTCCGCTTCCTTCTGCCTATTACTTATAGGCGTTGATCTCATGGTAATAATAGTATCATCTTTTCAGGAAAAAGACAATGTTCTGATTTTTCTGAAATTTCTGTCAAAACCTCTTGACTTTGCCAGCTTCTCTATGGCATAATTGACTTATCAGAAATTCCTGAAATTTCTGAACCTGAACAAACGAGACGAGTAAGGGTGGGTAGGTTCCACTCGCTCCATATATGCGCACGCGGGGTCAACGTTCGGACAGCATGTGCTGCTCTGGGCAAGCTAAGACAGCCCTAACGAAACAGAGTACGAGGCTGGGCAGCGTGGCGCATGGTGTACGGTGTTTCAACGTGCATCATGCAAATATCCGGTGGAACGAATCGATCTCGTACCAGATCGAGCCGGAGGGTGGCAATGTGGTAAGGGAGAGTGGTTTCAACCTCGTTCGGTTGACGGCTGGTGATGGTGTGTCTGTTTGGTCACAGCGTCATCAGACGCCAGCTTGGCAACGAGGCAAGCTGGTTTGATGGTGTTCTTTGGGGATGTTTCTCTTACACAAGAAAGGATTAGTGGTGTGTTTCCTATCCTTTCTTTCCTCTCGTTTTTCCTCGTTGCGTTGTTTCCGCTGGAGGTATTCTTCTCTTAAGGAAGGGTGTAGTCATGTTTGGTGATTGTGAGTGGTGTGAGACGCGCGCGGCGTTGGTGCCGGTGCCGTCTCGCAACCCTGCGGCTCCTGGTGGCTGGGAGTATTTGTGTTCGGAATGCGCTTGCTTGGTGGATGCTGAGCGGGCACGTTCCTTCTGGCGGCTGTCTCCTGGGGGTGTTCGTCATCGTCGTGCGTCTGTTGATGGGATTCCTCTTGGACATTTGGTGTTGTTGGTGGGAGTGAGCGGTCAACGTCGTCTTTCCTCTGCTGAACAGATGGTGCGTTGAGAGGTGGCTTATGTCTGAAAACATCTATGATGAGGCAAGGGGGATCACGCAGCCATGCGCTTTCTGTTTTGAAGAACAGGCACAGGCTGATGGTTTCTGTAGTGATGTGTGTCGGGAGATGGCGGCTGAGCTTGATGCTTTTTTCAGGGAGATGGCGGCTCTGACTGAGGAGGAAATAGCGCGCATGGTTGAGGAAGATCGTGACTATGATCTTGCCGCGTACTATGCGCGTGGGATGGACTACGAGGATGAGTAGCAAGGTGCTGGCTCTCGTGTGCTACCACGTGAGCCAGCTTTTGAGACGCTATGCCTGTTGAGGGTACAAAGGTTCTCACAACTTTAGGGCCAGGTCTCGCGCCTATTCTGGCGCATTGGCCTGGCCGTGTCAAGGAGGTCATGATGGAGGTTCATACTCCAACCAATCCGTACTGCACCAATCCTTATTGTTGGTGCCACTCCGATGCACTCTATCACGAGAGGGTGCTCCAGGCTCCGGTTCCCGCTGATGGACAGCTAGCACAAGCCTACTCCTTCTTTGGAATCGCGGATGAAGGAACATATGCCGGTGCATGGAACGAGCAACCTGTTTTCATCGCCTGGCCGTCTCAAGGAGGGATATGATGCGTCTTCTTGGGCTGTTTCTAGCGTTGCTCGTACTGCTGGTCGCTCTCCTGGTGGCGCTTCATCCAGTGCCGTCGGCATCTGGCGCTGGGCGGGCGGCGTCCTGGTCGCTGCTCGG